>TARA_B110000977_G_scaffold133341_1_pt1 | contig 21465 bp, 12 predicted proteins | sample TARA_B110000977 | Tara Oceans TARA_B110000977 (sample SAMEA4397798) | marine metagenome | biome: Polar Biome; feature: [SRF] surface water layer (ENVO:00010504); material: water (ENVO:00002006), including particulate matter (ENVO:01000060) such as... | depth 5 m | reverse complement strand
TCGAGTACGCGGGGAACGGCGTGAAGACTCTGGAACTGCACGGCGCCGGTTGGGATGTTGCTTCTCTCAAGACGCTTCTCGTGGATAGAACTCTCACGGATCCTGTCTTTTTCGAGAACCTTGAGTCTCTCACCGTGGAAGACGTTGACATTACCGCTCCAGACCTGCTCAACTTTCTCGAACTCTTCATCCTTCCCCGTCGAAATGAGTCTCTCCGATACGATATACTCCCCGAGCGTTTCAACATTACGCCCTGCGCCGCGTGCGAGGGGATATGCCAGCTTGACGTAGACATTGACGATGGTAACTGCGATCCGTTTTTGTGCCCCGCTTGTGGCAAAACGTTTTGCGGGGACCACAACGAAGACGCCGAGAGGTTATGTAAATACAATAGGTATGGATATGAAGCTTGCGAAAAATGTGAGGCTTCGCTGCTGTGCGGGCGCGAAGGGTGTCTCTCCTCCACTTCCGAAAACATCGACAAGAACACCATCAGTTGGATTGCTCTCGGTACGCCCTCGAACACGCTCCGGACGGTTGGCTCGAGAGTTTTGACAAATGCGCGGAACCGGGATGCGAAACGAACCTTTGTGAGCGCAGATTCTGCAGACTCACAGAGGAAGGGTCTCGAGTGAACCCCAGATGCTTCATCTGCAAGAAGGTCTGGTGCTCGATCACAAGCAACGTATAAGATCTTGCGCGCTGTGCTTGCGCGCTGTGCGTGGATGCAGAATCTGACTACGATAGCGAATTCCACGCGTGTCCGTCATGCTTCCAAGAACACAAAGGGACTGGAGACTATTTCAAACTCTGCAAGTGCAAAGAACAACCAAGACTTGCGTGCAAGTTCCACGCGGAGGATCTTTTAAGCTCTCGCGGAGATGGGTACAGAATTCGTAACCTCATCTGCGGTACGTGTAAGTCAAAAGACGACGTCGAGTACGAATGCGGTTCTGACGATTGCAACTCCAGTTGCAGCGACAAGGAAGTCATCGACGAAGACAAAAAAAATAAAAAATCGTGGCAACAGCAAATGGAATACTTCGCGGACCGCGACTGCTGCCTCGACTGAAGGCCCGTGACGAGGAAGATGCACGATATCGGTGAGAGTAGAACAATGAACAGAGACCGTAAACGATGAAGAGGCGTGTTTGTAGAATGCTTGTGAAAAAATACATTACAAACGTAAGCGAGCGGACAGGACGCGTGGTCGTCCCCGCTCGTCCAAAACTTTGACTCTTTTTTTTTCTGAGTTGGCTGCTCATTTGTTTTTGACGACTTTTTTTTTCCACCCGATTTGTGGCAATTTCGCCCTCCGCAGTCTTCACACCTACCCGCGCCGGCGCATCACGCGGTCCAGGAGTGGCCGTGCGTCTCGAACGAGGGTCGCCGCCCTGCGCGTGGAGGCCACGATGTCAGGTCTTGCACACCGCGGTGCTAGTTTCGCCCCCGACGACGGCCTCGTTACCGACGACAGCGATGATGAAAGCCTGACGCAATCCCAAGCCTTCTCGCGTTCCTACCGTCCCTCAAACCCCGACGGGTTGCTGGAAAGCGTGTACGCGCGCGTGCCTTTTACGATGCCGAAGGAAAGCGACGTGTTCGCGTTAAGGGAGGAGGAGCGGGTTTTGAAAGCCTCCACGAGAGCCCGGCTGGCTAAATTAAGCGTCCGCGATAAAACCACGTTTTCGTCCCGAACCGGATCCACCATGGGAACCGCGCGTAAACAAGCCGAGCAAATGCTACACGGGACGGACGAGGTGGGTACCTCTGGGCAGTTCAACGCATTAGCGTCATGGTTCGAAGAGAGCTCCAAGGACGTAGGCGGCCCAATGGGTTCCAAGCACGGCGCGGGTGGTGATCGGAGACAAGGTGACGGAACCGAAATTGACGGGTCCAATCAATCCAAGCGCCCCGAAAGCGTCGTGGATTTCGTTGCCAAGAAACGGGAGATTTTTCTTGTGCAGATGAGCTTAGATGCGAAGCGCGCTGAAATACTAAAATTGGAACTCGAAGCGTCACGCAGAGAAGAAGCGTTAGCCGCGTCTGAAGCCACCCTAGTAGAAGACGCAAAGCGCTTTGAGGAATTTCTGAGAGAAAACGATTTGCGAGTTCAAGAAGCGGTCAAGGCGGGGGAGTACGAAGCAAAGCGGAAGAACGACAAAGCCCAGGAGATAAAACGTCTGGCGGCTGATATCGTAGTAGTAGAGGCTGCGTTGGGCAAGAGGGAAGAAAAGAGAGTGGATTGCGAGCGTTACAAGGCGTTTCTTGACCAGCTCACGCCGCCCGAGTTTTTCGAAGCGCAGGATGAAAAAAGGCGGAAGAGGCGACAAGAGCGACGCGATAAGCGACGCGCCAAACGTGACGCACGCGCTGATATAATCGCCTTGGCGGATAGCAAAGAAGCATCTATTGCGAGTTTAGAAGCTGCGTTACAGGAAGCGACACGTCGCGGCAGAACGGCTGAAAACGCAGCCCGAGAGGCTCTTGAAACTGCCAAGACTGACGCTATAAACGCTCGCTCGGCGATTCCCGAAAAAAGTCCCACCCCAACGCCTGAGAATGATTCCTCGGGCGAAGAGACCCCTATGTACTTCACGGACCCGTCGCAGCTCCCTGAGGTTTTCGTTACTTTAGAGGAGAAGAACTTGTTCCTGATGCAGAACGGCCAGGTGGCGGAGGAGCAGTTGGAGGAACTAAAAGCGTCTCAGAAAGTCGTTCGCGCCGAGATGGAGAGCGAGGCGCAGAGTTTGCATTTGCAAATTGAAAAGTTGAAAAAGGCGATCGAAGCGGAGGAGGCGGAGGCGCTGGCGCTGAAAGCACGAGACGCCACGGATGAGAAAGCGCAGCGGAGGCGAGTCAAGATGACAAAGAAATCAGGTGGGGGGGTGGAGGGGGCTACGGGTCGAATGAGTGGAGGTACTATGAGCGGTACTACGAGTGCCCGGACGACTCAGCTCGGCGCTACTGCTGATTTCCAGCCTACTCAAAAGCTTCGCCTCGACAGTGCGGCGGTGGGTGCGTCTATCCCCCTAGATTCCCTCGCTAAGAAAGTAGGTGAGACCTATGCGAAGTGCGGCTTTGATTACGACCCTACTATGTCAACCGTGCAGATGTTGACCCAGATTGAATCAAAATTAGAGCGGTGTTTGCAAGTTGCGGATGAGATGAATCCTAACTACGTCCGGGAATCGGAAAAGGCTCGCGAGAAAAATCGGAGGATGAATCAGCGGAGCGAGAAAGCGGCTGTTGATTTATTGGCGGCTGAGGAGAAGGCGAAGAAAGCGCTGGAACGAAGCATGGCGCCTATTCAGAAGAAGGTGGGCAAGCCTCTCATGCTCCGCTCGCAGCCCCCCTCACGGAAGAAGAAAATAGTCAAGGAACAACTCACGCAAGAGGAAGCCGAGTTGAGAGCGTTTTTAGCAACCGAGTTTTGAGTGATTATTTTTTTGGAGTCAAAGCGTCTCATTCGCGTTACAAATTGTCATCATCGTCAAGCCATTCGAGATCCATCGCCATTTCTTCGCACTATTAGGGTACGCCGTTCGCTATCGCCCACACTAGTACGTGCCCATTCGCATATTCGCGCGTTTGCCAGTCCCACGGGCAGCCGTTCGCGTGCGCCCACTGCAGCACCTCGAGATGCCCGCACGCCGCCGCCACCGCGCACGTCCACTCGTCCCACGGTGTGTCGTTCTCGCGCAACACTTTCAACTCTTCGAGATGTCCACCACCCACCGCTGCCGCACACAGGAGTCCTCGACGCGACAGGACACCTCTACGTTGCAGTCGCTGCACCGCGCTTAAACATTCAACAGCAGTAGTATGTGATTCAATAACCTCCTTAAACCGAAGCCCCGTCCCAGCCATCGCGTCGCGCATCCCACGGCTCACCGCTGGCAGCCTTGCGAGATCTGCGGGATCGTCAAAGTTCTCAGATCTGAGAATGTGGGAGACGACGATGTGGGTGGGGAGGCCGGGGATGGCCTCCAGCACTAGGCGCGCTCTTCTGCGCGCGCGCTTGGCAGCGCCGCTGAGCGATTTAGAGGGCATGTTGGCAGCCGTAGCTTGGTGTCGTGTGAGCGTCGTTGTGTGTGTGAGTCTTCCGAGAAAAGCGTTACAATACTTTTAGCTGCTGGAAGATATTTTTAGGTCTTCTATGACTCGACTCGTTCAGTCCTTCTCAGTCCCCCACGCACCTGAGTCGTTGTCACGATACGATGACTGTTTCTCTTCTCTCCGCGGTGTTTGCTCCGTGCCCGTGCGTTTCACGACGCACGAACGTTACCCCCCTTCTCCAAACCCGAACACGTGTCGTCGCTCGTTCCCAGAAACAAACCCCAAGGGAAGGTCTTTCCGAGCCCGAACAAGACTCTGGGTACGGTATGGACCACGAGCTCGCCAGCGAACGCGCCTTGGTGGATGGCAAGCACGTCCTGGTGCTCGTCGACGCAAAAGGCGCGCGTTTGTACCGCACGTTGTTCACTTCCGATTTCAAACAACCGGAACGTTTAGTGCCTTTAATACGGTACAACCACTCGTCGAAGAAATATTACGACAGTTTGGAAACTCCAAACGAGCGAACGCAACAAACCAGGTCGGCGCCGCAGCGTTCGCACCAGCATGCCACGAGCACTGGCAAGACCAGCCACCCGAAATCCCAAATTCTCCCCGATGCGATCGCTAGAGCCGTGATGACGCAACTCACGGAAATCAACCCTGAAACCGTGCTCGTCGCCGCGCACGGAAAGGGCAAGGGCGACGCGTCGAAAGCGCTCGTATCGTTTGCGAAAAAGCACAACCCTGAATTGTTCGAAAAGTTCATCGGCGAAGCACTTCACCTGGAAAGCCAAAGCGGAGGGAAGCGCCTGACGGACCCGCAAGTCCTGGCGACCGCTAGACGCGCGTACAGAAACGTGTTAGCGCCGAAAGTACCTTTGGACCCGGCGAAACATGGGTTCACGCACGGAAGACGGGTGAAGCACTTGTGATGAGAGAGAAGTGAGAAAAAAGAAAGCTTGAAAAGACACGAAAGACGTTTTCTCGTTAAAAAATAAAATACTACCACGGCAGCTTGTCCGACATGTCATACAGCGAAACACAAATCTCCATGGAGATGAGCACGATGATGATCCACTCCAACGTGTCGCTCTTCCTGTTCTGCAGAATATCGAGGTAAAACTTGACTTGGGTTTGAATCAAGTTAAGTTTGTAATCCAGGTGTTCGAACCGGTCCTCGAGTTCGAAATCTTTCCGCAGCCCGCTCCAGACTTTGTCGTACTGCGCGTACTGCCACGCGGTGTCGGATCGTCCCAATAACCGCATCCTAGTCACGAGCTCAGTCAGCGTATTGTTGTTCTCCGCGACTAACTTAAACAGCTTGTTTTTCGAAATGTCCATCTCGCCCGTCTCGTACGTCACTTTGTTCAGCGAGGAAAAAATCTCAATCATGTTGTCCACTTTCAGCTCGTGGTGCTCCAGCGCCACGGTCTGCGCCAGCACGGTGCCTATGACGCTTATATTATTCAGGTCCAAACGTTTCAACACGACGTGATCAGCTTCGAACTGCGCCCATGGTTGCAATGCAGGCCGCACCATCACCCGGTAGTCGTCCGTGCACGGCACCGGCAGCGGCTTTGGGCAGAAGCTCCGCACGAGCTTCAAGCACTCCTCGCGTTCGCGCCGGCCCATGTTGAAAAAAACGACGCTGCCGTACTTGTACACCACAAAGTACCGCGGGGTCTCCGTGGGGTTCAGAGTAGGGGTATTAGGGGTATTAGGGTTATTGCTAGGGTTGTTGCTGTCATAACCCTGCCCTGAACCCCTTAAACTCTCCAACCCTGAACCATTCATCCCCTCCAACCCTGCCCCCTCAAACTCAACCAACGCGTCCATGTCCCTGTCGCCCATTTCTTTCCGTGCTTTCCGGTCGCTTTTGCGTCCGGAAAACGCCCGCGCGCCAGGGTGAATGCCGTCGCGCAAATCCCCAGAGTCGGCGTCACTTTTCTTTTCCAGCGTGGAGTGCAGCGTTGGTGAGCCCACTGAGGTAACAGTCACGTTGTTTTGTAAATCGCCAATCCGGGGGGTCATCCGCACCACAACGCACTCGCGGAAAAACTCCTTTGGGTAATTGGGGAGGCGTTTCGCGAGGCCGTGGAAATCGATCGAGCCGCCCACGTAGTACGCGCGCACTGGGACGGCGTACTCTGGGGGGCGGTACTGGGTGGCAGTATCGGTAGGGCGGTTTGAGGTACAATCGGATATTTTGTCGCTCTGTTCGGTATGCGTATCAGTCTGTTTCGTCTCCGAAGACTTTGTTTTGTTTTTGTGTGATTCCAGCTCCTCGAAGGTTTCAATGTCCGCGAAGACTTCGCTCGGGTTTGCAGAGAAGTGTACCGCGGATAAGGCGAACAAACGCGTGTGTGTGCAGGTGGTGGTGGTTGTGTGCGCCGGGGACGCTGCGGAAACAACCCTCCAAGGCGCGGACCAACGCTTAGAAGTGGTACACAAACGTTTGTGTCGCACCGCCGGAATCCATCTATCCATCGTCGTCTCGTGAAAATCAGTCAATCCAAATCGATGCACGCCTGCTCCGGCGCGCTGTCGCGTTGCATATTCAGCACGCCGCGCCGTCGCTGCCGCCGCGGCCGCCGCGCGCGAGAACATCGCACCCGACTCAAAGTGAGTGCGCGTCGCCGGTATGACGGTGGAGGAACACGCGTGCCACTGAAGGCAACGAGACGTCTCGGAGAAGGGCGAAAGTGGAATTTTCACTCTTGTCAGAATCGCGCTCCCGCCGCTTTTGCCCTAAACCGATCGTCATAAATTGGCGCGCCGTCTGGTCCTGTGGGGAACGGCGCCGGCTCCTTTTTTGGATCGGGTCGTGTGTCGATCAGTGGTGTGGACGATCGCGGGTTGGACGGTCAACCGTTGTAGGTCAACACCTCTGGGTTCCATCGGCCTGTGTCCTGAAGGAAGCTACCCAAGATGTTTCTCTACAATCTCACCCTGCAGACGGGCGGGGGCATTACGAGCGCGGTGTATGGGAACTTCTCTGCCCCAAAGGCGCACGAGATCGTGGTTGCGCGGAACAAAACCTTGGAACTGCTACGCCCGGATGACACCGGCAAGACGCAAGTCATATTCACCACCGAGGTGTTTGGCATCATAAGGAGCCTCGCCGCGTTCCGCCTCACCGGCGCGAACCGGGATTACCTGTGCGTGGGGAGCGATTCCGGGCGGATCGTCATGCTGAACTTCGACGCAGACACCCACACGTTCAAAAAGGTTCATCAGGAGACGTTCGGCAAGAGCGGCGTGCGGCGAGCGGTGCCGGGGCAGCACCTGGTGTGCGATCCCAAAGGCCGAGCCGTGATGATCGGCGCGGTGGAGAAGACCAAGCTGGTGTACGTCCTGAACCGAGATTCACAAACGAATTTAACCATTTCTTCGCCGCTCGAAGCGAACAAAAGCCAGTGCATCACGTTCAGCGTCACGGCTCTTGACCGAGGCCTGGAAAACCCTGGGTTCGCCGCGATTGAGCTGGAGTACGGCGACGCGGATGTCGACTCGTCAGGCGAAGCCGCTGCCAACGCGCAGAAACAGCTGACGTTTTATGAGTTAGATCTCGGGCTGAACCACGTGGCGCGACGCGAGAGCGAACCCATTGACAACGGCGCCAACTTGTTAGTACCGGTACCGGGTGGTACGGACGGTCCAGGCGGCGTCCTGGTGTGCTGTGAGAACTTCGTTTTGTACAAGAGCGAAAGCTCAAAGGGCCAGGAGCTGCGAAGCGTTATTCCGCGGCGAGCGGAGTTGAGCGGCGAGCGAGGCGTGTTGCTCACCGCCTACGCGTCGCACAAAACCAAAAAGGACGGCTTCTTCGTGCTCGCGCAGTCCGAGTACGGGGACGTTTACAAAATCGTGCTGGATAATGAAAGCGGTAAGTGTTGCGGACCGAGCGATGCCGTGGCGAATTTAAAAATCACGTACTTTGACACCGTCCCGACGTGCGTCGATTTGTGCGTGTTACGGTCGGGGTTTTTGTTTTGCGCCTCCGAGTTTGGAGACCACATACTGTACCAGTTCACGAGCATAGGCGATGATGACAGCGGCAACAGACCTGTTAACGGCCAAAGCAACTCAAAAACCTTGGTCGAAACAAACGAAGGGTACCAGCCCGTGTTCTTCACCCCGACGCCGCTGAAGAACCTCACGGCGATTGACACGCTTCAAAGTCTGTGCCCCGTTTTGGACGCGCAGTGCCACGAGCTTCTAGGGGAGGAGACGCCGCAGCTATATACTTTATGTGGTGCTGGCTCTCGAAGTACGTTACGAATCCTAAAGCGAGGTATTTCTTTAACTGAAATGGCCGTCTCCCCGTTACCCGGCAACCCCAACGCGGTGTTCACCGTCCGCAAAAACAAAACCGACGCGTTCGACGATTTCATCGTCGTCAGTTTCGTGGACGCGACGTTGGTTTTGAAAATCGGGGACACAGTGGAGGAGGTGACTGATTCTGGTTTTCAAGGGGACATGCCTACCCTATCAGCCTCTAGAATCGGAGACAACGACCTGCTTCAAGTGCACCCTGGTGGGTTGAGGCACGCACGCGCGGACGGCCGGGTCAACGAATGGCGGTGCCCTGGGCGCAAAACCGTGACGAAAGCCACCGTGAATAATTCTCAAGCTGTGATCGCGCTGTCAGGCGGCGAACTCGTGTACTTCGAGCTCGACACTACTGGTTCCCTAATGGAGATTGAGAAGGTGGAAACCAGCGGGGATGTGGCGTGTTTGAGCCTACCAGGTTTGAGGAAAGGCGAGGCGAAGGCGAAGTTTGTAGCGGTCGGGTCGTACGACTCCACGGTGCGAGTGATGAGTTTATCGGGCGAAGATACGCTGCAAACGGTTGGTGTGCAAGCCCTAGTGAGCGCCCCGAATTCGCTGTTGCTGTTACACACTTCGAACAACTCGTTGAATTTGAACGCTGGGTTACAGAATGGGGTTTTGTTACGAGCTGATGTGGACTTGGTGACAGGTGGTATTAGCAACGCGCGCAGTAGGTTCTTGGGCACCCGGCCGCCTTTGCTTTATTCCACGCGGATCAACGGCGACAACGCGATGATCGCGCTAAGCACGCGGCCGTGGCTTGGGTACACCGATTTGCAGAACAAGTTCTCCCTGCAACCAGTGTCGTATACAGCCTTAGACAACTGTGCTTCCTTCGCATCCGAACAGTGCCCGGAAGGAATCGTCGCGAGCGTAGGGAACACGTTGCGGATCGTCTCCGCGGAGCACTTGAACGAAAGCTTCAACGCCGCGGTTGTGAAGTTGCGGTACACGCCGCGCGAGATGAGCGTCAACGTTGATAAAAAGCTGCTGGCAATCGTGGAGAGCGACCAGTCGAGTGTTCCATATGGGTTGCGGACCGGGGTTGAAGGGCCTGCTGGGGAGAAACCGGTGAAAGACCCGAACGCGATGGACGCGGATGACGACTCGGACGATGAATTATCAATGACCCCGGCAGAACAGTTCGGCGCCCCGAAAGCGGCACCCGGACAATGGGCATCGTGCGTGCGCATAGTGGACCCTTCCTCCAACGAAACAAAGCAGATCATCGAACTCGAAAACGATGAAGCCGCGCTGTGTGTGTGCCATGCTTATTTTCCTGCTGCGGATGAGTTGTTTCTCGTCGTGGGCTCAGTCGTGGGGCTGACGTTTACGCCTCGCGATTGCAAAGGCGGTTTCGTCACGTTGTACCGGTATTTGCAGGACGGCCGAATCGAGCTGGTGCACAAGACGCCTGTGGACGGCGTGCCAGGCGCCGTGTGCGGATTCAACGGAAAGTTGTTGTGTGGCGTTGGGAACTCGTTGCGGCTGTACGAGTACGGCAAGAAGAAGCTGTTGCGAAAGAGTGAATGTAGTGACTTTCCGAACTTCGTGACTACTGTTCATGGGTCTGGCGATCGCATCTACGTCGGCGACGTGCAGGAGTCCTTTCACTACGTCAAGTACAAAAAGGAAGACGGCACGATGTGGATCGCGGCGGATGATTCGCAGCCGCGGCACGTCACTTCCGCGGTACCGCTAGATTACGACACCATGTGCGGCGGGGACAAGTTCGGCAACGTGTTCGTCACCCGGTTAACGAAAGATGCGAGCAATGAGATGGAACACGACCCTACCGGGGGGTTGAATCTCGACCAGAAATCGGTGTTGAACGGCGCGGCGCAGAAAACTATGTGCGTTTCTTCGTTTCACGTGGGGGAGACTGTTTGTGCTTTGACCAAGGGAACATTGCAATCTGGGGGAAATGAGAGTATTATTTACTGCTCCTTGAATGGAACCATCGGCGCGTTGGCTCCGTTCATTTCACGGGAAGACGTTGACTTCGTGACGCACTTGGAGATGCACTTGCGACAGGAGAAGCCGCCTTTGCTCGGGCGAGATCACCTTTCGTTTCGGTCCTCATACTTCCCGGTGAAAGACGTGATCGACGGCGACCTTTGCGAACAGTTTTCCGAGCTGGATGTGGAGACGCAGAAGCGCATCGCAGAGGACATGGACATGGTACCACCCGAGATTACCAAGAAACTGGAGGACTTGAGAGCAGCGGTGATGTAGTGATGTATTGATGACTCAAGGTATCTCATGCTTTTATCTCAGCTAAGTAGTCTTCTAATATTCCTACGCTATCCATCCATCTCCCCCCGCCTCCTCGCATTCGCCCTAACTTCCTCCGCCTCTCTTTTCGTGGCTTTGACGATAGCAAGGCCTAGCAGAGTGGCGCCTCCACACGCAGTGGTCGCGACTGCGAACGTGGCTTTGTACCCCAACACTTCGCCGTTGCCGTCGACGCCGGGGTCCGCCGTCGCGACCGCCGCGAACCCGTTGAACGCGCTCGACCCGAGCGCCAGCGCCGAGTTGTAAATCGCCAAGTGCAGCCCGAACCGTTCTTCCCCAAACACGGAACGCACGGTGGAGGTCCAGGAGGCCATAATAGTGCCCTCGGCCAGCCCTACTACCACCGCAACTGCGTTTCTAATTTCTTCTCGACCAGGGCTACTGGCCAACGCCCCAGCGCCAAAACACATCGCCACAGCTCCTATAATCAAAAACACGCTCCTCGGCGCTCCGAATTTCGATTCGCAAAAGTCGCTCGCGGCGCCACAGAAAACCCGCCCGCAAACGTTCCCTAACGAAAACAAAATAACAAGCGTGGCTAGCGACGCGCTCTGTGCGTTGACCTTCTCATCCGCCACCACCGCGAACGGCCCGGCTTGGTTCACCCAGAGCAACGCCGTGCCAAGCGTCAAAACGAGATGCGCGTAAATGACCCAGAATGTTTGCGACGCGAACAAACGTTTCAAGTGAATTGGTAAGGGTTGGTTTGCGGTATCGTACGTGGCGTCCGCAGAAGGCACAGCGTGTTCACCTGAGTTCTGTTCCGTCTCCATCGCAGCAGAGTCTTCTGGTGGTTTGCTGTTCGACTCTTCTCGTCCCCCTTGCGCCTCGTCCGACACCTCCACAGTGCTGGAGTTTCCCTCACTCACCAAGCGAAGTTCATCCTCGCGCAACTCGCGGTACGGAGTGCTGGGCAATTTCGTCAAACCGATACCCGAAGAGTGTGTGTTATTCCGCGCTCTATTGCCGGTCCTTGTGCCGTCTAGCGTTGCATAAGCATTGCACGCCGCAACGAAACTGGTGACCCACCCCGCGAATCCAAAAAACCCGGGCAGGTTCCCCACGAACGCCGACCGGTACGCGACCGAGAACAACGCCGAGCTCCCTCCGAACCCCGCGAGCAACACGCCGTGCACCTTGCCTTGGTCCTTGTCGTTGAAGTTGCCTACGTTTGGGGCTAGGGATGCTAGGAACGCGGTGACTGAACCTTGGCCGATCAATCCCAGCGCGAACGCAGCAGCGGCGGGCGAGCCTTCGGACGACGCGACGTGCGCCAACAAGTGCCACCCTGTGAACAACGCAATTGAGGAAAAAACCAAACACGGCCGCGCGCCGAACTGGTCAAGCGCCAGGCCGTTGTGCACGGCGAGATATACACCGAGGGTGCCCACCGTCGTGGCCAACGAAAGGTCCTCATCGTTCGCCCACCCCGTTTTTCCCCTCAACGCCACACCCCATGCGCTGACGCTGTATAAAGTCCCCGCGCACAGCTGCACTGCGATGCCTAACCCTAGGGATACCCAGCGGTGGCGCTCGCCGAGCACGCGCGCGGGCGAGTCAAGGAACCACTGGAACGAATCAAGGGACGCCATCATCCAGCGTTATGAACAATTCGAACCCACCTCCACCGTTCTATCCCCGCCCCTTGCGCCGCTCGGTCTGAACAAATCTTGACTGACAAGTGGAAAACAGAAAGACTTGAACAAAAGTCGAATGGCAAAGAATTCGACCAAATCTGGAATGCATTTCGCGGTTTATTAACTCGTCATTCTAGTCGATCTCACCTTACCGTTGTTCGCTGAATCGAGACTCAAAAAAAACCTTTCTCGCCACCTCCCGCCATTCCTCGCGCGCGATCGGCTTGGAGCGAGAGGGAGCGCGGCGCGCCTCCCTGGACTGCCGCGATGGGGACGAAAAGCAATGTGGCGTTTGATCCGGACAACCCGGTGGTGATAAAGCCCAGGGTAGGTTCATGAGACTCGAAATTTGACACTGATTTTGAGTGATATGCATGGAAATCCACCGGGGAGCGCGCGCTATGGACGCGATCCCGCTGGATGCAACGGACGTCGCCCCCCCACAAGCCCAACACGCAAGTCACGTGTGTTTCACGAATTATGCCAACTGACCTCCCCTCCCCCTCCCCCCCAACCCCAGACGGACGCTGAGCTCTCCCACGGTCATCGGGAAGCAGAAGAACCGGAGCCGGATCCCATTCCCGGGTTCAAGCGCTTCTACGCCGACCGGTCGCTGGGCTATTTCTATTTAGACAACCCGTTACGCCAGCTGTGCATGCGCCTTTCGGAGAACCAGATGTTCGACAATTTCATTCTCGTCGCGATCCTGGCGAATGCGATCATCCTGTGCCAGATGGAACCGCTGAAGATGGAAGGAAGAGGATGTACGGGCGTCGATAGCACGAGCGCCGGGGGCAACGCCGTCATCGAAGACACGGAGATCATGTTCACGGTTATTTTCACGCTGGAGTGCGTGGTGAAGGTGATTGCGATGGGGTTTCTGTTGGACGATTCATCGTACCTGAAAGATGGCTGGAACGTGATGGACTTTTTGGTCGTGCTGGTGAGCCTGGTGAGCTTAATTCCGGGGCTGGGGAGCAACGTTTCCGCATTGCGAGTTATAAGAGTCTTAAGACCTTTAAGAACCCTCTCGATGTTCCCTGGTATGCGCGTTCTAATAGGCACCATGATACGAGCAGTACCCATGATCGCCAACGTGATGCTGTTCTGTGTATTTTTCTTCATTATCTTTGGCATATTCGGATTGCTGGTGTTTATGGGGGCTTTGAGAAATAGATGCTTCACCGTAGTCACGGACACGACTTGCGACGATCACTCAGAAAACGAAAATAATTTATTCTGCCGCGAAGTGATGCCTGATTTCGGCACGGACTTCAACATCACCGCCGCCGTGTTGTTAGCCGACGATGACGAGCAGACCTGCACGAACACCTCGACGCACTGGCCCGGGTACTTTTGCCCCGACGGCCAGATGTGTTTGAAAGCGGAAAACCCGAATTACGGAATCACGAGCTTTGATAACATTGAATACTCATGGCTCACGATTTTCCAGTGCATCACGCTGGAGGGGTGGACGCCGATCATGTACATGGCCATGGACGCGGTGACTGGGTGGTCAGTGATTTATTTCGTTTTACTGGTGTTCACCGGGGGTTTCTTTTTACTCAATTTAGCACTGGCGGTGATCACCGAGGTGTACGATGAGGAGAACACGGACGCGAAGGAACAGGAAGCTTCGGATGAAATCGAAAAGGAAGAAGCGCAGGAGAAGAAGGAAGCTGAGGCACGGCAGAAAAGGCACGACCTTGGTTTGTACAGCGATGATGAAAACTCCGAGGACGAAGCGGATTTAGCAAACCAGAAAATCAACTTTGAACAACTGGAAGGCGGCGGCGCGAGCATCGGGATCAAAAAGATCTGTAAGCTGATAATCGACGCGCCCTTTTTCGGGCCGTTCTTCACCGGCGCGATCATCGTCAACACGATTTTGTTGAGTATGGAGTACAATGGGATGCCTGACGGCTACGCCACGACGCTTGAGATTTGCAACCTGGTGCTGACTATTTTGTTTATTTTCGAATTGGCGCTTAAAGTCGGAGGGTTGGGGTTCAACGAGTACGCCGCGGACCGGTTCAACGTGTTCGACGCCGCGGTGGTGTTGATTTCGATTATCGAGCTCGCGGCGGCGGGGAGTGGGTCTCTATCTGCGTTGAGGGCGTTTCGTATCCTACGAGTGCTGAAGTTGATTCGGAGTTGGACGAGCTTGCAGAACTTCCTCTACACCGTGTACCTAACGATCCTCGATTTGGGAAACTTCTCGTTCATCGTGTTCCTGGCGATTTTTATCTTCGCGTTGCTCGGCATGCAGCTGTTCGGGGGGAAGATGTGCGGTTTAGATGATGGGGAGGTCCCACGGCACAACTTCGACACGCTTCTGTGGGCGCTAGTCACGGTGTTTCAGGTGTTGACGGGCGAGGACTGGAACGCCGTGATGTACGACGGGATGGCGGCTTCGGGGAACTCGAGCGCTTTTTATTTCGTGTTACTATTGGTCATCGGGAATTTCCTGGTCCTGAACCTGTTCATCGCCATTCTGCTCACGAACTTCGGGCAGCAGGAGATCAGCACTGAGTTTGAAGGCACGCGCAAGGTGTTGGAGTCCGTTTCGTTCTTCAAGTATTTAAGTAAAGAAAAAAAGAAGAAGGAAAAGAGCGCGGAGGAGATGGAACAAGAGCGGTTCTGGCTGGAGCTGCCGGACAAGGAGCTCACACCGAGGGCGTTTTCGAACTGGGAGTGCTTGACGGAAAGCGTGTTGACGAAGTTATGGGAGGAAGAACGCGAACGAAGAGCAATTGAAGACGCGCGCATCGAAGTGGAAAACCTAGCGCGGCAAGCCCGGATCGACGAGGAAAAGGCGATCGCGGAGGGGAGATTAAAATCAGCAAAGAAAGGCCAGCTCGTGAGTTTCGGGATGGACGCTGAGGTTTCAGAGGGGTGCGGGCCGATGCCTGGTGCCGGTCCCAAGCCGCTGCACGAGTTCTCGCAGACTAAAAAGTCCCTAGGCGTGTTCACCACCACCAACCCGGTTCGCGTCTTTTGCCACAAAATCGTCGACGACAAACAGTTCGAGTACCTCATCATGAGTTTCATTCTGTTGAGTTCATTCACGATGGTGTTTGAATCACCGAAAGCGATGGAGAACCAAACAACCGCGGATGCGTTAGAGGCCGTGGACATGGTGTTCACCATAATCTTCGCGTTAGAGATGATCATGAAGCTCGTCGCGTACGGGCTGTACTTTGAGGACGACGACTCGTACTTGAAAGACCCGTGGAACTGCATGGACGGGTTTATCGTTGTGATCGGGATCGTCGGCAAGGCGTTGAGTGGGGCTAATTTGGAGTGGGTAAGGGCGTTGAGAACTATGCGAGTACTGAGACCTTTGCGAGTAATTTCCCGAGTCCCAGAACTAAAGGTTGTCGTCAACGCGCTGATGAACTCGCTTCCTGGATTAGGAAACGTGCTGATGGTCTCGCTGTTGTTTTGGATCATCTTCGGGATTCTCGGGATGCAGCTCTTTATGGGTGCGTTTTCCAGGTGTTCCGATGAGGACATCAAGTCTAAAGTGCTATGCCTGGACGGGTGGGTGAACCAGACGTTAGACGCGAGCTGGGACAGCGTGGCGAAGGAGTGTACTAATCCGGATTTGATTGCGAACCTGACAGCGGCGGATGCTACCTTCGATTCTAGTACCCTAAACATCACCACCTGTATCGGCACGTACGAATCCACAGAGTACGTCGAGCGCACCTGGGCCAGCGACGACATGAACTTCGACAACATCTTCAACGCGATGCAGACTTTATTCGAGATGAGCACCACGGAGGGGTGGACTGCTGTTATGTACAACGGCGTGGATGCTAGAAGTCCAGAGCTCACCCCCCAGCGCGACTACCAGCCCGCGATGGCGTTTTTCTTCGTCGCCTTCGAGGTCATCGCCAACTTTTTCATTCTCAACCTTTTCGTCGGGATCATTCTGGACAATTTCGCGCAGCTCAGTTCTGAGTCTGGCGATGGAGGCTCCGCTACGATGACCAAAGCGCAAAAGATGTGGGTCAAGCACCAGCAGAAACTCCAAGGTACCGCTGAACCCCGAAAAGACGACTACTACCCCGAGGACGAAAACAGGAAGATGGTGTACAAAATCGTTGAGAGGGAAGAGTTCGAGTTGGTCATCATGGTGGTGATTGTTGTGAACGCCATCGCCATGGCGTGCGAGCGGTACGACGCAGATGATGACCTGCGGACTACGTTGGACGGCTTGGGGATCTTCTTTGCGGTCATTTTCGTCGGCGAAGCGAGTGCCAAGCTGTACGCCATGAACCCGGCGGCGTATTTTTCTGATCGCTGGAATTGTTTCGATTTCTTTTGCGTCGCTACTACTTTAATAGGGTACATGGCTGGGACCGGTGGGGGTGCTTCGGTTCTTCGAGTTTTGAGATTGGCAAGGGTGTTTCGTTTGGTGCGCAAGTTGAAGGGCCTTCTCATGCTGTTCAACACCCTGATCGTGTCACTTCCAGGGCTGATTAACATCGGCGCGCTTTTGTTCCTGTTGTGTTTCGTCTACGCCGTTCTCGGAATGAACCTTTTCGGAAAAATAAAGTTTGGCGAAAACTTGAACGAAGACGCCAACTTTACCAACTTTGGAAATAGCATATTGATCTTACTACGAATGGTCACTGGCGAGGCTTGGAACGCGATCATGTACGACTGCATGATCACCGAGGATTGCGACTCGTCCGCGGACTGCGCCCGGGGGACGTGTTGTGGAAGCGCGGGCGCGCCGATGTATTTCATAACCTTCGTGATTTTCGGTTCGTTTGTTACCCTGAACTTGCTCATCGCGGTGGTGCTTGATAACTTCTCGAACAACAAAAAAGAAGAAGGCGTGACTGTGATGGATGACGATATCGACGACTTCGCGGTGGCGTGGAGCAAGGTGGACCCCCGGGCGACGGGTTTCATCCCAGTGACGCGCGTGGCTACTTTGTTGCGCTTAGCGGCGCCTCCCTTGGGCGTGCGAGGATCGAAAATCTCGCGACTCGGCCTGCTCCGGTTCCAGAAGAACCTGAACCTGAAAGTCGAGAGTAACTACCTGCACTACCAGGATATGTTGCAAGCTGTTACGGCGCGTGCGATGGGGATTAACATCGAGCAGCTCCCAATTCAAGTGCAAACCATGCTTGAAGTTGGGAAGGTGCGGAAACGCCTAACCGCAGAGCGGCGGTTAACGAAACAGAAAGGCGGGTCCACAGTTGGTGACCCGGATGAACCCCGGCTGGATATTACGCACGGTATGACTGGTGTGGATGGCGAGGAACTTGATGTTGCGCAGATGTACGCCATCGAAAGAATCCAGGCGGCGTTCAGAGGGAGACAGCAGCGCCGGGCCGACGAGGCGGCGAAAGCCAAGGCGGCGGAACAGCGAGCGCAGACCAAGGCGGAGATCGTGTTGGGGCACGTCCAGGACTTGATGCGGTCGGTGGAGGAGGACCATGGTCGGGTTTTAGGAGCCTTTCGAAGGAGGGTGGGGACCACGGGGGATAGCGCCGCGGAGTCGGAGCGAGAGGGGGAGGACCGAGACTCCGCCAGGCTCAGCGAATAAAATGTGTTAGTTGAATCAAAATTGTGATAAAAATGTTTATTTCGTAACGACACCGACTCGACGGAAAAATCAGTTTACTGGCCGTCGTCAAACCCGAAGTAGCCGCGGATGATGAATGGCTCGGGCTCTTCTTTGATGTCGGGTTCGAGTTCGATCTCAGGTGAACTCTCCGGCTCGCGCTTGACTCGCTTCGAACTCGGCGGATCTGCGCGCGCCGTTTTGCATGCCGCACACCTGTCCTTTCGCTTGCCGTGAGGGCAACCGGTGCACACCATACAGCTGTGTTTCAGCTTACCGTGAGGGCAGGGGTTGCATTCAGCGCACTTGTTTTTCACCTTGCCATGGAGGCAGGGGTTGTACGCTGAGCAGTTACTTTTCACCCTGCCGTGCGGGCAGGGGGTGCACTTCACGCAGCTGCTTTTCCGCTTGCCTTTGGGGCAGGGGGTGCACGCGGTGCAGTGGCCTTTCAGCTTGCCGTGGGGGCAAGGTCTGCACTCCACACAGGCGCGTTCCAACCTTCCGTGGGGACATGGACTACACACAGTGCAATCGCGTTTCATCTTGCCGTGCGGGCATCGCTTTCCTCCCATTCTTATCGCTCGATCGTCACGTCGCACTCCCTCCGCGCACTGCGTTCTTCGCACCACGAGCCACGACGCAAAGGAATCGGGGCTTTTTTGGCCACGTTGGACTTCGCGAGTGTCACCACGAAATCGAGCGAGTGTCGGCCGTTTTCACTTGCAACTTTCTTTGGACTTCCATTCGTGGTGCGCGCACGCGGCTCGCACGCGCGGTGTTTCCCGGTGTCTCACCGCGGTCGTTCGGTGACCGAAACGTGAGAGGAGTCTTGATCAGAGGTGTTTCCGTGGATAGGGGTGAGGAACATGCGTCCCAAAGGCATACGGACCGTGTTCGTGTGTCTCGTGATCGCCTCGATCGCGACCCTGACTTCCGCGATCGACGCCAAGTGTTCGGCATGCGTCGCGGTCGCCACTTCCCTTCAAAACGCTTTAGAAGCGGAACGCCCAAGGAACCATTTAGATATGCGAGGAAGGCTGGATTCCAAAGGCGTCAGGTACGGCAAGCTCATTAACTACAAAGTCAGCGAATTAAGGTTCGTGGAGTTGTTAGAGGGGCTGTGTGACGAGGTTGGGGATAGATTCGGTTTACAAGGAGGACAGTGGAAAAAAGGCAAATCCGACGGGAAACTCCCCGAGCGCAAAGCGCTGCGAAAGGAACTGGAAGGGTACTGCCACAGGGTGGTGGAGGAACAGGAGGAGCTACTGCAGGAAGCATTGTATACCAAGAAATTCGAAAACGAATCAGTCGAGGAGCTGATTTGCAGGACGTATGCGCCGAAGGATTGCGACGGCGTTGAGGTTGAGAAAGTCGACAAGGAAAACGCAAAAAAGGATGACCTCTGATTATTATTTGGGAAGTTTTATATCGATAGGTTGGCGTGAAACAAATTGCTTTATAAATCATCAAGGGACTTCTTCTCACTATTCGGGTACGCCGTTCGCTATCGCCCACTCTAGGACATGCCCTTCCGCAATACGGCGCGTTGCTGCGTCCCACGGGCAGCCGGTCGCGTGCACCAACTGCTTCATCTCGAGATGTCCACCGTACGCCGCGTATGCGAACGACCACTCGCTCCACGGGCAGCCGTTCGCGCGCACCCACTGCAGCACCTCGATATGCCCGCCGTACGCTGCGTCACTGCACGGCTTCTCGTCCCACGGTAATCCGATATCGCATAGCACCTTCAACTTCTCGAGATGTCCACCCCTCGCCAAGACCTGACAAAGGGGTTCTCGACGCGACAGGACACCTCTACGTTGCAGTCGCTGCACCGCGCTTAAAGATCCATGGAACACGGCAAGACCTTCATCAAGCTCCTTAAAAGCAAGCCCCGTCGCCGCCACCGCGTCACGCATCGCACGGCTCACCGCTGGGAGCCTTGCGAGATCGGCGGGATCGTCGAAATACTAAGATCTAAAATGTGAGTGACGACGAGGTGGTTGGGGAGGCCGGGGATGGTCTCGGCCGCGTTTGCCACGTTAGCATCGCGGAGCTCGCGCTTCCTCTTTTGCGCGCGAGTCTTCACACCGAGCGTCGCGTTGGAGGACATGTGTGAATCGTGTCGTGCGCGAGTCGTTGTGTGTGTCGAGGCTTCCGAGAAAAGCGTGACGAAAGAAAAGGAACTCCAATTTTGATTCTAAAGTTTGGACCGACACTTCCCAGTGAGAAACGTATTCATTTCATTAAGATGTTCACACTACGGTGCTACAGACACATATTAAGGTGTCCTATCAACGCACTCACCGCTTCCGTCGTTTATCCCGCCTCGAATCACTGGAGGAGTAGGATGACAAGTCCGAGTCCGAGTCGGACAAATCCCGCCGGCGTCGTTTTGAAGATTTTTCTTTTTTCGATTTTTTTTTCTTCGCCTTCTTCACCGCCTTCCGCGCCTTCTTCTCGCGCTTGTGCTTGGCCAGTATCTCTAAAGCCTCCTCGATGCTACCGACGGTAACCCCTGGGGCTGATTGGTTTTCTCGGTCAGACACTACGAACGTCCCCCCCCCGTTTCGCGGCGGTCCCCCCGGCGGCGGTGGCGGCGGCATTCGGCCATCCGGCCCCCTGCCGTCGAACCGCACCCCCTCTGCAGCTCGATCGTTACCTACGTCACCCTCCACCAGCGCGTATTGCGACCCACCCGCCATTTGCTTCACATCACCTAAGTGGTGTCCCCAGTCGATAACGCCCCCCAGCTTGACGGCGTCACCCGGTTGAGTATTTTTATTGAAATCTCCCCCTCCTCCCGGGTTCCCTTGCGGCCTGTATTTGCTGTTATCCGGATCGAGGTCGTCCCCACCGGTTTGGTCACACAGTTTCATGGACCCGGTGACTCGCACTTTATCAGATGGGCCGCCCGGGCCTTCTCTTATTTCGACGATTTTCATAAACACGGAATCGCCGGGAGCGACGACGCCGGAGATGCCCGCCACGCGATCCTCCTCCAAATCTTCTTTCGTGAAGGTGAGGTACTCGCTGACTTGGTGCGACGGCACTAGGACGTCGCGTCTGAACCCGGAGGGCTTGCAGAACACGCCGTACGGCTTGATCGAGGAAACAGTCGCTTTGTGCACTGAGCCGTAGGGTGGCGGATCATCGCTTCCGTTATTATTATTTCCTCTTCCAGCGTTCCTTCCTCCGCCGTTTACAATTCGCTCGCTCTCCTCGTGATCCGGGTCCAAGTCATCCCCAGTTTCCTGGTCCACCAGTTTCATGGACAGTGACACTTTCGGAGGTCGGTTACTCGTCGCTGCGTAGCCCTCGTTTTCGAACCGCACATCCAGCACCTTGACGAAAACCTCCGTGCCCTTGGGGAAGAAATACTCCATCGCCATCACCTTGGCGTCGTCAGAGTCTTCCCTGGTGAACGTCAGCTCGTCGGAAACCTGCGAGCAGTGTACCAGACCGTCCCGCGATTTCCCGCTGGGTTTCACGAAAACGCCGAACGGGCGGACTGACGTGACTGTGCCTTTCACAACAGATTTGGGTTCAGGGGGGGTGGGG
>TARA_B110000977_G_scaffold164352_1_pt1 | contig 21475 bp, 8 predicted proteins | sample TARA_B110000977 | Tara Oceans TARA_B110000977 (sample SAMEA4397798) | marine metagenome | biome: Polar Biome; feature: [SRF] surface water layer (ENVO:00010504); material: water (ENVO:00002006), including particulate matter (ENVO:01000060) such as... | depth 5 m | reverse complement strand
CATTAGCGCGTTCAACGCGTCCATGTGTTTTCGTATGCGCTGCGATCGTTCAAATCAAAAGCCCGTCCATGCGTTGCCCTTCGCGCACACTTACCCCTCGCAGGCGTTTGCGTAGGTCCTGAAGAAGGAGGTCGTCGCACAGTGCGAGAACACTCCGTTTCGCGGTCACCATGCAGGGCATGCAATCCCCCATCATGGTCATGAGTGCGTCTCCCCGCATCACAGATCAACTTTTGTTTCCCGCCGCGACGATCCTCGTTTGTATTTCGATGCTACGCAGGCACTGACCTTCCTCCCCCCCCTACCCTCAACAGACACCAACACCAAGCGCGAGACCGGCCGCACCGCGCAGCTGAACAACATCGCCGCCGCGAAGGTACGTGCAGGGGTTATGGTTTTAGAGCTTAGGGATCCATCGAAGTAGACACTCGCTTCACAGATCTGGCAAAGTCAAATCAAAAGACGTCGCCGGCAAAGAAAACAAGATCCATCGTTGGCACGCTCTCTTCTAACCTCCCCTCCACATCCCTCCCCCTCCCCAGGCTGTCTCTGACATCATCCGCACCACGCTCGGCCCACGGTCCATGCTGAAGATGATCCTGGACGCTTCCGGAGGTACGTCTCTTTCCATTCAATCGATCGCCGACGCCCCGTTCACTTTCCGAGATCGTGGGCACTCTTCAAACCAAACGGCGGGGAAGTTGACTTTTTGGGCTTTTGGCGTTTTGGCCATCTGATTTGTTTTTTTGTTTTTTTTCGTCTCCGATGCACCCCACTCACCCCCTACCCTACTAATTAACCCTAATAAACCTACAGGCATCGTCCTCACGAACGACGGCAACGCCATTCTTCGCGAAATCGACGTTACCCACCCCGCGGCGAAGAGCATGATTGAGCTTTCGCGCACGCAGGACGAGGAGGTCGGCGACGGCACCACTAGCGTGATTATTCTCGCCGGCGAGATTCTCCACCTCAGCCAGCCTTTTCTGGAGAAGGACATCCACCCCACGGTTATAGTGCGCGCGTACATGAAAGCGTTAGACGCGGCGGTGAAGATCATCGACGACTTGTCGTTTCCTGTTGATATCGATGATAGAGATCAACTGATGAACATTGTTAATTCGTGCATCGGGACCAAGTACACCAGTAGATTCGGTCCTTTGATGGCTGATTTAGCGTTAGAAGCTGTTTTGTGCGTCGCCGTCTCCAACCCCGACGGCACGCGCGAAGTGGACATCAAGAAGTACGCCAAGATCGAGAAGATCGCGGGTGGTTCGATTGAAGATTGCCGCGTGTTGAAGGGGGTGATGATGAACAAGGACGTGGTGGCGCCCGGGCGGATGAAACGCCGGGTGGAAAAACCGCGCGTGATGTTATTGGATTGTTCCCTGGAGTACAAAAAAGGTGAGAACCAGACCAACGTGGAGATCACAAAGGAAGAGGACTGGAGCACACTGTTGAAGATGGAAGAGGAGTGGATCCAGGGTGTGTGTACGCAGATTGCGTCATTCAAGCCGGACGTGGTGGTGACGGAGAAGGGGTTGTCTGATTTAGCGACGCACTACCTCACCAAAGCCGGGATCGTCGCCTTACGCCGCGTGCGCAAGACGGACAACAACCGCATCGCCAGAGCCACCGGTGCCACGATCGTCCATCGCGTGGAAGAACTCAGGGACGAAGACATCGGCACCGGCGCCGGGTTGTTCAAAGTCGAAAAGCTCGGCGAGGAATACTTCACCTTCTTCGTGGATTGCGACGAACCCAAAGCGTGTTCGATTATTTTAAGAGGCGCATCAAGAGACGTGTTGAACGAAGTCGAGCGGAACCTTCACGACGCGATGGGTGTCGCGCGGAACGTGGTGCACGACCCCAGGTTGCTCCCAGGAGGCGGCGCCGTGGAGATGGCCGTGTCCCGTGCTATCGCCGAAGAGGCTTTAAAAATTGAAGGCGTCGAGCAGTGGCCGTTCAAAGCCATCGGCCAAGCTTTGGAGGTGATTCCCCGGACCCTGGCGCAAAACTGCGGCGCGAACGTCATCCGGACGTTGACGAAATTAAGGGCCAAGCACGCGGAGGGTGACGGTTCATCGAACGGAAACAAAGCCACCTGTACGTTCGGCATTGATGGGAACAAAGGCACCATCGTTGATATGAAAGAGCTCGGGATTTGGGAAGCGTACGCGGTGAAGGTGCAGTCGATAAAAACCGCGGTGGAATCCGCGGCTATGCTTTTGCGAATCGACGACATCGTTTCAGGTTTGTCGCAGAAAGGCGCGCAAGCGGGCGCGGGTACAGGTACCGGCGTGGCGCCCACCAACGACGACGCGGACGAGGACCCGCCGGAGAAGCTGGGGGAGTAAGGGGGTACAATGTGGGTGGGAGACGCGCCAGGTGAGGCGCCATACGGGGGAGAGATACAATGGATTGATACTGTCAGTCGTGATGTCTGTTGAAATGTTTACACGAGCTCATGGAACTCTCTCCACACACACTAAACCGCTCTCAGAACCCCGCGTGCGGGTACCGTTCCCTTACCCTTTCCAAAAGTCGCGGGTCTTTGATTTCACTCCCCTCCAGCTGGTTCCCAAGCGCGACCCACCCCGGTTTACCCACGTTGTGCTGCCGCGCGAAGAGCTCGAGACACCGCGCGCCCGGCCATAATCGGTTGGCTATTCCGTATATCTCATCAGGTTTTCGAGAGCTCTCGCGTAACTCGCTAACGATGACGTCGCAGTCTGGGGGTTTGCCGGTGACTCCACGCGGCGGTTTTCCCTTCACGCCCACTAGACAGTGTTCCTTGGTGTGGTTCAGAAAATGACCCGTGCGCCCGGTTCGAATTACATTCTGCATCATGTTCACCTTGACCCAGACGATTTCTGAACATCGCTTGTACCCCCAATGGGTCATCAGCCGCCGGCCGCTTTCCATCGCCCTGCCCGTGACCCACAGGAGCAAATACCCATCGTCCTGCAGGGCTTGGATAGCGAGTTCTCGTAAGTCGTGGTCCGTCAGGGTGTCGTACGGAACGTCGATTCCGATGGCCCACGGTGGATCCATGCAGATCACGCCAAATTGCCCCAACGTCGATAAGTCGAAACCAGTACTGGTTTGCGGGTGTTGGTCTGCGAACGCAAACGGCGACTCAAACGTTTTTGGCCTCAAGTCGCAGCAAATCCACTGCGGCTCGGGGATGGCGCGTAGGCGTTCCGGGACTTTGTGTGCGGCTTCGGCGCAGAACCGCAGGGGAGGCGCGGTGGGTCGTTTGCCCTGTTCAGCCAGCGTATCGTCAAGTTCCCAGTGCTGGTACCTGCACGTGGAGTTTGAGAAGCGGCAGAGCTGGAGGAAGTGACAGTCGCCCGCTTGGTGCGACGTCCAAGGGTGATGTATCTTCCTGAAGTGCACGTCACCGCACACGGGTGTGCCGCGTGCCGCGCGACACGCTTCTTTGGTGACGTGTGCGCAGTACCGCGTCAACGGAACAGGCGCGACCGAACGCGAGGGAGGTGAGGAGGGGAGGGGAGGTGAGGTGGGAAACGTCGAAGTCTCCAAGAGCGCCCCCGAGTTGGGAACACCTGGGAGGTCCATAGCGCGGTTAAGAGTGACGATACCTTCTCGAGCCACGAGACGTTCTTCTTCTCGTCATCCGAGAACTCTCGGTCCGAGAAAAAAATTGACGTGTTGTGTTGACAACTTCTATTTCTAACTTTTGTCTCTTTTATCACCCAAACCCAAACCCCTCGCTCCCTTCTGAAATCGCGAAGAGTAACCTGTCGCGTAACTCTTCCTTGGTGCCGTACTCAGGCAAATCCAGCTGGTTGAAACAGGTGTGTGCGGAGCAAAGCCGTCCACTTTCCGCCCCATAAGCCCGGTGAATTTGAAACTTCTGCGGCCCAGAAATCCCTTGAAGCGCCGCGAACCCGTCCAGCGGGACTTTCGACGTTCCAGTGACGAACATTAATAACCGGGCTTTGTCTTCTTCGCTCAAGTCTTCCCGCACGACTTCCCAGAACCACCGGACCTGGGGACTGTTCGTGCTGTAGCCTTGATATTCAGTGTTGTTCTTCAGCTCGTCGACGTCTATTGACGGCGTGCCTGAAATTAGTAATTCTAATTCACTCGGGTTCAAAATCTTGACCACGTCGTGCGGGACGATTTCGTTGAACCCTAAAGAGAAGGATTTGATTTGTTCGCGAATTTTATCCGTCATTCTGTGAGCGGCAACGAGGTTGACGTACTCTAGTTTGTTCTCATCCGTGACCGATAGGTTCTTCCCATCAGGCACGAGCTCCACCTCCGTCTCCACGCCAAAGTAATTCGCCGTTTCCGAAAACGTCAAATGGTCCAACCCCGAATCCGCCAGCGGGTGCTCCAACATGAAACTCAGGCTTTTGTGAAACTCGGGGTCAAACGCTTCCATGTCGTCGTAGTTTAGGGGGATGCCCAATAGGTGCTTGTAGAAGGGCCGGGTGAAGTGCGCGTCTACTAGGTACCCGTCAAACACAGCCTTGCCTATGACTCGGCCGATGAACTTGAAGTACGATAAGTGCAGCTCGTTCACTGATGAGTTTTCATAGGGTTGATAACTCCCGTCGCCCGAAGGACTCAGCTCGAACAAAGCGGCGTCCGGGTTGAACATCTCGCGCGCCATCAGGACGTACCACTCGCGAGTGAGTCCCCCGGCATCAATACCCTCTTCACCCGCGAACTCAATCATAACCCGGCCGCGCAGTTCGTTTGGCCGGAGGTACTGCAGCCGGGCGAAGGAATCTGTTAATACTTGTCGGCGGTTGATCGTGACTCGCGTAGCACCGTGCGAGCGGCTCCTAGGATCCTCTGCCAGTTTCTTCAGCTTCCCCCGGATGTACGAAACCTTGTTGTCGAAATCCAGCATTCGCGGCTTTTCGAGCAACACGCGTAGACTCCCTTCCGTGTCCAACAAACTGGGCTGCGTCCGGATCAACGCGTTGACGACAGACCGGTGCGAGTTCACAAAGTTCCACACACCGGAAACCGCGCTCTCTGAGGCGAGGGAGAACTTAGTAGGTATGGGTTGAACCGAAGCGTTTTGGTTTTGGTTTTGAGAGCCTGAAATTCCGGCCAAGCCAAACGCAGGTGACGCCACGCGCGCTAACCCGAACGCCGACCGAGCGTCGTCCAATTGTTGTGGTATTGGGGAAGAAGGTACAGCTGTAGAACTTGTCTTCGCGCGCTTCGATGCGCTAGGCGAATCAACTTTCTTTTCGTCACCGGGAACCCACCCTTTTTTGCTCCCATCACACGCTTCCTCCGCGTCGCGCTCCGCCGCCGCCGACGCCTCGGCTAGCACGAACCACGCTTCGACGATTGGCAAAATCTGTCTCAACTCCAGCCCACCTTGCTGGTTCCTCAAACCCAGGTGCCGCGACCGCGCATCCAGCGTCCCTCCCGCAGTGGCAATGGAAGGCGACTGCTCCATGGTTTCCGCTGCGGTGCCTAGCGCGGACCAAACAGGGTCCAACTCAGCCGCAAACACCCGCAGCGCGTCCCGCAACGCCACGGATGCCGAGCGCGGGGTTTCGCCGGAAGTCAAACCGCCGCCCAAGAACCACGAAGCGCCGTCGCCCGTACCGTCGAGAAGAATGCCATCCTCTTTGATGAAATCGAGAACAGCTTGCTTTCCAGCCTTATCAGCCTCAGGTTCGTCGAGATTACGTTTTAAAGCTTCCAATCGCGCATCCTCAAACACTTCCGCAAACCGCAACACCCGCAGCTCCTCCACCACCGAGTCGTCGCGCTTCAAGGTAGCCGCGGCGGCGCGCGTCAGGCGGAGCACGGCGGCGGGTGCCGAGGCTAACGCGGAAGCGCGTCGCGAGGAGTGCAACGTTGAGGGGTAAGAAGGAAGACCACTTTGTGTAGGCTCGGACTGACCACCAGAGTCCATCGCTCCGTTAGCACTTCCTTCGCCGGTATCTCCAGACGATGCCTTCTCCGCGTCCGCCGCATTTTTCCGCATCGCCGCGTCGCCGGCTTCGCACAGCGCCGCGACCGCATCCCCGGCGCGCGCCTTTGCTTCCGCGGCGAACGCGGCGGCGAGGGGCGCTCTTGCTTCGGGCGCGGTGATGGCGAGGTACCTGACGGCTTCCGCGGCCTTGGTTTGCGCGTGATGTGTGAGCGCATCTCGAGCGACCAAAGAAGCGAGCGCACGAAGCACAGACGGCGGCGCCGAGGAAATCGCCGACCGCAACACGCTCGAAGACAAAGGTTTCAACCCGCCGAGGGGTGCTTCTTTTTGCTTTTTGTTGCCAGCCGTGTTCAGACCGGGAAGGAACCCCATCCTCCACGGCTCTAAAGCGTTTGAAATCTTTTGGCTTTTGGGAACATGATTTTCGCCTTTTTTCGTGGTGCCATCTCCGTTTTGCCATTTCTCCTCTTCTTCATCTTCGGGGATGAAAAGTGTGGCGTCCCCGCCGACGGCGTCTTTCCACTCGCGCGTGAACCGTTCGCGTTCTCTTTTTGTAGCGGATAGCACGGAGAGCAACGCCCCCAACGCCAGTTCGATGTGCGTGGAGTGGGGCTCGAACAAGTGCGAGCATAACATCCGGAGTAACACCAACGGCGCCGCATCCGCACCAACCGCAGTTAAATCGCCCTCTTCGTGGATGTCGTCAAGGCCGGTTCGTGATACGTTCGTCACAGGTCTTTTACCCTTGACGTCTTTCTTCTTCTCTTCGCCGCGCTCGGCTTTTGTAACGACTTCCTCGACGTCTTCAGGTCGGACCGCGAGCACCGCAACTCTCGCCGCGAATACATTACTCGCTCGGGTTAGAAACACGAGCGTCTCCAACGCGCGTCGCGCCAAAAACCGCGCCGCCGCTTCAGGCGTGGGGCACGTGACGTGCGCGTCCCTGCCGTACAATGTGCCGCACCCTTTTGAAGTAATGAGAGATTGCGAATCCGAACCCTGTTCAGAACCCGAAACGCGCTCAGTGGTCTCCATGGCGACCCGTACTGTGGCGAGCAGCGCTCGGATCAACACATCTCTGGTACCAGGGTGCGCGCTTATGTTCAGAAGCACGCGAGGAAGCGTGCCACTTGATTTCGTGGACAACGCGGGGGATAACCGCAGCAACCGAAGCAACGCGAACAAACCGTCGCGGGTAAGAAGCGGGTCGCTTGGGGGTGACGCTAATGCTGCGCGATCGGCGGCGGTGAGTCCGAACGCGCCGCCGCCTCGGCCTCCTCCTCGGCCTCCTCCTCGCGACGCCCCGGGACCGGAAAGCCCGAGCATAGAACGCAGCTGTTCCGCGAACGTCCGGCCAGAGGCATCACCGCCCACCACTGCGGCGATGTGGTCCGTAACACGGGGGTCTTCCTCGGCGCCGTCGCCGTCCGTGGGATTCACACCCGCGCCGCGTCCGCCGTTCCTGGCGCCGCCGCCGCGTCCCACCGGGGTCGCACCAGCACCAGGCTCCCCGTTCCTGTTCCCGAGCGCCCTCGCTTCGTCTTGCAGCGCCACAGGAAGCAATGCTAGCGTCTGCCTGTCCGCGGTGAGCAACACGTCCAACCGCGCCTCGGGGGGGAACGAGTTGATCAAATCCGCCTGCGAGGGTTGAGCGGCGGACCCCGAACCGCCGGCGGAGCCAGAGGGTATCGGCACGGTCACGCCAACCACGCCGGCAGCGGCGCGCGCGTCAGCTGCGTTGCCGCGCGCGGTGTCAGCCGCTGCTGACGCAGTGTCAGCCGTGAGTTGAAGTGTGGCGTGGGTTGATTCGGAGAAAGCCGGATTTGTGATTTCGTCCCGAACAGCAGCGACCGCGACTCTGTGCGCTTCTTCAGTTTCGGCGAATCGGCGGTCTGCCCTTTCCACCCTGTCCCTCGCTTGCCGTTGCACCTCCCGCGTTTGCTGCTGCACAACCTCGGCTTGCATATCAGGCGGAAGCGCGGCGAGGAACTCGGGGTCCACGGCGTTCATGATTTCGTCGTCCCTGGGGGCGTTGACAGAAGGGTTTCCGTCGTTCACAACCTGCTGGTTCAAACGCGCAATCGCCCTGTTCGTGTTCACCAGCTCGGTTCTTAACGACTCGGGAAGCGCGTTGAGAAACTCGGAGTCGACTTCCGGTTCGGGCGTTGGGGTCTCTGGAACAGGGGAAGGCGCAACCTCAGGCACAGTCTCGGCGACCGGTGGCTGCTCTATATTCGGGGCAGCTGTTTCCGTCGGACCCGGAGCGACGACTTCTACTGGCGGGACTGCGTCAGTCTGTGCCGTCATAGGACTCGGTTCCGTCGCGCTCGAGGGCGCCGTTTGAATCGGTTCGTCGGTACCCATCACGACGTCTTTACTCGGCACGCCGGGCGGGTTCGTAGACGTGGGGTTCAGAATCGGGTGTGAAGGATCTCCCGGCTTATACGACCGTTCGCTTGATGTATTCTTTGGCAGCGGTTCCAGCGTTGTCAATAACAAGTCCTCCAGCGCTTGCGAGTGCCCCCTGGCTTGCGGCGTTTCTTCGTTCGGACCGAGCGCGCTTATGTCGGACCAAGTCGCGGTTCGCGCGTCGGCGACGCTTAACCCCCTTCTTTGGCCGGCATCGCCGTGACCGTTACGACCGTTTCTTCCATCAGCGCGCTCAATACGGAGCAAGCTCCCGAGCGACTCGACTTCAGGAAGAACCACGAACCCGGAGTCGGTGCGAATCTGGTGTGCGCCGTTTCCACGCGCGGATCCGCCGACGGCTCGCGGGTCGCCGCCGGGCGCCACGGCGAGTCGCGACATCTCACCCGAGATGCTCGCGAGCACGGATTGAAGGGAAGCGCTTGCGCCGCCCGGGCCTGTGGCACTCACCGCAGCGCCAACGCGCGAGGGGCCTATGTCACTTGTAGCGGCGTCACCGGCAACTTCACTATCGCCACTTGGGCGAAGCAACATAGGGTGCATGGCGGGCCCCGCGAACGCCCTGTCGCTGGCGCCGCCCCACACCACGTTCGACTCAAACGCCGAGGCTCTGTTCCCAGAGTCGCGCCGGCGACGGCCACCGGGGTCGCCTTGCGGAACTCGCGCGTCTCGCCGCGCGTCGTCCAGGGACCGGCGAAGGGCGAATATGTCACTGAGAATGCCACCCTGGCCCAAATCTCTTCCGACGTCGCCACCAGAGGCGCGGCCCGCGCCCGGTCCCAACACGCGGCGCACGCCCCCCCCAAACGGGTCCCTGGTGCTGTTGAGAATCGCGCCGCCGCCGTGCTGGTGTACGAGCTCGCGTAGTCTCATGTCCCGGACTCGCAGCTCCACGACCGGTTCTTCCCCTCCGCGTCGCTGCGCTTCGGCGATTATACCTTGTAGCCGTCCCGCGAGCTGGTCCGCGGCTCGGCGCTCCGCGTGAACGTCGTCGGCGTCGTCATCGTTCGCCAGCCCCCCGTCGTCGTCGAGTTCGCCGCCGTCGTCATCTGCCATGAACTCGTCGTGCGTGAACCCTAGTGGGTCGTCGCCGTTTAACCCGTCCGCTTCTTCCCACTCCTCTTCGTCGATCTCATCCTCATCATCGTCCTCGTCCTCCATGTGTAACACGTCGTCGTCACCGTCGCCGATTTCGTCATCCGCCGCTTCTTCGTCCTCGGGGACGTCATCCTCCGCGTCCGGGTCGCCTTCCGTGTCATCCGCATCGTCGTCGTCTTCGAACTGTTCGTCTTCGTGACGGTCATCCCCGTGACGGAGACGGTCGCGCCTGTGTGCATCCGCGTACTCGATCGCTTCATCGTGATCGTGATCGTCGTCGTCCACGCCCATCGCCGCTTCTTCGTGTTCCTCGTCGTCGTCCATCGGGTCTATTCCGGACGGGTCTTCCGAGTCCGAGCCGCTCTCGTCGTCCTCGTCGCCTTCGTCGGAACCCGACTCGTCGCCCTCCTCGCCGGACTCGGACTCGTCGTCGTCGTGCTCTTCGTCGGAACCGCCACATGCGTCTTCGTCATCCCCTCCCATCAACGTGTCGAACATCCGCGACGCTTCGTCCCCCATGCGCGCCATCGTAGCGGGGTCGTCCTCCCGGTGTTCCAGCGAAGTCATACGCGTCAACGAAGAGTTTGCACCCACCGTGTTCGGCGACGTGGACGGAACGGGGTCGGGTCGCGTCTCGACCGCCGCGCCTCCAGCGGACCGCCTGCGGTTGGAGGCGCGAGCTGGAGTCGCGGCTTGTGCACCACTTCCACCTGCCGCGCCCGCACCAGTGTTCGTCGCATCACTGGCAACTCCACTCGGACCCTTTGCATTCTCTTTTTCCTTTTCCTTCTGAAACAAGTTTCCAGGCTTGGTCAGGGTTTCCATGGGTCGCAGCATCGCGCGCACCAAATCAGCGGCGTCATTATCGTCGAGATCCACGCGGTCAAGCGCGGTGGTCAACGCGGACAACAACCTCGTGTCCTTCATGCCCTTCTGTAACTCGTTCGCCAGGTGCGCTTTACTTCCCGCGGTCTTCACGAGCGAGTTCACAAACTCCACAAACGCGCGAGCGGGGGCGAATGGCGATTTTGGAGACTTTTCAGATTTAGAAATCTCAGACGCGCTTTGTTCCTTTGTCAGCGCCTTGGCGACTTCCGTGAGCACCCGGCGTCGCGCTTCAGGCGAGCGGACGCACATGGCTAATAAAAAATACGCCGCGCGCTCGCCCCCGTCCCACCCGGTGTCACCGGTGGGCATCCCAGCAGCGGAAGTGTTTGGAGATTCACCCGCGAGCTGCGAGTACAAAACGTGCGTCAGCAGACCTTCAGATTTATTTCCATCCTTGTCGTCCTTGTCGCGTTTCAGAATTTGACCAGCCGCGGCGCTGTACACCAAGGTGAAGTCCGTCAGCAGGCGCAGGGCGAGGGAGGCTCGTACTGCTGCGATGGAAGGCGCGGATGGGCCTTTATCTCGCTTTGTTTCAGTAGAGTTCTTGTCACCTTCGGAATCTACGGTCACGACGTTCGCGTCCGTCTCCATCGCGGATGGAACGTTTCCGATTTCGATTTCGTTTCCGGTTCCAGTTTTTGGCAATTCAATCGGCGGGTACGCCTTGACCGCTTCCACCAGGGACTGAATCACCGAACCAAAAACATACCGCTCCTGTTTCGAGGATGCGACGCGACCCGAAATGTCTGCGGCTTTCGAGCCAGAACCAGAAGGTTGATCAGACTTTTTACTCATATCAGCATCCGCAACCTTCTCGTTTTCCTTTTTAATCTCCGCGATGATGTCGTCGTTCGCCTTTTGGTTCTTCAAGCTGAACAGCGTGCGGCCTTGGGAGTTGTCGATGAACGCGCACTTAGTTAGCGCGGCGATAAACGCAGAGGGCGACCGCTGAAGCACGGGCATCATGTGCGTCAAAACGTGCTTCGCCACAGCAGCGATGCTTCCGTTGACGGAGATTGTTTTTGTCACACCAGGCGTGTTCCCAGTGACGCTCAACACCGCGTGAAGTTCACTTTCCATCGCCAGTTGCAGCGCGTGCGGGTCCTCCGCGACGTGCCGCAACACCGAGCTCGCCAACGCGTCGTACGCCTGGAACGCAAAGTGAAGGGGTAAGTCAAGCACGTTGGTGATGGCACCGTTGTCGTGCGCCCGCACCGCCAGTGTGTGGTCCTTGCTCAAGTGAACAAGGAGCTGCATCGCGGCCTGGACGCCGCCCACTTCTGCGTCGGACGTTCGCGCACTGGCGATTGTCGCGATTTCAGTTTCGTCTTTTTCATGTCCACCACCCGCTAACGCCAACAGACGCACGCACCCGTCGCACGCCCTTTCCCGTTGATGAACATTTAAGTACCCATCAGGGTTGCCCAGCACCGCAAAGAAGTTGTTTTTGTTCGAGTTTGATTCCTTTTTTGAATCCGAAATCTCACCCTCATCCGGCAAGCGCCACTCGCAAAGTTTGTGCAGCGCCAGGAACGACGCGGTGGCCCATTGCGGGCACACCGCGGCGTCGCCCGGTGAATTGGCGTTTGTCTTGACTAAATGCTCTCTTACGTCTAGGAACTTCTCAAGCATTGCGAGCAGCATGTTCGGCGCGTCCGCATTAGACGCGTCTTTTCGCGTCGTAGGCTCGGACACGAGCACCAGCACGAAAAGCTGCGCCGCCGCGTCCAGCGCTCCGGCATCAACGCCCTCACTCATCGGGTTGCCGGATTCGCCGGCCACGCGCGTCGGGTCCGCGATGGCGTTGACCATCTGCTGTACCGCCACCGCTCTTTGATCGTCACTCGCGCGTTTAAGCTCCCGTGATAACAAATTAGCCCCAGAGAATGCCATCGAAGGGTTCGCCCGTGAAAGAACCAAAATGGGCTGTAACAAATCACAGGGCGAGGGTAACGCGACCGGCGGGATTTTTACCTCCTCAACTTTTTGTGTCTCAGGGGAAGGTTTTTGTTTCTTCGCAGGCGCCGCGGGCACGGGCACCCATCCAACGGGACGGCGGTCTCTGGGATCCTCCAAAGGTGGATCTTCCTCCTCATCCTCCTTTTCCTCAGCCACGGACATCTCAAGTGCGCGCATGCGTTCCGCGTCTGGGTTTTCAGAGTTGTCAGCTGGTGTGGTAGTTGTGCCAGGTGCAGCAGGCTCACCCGTGGTCATCGGCGTCGGCGTCGACGGGTCCGTCACCGCCGCGGTCGCCGTCCTCGCCGCAGCATCCACCTGGCCCAAAGCAACCATGTTCGCCTCAACTGCTTCCGTGCTCAAACCATCTCGCCTCGCCGCTGCGGTCGTCTCTTCAAAAAACGCCCCACCGTCAAGAGCCGTGCCGTCCGTCGCGGGAGTCGCAGTCGCAGGCGTAGTCGACGTCGCAGGCGTAGCCGCCGTCGCCGCGGCTTCCTCGTCCGCCCGCGAGGCTTCGTCAGGGTGCGAGAACAGCCAGTCCATTGCGATTTCAATTGAACGGCCTCGCACGGCGACCAGCGCGGCGCGCGCCTGCGCGTCGCTAAAACCCATCTCGCAGATCGAGGAAACCATGGTGGGCGACGGCGTGAATGGCGGAGGCGGCGGCCGAGCGGGGCGCTCCTGCTCCACGCGGCGAATGTTATCCGCGACCCACCTGCGTGCGGCGACGGGGTCACCGTGCGGGAAACCAGCGACACCGGGGCCGCCATCGACAGCACCAGGATGACCTCTGCCGGCGCGTGGATTGCCAAACCCAGTACGATTCAGATCCCGATCAACCGCCCCGCGTTCCCGCTCCAGGTAGTGCTCCACGCGCTCGGGGAGCTTCGTGACGCCCTTCCCGAGGTGCACCAGCGTGGACATCAAGTGCGCGGCGGCGTCTGGGGGGAAGTGCGCCAGCGTGTTCGATCGCCACGCTTCCAACACCGCCGGCGCCAGCGTCACGTGAAGCCGGGCGGCGAACGTTCGAGGGTCAGTTGGAGGGTTGTAGCTGGACTTCAAATCCGGAACCAGAACGAACCCTCGTTGCGCCACGACGTTCGCCGCGGAGCCGCTCGACCCGAAAAGAACCTCAACGTCCACCAGCTGCAACAACAGCGACGTTGCGCTGCGCAAGGATGATGTGACGTAAGGAGGCAAGGAGGCGCCAGATACTGTTCCAGACATTAGCTCTGATGTACCTGGCACGGACGAGCCATTCACACTAGCCACGGGTAACGTTCCAACCGGTTGTTTCGCTTTTTTGTTTTCGGGAACCTTTTCGATTTTTTCAAATTTTCCCGCCTCTGATTCAGCAACCCTCCACAGCCCCCGGAGCCCCTCCGTGAGCTTGTCCATCCCCAAACTCTGGGACATGTAGTTTAAAACTAGCCCCTGGGAACACCGCCTCCGCTCGTCAATCAAAATCGCGTGCAACACAGGGAACAGCTCGCACAGACGTCTGCGCGCGATGCCGACGCGAGGCAAAAATATTTTATCCTCCGAGCCACGGAAGGCGATGACGACGACCTCGCCGGAGCTTTCCCTTTCCGCTCGCTCCAGCGCGTCCACCACCTCCGTGACGGTCTGGCTCAAATACACTGAAAGCTCGCCGATGGGCATCCTTAAAAACGCCATGGTTTCAGGCGAGGCTCTGTGCCGCGCGTTCGCGACGTTTTTGACCAAGGATGAGCAAAAGTAGTTGAATGACGTGCGGAAGTGCGCCAGCTCGGTTTTACACGACGCGATTGTGTCCAAAGTGGCCTTGAGATTTCTTTTTTGTTTTTCCAGCGTTGAACCCTTTTCGGTTGGTGCATTCAGCGCTTGGTCAACCTTCATAGCCTCATCCAACCGTTCCTCATCCCCTTCCGCTAAAATAGCGGCTAAAATCTCCACGTTCCTGTGCGTGTACACCAAGTTGTCAAGCACGCCGCCGGTGGTCCACTCCTTCGCTCCATTTTCCGGTTGCGCGTTTTCTGTCAGCTCTTTCGCGTTCAGCAAACCAGGCATTGTGCCAGGCGACGACCTCAAAAGCGACGTGGTTAAATTCAAAAAGCTCATCGTCGTGGCGAGTAGCGTTGTCGTGTCTCTCAATCGGTGCGCGATTTGGCCTTTGACCACCCCCGAGGGTAACACCTCAGCGCCGTCGTTCGAAGCGTTCACCGCCTCCGCGATCGCGAGCGACGGGTTCCACAATAAACTCCCTGACGTCTCCGCCCCAGACGCCGCCACGGCTCGAATCGCATCCACAACCTTCCCGTTCGCCACCCTTACGCACTCCGTCAGCGCGCGTTGCGTTTCGCCCGTCAACACGTGCGAGTACGGCGACCTGCCCGCGAACGACCGGAGCGTGACCGACAACGCGTGGCACGCGCTGGAGGACGAAAACGTGTGCGACAAGCCGGGCATGGCATGCAGCCGTAAGAGCAAAGCCACGCCGCCGTTGTCCACGAACATCTTGGCGCACTCCTCGGTGGGAAGCATGCTGTCGATCAAGCGCGACACGTTCGCCACGGCTTCTGCGAGAAACGACGGTGATACCGGGGGGTTCGTTACTGGGGTAGCCAGCAGCGGGGTCAAGTCAAGCGGCGCGAACACAACGCTTGGTTTCATCGTCTCTGAAGTTGTCGGAGTCGTCGCAGTCGGAGTCGCCGAAGGGGCGGTGGTAGTAGCAGTAGCGGTAGTAGCAGTAGTACCAGTCACAGCAGTCACCGCAGAAGGACCTGCTGCTCCGTCCGTTTCCATAGCCACCGAAGTAGAAGGAACGCTATCTTCTGGACTACCGTCAGGCTTCTTCTCTTCCTTTCCATCAACCTTCCCTAGCTCCACCCCGCCCACCGTGAGTAACCGTCGCAGCACGGAGATCGCGAAGGAAACCCCGGTGGGTTGAAGATCCGGAACGTGCCTCAACAGCTCGTCGATGTTCCCCCCAATCGCCGTCGCGGTTTCGCCGAACATAGCCCTGGCGTAGGTTCGAGTGGTGAACGCAGTTATGAGGGCATTTAATGCAGAACTCTGCTGGACTCGAGCCAGGCCAAGCGGGCTCAAACACAGCGCCCCCAGCGCGTTTGGAAGGCAACACAGCGCGTCCGCGCTCGGCGAAGGCCCGGGGTCCTCGCCCTCCCACGCCTGTAGAAACACCTGCGGGACGTTTTGCGCTTCAAGCTCGGGGTAACACGTGGGTTCGTGGTTCATCACATCGCATAGGAGATTGGCAGCAAGACTAAAAACCCCAGCGCCGAACAGCTTTGGGTTTCTGAAAATCAAAGTCAGCGCAACGCTGAGCGTGCCATCCTCCAGCCCCGCAACCTTGACGTTGGCCGTCCCGGGCGAGAAGTTCGTAAGCGCCAACGCGCGCATCAGCGCCTTGAGAAGAACGCGGCGCGTGGAGGACACCAAGTACGTCGGCGTGGGTGGGGTAGTTGGAGTAGCTGTGGATGCATGACTATGGGCTGTGGATGTTTTAGGAGTTGTTGACTCGTCCATCGCCGTCGTCGCCGCAGACGCGTCGCGCGCATCACTTCCCTCCATAGAGCATTTAGTCTCCTCCGAATTTATTCCATAAGTCGCCGCGTGTTCCGCCAGCGCGTCTTGCGCTTCGTGCTTCAAGCGCTCCACTAGAATTTTCATACCCCCAAGGTCCCTGAAGGCAGCAGCAGCCTGCGACGCGTAGTCCATGAAGATCTCAAGGACGTGCACGGCGTGCGACACGACGTGCACGTGACGCGGGTTTCGGTTTCTCAACAGCGGCGTGAGGGACGGAAGCACAGAAACGTCCCGCAAAAACAAACACCCGCCGTGCGTAGTGACCAACGTCGAAAGCAACGCCACGAGCGCGTCCGCATTCGGCACAGGCACGTCCGCTTCTTTGTGAATAGCATCAAGCTCTAGTCTCGGGAGGTTCGCTTTTGTTAACGAGTCGCCAATCGGGGGGGACGGGGCGTTCGTTAAACTCAACACCGTGGAGTTCACTAAGCTGGTGAGAATCGCCGGGTGCCCGCCGCCGCGCATCGCCGAGAGCGTCGCGGTGGCGTGCGCCCGGTCCCCCGCTAGGGCGGCGAGCGTTCGCAAACTAGCTTCTATAACTTCGTTCGGTAAGCCGAGTCGTTCGTACCGCAACGCACGGAACAACTCAGCCACCAGTTCTGGGCGCTCTGTAGTTAAAAAGGCGCCTACCGCGGAATCAGAACTCTCCAGGTCCTCGCCGGTTTCAGAGTCGGTCGTGTTATCATCTCCAGTGACTCGTGGAACCTCGCTGGATCGATCGCTTTGAAGCAGCACTACGAACGAAAGCAAACGAAACAAAGTAGCTTTGAACGCCTCGTTTGGGTCAGCACTGGATTCCAAACGCGCCAGCCGCACCCGCGAGAATAACGAAAAACGCAACGCGATCGGAACGCCATGTTCTTTCGCTAACCGAGCCGTTACCGCTCGGTCGGTTTCCAGCCTCTTTTGAGAACCGTCTGCGACACCTTCGCTTCCAGTGGAAATTTGCTCAACCACCACGCGTCGTCCAGCCAACCCCAAATCCCCGAGCAGCACATCCGAACCCCCCGGGCAGTAAAACACAAAGTGGATCTTCCCGTTTCGGGTGTTGGCACTTTGGTTGCTTGCACTTCGAGATACGGAAACGTGGCCGCCGCCCCTTGGCGGTTTCCCCCGCGGACGCAACGTCGGCTTTGAGTTCCTCTCGCCAACCACCGGGACGCCGAAGATACGAACATTCTCTGATTGTTCAGAATCTGAAGCGTCACCTGCGCCACCTGCGCCACCTCGGGCTGATGTATCCGTGGCTAGATCTGAAACGTCCGCGCACAGCGCCAAAAGCCGCGAGCGCAACCGCGCCGGGGCTTTGAACTTGTTCCCTCTGCTTCCCGGCGCGCGTCGAGTCGCCGTCGCTAACAACCGCAACGCGTCCAGCGCCACTTGGTCATCATCATAAGGCAGCAAATCCCCGAAATACGCACTGGAGTTGTACACGTGTTTGTTCGCGCAATTCTCAAGAAGCACGGTGGATGTTTTTAAAATCCAAAGCGTCGTCGCGGTGGGGAAGGGAATGTTTACGGAACTCTGTTTTTCTTTTTCTGCTTTTTCTTTTTCGTTCGATTCTGTTTGGTCTTTCAGTTTCAAGTCCTCCCGGCCGCTGATACAAGTCTCGAGAAACGAATCGAAGTGGTTCAAAACAGGGATCCAGTGCATCAAGTCACCCTGTTAAAGTGGTTTGAAAATATTCGAAAGGAAAGGGCGTCTTGTCAGTCGTCGTCGAGATTTATTTTAGGGTGGAAAAAGCAATAAGCTGACTGAAAGTGGCTAAAAAGCGGCGTTCGGTTCTCATGGGCGGCGGTGCTCGCGACCTGGCGGGCCGATGGGCTGTCTCTTCCAGCGAATCTCCGTACCTTTCCGAACGTCCACACGAATGGTGGGAACACGTCCGCGAGCTGTAACGCCGGGGTGGCGCATATCTTGTCCACCATGACCTTCACGCTTCCGGGCTGTAGATGGAAAAGGTTAGGACGAGATCTGTGTTAGGTCATGTGGTGTTTGAGTGGACCGTAGGGGTGGGTTTCGAAAGGTTCTTGAAAGGGTTTCCGTGAATGGTACGGGGAAACTCAAAACGTACCGTGTCGATCCGCTTCTTAGGCGGTGGGATCCGCATGGCGAACCCTCCGTTGTGTGTCTCGCGAGGCGGCGTTCACACTCCTGCCTCGACAATCAACGAAACGCGAAGCAACTGTTTCGCGAGACGTCGTTCACAGATCGAGCGCGCCACGTGTCGCGCACCACGCCGAGTGCGCTTCCCGTACAAATCTCCGAAGAGAACCGCCGATCTAAACGCGCGCAGAGATGCAAGCGCAGCTATGGCCGCTCACCTCTCTGCGCCAAGCACTCTAGACGTCAACCCTTGGGTTCCTTCGGAATCAGGTGCCTAACAAAAAGTGCAGGCGGCGAGCCGACGACTGATTTTTGTTCAAACCAGCTGCGGCAAAAGTGGAGCGTGTTCGCGAGGTCGCGACAGTCCCACGGCGCACGGGTGGGTCGCTGACCGTGCTTCCGTCAGCGGTCGCAAAATGAGCGACGTGAGAGGTACGTGTAGTTGCAACGGCCAGGTGTTGCGATCTCACGCCGCGTTCTAGCCAACGCGCGTGTCGGGTGCCCGTTCAAGACAATGTCCGGCTCAACGGCCAACGGCGTCATCTCTCCAAATCCAACGACCCCGACTGACCCAACCCGGTACACCCCTACCTCCTCAGACAACGTCCCCGTCCCCCCTTATTTCGCGTTAAGCGCAGTTCTGGTGTACGTCGGCCTCCTCGCGGACGTTTTCGTGGGCGCGTACCTGGACATAAACTACCGGTACGACCCGCAACTCGAGGTGATGGCGACGGTTTTCCAAGCCTGCAGTTTTCTGTTCACCGTGATGTGCCTGTACAACTTCCTTGGCGAGACCAACTTAGTGAAGCGAAGCCTATTCGCAAAGCTTTTCAACGAGTTCGCCCCCATGTTTGTGTGTGGGGGGCTGTACTTTCTGTTCATCATCATCGTGCGGGTATATAGACTTGCCCTGGTGTTCGCGTCGGTGCCGCATTTACAGATTTGGAGTCAGGATGGATACCAAGCATTATACACAATTAACAAAATATTTAGCGTGCTTTACTACAGCGCTTGCGTTTGGGCGACGCAGAAAGTGTGTGTCAGCCCTGAGTTAGTGGCGACCCGAGCAGCCTACATTACACCTAACCCGCATGGCCAAGGACCACGTCGTTATGACAAAATGAAACGAAGAACGCAAAGCTCGAGGTTCGACATGTAGAATTGGGATTTATGTTTGATGCGGATCAACGTAGGCATGCTTATACATTGTACTCTAGTTACTATCATAGAAACACAAAATGATAGATCGACACACAGCTGTGCACGTTCCTGTTACACACCCTCCTATGCGTTTTTACCCTCCTTACTCCTCCTGGCTACGATTTCCTGTTCCCACGTGTGGCCCACTTTCGTCTGGAACTTGCCCGCCGTCGAGTTGAAGAAATCGGAAAGATCTTTTCCCTGTGCTTTTTCATACTCACCTGCTTGTTGGATCATCTCCAGTTTATCGAGATCCTTCAACAGTTTCGATTCCAAACTCAATCCGCCTTCGTACTCGTGCCACAGCTGTTCGATTTCCTCGCCACCTAGGGCATCACCTAGCATGGTTCGTATTTTTTTCATTGCGTCCGATTCCAACTTTTGCTTCTCTTCTTTCGTTACCGGATCATTAGGTGTGATGTCCCCGACGATAGCCTCGGCGAGGTCGTGAATCAACGCGAGCTTTATGCACTTGTTTTGGTCTAATTCAGGCATTTCTTTACTCGCGATCATGGCCATTAAACTCATGCGGTACATGTGGTCCGCAATAGATTCGGGGTTGGCAACTCCGTGGTTCACCCAGCCCGTTCTCGGGGTGGTTTTCAAGGATTGCGTGAGGTGGAGAAAATCGATGGCGCGAGCGGCGGGCGAAGGGTCCGACATTTGGGAAGCACTAGGAGTGGTTCCAGGGGAACGCGTGCGAGGTACCGGGTGACGACGCTTGGAGTGGAACGACGCGAACCGAGGGGGAGCCACGAAACACGACACGCGCATCAAGCGTTGTGAGAAGCATACCGCCGACGATGAAGGTTTTCGAGGTTTAAAAGCGAATAAAGTACTGTAACAACTCGACTGATGAATCGAATCGCACGACGTCACAACTATCGGCACAGGGTTGGCGATGATACAAGAGCCGTGTTTTGAGTTTATGCGCTGGTGTTGTCGCTAGAGCGTTATGGAACGCAAGCGATGTTCCCACGGTGAGCGCAAAGATCGTTGCGTTGAGTGCCACCCGTGTCCCCACGGGAAGGTGAAAGGCAAATGCGCCGGAGTGCGAACCCTCTCCTCACGGCAAGGTGAAACGCTTCTGCGCGGCGTGCAAGAGTTCCCGCGAGTAAGACTACCTTAGATTGATTGCACACGTCCCGATAAAGACATACTAGTCTACTTAAGCATCCGCATCACTTTGTCTCACAAAAAATCCCCCGCATTATGCGTCGCTCCGCGCGTACGTCATGAACGCGTCCTTCGCCGCCGCCGGTACGTCCGGCCGGTCTTGTTGTTTCCTGGCCAAGCACTTGGTGATGAAATGCTTGCACTCTGTACTGACTTTCAGCCCTGACGACGGAAACTCCACCTGTTTCGCGTTGAGAATAGTACCTGAGTGTAAAATCTGTTCCTGACTCTGGTCGTGTCCGAACGGCCGCTTGCCGAAAAGCATCTGGTACAGAATGACACCGCAACTCCAGGTGTCGACTTTTGAGCTAATTCGGGGTGGACTCGGCCCTGTTTCGAAACACTCGGGAGGCAGGTACCAGTACGTACCCGCGCCCTGCGAGGTGAGCTCCATGCCCGAGTTGTCCATCAGCGATCCGCCGTTTTCAGAGTTCATCATCCCTCGCTCGTCCACTTTCGACAACCCGAAGTCGGTTATTTTCACCCTCCCCGCGGCGTCAAACAGAATGTTCCCCGGCTTCAAGTCGTAGTGGATTATTTTCTTCGGCCCCTGGTTTAAGTAGTTCAGGCCGGCGAACACCTGGGCTAGGATTACCCTGGCTTCCCTTTCGCCAATAGGGCCGGAAGACTTTAATTTTGCATCCAAATCATCCCCTGTGCACAACTCGAGGACGGTACAGAACGAATCGCGGTCCACTTCGAACACGTCGATCATCTCCACGACGTTCGCGTGTCGCAAACGTTTGTGGATCATGCACTCGCGTTGCGCGTGCCTGACGTAAGTCTGCTTCCGCGCTTCGTTCCACTGCGGGCTCAGCTGATGTAACTTACACGCCACTTCCCGCATCTCCACGACGTCGAAGGCTTTGTACACTTCGGAGAAACCGCCTCTTCCGAGCATGTTCATAAGGACATACCGGTTGCCTAACAGCGGGTGTTGGTTGAACCGCGAGGCGTCTTCATCCCTGGCGCGCTTCAACACGCGTATATACGCCTGCTTTTCCCGTTCCAGAAGCTCGCGCTCCCTGCTAATAGAGTCCTCTTCTTTTTTTAATGAACTCACTCTTGTTTTGTGAATCTCTTCAGAGAGCACGTACTCGG
>TARA_B110000977_G_scaffold139952_1_pt1 | contig 21477 bp, 13 predicted proteins | sample TARA_B110000977 | Tara Oceans TARA_B110000977 (sample SAMEA4397798) | marine metagenome | biome: Polar Biome; feature: [SRF] surface water layer (ENVO:00010504); material: water (ENVO:00002006), including particulate matter (ENVO:01000060) such as... | depth 5 m | reverse complement strand
GGGGACGCACCCGCGGGGGGGGCGTGTTGCTGAGATTAGGTGACTTGTAAAAAGACAAATACCATCACACTGCGCCGGCATCTCTAAGCATACTAACATTCGCTGCTTGTGCTGAGTTTGACTTGTCGAAAACGGCCAAAAGAACCGGGTTCGAACCGGCGCCCTCAGTGGCCAAAATATTCGCGTATCATCGGTCACTTCAGTTTCAATTACTCGTTTCATGACCTGTCAGATTGACCGGCGCCTCGGTCAAGCTCATCGCTCTCCCCGGTTCGCGTTTTTCTATCTAAACTGTGGAGGGGCCACGGCACCCAAACGGAGCGGCGCGGAGAGGTGGCGCGCTCTGGGGTGACGATGGAGGCGGCGCGGGCGCTCGTCGGGAGCGTCGCGGCAGTCGCCTCGGCGAGACGCGCGTCGGGTTCGGCGACGTCCAGATCAGGCACGTCCCGAGGCGCTTCGGGGCGACTCCGGGTAGAGAGGCTGGGTGGCCGAAGATGGGAAGCGCGCGGTGGCGACGGCGAGGTGTGTTCCTCGGCGGCGTCGTCGCCGCGAATGAGTTTTGGTGGTCGCGGGTTTGACGTGGGCCCGATCGCATCTCGAGGCGCGCGTGTCACCACGCACGCTTCGGGCGACGCCACCGGTGGTGCCCCCGACGGTCGCGCCGGTGATGCTCGGTCGCCGCCGGCGAAGCCACGTCGCCGGCAGAGGACACGGTCAACCAGTGCGACACCACCTGGGTCCTCGTTCTCTGAAATCGCAGACGGTGACATTCAAACAGAATCAAGAGCCGCCGCCGCGGCGGCGCGTCTCAGAAGCGAGCGCATGAAGAGCCCCGCAGCCACGAAGGCGCTGTCCTCGGTCAGAGCCACAGCCGCGGCTGGCCGAATCGCGAGTGGCGACGGATTGGCGAAAATTCGAGGTACGCCGAATGGAAACTCCAACCGAGCAGTCTCTACCGTTGTCACCCAACCCGCATCCCACAACACGTCACGAAACACGTTAACATCGTTACGCAAAGAGGCGAGTACTATTTTACGAGCGCTTGGGGCGGCGCGAGCGGCACCCGGGGGTTTGAGGGACGCGTTAGGGGATGACCCCGAGTTGACGAGCCGATTGTTGGGTGCGTTGTGCCGCGCCGGTATGGTGGTCCAAGCCTCGTCCCTTCTCCGAGAAGCGTGTGCTGGTGGCGTGCCTGTTCGACCTGACGCGTTGGAGTGCGTCGTGAGACACGCCGCGCGCGCCGGCAGAGTCACCGAGTCAAACGCGCTTGCCGCGTTTGTGGAGTACAGATTGAGCGCGCTTGCCTCCGACGATGCGCTCTCTGCCAAAACCAAAAACCCGCACCTCCCCACGCTTCGCACGTACACGGATTTGATCAGCGCGCTGGGCAAAGCCGAGGCTAGGCGGCGGAAACGGTACGGGGCAGTGGATGATGAGGCGTCTGTAACTCAAGAATCGACTCAAGAAGAATCCAAAGATTCTAGAACAGTCACCGCGATACAAATATGGCGCTTGTTACTGCGCGACCAAAAGCTCGCTCCAGAAACCCTGACCCCAGACGGCGCCGCGTACACCGCCGCAGTAGCTGCGAGTCTCGCTTCTGGCGATGTACAACATGCTGAGTTATTGACTCGTGAAATGCGACGAGCTGGTGTGGAGGCTGGCCCGAGGTTGTACAACGTTTTGATCGCGCACAAAGGCAAGGTACACGATTTGGACGGTATTCGCGCCGTTGAGCGGCAAATGCAAATTGCGAAGGTTCGGCCTAACGCGGCGACGCACGGCGCGCGGGTCGCGGCGTACGCGCGGTGCGGGGAGATTGAGCTCGCGGAACGGGCGTTGGAAAGCGGACGGAGTGACTCCCGGAAGTATGCCCGGCCAACCGTCAGGGCGTACACGGCGATGGTGCAGGCGTACGCGAAACGAGGGAACGTATCTCAATGCAAACGCTGGTTAACCGAAATGAAAAAAGACGGCGTGCTTCCAAACACGCACACGTACACCGTAGTGGTGGACGGGCTCGTGGAGTGTGGCAACCCCTCGGAAGCGGAACAGGTGATACTCGACATGCGCGCCGCGGGCGTGGAACCCACCGCCGTGACGTATAATTGTCTCCTGAAAAGCTGTATGGGGAATACAAGTACTAATCGCAAACAGTCGGGTGAAGAAGAATCGTTAGAGGAATCCTTTAAGGAATCGCCTGCTTCTCGCTTGACTAGGGCCAAAAGAGTCCTAGAAGAGATGCGTTCGTACGGCGTCCCAACCACCGTGGTAACCTTCAACACCTTGATCGACGCGTGCGTCCGCGCCGGGGAACCCACCGAGCAGATGTTTGGCATTTTGAGTAACTTGATAAGCGCTGGTCACCGGCCGGATGTTGTGACCTATACTACGCTGTTGAAGCACTTCTCAAGGGAAGGTGATGTTGTCGCGTCTCGCTGGCTGATGCGCGAGATGGAGACTGATACGTCCGTGTCAGTTGACTTGTCCGCGTTCAACGCCTTGGTCGACGCTTTTTCAAGGAAAGGCTTAACCAGGGAAGCCACGGACACCGTCGCTAGGATGAAAAAGTTGGGCCACATGCCGGATGCGGCGACGTACGGGGCGTTGCTTGACGGGTTCGCCAGAGTGGGGGATGCGGAATCCGCGGGGAGGCTGTATGCGGCGCTGAAGGGGGGTCGGTCCGGGGATGGTGGCAAATCCGCCAGGCGATGGACGCCGTCATGGGCAGAGGATTCTTCCCACGTCGTGGACCAGCGCGCGCCGTCGCCCGATCGACGCATGCGTTTAGCAGTGGTGTCGGCGTGCGCGCAATCAGTCGCGCTAGGCACGTCGACAAGCTCTACAGCACAACTCGTCGTTGAGGGTGTCATCGCCGACGCTGCGGCGCGCGGGGCGGATGACGCCGCTGCGGAGGCGATTGCGTTGCGCGCGAAGTGGAAGCGAGAGAGCGCGAACGCCGGGGTGGTCGCCGGTCAGACTATGGTTCGCCCGAGAACAAAGTCTAACATGTATGGATCCAACAGACCTCCTGTCCAGGCGGTGGACCCGAGGGTGGGGTGCCCAATTCCGAGCTCCTGGGGACCTAGCCGAAACTCAGAATCTCAATCAGGAGGGAGCTCTCGTCGGGAACGACGCAGGGACCAAAGGGTGAGGGATGCCGGGGCGACGTTAGGCACAAAAGATACCCTCGCCCAAACTGGCTCGGGCTCGTACGATGAGGGCGTCACGCGTGGGTTCGAGATGTGGAAACACTGGCTGGGGTTACCGTCTCGGTACTACGTAGGCGAGGAAGGGCCTAACGGTGGTGTGAAAAATGACGCGAAATCCCCAATGACCGTCGCGGAAAACAAAAGGGTCACGGAGGCGTCGTCGAGTTCTGAAAGCGCGTCATCCGAATCTTCGAAGCAGAAATATACAAAACTCGAAATTGCGGAAGCGGTCAAGACGCTTCGGTTAGCGGCGTCGAAGAAGTTCCCGGGCGATCCGGAAAGCGCTTTGAAATTCGCGCTGGAAGCTGCGGAGGAGGGGGATGCGGGGAGGTTCAGGGGAGACGAGGAGGAGGAGGAAGAGGAGTATTAGGGGGTTGTGTTCGTATTAGGGGAGTATGTATTAGACTGTTGTCAGTGCGAATCGTAGAAGTATTAAGATAAGCAAAAACAACCCTCAACCCAGAGCTGAAAGCAACTGGCAACTTCGATCTACTTGTTGGTCGTCACAGATCCAAAAGATCAGTAATATCTTTCGAGAAGATCGAGCGTACCACGGTCCATAGCCGCGATCGCTCGATGTTCTCGACAGATACGCGTGCTCTTCAAGATCTGCCACTGCCAAAGGGGAGATCAAAGTCGTTGTCGCTTTCGGCTTTGGCCTTAGAGGTTTGTTTCTACTCCTTTTAGTTCTTTTACTCCTACTCCTCATCTTCTCCTTTTCCTCCATTCCTCTAATCCTCCGGCTGCGCGTACAGAGTGAAATCAAGCACCCACGGTGGCGATCCGTCGTTTTCGCGCACGGGCATGGCGCGCTTTATGACCGCGGTGATTAGTGGATCCAGCTCGACGCCGCCCACCGCCGCGAGCGACGCGGCGAGCGACTCGCCGCTTCCAACAAGGTAGGTCTTCCCCAGCCACACCCCGCACCCCACGTACCTGACTTCATCTCGAAACGCCCCGAAATCATCCTGGCCGTTGTAGTCGATAATCAACGCGGGGGCACCGTCGAACGTGCTCACGCCGACATACGCGGTGGCGGGGGCGACGATGCGCTCTCCCGGGGTGGAGCTGGCGTTGGAAGTAGTGTTGGTATCGTTAGCGTCATTGGGGTTCTCAACTCGGTTCTTCACGTTCGCTACCAGGGGAACGGTCACGGAAGCGTCCATCGCGATGCCGTCCGCGCTCGTGGGGCGAACAGTAGTGCCGGTGGATGCAGTAGTGTCATCGTTATTACTATTGTCATCGCCCGTTTCAGACTGTTTGCCCACAGAGGAAACCTTCGTGAAGCACTTCCCCCTCCACGGCAGCGTCGCGGCGATGCGCGACAACGGCGACGACCCGGTTTTTTTTGTCGGTATGCACCCGAACAGACAGCCCGTAGGGGCTTTTAAAGGGCCATCCGTGGTGTACGGGTCGATTGAACCGGAGTTGGCGAGCGTATTGATTGCATCGACGGTGTCAGCGTCCTCGGAGTCAAAGTCGAATAGGTCGCCGCTCGTGCCCGCCTCGGCGTACGCCGCGTCGAACAGGTCCCAGTCCACGGTGGCGTTTATCGAAGGACACGCGGCTCGTTTCAAAGCCTCCAGGTCTTCGAAACCCGAGGTACACGTGGACAACGTTTCAGCGTCCGTGTTGACCACATCCACGAGAGCCTGGCCGAACGTAGAGGAAGGTGATACGGCTTTGGAAGGCGCACCAGCCGCGGGGACTACCTCTGGGAGTAAGGGAAGAGCACGTCGTGCGTTGCTGGTGACCTTGGAAGCGACGAGGCTTCCCGTGTTTTCCGCACACGCCACGCCGGGCGCGTGCAACGCGAGAAGCGTCCCGACCGCGATGAAGCACGTGCGGAGAGAAAGGGGCTCGGGGCGGGGAGTGGGGGTACACATGGTCGTTGGTGTGCGGTGCGGTGAGTGCGCGCGTGCCGGTGCGGCCTTTGGACGCAAGAGCTCTCTCGGAACCTCGGAAACGAAAGGCACAGTTGAGTTATCCCAGAAGATTCGAAAAAAATATTGAGAGCATTCGCTATTCGCTACTCTCGTTCGCCCGCCGAGCCGCGTCTAAAATATCCCTCGCGATGAACTCCACGGCATCGTGGTCGAATCCCATGGCTACCCACCACCACTGGGTCCGTTCCTTCAGTAGAGGGTTTGTAGTCCCTCCACTTGACGAGTTAATAGACCCTGAACCAGGGTTTATTATGGGTTCACCTGAAACGTAGTCCAAACGCGTCCAGCCGTCGGACATTTTATTCAATTCGATCCAACGCGTTTTGTCGTGACTCTTTACTAAAGTAACCCCGCACACATGCGCGGCGACTCGAATCGCCGCGCACGAAGCGTCCCCTGCGATACTAAGCGGCGTTTTGTCGTGAACGTCCAGGACTAGGTCGTTTTGAGAATCAACGAGGAACGTGGGGGGAACGCCAGTGATTAGTTCTTCATCCTCGTCAGTTTCATTTTCGATAACGCCGCCGTTGTACAACCGCAGCGCTAACTTAGTCCGCGACAAATGGGTATCAAACAACAAGTCTGTGAGTAACGTGAACGCGAGTTGAAACACGTGTTTCGGAGTATCCAGCGTCCCACAAAGGTTCATCAACACCCGGAACGGGTTCAGCACGTTGACGTACGAATCAAGGGCGTGGAGTAATAACTGTTCGGTTTCCAAAATTTGCGCCTTTTGTTTGTAGTACAGTTCGCCGACCACGGGTCGGGAGAGTTTGTAGTTGGGGTCGTCCTTGTCGTGGATAGGGGGGGACGTAGTTGTCAAAGATTCAACTGCGCTTTCAGCTGGTACAGTAGTAGTGGTAGTAGTAGTGCCTCCAGGTATACCTTCTGTGCGCGGTTCGTCATGCGCATCCGAAGCCTCCGGTTTCACAACCTCCATTTTCACCTGCTCCAGCACCTCCTGCTTCACCTCTTGTTTCACCTCCTGTCTCTCTTCCGTCGCTCGCTCCTGACTCTTCACCCACCTCTGCTCCGCATTTATACGCGCGCTCCTGGGTTTCAACCCCTGTTTCCGTAGTAACTCGATCGCGTGCTTCATGAATTCGAATTTCTGAGAAACCAGGTCGTCGGGAACGCCGGGCAGGTCGCTTTGTGTGGTCGCTGAAGGTTCGTCGTTTACTTTCGCTATTTGTTCGACATTTGCCGTCTCTAAAATTTCCTCCTTCGCCGTCAGCCCCGTCGCGACCGTCGCCGCAGTCCGTACCTTCGGCTCATCTACAGGTACCACCTCGTTCCCAGCCACCTTTAGTTTCTTCCCAGGTCTACTCACCAACGGGTTCGGCACGCCTATGCCGTACGCAGCGGTCGTATGGGCATCTAGTCTCGATACGTCATCCAAGTCCAGGGAAATAAGATCCACATCCTCCGCGCTGTGACGAAGCATGCTTCGTTCCGTGTGTAACACCCCCTCATCTCTAGCTAACGGATGTAACACCCTCTGTAACACGTTCACAATGTCAGACACCCGCGTAGGTCGCTCTTCTATCTTCGAGGCTAGGTAAATGCAGGAAGGGATGACGGTTTGCGGCGATTGCGTTCGATGCGAGTTTTCTTGTCGCTCGTAAAACACCAACAGGAACACCAACGAGGTGACAACGTGTCCGCCATTGAGCCCGAGGACCTCTGCCACGGTTCTCAAAACCCTCGCCGCGGCTTGCGTGCACTTGGACTCGAGTAAAACACGGTTTGTTGTACTCAGAATGCCGGCCAATTCATCCTCAGACGGCGTACAAGGCGAGGCTCTGCGCACGCGTGCATCACTAAGATCTACCGTGCTTGGGAGTTGAGATTCTGACTTGGCAAGAACTTTCACATCGCCTCCATCCGCGGTTCCCTTCCCGTCCGGAACCATCCCTGGGACGTCAGTCACACCCCGTCGTTCGCCCCAGCGCCCGTCCGCACCCACCCTGTCCCCTAGAGAGGCGCGCGCGCGGCGGTCTGAGGGACCAAGGCACAGCGCTCACTTGTCATTCGAGTTGACGACGCGAAACCAAACAAAAATCGGAAGTCGAAGGGATTTTGACTGCTGCAGCGACGACTTGAATAGCTCAAGGATCGTAATACATTTAACTCAAGGATTCCTTCCATCGTTCGCGAGATTTTGCTTGCCAGCGACGTCCAAATGCTGGCCAGCGCCAGCGCCTTGGCCACAACGGCGTCGCGTGCGGCGACGGACACGGTTGGGTGAACTCGGTGAAACGTGCGGTCGGCGGTACCCGACGGTGGCGTACGCGTACGTAAGCAGAGCTTTGAGACCTGTAGGTTCCGCGCTTCACGACTCGGTTGACTCGCGACTGTGGGATCGAACCTAAACCCTCAGGTTTCGACAGGATCTTTGCGACACGCAATGGCGACGTTGGACAACGCCAACGGGTTGAACCCCAATCAGGTAGGTTTTGGTGAAGTACCGTAGGTGTCACAGGTGTCAATCGAGTGAAAGACACGCTCGCACAACTTACATGCACATGTACGGGTCTTCCACTCCCGCTGGACGGTCCGTGCAAAAGTTGGATAGGGTGCTGTGACTTTTTACGGAGTTGTTTTTTCCATGTCCATCAATTCGTGACTAACCTCCTCTCTCCCCCCCAACCACAAAAACCAGGTCCCCGCGTTGGTGATGCGCAGCGTGGAGAACGCACGCGTCGCGTTGGAGGATGGCGATATCGAGAAAGCGATCAAAATGATGATCAGCACGGATAAGCTTTGTAGCAAAGTCGTGGCTCCTCCGACTATTCACGGCCTTGCAATGAGAGTCATATCAGATGCGTATGTCGCCAAGGGTGACTTAACAGAAGCTAAGAAGTGTTTAGAAAAAGGCTTAGCTCTGTGCAAACCCCACGACGGCAAGGCGGGGATGCCTGATTTCATGAAGCAGGACTTGAACGGGCGGATGGGTGATTTGTTGATGGCGCTGGGTGAGATTGAAAAAACAGAGGGGCAACTGAAAGAAGCTGCGAGGAACATGCGCAAGGCGGCGGAGCGGTTCGAGGTTTTGGGGCAGAACGAGTTCGTAGCCGCGACGTTGAATCGAGTCGCGCTGTGCTTGATGGAACAAGGCAAACCCGAACAAGCGTTAAGCGAGCTCAACGAAGCGGAGGCGAAGGCGACGGGGAACGAGCACGAAGCCGCGCTGTTGTCGAGCACGTTATCATTTAAAGGGAAGTGCTTGGAGAAGTTGGGGAACACGGACGCGGCTCGGGAGAACATGACGCGCGCACTTCAGTACGCCATGTCCTGCGGTAACGAACCGGTCGTTGCCGAGTGCGAAGCGTTCCTGGGAGAGACGAAAAGTAACGTGGATGAAGGGGCGTTTCTGTAGCTGAGGGGGGATGGGGTGCATGCTCTAGTTTTAATCAAGAAAATATTGCGCAAAATCGGAGACTGGACGGGAGAAATATAAGAACGAAGCAAAAGATCTTGAGAAGAAGTACTCGCACACGATAATAAACTATAGGCGAATAGATTCACATCCTTCCCTTGATTAAAACCGCGTTAGATGCCAACGCTCCTCACTCCAATCACTCCAAGTACACTAATTCTTGTCAACACAACCAATTAGTTCTCCTTGCGCTTCTCCAGCTCTTCCACGATGGACATGCGCAGACCCTTGCCCTTGGGGAGGGACACCATCGGTTTGTTGCCCATGCCGATGACGAAGACGTTTTGCGACCGCGTGGCGAACTCGTGCCCCGACGCATCCTTCACGTGCACAACCTCGAAGGAACCCTTGTGCTTTTCACGGCGGGTGATGATACCCACACGCCCGGCGTTACGGCCACCCGTAAGCATCACCAAAGCGCCGGCATCGTATTTGATGAATTCCGTAATTTTGTTGGTAGCGATATCGACCATCACGGTGTCATGCTCGTTGATCAGCGGGTCGGGGTACCTAATGGTGCGGCCGTCGTGAAGGTTCACGCAAGGCACACCTTTGTCCCCGAGGCGCTTCTTGTTCACCTTGCACAGCTTGTACTGTTGGAATTAATGAAAAAGGGAGGGAGGGTCAGTGTCTGGAATAAAAAAATTTAGGGTTCAAGCGCATTTTTTCGATGATGCGCGCGGGGGCATCATGATGCCCATGGATGTCTTGCCTGCCATTCGTCTCGCATGGCACTCATGTCCCAGCGCGGCACACCAATACGCCCCCTAACGTCTATCCGTGATATCTATCTGCCGACGTGTGCGACTGGGACCGATCGAGGAGCGTGCCTGGTTTGGCTTCGCACCCAACGATCCCCGTCTAATGAGCCATCGCGCCGCTGTCCCGCTATGAAAAAACACCGAAAGATGCGTCTACGTACCTGCGCCTCGAGCGCGGTGATGCGGTGCACCACGAAGCGGCCCTTCTGGTCGTAGATGATCCTGAAGTGCTCGTCCGTTTTGTCGATTGAGACGACGTCCATAATGCCAGTGGGGTAGCACTTGTCACGGCGAGTCTTGCCGTCAACCTTGACCAGCCTTTGTTGCAAAATCGTGGTGACCTCCTTGTACGTCAGCGCGTACTTGAGACGGTTACGGAGGATCAGGCACAAAGGCAGGCACTCCCGCTGCTTGTGGGGACCGGGCGAGGGCTTGGGGGCGAAAACGCCACCCAGCTTGTCGAGCATCCAGTGGCTCGGGGCATTGAGCCGCTTGAGGTGCTTCTTGGGTCCGCGAGGCCTGTGGGTGATGACGGGAAAAGGAACGAGCGTCAGTAGGGTTTTCGATTTGATGCCGGCGGATTTCGGTCGCGGTGGCGGGGTATTGTGAGATGCGCGACTCGCATGTCACACATCACGTTCCCCAATCGTTCTAGGAAAGATAAAGAGAAAGTACGTACATCTTCGCTTCGCTTGTGTGTTGCGGCTACGCGCACGAAAAGAGGGTGCGAAGGTGGACGGGACGGAGATTTTATTGGTTTTTTGCGACGAGGAACTTTTGAGTGGTATCGAAGTATTTATGTTTGTGGGTCCCTCTCCAGCCTGAACAGTCGCACACACTTTCCGGATAGAAAAGCAAGCTCGGCACTTTGCGTCGCGCTTCGTCGGGCGCCTCGCTTTCCCTGCTAGACCGTGTTCGAAGATGTCGCGCGCGCTTCACTTCACGCCAGTCACGCGCGCGGTTCACAGGGTCGGGTGTGATAAAAATGCGCCTCACGGCCGGTACACCGCGCGCACATCGCCATCACCCAAAGTGAAGCATTGCGTAGGTTTTGGCTGGCGACAATCTCGCCCCACCTCACTCAGCGCCTCCTCCGACTCGCCTGATGACGAGATCGAAAGCATGGTGGACGTAGACGCGATTCGCCAAATGCTTCAAGACGACCCTGAGGTGAAGGAACAGGAGCGCAAAATCGCAAACGAAGCGCGGAACGCAGCTTCACTACAGGTAGATGCGAAACTGCAGCTGGAAAAAACAATAATCGCAGATGAGCTGCGTACAAAGAGCTCGAGCGCGAGTGAGCAATTAGTCAGCTCGCAATCCAAAGCGTTAGCGGAATTCGAAGCTAAGAGCGCAGCAGTTCTCGCCGCGGAGGCGAAAATGAACGCAATCGCTGAAGAGCGTCAACAGCTGGAACGAGAGGCGAAGGACGAGGGGATCGATTCTTCCGTGAAGAGTAAAAAATGGGGAAGCGCCGTTAGCGATGACATTGACGAAGACGCGGAGCGAATCGAAAGCGCTAAGTGCGGTGGGATTAGTGCTATAGCAGGCTCTCTACTCTCAGCCCCACTGCTACTCAGCCAGTCCAACGACAATGCATTGTCAGGCTTGGAATCCGTTGGGGGTGTGTTTGTATCGTGTCTTTTATTTGGAGTCGTGTTGAGGTACGCGCAACGCGATGATCTAGGCAACGACCAATTGAAACTGGGCGTGCTAGGGGCATTCGGTTTAACTCGGGGCCTAGGAGAGGTGGATGTTTATCTGCATGGGAGTGACACCTCACAGTTCAGCACGTACGCGGAAGCCGCGCTGTTAGCGGGTGAATCTTTGCTTCCTTTTGCCTTCGCGTTCGCCGCCCTAGACTACGGGTTCAAAAGCGACGTCCTGAAACCGTTTCCGATTAAAAAGAAATAGACGGTTGATAGGAGGAGAGCCTTTGAAATATATTTGATATGAAGCACGTGTTCGATGTTCACACTTATATTTGATAGGTTGCACCTAACATCTTCACACGAAGACTACACATCCATAGACTACTGCATAAACGATGGAACGCGCTCTTTCACACCTATCGTTCCTCGGTGCGTCGCCTCATCGTCTACATCGCTCGCGTCGCTGTCACTCCCCCTATAGCTCGCCTCGCTTTCGCTGATCCAAAGAGAGTTGTTGCTGTCGGACATGTCGGCATCACTGAAGTCGCTCTCCGCCTCACTGCCAACCGGCGTGGCGTCGGACCAGTGGCCGGACTTTTTAGGGCGGCTTCGAATTGTCAATTTGCGCTCCATGTGATCCCTCAACAAGTCGTCCACAGACATTTCGCTGCCGGCGTCGGACAAACCATCGTCGTTGTCCGTGTTATTCTCAGACTCACTGCCATAAAGCGCGCTGGTGACACTGCTGTGGTCGTCGTAACTCACGTCGGACACGAAAGAAACGTCCGAGTCGTAAGACGGGCGGTCGTACTCTTCGATTGGCCGTTGCGGAGTTTTCCTTAAACTCGAAAAATCTTCTCGCCTCTCCGCGCGGCTCGGCACTAACAGCGCAAAGTCCCCCGCGGGCAATCCGTTCGGGACGTTTTCCGAGAGTTCCCAGAACAGGATGAAACCTTGTCTACCTCGACCAGCGTGTTGGTGGCCGAACGTCTCGGAAAAGCAACGCGCGCGCCATGGGGGATACGAATCGAAGTTTTGTTGTGAATCCTCATCCTTCCCTACGTCCCCCGCCGGCCCGCGAATCACGGTGATTGGCCGTCGCAAGTGGTGCGCAAGCGCGGCTACTTCCAACACCGACGACGGGACGTTCATGCGCGCCATTTCATCTGCGTACGTGTTGCGAACCACGCGAACAGCGTTTGAGAAGAATTCCCCAGAGTCGCCATTCTCATCATCGTCATCTTCATCAACCTCCGGTAACTCGGCTTCCGCACGTTTTCCAACCTCGTTCATCGCGCGGCGCCAGTTATCAAGCGGCGTCCCGTGATCAGGACAATGTGTTTTTATATTCTTGTTCAATAATTCAGCGCCGTTGACTGCAGTGACGACGAGGGTGTCCACTTGGTTCGCTTCAAAATCGTCCCGCAAAGTGGGGAGGGGCTTTTTGTGTGGGAACGCGCCGTCTTTCGTAACGTCGTCCTCCACGGTTTTTATTCGGCTCGCCATCCCTTCTCGCAACGCTTTAACCGTTTCCAAACTTTCCGTGTGTCCTAGCTTTCTTAAACCTTGGCGCAACACTAACGCCACGGTCTCACCATGACGGAGGGATGATCGATCGCGCGCGGTGTAGTCGTGTGTATTGTTGTATGACTGGTTGCCCCTATCACCCCTTCGTGCGGCCTTCTCTTTTTCTAAATGCTCGAGCCACGTCTCCGCGAGCCTGGCGCAGTGGAACAAACTGTTTCCGTCCCGAAAAACCTTGACCTGTTCGTATTTTGAACGTAAACCGCCTCTTGACGTGCCCGGGGGGTTGAGCTCGGAAGTGCGTCGCTCGACGTCCGCTGCGTTGGCGGCGGCAGCAGCCAGAGGAACCACGTCGAAAGGAACAGTGTCGCATTCATTTTCATGTTCTGAACGCGTGTGTGTCGCGGTACCGTTTTGCGTTACTTGTTTCGACGAGGATTCTCGTCGCAGCTCGCGCTCGCGGCGGCGTCGAACAGTCATCTCATTGTCCCCGGCGCACTGTTTCCGCAAGGTGTCGAACCGGGAGGAGGTTGTTGAAGAAGTGCGTTGGACATCGCTGCATTCGTCGTCTTTCAGTTTTCGTCCTTCGTCGTTGTTTGTGGTTTCTCGCTCGTCTCGGTCTTCGCCTCTCCACCGCGCGTTCGCCTTGACCACCCTCTGTTCTCTTCTCTCCCGTCGCGTGTCTAGCATGCGTTTTTTTCGTTCCGATTCGCGTCTGCGGAACACAAGCGCGTCCCGTCGCGCGCACTCCAACCGTAACGCGCGTAACTCCGCGGTGCGCCATTCCTTTTTGTCCGAAGCGCGGAACGTGCCTTTTTCGGCTGGAGGTGGTTCTGCTCCAAAAGAGGATGAGTCATTGCCCATACGCATCGTGTCACGTGTTGCACGTGCGACATCGCCATCATCGCCGTTTCGTGCCTTACCACGCCTCCGACTTTTTCGTAACAGTTGCGCGTCTCGGTCCAAACGTCTGTCCTGCTTCCGCAGCGCTCGTCGAAACGCAATGCCGTGCAGCTCCTTCACCTCGTTTTCGGACGCGCCGCGCGAACGCGAGCCGAACGCGCCCATGTTCAGATAGGGGACAGGGACGCGGGGTGTGGCGAGTACGCAGCACCCCGGGTGCAACTCCGCGGGCGCGTGCCGTGCCCCAACGCCCGCCGCGCGTGTCCGGTTATGGACAAACCAACAACGACGAGGAAAATATTTTGCGGTCAGTCCAATATCCGCGATTGTCTTCCCCGCGGCTCGTCACACCGAGACGCGCCCTGGCGCGATGCCCCCCGGTCCGTTCGCCTCGTCCGTGGGCGTCGGGCGAGCCGAGCCCGAGTGGGCCGCGCTCAACAACGTCACGGGGGTTTGCGGGGAAGGTAAGAGGAATGCGGGCACTGGTTAACGATGCAACGGATGCAATCTGTCACCTCATTCGACGCAGATTGTTTCCCTGAACTAATCAATGCTTGTTGATGTGAATGAGCTTCCATCTACCTTCTGTAATGACCTTCACGAGACCGACTGCTCACCTCACCTTCACCCTCACCTCCCCCAACCACACCACAGATCGTTTACACGCCTCCGGTGAGCTCAGTGAGGCTCCTCTCCCGTTACCGCAGTCAATCACTGATGGAGAACTTTCCTCGCTAAAAACCAAAGAGTTCGATCTCCTAATCGTCGGCGCCGGCCTCTCCGGTGCGACGCTAGCCGAACGGTGTTCAAAACAACTAAACATGCGATGCTTGGTCATAGACAAACGAAACCACTTAGGCGGTAACTGCTACGACTACGTCACGGAGCACGGCATACGCGCCAGTAAGTACGGTGCGCATCTGTTCCACACGGAGCACGACAGAGTTTGGAATTACGTGAAAACTTTTTCAGAGTGGATTCCCTTCGACCATCGAGTGAAAGGATTGGTAAAGGATGAACTAGGCAACGAAAAACTCGTCCCCATACCCCCCACTCAAGAAACCGTGAATTTACTGTTTCCACAGAGCAACGAAAACGAAATAAAAACGGAACAGGATATGGAGCGGTGGTACGAACAGCAAAGGGTAGTTCCAATGGATGCGCAAAATAATCCAAGAGCTCCTTTGAACGGCGAGGAAGCGGCTCTCTCGCGAGTTGGTCCTAATCTATACGACAAGATTTTCAAGCACTACACGAAGAAGCAGTGGGACAAGTACCCGGAGGAGCTGGATGCGAGTGTTTTGTTGAGGTTGCCATGTCGTACGACCACGGATGACCGGTATTTCGGGGACAAGTACCAAGCGCTGCCGAAACGCGGGTACACGCGGATTTTCGAAAACATGCTCTTGGGCGATGGAAATATTTCGGTCAAGTTGAACTGCGATTACTTTTCTCACAAAGCGGAAGGGACCTTGCCTAAACACAAGTTACTCGTTTATACTGGGCAAATAGATTTGTACTATGCAAGCATGGGTATGCCGAAGCTGGAGTACCGGAGCTTGCGGTTCCAAGAGGAGTACGTTGAGTGGGATGAGGGGGAGGTCGAGAAGGATGCGTCAGATGCGTCTTCTTCGAAAGATGCGTCAAAAGAACCCTCAACTTCTGATAACTATTTTTACCAGCCCGCGATGGTGGTGAACTACCCCGGCCCCGACGTTCCGTTCACGCGGATCGTGGAGTACAAGCACACGCCGAACCAGCCCAGGGGTATCGTTGACGAAAAAACACGTGGCACGTTGATAGCGAAGGAGTTTAGTACCGATGAAGGTGAACCGTACTACCCGGTACCTAATCCTGAGAATCGAGCGCTGTATGAAAAATATAAAAAACTCGCGGATGGCGAAAAAAACGTTTCATTCGTCGGCCGCCTCGCCTCGTACAAGTACTTCAACATGGACCAAGCCGTTTTGAACGCATTGGAGATGTTCGACAACTTACAGGAGAACGGGGTGCTCGAGGAGAAAAGAGCGCCGGAGGAGTTCGGGGAAGGGGACGGGATGAAATAGATTTAGATAAATAATTTCAATGCGTTGATTTGTTTGCGATGGATTTCAATGCATCCCCTTTCCTCACCATCCCGCCTCAGATGCTCTGTTCGAATCCGGTGATTTCGCACTTAGTCTGGAAAACACCAACTTACGCCACCTTGACGAGCAAGACAAGCAGGGCGATGAGTCCGGCGACAACCGCAATCGACCCGGCGGCAATGTTCATCTCCGCCTGGGTTTTGAGCGCGAATCGTCTTTCGCCGCACGCGGGGCACCGCTTGGCCTCCCCCCACTTCCCGACCGAGCCGTCGTAGATGTACCCGCACCCCTGGCACACCCAGAGCTTGCCGTCCTCGGTTGCGAACGCGGGGTTTGGTTTGCGGCCGGTGGCGGAGGTGCCATCGGTTTTCATGCCGGGCTCGCGCGCGTTCACGCGGACGGTGGAAAGGCGCGCGGACTGTTTGGAGCCGGGGAAGACGCGGAGCGTCTATAGGGATTGAGGGAATGATGGTTGAGTGGAAGTGAGTGTTAGTCGTTCGTGTTAGTTACGTAGTAGTGGATTACTGTTGGGGAGGGAGGGGCATCCTAGCTGCTTTTATCGTCCACCCAGTGACGAAAGCAGCCTCAAGGGTTACGCGACGACGTGTCTCGGCAATGCGAACGAAGGTACCGAGGTGCGGGAATCGTACGGATCGTACCTGCGCGACTTTGGTGCCTCTATTGAACGCAACAGACTTGCCAGCCTTGACGGCGACGGGGGTGGTCAGGGAAGCGAGCGCGGACATGGTGAACGACGACGGTGCACGAGGAATGGATGATGGTGAGACAGCCACGTCAGCCGTGCAGGTTTTGCAAAAGTGGATGGAATGCAGCGTGAATAAATACGAGACTGAATAGACACAAAATAAATAAAAACAGGAGCGCATCGCACAACTCTCCGACTAACTGCTCACTCAGGACAGCTCTCACGGGTTCCAGTCGTCTGAGTGGTTTCGGTGGTGCTTTACGACTTCCAGGACACTTGGGTTTCGCGATTTTCGGCGTTTGCATGACTCGGGCCACAGCGACGGAAGGGAACTTCTTCCTGTAGAACTTTTTGTGGGCAAGCCTCCGTTCCGTCTAGACGCGGAAGGCATCATGGTGTACAACGCGTGTCTGAACGACTTCGAGGCGAAGCGGATTGCCGATAAGCTCGTTGATTCGCTTTTGGAATCAGATTCGTCGTTTTCCGAATCAATCGCGATTCGCTTTTCAATCATTTCGCACTCTCTTACTACTTCACCCAAGCTCGGTTGAATCACCCGTCTCATGTGTTCCACGAACATGTCAGGCACCACACAACCCACCACCGCTAACAGCAACGCGAGCCAGAATCTTACGTTAGAAAATAAAACAGAGTGCACGTTTGCGACGTCGCCGAAAACGCCGAACGTTTTCCAACAAGAGCCGAGAAGAATTATAAATGGAAACCAGAGAATTACCGACCCGGCAAAACAAACGACGTTGACGATTGTCCAGTGGTTCGTGCGCATGGCGATTTTCGCATCGCAGGTCAAGACGATAGCAGTGAACGCCGCTAACCCGGTTGACATGATATCGAGGGTCGATATACCAGAAGATGAACCGTCAATAGCACCTACGGATCCCAATTCACTCAATGGAACAAACGTGCAGAAGTAGCACCACACCGAGGACCACGCGGCGCTTAACGTCCACCACACCGACTCGATCGCGAAGTCGTACCCGGACGCAGCGGAAGGACGAGCTGTTTCCTTGTAGAGCTCGGGATTCTTCACAACGTTCTTTGCTTCGACATCCTGGTCGAAACACGCGTGCGCTATGGTCGGCAGTGACGTCCATAAGACGTTGAACGTCGCGATGGCGGGTGTCGGAAAAGTTGCCTGAGCAGAAAATCCCGAGAAGCACGAAAACCACACGTTTGCCATGGCGTAGGTGAAGTTCTTGAAGAAGGCGTAGAGGACGACTTCGCGGTTTCGCTTTGCGCTGAACCGGCCGTGGACGAGGAGTAACCTTGCGAGGCTTGAGAAGCTTCCGATGGAGAAGTCGGAGGCCATCACCGCGGCTCTTCCCTCGCGTCCACTGATGCCAATTCCAACGTGCGACGCTTTGATCAAGCCAACATCATTAGCCCCGTCGCCGATGCCAAGCACGACTTGGTTGTTGTGCTTTTTCATAGCCTCTGCTACTCTTGCCTTTTGGATGGGACTGACTCTGCAGCACACGACTCCGCCTGAACATGCGTCGCACAGTTTCAAAAAGTCGCCGATGTTCGTGTCGCTCAAAGCGTACTGCAACGCGCCGCCTTCGATGACTAACCCGAAACTCGAACCCAAAAGCGCGTCTTCGGCGGCCTCCGTTGCTTTCATCTCTAGGAAGTTTGCGTCCTTTTCAAAGTCAGATTCTCGAACCACGACTAAGTCTCCATGCTTATCGATCAGCCTGCAGGTGTTCGCGATTGAAACCGCGGTTTCAAGCTTGTCCCCGGTCAACATCCAGACGAGCACGCCGGCTTTTCGCAAAAGTTGAATCGTCTCCGGTACGCCGTCCGCTAACTTATCTTCGACGGCGGTCACGCCCACCAGTGCGCAGTTAGTCTCGATTTGTTCCGCGACGGAGGCTAGCTTTTCTTCGCGGTCCACTAGGCTTGCACTCGCTTCAGTGTACCGTTCCATCCACTGGTTGAATTCAGACTCAGTCAGCACTCTTTCCGCCAGCACCAACGTCCGTAAACCCTCGTTGGCGAACTCATCCAGGTGTTGCTTGGTCAGGTTTTGGATTCCTTTTTGCTCGTCGTCGATTGGAGCAGCGCACCGCTCTAACACCGCGGCGTCCGCCCCTTTCAGACGAACCCTGAGCTGCTCACCTTTGGGATACCTCAAATCCCTAACAACGACGCTCATGCGCTTCCGTGCACTGGTGAACTCGTTAATCGCCAACACAGTGACGGAGTCGACGCCGGTATCCGGGGGGTTTGTCTCGCTCGTGTTCGACACGTTGGACAAGCAATGCGGCTTGGAAAAAGACTCGCGCGGCGACGAGTACACGTCGCGTCCGGGTGTCACAGATCCTGTAACACCTCCCGTAACACCCTGGAAGAACACGTCGCGACTCTTTGCGCTGTCGAACCCAGGTGGTGCGTGTCGATTGACTTCAATAGTTCCATTGACGTTCCCCACGAGTCGCCTTCCGAGCAGCGCCGCGCCGGTGACCAAAGCTTCTTCATCAGGCGAGCTTGCCTGGTACTTGAACCCGCCGAAAATCGCAGACTGCGAACCGTCATCTGAACCGTCACCTCCAACATTTGAACCGTCAACCAACACCGCCTCCGGCACCACGGTGTGGCACGTGACGAGGTGTGATAGGAACAAATCAACCACGGTGTCTTTGTTAGTGATTGCGGAGCGCAACGCGTTACTATTCGCGACGGTGTGCGTCTTTTGAGCGATGGATTCTTTTTGACTTTTTGACTTTTTCAAGTCGGCGTTCTCGCGTAACTCGATGCGCACAGAAGTAGTACCATCGAGAAGCTCGTTATTTCTAGACTCAGGTGCGTAGTCGTAGTTGATTGCGGTGTCGTTCAGCTTAGAAGTAGTACCCTGGTTCAAATCCCCTTGGTACACCACCCCGTTGACCGAGCATTTAACAAATGCCATGACGTTTTTGGTGAGGGTTCCGGTTTTGTCGCTCAAAACGCACTGCACAGCACCGAGCTCTTCGTTCAAGGTTGTAGTGCGAACCCCGCACCGCTTATCGTTCACTGAATCGTACAACTCGCGATCGAAGTTTATCCACGCGCATTGGACTACTTTGACAAATTCTAAAGTCACGTAAAGTGAGATTGGAATCAGCGCGTTGAGCAACACGATGAATCTCACGAATTGGGTGAAGAAGGTTGACGCGTTCGCGCCTTCCACGTCAGGCCAGACGTTCGAAGGCGTTAGGTACCAGTGCCTCATTTGTTGAGATAAAGAACCGTCGACATCAGCAGCAACCTCCAGGTTCTGCCCCCAGACCCACTCGCGCTGGAACCCGGCCAATATTAACCCAACTAAAGTCTGAAACACACCGACCGCCAACACCAGTAAGTTCATGTGTTTCTCTAAGCGGGACTTTTTAACAGGCGCGGCAGTGGCGTTTCGCATCAGCTTCGAGTCGCCGCCTGTGAAAATAACCAACCCTAGCGCCCACTTGGTGTTCCGTAACGTGCTGCCTCGGAGCAACATGTTGTCCACACTGAGAGGTAGGGTGGTTGTAGTGGAGGAGTTGTTATCGAGCCACTTGCCTTCAAACTTGTAGAGTTGGTTGTTTGGCGTCTCGCACTCCAGGCGCGCGTTCTTCAAAGCCTCAGTGACTTTCTCAGCGCTGGGTAAGGCAGTACCTCCCGAGCCGTTCGCATCGTGAGTAATAACTCCAGGGCTACTCTTGACCTTCAAGTTGGTTTCCCCATCAAGGTTCGCGGTCTCGACGTAAGCGATCTTCGCCGCGTCAGAGGAGTCCAATAAAAGCACGTCCGCCGGAATCTCGCTGCCGCTCTTGATGCGCACCAGGTCGCCGACGCGGATTTGGCGCCAAGAAGTCGTGTGCGCAGTGAGGCTTGACTTCGAGGTACCGTCGCAAACCCGGACCACGTCCACTTCACGAGCATTAACCATCGCGTCGCTTTTGTGCCTGCCGTAGTCATCCACCATCTCTTTCAGTGCATTAATAGTCAGAACGATGAGAAGCGGGCCGATCGTCGTCGACCAGTGCGTGGGACTTAACCCGGGAAAAAACACATCCAGCTGTACACACCCGATCACGAGGAAGTACACGTTCGCCGCCCTTTGAAACTGCTGCCGCAGGTTCTTGCAAAGGAAGTTTCGAGCCGTGTAGTGAGACGTGGTGATCTCGTTTGTACAGAACGTGTCTTTTGGAGACTTTTTTGAGGCCTGAAACGTCGAGATTAGATCGATGATGATGAGAGCGGAGGGGTCACGAGTTGAAGGTCAGTGGGTGGAACATGCTGTGGTGGTGCAGTCTCTTGCACTTCATCGACCGAAGTAGCGCGTGAAAGTACGTTCGTGCGTGTGTGACACGTATGTGGGGGCTTCAGGGCTTTGACAACGGATGTCATGGTCTGAAGCACTCGCATCATGACGTTCATCACGGCTCGCCCAATTTGGGTTCTCGGAAACGGCAAAACAATGGACGAACCGTCGGGGAGGATAAGAGCTTGAAACATCGGAACGTACCTTGTCATCCTCGTCCACTAACCGTGGAGTGAACACCCGCGTTTCGACGGGTTTCATCGTGCGTGCGGGTGGACCTACGGCGCGCTTGGCACTGTGACGACCTTGGGGACCGAACCAGTCGTCGTAGATGTGCGGGAGACCATTCGGCGCGTTCGGGCGAGATTTTTGACAGTCGCGATTTTCACGCCGAAATACGACGTGCGCTTTCCCGCCATCCATCGGGCAGTCGCTCAGGGCGCCCGACACGTGGCGTCGCCCCGACTCGCGTCGTCGGGGTGGTGCATAGGGTACGGGAGTGGAAGGTGACATCTGTTGTGTGATTTTGTGGTGGGTAGCAGTGTGGGGCAGTCGTGGGCTCGTGGGCACTGCAACGAAAATGGGCACCTTCAAAATGAATGGCGCGAGTCACCTGCGTCTCGTGATGGTGACCATCGTGTTGGGCTCGTCATCCGCGACGTACCCTACGAGTGGGATATCCAAAGCAAAATCGACGCCCCTGGTCCCCAGTTACCCATCACACCCATCACACCCCCCACTAGCCCCAGGCCGACCCTCCTACCCCCCGTGGCCCGAGTACCCCCCGACCCCGGAACAGCCTTCGTGGCCGCAGTACCCGCATCCACCTCATCTCCCATCGCCGCCGCCGCACCCGCCGCCGGCGCCGTGGCCGCCGTGGCCGCCGCATCCGCCGAGGGATCCTCCCTCTACACCACCTCCTCCTGTGCCAAAACAACCCCCGC
>TARA_B110000977_G_scaffold171728_2_pt1 | contig 21485 bp, 13 predicted proteins | sample TARA_B110000977 | Tara Oceans TARA_B110000977 (sample SAMEA4397798) | marine metagenome | biome: Polar Biome; feature: [SRF] surface water layer (ENVO:00010504); material: water (ENVO:00002006), including particulate matter (ENVO:01000060) such as... | depth 5 m | reverse complement strand
CCCCCCCCCCCTATTATCGCGAAAGTGACGCAGAAGTTCGAGTTGCCTGATATTGAGATGTTGAGTGAAAGACGATTGGAGGACGATCCGGACGGCCCGGAGGTACCGAGCGCGCAGCACTGGTTGCGCAAACGCGTTTTCAACCTTAAAAACGGCACAATCAGATGCGAGTACCACTTCGGCGAGGGCAAAGCCACAGCGAACCAGTCCGTTTACTTCAAGGATAACAGACCTGCTGAGTTGATTGAAGTCGACCCTACCGTGCCTGACCCGAGCGACGTGGAGGTCGCGGAGAACTTTCACCAACACAGAGTGGCGGAGAAGCTGTGCGTGGCGGATCTCAGGGACGTGGAAAACGAGTGCGACGAGATTTTGAAAAACCGAGTCAAGGAGGAACAGGCGATCGAGCTGCTGTTACCGTACTACGACGCCATGCGTGTCAAGGTTGAGGACGACGACGAAGAGGAGGTTGAGATGAAGAAGACGCTTGATTACCTGGACCCGTTCATACCTCCGCTGTTAGCGGGGGAGAGCATGACCACGGGTGAGGCGCACGTGACGCGCGAGAAAGCATTAGCGGCGCTTCAAGCGGAGCTGGACCAGCGCTGGGAGATTATCAAAAAGCGCGCCGAGGAGGAGAACCAAGGGGCGGCGAAGCGACACGCGGTGTACAAGAGGGATGTGGATCTGCTCACGAAGAAGGAAGAGGCGGCGTACCACGCTGCGAACGAAAACACTGTTTTCTTGTTGCGCCTGCTGGAACAGCGGCAGCGGCGGCACGACGCGAATGCGGAGCGCAAGATGAAAGAGTTGGACGAACGCATGCGAAAAGACGAGCGCATGAAAGCGATGTACGCCGAACAATGAGGAAATGTTTTGTGTCTAGAAAAGGAATTGTTGTGTCTATAAATCATGTTATCATCGAAACAAAGTCTTGAACTGCATGCACTGCCACATCTGGCTCGCCTTGCCCCTGTTCTCCCCCCCCAGCTCCTCCGCCCATTGCTTGTCGCTGACGCGCATCCCCGGCGTCTCCTGGCTTTTGTCAAAGTACGAGAAGAAAATCAAGCACTCCCACACGCCTTTCAGGCCCGCGAAGTGCACGATGAAGTCGCCGGAGACGTACCACGGGAGTAGGGAGTTGAACACGCACTGGTTGACTATTTTACTGTGCTGCCGGACCTCAGCGGCGCCTGAGTATGGCGCCGTACCGCGAACGCTGGCTTGCTTCGACCAAGGGTCCGTGTGGAACAGCCGGTGAAACGCGCGTTGTTCGTAGTGAAACAAGTAGTTGCCTTTCACTAAATCATCCTGCGCCCAGAGCTCGTCGAGAAAATAGAAGCTCCAAGGTGTGTTCCTGACGAGCCATACCCCTGAGTTGACGCCATTGTGGTCCGCGGCGATCACCTGGTCCACCGTGTCATCTGCGATTTGCTCAAGCGTTACGGACGGGTTCATAATCAACGTGTCGACGTCGATGAACACGAGCCAGTCGTACCGCGGTAGGTGTTTCCGTACTTCAAGAATCTTGCTCCACGCTGCTGGCCTGGTAGGGTCTGCTGCCGTTCGAGACACAATCAGGTCGTACCCGTGAAGGTCGCAGTACCGCCGCTTGTTAGCCGCAGAAGCGGCGCAGATGTACCCCGCGTTTGCGTCGCACAATGTCAAAATCGCAAACCGCGCGCCGTCAGTTTTCTTTTTATTCGCCGAGGTGGAGGTGGATTCGCCAAACATGGAACTCGAATCAACCCCACCCACGCTCCCCACGCCCACAACGTCCATAGCGAGGGTGTCTGCATCCGCACCTGTTTTGCGCTCGAACCGGTCTTCTGCGGTATCACTAATGGAGTACCCCTCGCCGTAGTTTCCGTCACTTTCCTGAATCCTTTCGTTACCGCTACTTGCGCGTTCGCGTTCAATCACCACATCCTTACTCCGTTCGGAACCTCTTCTCGGTCCGTGCCGCCGCCCCCCCGTGTTTGTCGCGTCGTCATCCCTGTCATCCGACCACGACCCCTGAAGAGACCTCCCTCTGCCTGCCTCTGCCCTGCCTTTCCCCCTCTCTCTTCTTCCGTCTTCGTCCTCGTCGTCTTCCGCCGCCGCCGCGCCGTCGTCCACGTCTTTGGGCGAACTCTTCACGCGTCTGGCTAGCGGCGCTAAAAACGGGTCTACCGGCGGTGTATCCACCCCGCACGGAATTGGTCTGTGCCGCTCAAGTGGGTGGTACCAGTACCGGTTCAAACCGGCTTTGACGAAAAACGTCAGTTGATACAGGGTCCGGCCGAAGTAGTAAAACACTAAAAACAAAAAAAGCATTCTCGCGCCCCATCGCACGCGTGTTCTCCACTTGCCCTTCTTCGGCCGGTGGAAACTGCCTCCGCCCGTCGCGGTCCGTCGCACACCGCTCTTTCCTGACGCGTCACTACCGTCTGTCCTGTGGTGAGGGGAGAAACGGGTTCCCGCGGGGGACCGGGACCCGGGTGACCGTCGCTCGGGGAACCCATCGCTCCCTCCCCCAGCGCTTCCAATAGGCGATGGGATCTCGATCGTCCCTATCGCCGCGCCTCTTCGCTCCGAAAGCCGGTGCGTTTCGCCGCCACCTCTCACGCTGGACGACCGCGAACCACTCGCGCCCGCGAAGTCAAGCGTAGGCATGAACTCGCCACTCGGCTCCCTGTTCAAACCCCACTTCGGGGAGGGAGCCATCGCAGGGGACAGAAAGTGTTATCGTGCCGTCAGGAGACAAATAACACTACACCTAGATCTGGACCGCACCGGTGCTTGACTGCTTAACACGAATCTCCGTGTGAAACGCGCTTGTCTCAGAAACCTGCGACCGCTGTCGAATCCACCGACGACCCTCGCGTCCTAGGTTCGACACCGCCGCGGTCGCACTGACCCCGAGACGGTACGTGTGTTGACTTTGCCAAAATCTGGGCGTGTGCCCCGCGAAAGATGACAGATTGCAGAAAAACCAAATGAGACTGGGAAAATAAACCCGATTTCGTGGGTCATCGCGATGTACGTGTTGAACCGTGCTTACTATTAATATAACTATGCAATGCTCCTAAACCTCTATTATAAACTGCTCTCATAGCTCCCCTATCGCGTGCCGTGTGATGTGCGGCGCGTACAGCCCTTGCGCGGTGAACGCGGCTGCGGCGAGCGCAGCGACTAGCAACGTGACGCACCACCCGAAGACGACTTTCATGAGCAGGCGCCAGTTCACCCCCCCCGCGCCTTCCAACATCGCCACACCAGTAGTAGCGCCCACCTGACAATGCGTGGTGCTTAATGGGATGCCATATTTGGTACCCAGCAACACCACTAACGCGGCTCCAAGTTCAATACACAACCCCCTTGACGGGGTGATTTTCGAAAGCCTCATGCCAATCTGTTTGATGATTCGTTTTCCCAACGATGCTAACCCGAAAACGAGACCGAACCCGCCCACCAGTAGTATCCACACCGGGGCTTCCCGGTTGCTACCCACGTCACTAGTCCGATAGATGCCCCAAATCGCTGCGAACGGGCCGCACGCGTTCGCCACGTCGTTCGCGCCGTGCGCGAACGAATCCACGCACGCGGTGAACACCTGTAGGTAAGTCAGTAACATCTCCGCGCTGACGTCGAACCTCTCTGCGTTTTTGTGAATGGCTTGGACTGTTTTGCTGTCGTTCGCTACTACTGTTTCGGTTGTTTCGTCATAACCAGGAAGCCGCTGCATGGCCCAGTCACGCAACACGCCGTACTGACACCCGAAATTGTTTTTATCTTTTGCGTCAGATCCGCTGGTATCACTCGCTACGTCGACGTCGCTATTTCCATCACTCCCTCGTTCCGAGACTTTGTGCGTTCCGAACCCGCCTTGGAACGACGTGAACGAGTCCCGTCGTTCGAAAGTATTATGTTCGAAACTCGGCCGTTCACTGCCATCCACAACACCTATTGACACGACAACCTCAGGGGTCTGGGGCGATTCGCTTGCGCGTTGTTTGTCGCTTTTTTCTTTTTCCTCGAGTGCCATCGCTTCGTTGATCGCGTCCACTCTTCGGCGCAGCGCCGGGGTGAGCGCCGCGGTGACGACGCCCGCGATGGCGCCTGTGCCGAACGCGACGCCTACGGTCAGTCCCACCGGCCACGCATCCGACCCAGAATTGATCGTGGTGCCTTTGCTTAACAGCAAATACACGTTCAGGGTAGTTGTGAGGCTGACGATTACGGGAAACGCGGCGAGCGCGGCGCGGAGCGGCCTCGACGAGCGCAGCACTCCGGCGCGCAGAATCACAAACAAAGTCGCCGCCGCTGTGGCGGATAGAACCGGCGATAGGACCCACGCAAGGATGATCTTTGCCACCCCGGTGAGCCACGGGAACGTACCCGTGGTCGCTTCGCCCCAGTACACGGAACTCGAGCCCCGCGCGACCATTGACATGCCCATCACCGCACCCACCGTGGAATGCGTCGTGGAAACGGGCATGCCCAGCTTCGTGGCGATTAAAAGCCACGTACCCACCGCGAGCAACACGCACATCATGCCGTACATCAGCACCTCCGGTTCGGTGTCGTACTGCGTAACGTCCGCGATGCCCTTGCGTATTGTCTCAGTCACCGCACCGCCCATCAGCACCGCGCCGCTGAACTCGCAAACAGCAGCGATGGCCACCGCATCCCGAAGCGTCAGCGCACCCGACCCGACGGACGTGGCGAACGCATTGGACACGTCGTTCGCACCTGATGAGATGTAAGGAAAGAGAAGGGGGAGGCGTCAGCAAGAATTCGGGGTAAGTCAGACGTTCAGCGCGTCCACTGCTCCAGCGCGTGACGTGGTTCGGAATGTGCTTTTCGCGGGTGTCAACAACTGAGCACCGCCGCCCGCGCGCGCCGTGTTTCGACGCACCTATGCCGAACGCGGTGAAGAACGCGAGAAACCCCGAGCATATCACGATCCATTCGTAGCTCACTAAGGACTCCATGGTGTCTCGGGCGACGCTAGGGGGTGCCCGAGGAAGTGAGGGCGCATGGTTCGACCAGGTCAGAAACTACATGATTTTCGCGGCTCCAAGGCGTTCTTCGATTCCAAAACGCCAAAATTATTCCCTTTTGGCTCTGGGTAGATGCTCACTGCTGCTGGGTGGCGCGGGGTCTGTGCTAACCCCAAATACACGCATGCACATGCTTCGTACCAGAAGATGGGCGGGCAAAATGGAGGGCAAAATCTCATGGATGATGAAATGTTATTGTAACTACTGGGTGAATCTTATTACAACTCCCCCTATGATTACGCCTCTACTCCTTCCGGACGAATCACCAGCGAGATGATCTCATCTAGATCCACGCCCTCGTCCTCTACGTAGTACGGGTCGTTCGCGATTTGCGCTCGTCGCATCTCCTCCGCTAACTTCTCCGCATCCTTCTTGGCCTTCGCCTCGGCGCGCGCCACATCGGCCGCTTCCTTGTCGAGCTGCGCTTTGGATTTCGCCCCGCTTTTCGTGGTCGTACCGGTCGCGGCGGTCACGTCCTTGAGCTGCACGTTTTTGTCCGCCTTGTGCACGTAGTCGTGCGAAAAAATACAACCCACTCCTTTCTCACAGACGTTTTTTTTTAAATACTCGCACACGATTGTTTTGGGATCCACCCCATCAGGGACCTTGGGTTGCTTGATTCCCTTCCTGATTAAGTCGTTCAGTTCTTTGTTCGCCTTCGCCTCGGCTTCTTTGCGTTTCTGGTTCTCCCTCTGTTTCGCCTCGGCTTTTAGCTGCTCCCCTGGGATTGATTTCAAAGCGCGTTCGCCCTCCGCCAACGCCTCCGCCGCCGCCTTGCCGGTGGCTTTGTTTTTCAAACCAAACATCTTGTCCTTCTGTTCCTGCGCCTTGCGTTCGCCCCGTTCCTTTTCCTTTTCGCGCTTCTCATTGTCCTTCGCCCTTTGCTCCTTCTCCTTGAGTTTCTTCTTCTGATCCACCAGGGACAGTTTAGGTGCCATTGTGGGGAGGGTGTGTCGATGTACTATAAGCTAACGTGCGCCACCTACGCGGGTTTGGTCACAACACAATCTGATGTGCGCTTCCGCGTGCCGACTGAAGCACTGCCTTTTGGGTCCACCGACGACCACGGCGCGAGGGTGTTGAACGTCGGCACTCCGGGGGAGTCAGACGCGCGTCTGCCGAGAAGCGCACCGTTCGATCTGAGCAACGAAGCCACCGCCGATCCAATCAAGGCGATCGTGCTTAAAAAATCTGCAAGGGTTTTTGGCGGTCCAAGAAAGCGCGGCGCTTCGTCTTCACGCTGACGGTCGTCTCCCCATTGGCGTCTGCGCATGGCGAAGCCGCATATGGTGCGCGGCGATCATGTCGACGCCAAGCCACATCACGTGGCTTCTACTGAACGAGTGGCACGCGCCCGCGAGGGACTCGCGGACGCGGCTCCCGGTCCCTCGAAGGCGGAGCGTGCGCGCGGCGAGGCAAGATTAATCTTGGCCCTGTTCAGCGTCGTGTTGCTGTGGTGCTCGTCGCTCTCCGCTTCCGAGGCTTTAGTGGACCTGGTCCTCCCTCCGACCGGCAGACCGACCGAAACCGCTACCGTGGCTGACGCCGCGTCGCTGCTCGTGGAGCACGCGAGACGCGCGGAGAGGGATAACGCCGTGTGCGCTGCGAGGCAAACAAACGCGTGCATTGCGAACGTACGTCTGGACTCCAATTCAGAATCTCGACGAGCGACCGACATAGCCGACCGCAACGACCGCGTTGCACTTCTCGCCACCGCGGTCGCCGAGGCGTGCACTGTGTTGGACACGAACGTGGAGAACGCGTTACGCGTAGTCGCCAACGCACACGCGCCAGAGGATTTACGGTGGATGAATACTCTGGAAAACTGCGAAACGTGTACGCTTCGCGATCGCGCCGCGATCAGAGCGCGCGCCGCCGTGTCTTCTGCCGAAAACGCCGACGACACCAGCACTCTTGGCACCCGTTTTTCCGAAGCCTTTGCTACGTATCGCCTTGCCGCAGAGAGCTACCACCTCGAAGCAGATGCCGCGCTTACGGATGCGACGAGTCTTGTGAAGTCGCGTGCGGCGTACGACGAGGCGTATGCGGCGAACAAAACGGTTTCGTTACGCGTCGCGCGCGTGGAGCTCACCGCGAACGTCACCGTGGAGCTGGAAGCCCTGGCACGCGTGTTGAGTGAGAGTTTATCCGTGATTGACACGAGTGCAGGTCAAAATCTACGTGACATCGGCCGGGAAGCAGCCGAGGCGTTCGCGGAAACGAGAGACGAAGTGGAAGAGACGCTGCGGACCTACGTGCGCGTTGTTCGATCCTATGCGATTGAAGTCTCGGGGAAGCTAGCCGAAGCTAAGCAGTGGTTCGACGCGTTTTCGGATATCGGGTCGTTTATCAAGGACATGCTCGGTGACCTCGCCACGTCCCTGCCTACGGTGGATGCACCTACGCCACCCGCGTTGACGCTGTTTGAAATTTCACCGCAAGTCGTACCGAACGTCTCGGGTGCGATTGAAAAAGTCACGTCCGCCGCGACCGCCGGCGCGGAAGCCGTCGCCGCCGCCGCGGATGACGCCCGCCTGCAATTCGCAAACGCCGCGGCGCGCGTTTCAAATGTGGTAAATGTACCCGAAATTGCTGTGTTTGAGGATTACAGGCCGCCGCCCCGAACGGACAGCGATGACCACGTAGACAACGTCGCCGCCGCAGACGCGTATGCGTTGGAAGCGCGCGCCGAAGCGGATAACCGGTGGTCTGTGTTTTCGGAAGCAGCGGACACGGCGGCGGGCGCGGTGGACGCCGAGCGCGCTGCGTTGAACGCCACGCGCGCGAACGCTACTGGTGAGCTTGAACAGGACTTTGTGGATTTCGAGCAGGACGCTGCTGAACAATTGGACGATGCGGATCCCGCGGGGACGGTCGCGACGTTCGCCGCCGAGTCCACGGCGCGGCTCGACGAAGCAGCCGGCAACGCGTCGGTTCCAGAGTGGCTCGGCGTCGCGAGTCCCGACTTCGGCGCATGGCGCGCCGCTAAAGTCGCCGCGTCGGCTGCTTCTGACGGTGTCGCAGGCGCGGACCTGGCGTACCGCTTCGCCCGTTCGTTCCAGCACATTGCGCGTCACTTCAAAGGATCCAAAGCCGGTCGTTTGCCTCCGGTGGATCTCACCGTCGCCGCGGCGTCGCAACAGAAAAGCTCAAAGTTGCCGTTTATGCTGGCCGCGTCTGCAATAGGACACCCCGCTTGCCTCGCCGCCCTTCGCGTCGCCGCAGCAGTGCTGGTCATAACCCTCATCACACAGGCGTACGTCCCATTTTATGACGCGTATAGACACGGGTGCGTGGTAGGGTGCGACGGAACGTTCGTGACGCAAAACATTCACTCGTTTTCGCACAACTTCGCCGCCGCCGCCGCGACACGCGCCGCCGAGGCGGGAAAAGCGCAAGTCGAACGCGAACGGCGGGACGCGTGCGCACGCGAAGCCCCAGCCAGCGCATCAAGGCTCGCGAATTCAAGAGCTGACATCGCGCAAGCCACCGCGAGCATGTGGAGAGCTGGTGTTGAGGTTCAACGCGCGCGGCGGTGCGTTGACTTTGAAGCGTCGCGTTTGTTCTTCGCGAGAAACGCGACGGCGAACGTAAACGCGAGTATCGCGGTTGAGTTTCTAGAGGACATCCAGGACACGGAGGTTGCTAGGTGTCTTGGTGGTTTGGGTGATAGTTTTCTCAACGAGTTTACGCTCGACGCGAGCGCGTTGTTCGACTGCTCCGTGTTAAGAGCGTGTGCCTCGGCGAACTGCCACGGCCCTAGGGTAGAAACTCTCGCGCCGCTTTCAAGAGCCGCAGGGTGCTTGGGCGAGGGAACCATGCACGCATCGCTGCTGCGTTTTTTATTAGTCGCGGTGGTGTTCGTCGCGGCGAACGCGATGCGGGAAACCGCGGTGAAGGGAGTCGCGGCGCTTATCTGGCGCACGCTCACAGGCGACGACGGCGTTTCCTTCAGAGGCACGCTTTCGCTGGACGGCGCGGTGGAAGTCGACCCGAGTTGCCGCGGCGAAAAAGTAAGCGCGCACCGCGACCCGAAATCCGTCGCGCGCTCCAAGATCCAACAAGCCGCGCGCGCGCACGAAGCGCGAGGATTGGGGAAATTGGTTTTGGCGGTCGCGGCGCAAGTGCCCGGGTTCGTCGCGCTGTGGTACGCCAGGAAAGCAAGCCTCCAGCCGGTGTTTACGTGCGAAGAATAGAATTATTTGCCGGTAGTTGCTAATGTATACCCGAGGTCGAGAATTTACTCCTCAAAATAATTTGACGGTCATAACCTGCGACAATTGCAACCTCGTTTGTCGACTAATTGCTCTCCGAAGAATTCCCAAAATCAAAACTCGAGACTGACCCTCCATAGCATTTGGATTTGAGTTTTGAGTTGGGTGGTGCAAGTTCAACACCCCTTTGGAATCATCCGCGGAGCTTTGAGCCCGTGGTCCTCCCCCCCCTCAGGCTCCGGGGCGCGACGGCACGTCGCACTCGTAAGATGTCTGGAAAAGGCTCGTCAGGCCGGGGCGCGTACGGGAGTTTAGCGGCGGGCGACGATGTGGACGTCGAGGAGGGTGAGGAGGAGCTCAAGTGGTACGACCAGCCCGTGCGACGGCAGAACCCGTATTTCCTGTTCGTCACCTTCGCGTTCTTCGCGTCGTTGGCGGTGATTGGCGTGGCGTTGAACGCAGCGGGGGTGGTGAAGTTCGGTCCCGGGTTCACGAAGGAGAAACCCATTCACGGCCTTTCGATTTGCGAGGTGGATTTCTGCGGCGGAGGCGTGTTGATCTCGGAGGATGGGATCATCATAGACAACTCGGAGCGCGCGGGGTGGATGAACCCGCTGGCGGTGGACAAGCTCGCGACGTGTTCGGCGGACCGGGACGTGGCGGGCAGCACGTTCGACGTCATCTTAATCGTGCAGTTCGACAACCCCACCGGTAGCCCCGTGGTGTTGAGCGATTTCTCCATGGCGTTCGCCACGTCTGACGACAGCGTGATTGTGGAGTGCGCAGCGGTCACCACGCCTGCGAAAATCAACCCATTGGGAGGAAACCGCCTTGACGTGGATTGTAAGTTCCACAGCATGCAGGTTGCGGGTTTGGTCGCGGCGTGGTGGAACGGCGATAGCGTTGATTTGAAGCACTGGTGGACAGGAACCGCGAGCGTGGATGCGAACGCCAACCTAGAGGCGCTTTCGTTTTCGCACGGCGAGGTTGGTGACGAACCGATCAAACTCACGCTCCCGCCGCGACCGTCCGGCGGACCCAACGTGTACGTCACCCCTGCTGCCACCGGGGTAGCCGAGACCGGGGCGTTCCTTCAAAGCGCTTTGAATTTTTCAAAACATTCAAAACTCGGGTCGGGCATCACGGCGACGATGGGCGACGACACCGCCGCTGTGATGATTGCGGATGAAAAGTACATGAAGAAAAGTACGGCGGCGACTGGCGATCCGGATGAGAACGAATCAACGCCGTTCGGGTTGCCGGTCGGGACGAAGCTTAGTGATTTATTCGACGGATCAGCGGAGTTGTTCCCTCAGAGTGACAACCCCAAGGTCAAGAACAAACCCAAGTGCCCTGGGGCGCTTGACCTGTCTTTTGCATCCCCGTCGTTGCTGATGTGCTCTGCGGATGTCGACAACGAGTGGGTCAAGACGTTTCGCACGTGCGCGAACGGCGACGGCGGCGGCGAGCTGTTCAGCACGTGGAACAGCGAGGGGTGTCGCGGTTTGATGACGGGCATTCCGTTGCAAATCCGCTTAGTCGTGGATAACCCGTCAGATGTGTATTTCACGCTGATGCAGTTCACGCCGCGGGTGTGGATTAGCGGGCGGGACAGCGCGGTGGGGGAGGGGACAATCGTCGCCGAGACAAACGCGCTAGCGCAAGGTAAGGTCGCGATAGACGCGTACGTCACGATTCCGTGGGAAAGCGAAGAGAGTTTCATCGTCGATGCGCGGACGTGGTGGAACGGGGACGGGCTTGATGTCAAGATGGACGCTAACTTCGGAGCGCAAGCCATGGGAGTCGGCGTACACGTCACGGTTCCGGAATCGGCCTACACGGTGTGGACCCCGGATGAAACTTGGGTCAAGGAAACGGTTGAGAAGACGAAACAGCGGGCGAAGGACGGCGAGTGTTCATGCTTCGCGGGGGCGTGTCAGTTCGGGTCGTACGTCCCCGGGTCAGGGAAAGACACGGGAGAAACCTGCGTGCTCGTCACGCAGTGCGCCTCCAAGGTGTGCGGCTGGGACTTCAAGTGCGAATAGGCGAGGGAGATATTGAGGAGGCGTATCAGACATAGTCGAATAAATAAAATATTATTCATCAATCACTCTCCCGCTTGCGCTAGGAGCGCGGCGCTATTTTCTCTGGTTTCCGGGGACTCGCCCGCGTCCGCTGCTCTCCACGCTACGTCTAATGTTGGCCGCGCGTCCCTCAACCGACCCAATGCGGGTTCCCACCCGTCACCTTGTGTCCCCGGGTTCCCGCCAACCACCAGCGTTTCGAGATTTTGCAAATTCTTTTCATCGCGAGCTAGGGCGTCGCAAAACGCAATCAAGCCGGCTTCGTCCGCGCCGCATCCGCCGACGTCCAGCGATTTTAACGCTCTGAGACCTGGGAATTGTGTATCACTTCCCGCGCGTGCGATCGCGGCTAAGCCGTCGTTTCCAATGGATTCGTTGCCGAAGAGGGACAAGTCGGTGATGTCCGCCGCGTTTTGCGCCAAAGCCGCCGCGCCGTCCGCCCCGACGCCGCAACACCCGAGGTCCAACGTTCGCAGCGAGGTACTTGTTGAGGTGGCGTCCCCCAGCGCCTGCGCCACCGCATGCGCGCCTGCATCACCCAGCGTGTTATCACTCAGAATAAGCGTCTCAGTCGCGGCGGATAAAGCCGCTCTGGCGACCGCCCTGCCGCCCTCACAGCCCACGCCGCACCCTCGAAGCGACAGACGCTTTACGTTCGCGCCGCGCGTTTCGCCGGCGAGCGCGATGGCGCCGGCGTCGCCAAGTTCAACGCCGTCCATCTCCAACGACAACGGCGGGGCGTCTTTTCTCTGCGCCCGCGTGTCGAACCCTTTGCGCAGTTTCCCAACGTCCCCAGCGGCGACGTCAAGTTTAGCGTTGGTGAGGTCCAACGCACAGAGCGCGGGCGCCGACGCGAGAAGCGCCGCGATTGCGTCCGCGGCGACGCCACCCACGTTTAGCTCGTTCAGCACGAGCTTCTCTAGTTTCTGTAAATGCGCGGCTCCCGTGCACACGGCGGCGATGCCTTCCGGGCCCAACGCGTCGTTTCTAGAGATGTTTATCGTGGTCAACGATGGACATCCTCCGTCCTTCGCCGTCGCAAGCGCGTTCCCAAGCGCGGCCGCGCCGACGTCACCGATGCCTTTGTTCTCCAGGTCCAACGTTCGAAGCGAGGCGCTTTTGGCGACACCAGGTGCGAGCGCGGCGAGGCCTTCGTCGCCGAAACAGTCGTCCCCCACGCACAGCGATTGTAACGTCTTGTTCGCAGCCAGCGCTTTGGTGAGCTTCGCCGCGGTCGCCGCGTCCATCGCGTGCCCCGACGCGTACAGCTCGAGAAGATGCGTGTTCGTGTGCAGCGCGTCGCACACCGCCGCCGCCTCATCGGAACCGAACAAGCGGCCTCGAAACACAGTCACGGAAATCAAACCAGCGTCGTTCGTCTTGAGCCTCTCCACCCAGGAGGCCACGCCAACGGTCTTACCCCATGCCATCGGAACGTCGTCCGTGATCGCGGCGCGACGCCAGATGTGCAGAGGTTGCGGTCGGCGGCTCCAATGAAGTTTATTCGATTTGCTGACAGCACTCGGCACTTTGGTTGGCCCGAGAGTTTCATGACGTGGCCAAGGCGTTCGAGGCCACACACCACCTGCGCGCGACGATGACGGGTGGCATGGCGGCCCGACGCTTCACGGCGACAGTGCTTCGTGTACATGCGCCATGGAGATCACTGGCTGGATCGCCTTATAGGGAACGAGCGACGCGCCTGATGGGGACGAACACCGTGGATCCCCGGGAGACTGCAAAGTTCGAAGAGGATGCGGCATCGTGGTGGGACGAAACGAAGGGACCCTTCGCGCCGCTGCACGCGATGAACCCCACACGGTGTGTTTTCGTGCGCGACGTCCTCGTCAGGCACTTCCAAGGGTCGGTTGACCACCCTGGTGTGGGCAAGGACCCCGCGCGACCCCTCGCTGGGCTAAAACTTTTAGACGTCGGGTGCGGTGGAGGTATCCTGTGCGAATCCTTAGCGCGCATGGGCGCGATGGTCACGGGCGTGGACGCCGGAGGTGCGAACGTAGAAATCGCGATAGCACACTGTAAGTTGGACCCTGCGATCGAAGAGCGAATAACGTACCGCGCCGCAGCCGCGGAGACGCTTCTCGAGGAAGGCGCATCCTTTGACGCCGTGTGTTCCCTGGAAGTCGTAGAGCACGTGAGCGATCCCGATTCCTTCGTCGAGGCGTTGTCGGGGCTCGCAAAACCAAACGGCGCCGTGGTAGTGTCCACCCTGAACCGCACCGCACGCGCCGCTGCGCTCGTCATCGCGTTCGCCGAGCGAGTTGTACAGTGGGTTCCTCCAGGAACGCACGAGTTTGCAAAGTTCATAACGCCGGAGGAGCTTGTCGCGCTCGCGACGCGAGCGGGACTCGAGACGATGGAGATGGCCGGTATGTCGTACACGCCGCCCTTGCCTGGAAACGGAAACGGCGCGACCGGCGGGCGGTGGAGCCTCACGGACGACTTGGGGGTGAACTACATAGCGTACTTTGCGAAGAAAAAAGGTGGGAAAATAGGAGTGGGGACGAACGAGTGAGTAGCTGGGAGTAGTTCCAAAAGTTAAAAGAAAGGAGAAAAATATTTCAGGACTTCATTCCCACCTACATGGGTGTAGAGGGGTTTGCTCACATCTCTGTCTGTCTGTTCCGTATGGCCTTTAAGTCTCCTCGCTCTCGTCGTCTCCTGTCCTCTCGTCGAGACAGAAACTCGACAGAAAAAGGCAAAAAGTAACGCAGCGAGACCGAATCGGCGCCGGGTGATCGGCGCCACCTCCCCGCGCCTTCACTTCACACCGCGCGTTTCCACGCGCGCACACACACAACACATGTCAGGCTTTCCCCAACCAAGGGGTGGCGGCGGCGGACTCGGGGGACGCGGCGGCGGCGGCGGACAAAAGAGGAACCGTAACGGAGGGGGAGGCCGCGGCGGAGGGGCAGGCCGCGAAGGCGATTGGCAATGCCCCAAGGGGTGCGGCAACGTGTTCGCGTCCAAGCCCACATGTTTCAAGTGCGGCGAACCCAAGCCTGGTGGCGATGGCGGTGTCCCCGTCCCCCAATCCAACGGCGGCGGCGGGCAGTCTTTCCACGCCCCCAACGCGGGTGGCGCGCAAGCCCCCGGCCACCACGTCGTGCTTGTGCAGAAGGACAACAAAACGAGCACCACCGCGTTCAGCGCGCTTGGCTTGTCCGCCCCAACTATGCGGGCGATCAACGAAATCATGAAGTTCACGCACGCCACCGCAGTGCAGGACCAGACGTTGCCTCCGATTCTTCAAGGCTTGGACATTTTGGCGCGGGCGAAGACGGGGAGCGGCAAGACCGTCGCATTTCTGTTGCCGTCGATTGAAACCATGATCAAAAGTCCGCCCGCCGGCAAAGGCGCGGTGTCGTGTTTGATTCTCTCGCCCACCAGAGAGCTCGCCTCGCAGATCCACGAAGAGGCCAAGAGTTTGTTGACGTTCCACAACCTCAACGCGCAGGTTGTTTTCGGAGGTACGAACATCAACTCCGAACGGAACAGGATGAACAACCAGGCGTGCGACTTTTTAGTCGCTACGCCGGGGAGGTTGATTGACCACTTCCAGACGAGTAATTTGCGACCAAGATGCGCGAACTTGAAAGTCTTAGTTCTCGATGAAGCCGATCAACTCCTCGAGATGGGCTTCAAGCCGTCAATCGACAAGATTTTAGGGTTCATTCCTAGACAGCGACAAACGTTACTCTTCTCCGCGACTGTCCCGAAGACGGTGCAGCACATCGCGAGCAACGCGCTGCGCCCGGGGTACGCCTACGTGGACTGCGTCGGGGAGGAGGACAGCGCGACTAACTTGCAAGTCAAGCAGTGGCTCACCGTGGCGCCGCTGGATGACCACCTGTCCCTCCTCGTGCAGCTGATCCAGTCGCACCAGCAACAAGTTCCTGACCACAAAGTTATTTGCTTCTTTCCCACCGCGAGAGCCACGCAGCTCGCGGCGGAGCTGTTCGTGGCGTTGGGCAAACCCGTGACGGAGATCCATTCGCGAAAATCGCAAGGCCACCGCACAAAAGCCGCGGACCAGTTCAGGGAGGCGAAAAGTGGCGTGATGATGAGCTCAGACGTGTCCGCCAGAGGTTTAGACTACCCGGATGTCACGCTTGTGATTCAAATCGGCCTGCCTAGCTCAAGGGAGCAGTACATCCACCGCCTCGGCCGCACCGCGCGGGCAGGCAAAACCGGCGAAGGGTTGCTCCTTCTGGCGCCGCACGAAGAGTTCTTCACGCGCGGGCTTCGTGACTTGCCTATTACCAACGCCCCAGCTGCGGTCGATCCTAACACCGCGCACACCGTCACCCAGGCACTGACCAGAGTCGACGTACGAACCAAGGAACAGGCGTACGTGGCGTGGATGGGATTTTACAACGGCTCGTCATCGAAAATGGGCTGGTCCAAAGCGCAGCTCGTGGAAAACGCGAACCGGTACGCGCTTGAGATTCTCGGGTGCCCGGGATTGCCCGGCATTCTGAAAAAGACCGTGGGCATGATGGGACTGAAGGGCGTGCCTGGCTTGAACATCCAATCCGAGCTTCCGGGAGGCAGAGGAGGTGGTGGTGGCGGTGGAAGAGGAGGTGGCAGGGGACGCCGTTAGGAAGCGCGTTGCGATACATTACATGTAGATTCATTTTTTATCTAGAGACGATTTTTTCTTCATCCCTCATTCAATGTAGCGAGCGGTGTCACTACGCACCCGCCCTCCACGTCCCCGCAGATTGCTATTCGCGGTTCCTGGACGTGCCATATCGTTCGTAGCGTCGCCTTCATGCCTTTCATTTTGTCCGACAATCGATCCACGTTTGTCATCACGGCCCTCCACGTCTCATCGTCCGTGGCAGGCGCCGTTTCCACGCGACACAGCGAGACGTGCATGACATAAGTGGCTTGCTTTTTGGGCGCGCTTGGAAACGCGGCTCTGCACCTTACGCGCAGATCGTCCACCGGGCTCGCGCCGTTTCCTTGCTCGTATAGGAGTACTAGAAGCACACCGGAGGTGGCGAGCACCACGCTGTCCACTTCCACGCGCATCGGTTGAGTCGCGCCGACGAGCGCCGCGCACGTTGCTAACTCTTCCTGAACCTCTTTTTTCTTTTTTGGTCGGAGCTCAAACGGATTGCCGGTGTGAAACACAGTGGAGTGGTACGACGTCGGGGGATTCCTGTACGTCCTGAACCCTGGTGGCAGCGCTTCAACGAACTTCGCGCAAACATCCGCGGCCGCGTCGCGAAGAACATCTCCGCCTTCGGGACCTTCGATGGCCGTGCACAACAGGCGAACGGAATTCGGTACGTCGTAAAGCTTCGCTTGAAGATTACCATCAACCACATCGTAGTTCGCTGCGGTCGCAGCGATCGCGTTTGGGTCAAGACCCGCGCGGGCACTGGCACGCAGCTCAGCGTACACGCGCGGCCGCATCACATGGTCAGGCTCAGCCATCGCCGCCGACGGCACTTCCCGTCGCGTGCTCGAAACTGTCGAGGCGCCGAGAACTTTTATTAAAACGACAAGTGGCAGTCAAAGCTCCAGATTCACCCATCGCCTCACAAGGCAACGCGTGGTGCGTGCGACCGAAGTGTGGGATGTCATGTCTCGCGTCGTCGCCCTTTGTCCGCGGGTTGCACCGCGTTGGTGCGCCGCTTGGGCGAGATGTCGCACGCTCGAAACGCGGTCCCACGCGGTGGGAAACTCGAGCGTCGTCATCGGACAGCGATGATACCGGGGATACCCGACGTCTTCGATCGATCCCTGGGTCGTTTGCGGTGGGGGAAACCGTGGATAGCGGCGCGGGTACGACGTTGGTGATTCGCGAACTGCTCGGACGCGGAAGCTTTGGGACTACGTACGCGTGCGACCGCCCTGAAATCGGGGAAGAAGTCGCGTTGAAGGTTTTGACGTTGCGAGAGATGAGGGATTGGAAAGCGCTGCAGCTGTTCGAGCGCGAGGCGAAGACGTTGAAGGGTTTGTCGCACCCCGCGATCCCGGAGTACGTGGATCACTTCGAGGTTGATTCAGATGAGGATGTCAAGTTTTGCCTGGTGCAGCGCATCGCGCCTGGCAAAAGTTTGCAAACGTTGGTGGACGGCGGGTGGCGCCCGACCGAGGGTGAGATCTTTTCCATCGCGACGCAACTTTTGCAGGTGTTGGAGTACCTCGCGTCGCTACGGCCGCCCGTTATACACCGGGACGTGAAGCCAGGCAATCTCCTTTACAACAAAGCAACGGGAAAATTAAGTCTGGTGGATTTCGGAGCCACCGCAGAGGCGGCGATGACCGCCGCTGTTTCCGAGGAGAAAGGGTTCGCGATGGGGTCGACAATGATCGGTACTTTTGGTTATGCCGCGCCGGAACAGCTGATGGGCGGCGTGACGTGTGTGAGCGATTTATACAGCGCCGGGGCGGTGTTGCTGTTCCTGTTGAGTGGCAGAGCGCCGTCTACGATGCCATCTTCGCGGCTGAAAATAAACTTCAGAGGCGTCGTTCGTATTGAGGACAAAAGACTGGAGCGAATCGTAACGAGATTATTAGAGCCCTCGCCGGAGGACCGGTACCAAAACGCAACGCAGGCGCTGGAGGTGTTGACAGGGGATGGGAAGGTGGTTGGATTGGATATGGATACTTCCAATCCTGATACCTCCAATACCTCTACCTCTACATCCCTTCCCATTGTTCCTGGCGTCCTCGCTGAGTTCGGCGGTTTCGAAATAAACAAACCCGCGCGCCCCACGACACGAACTCGCAAACCCTCCGGCACGCGTGTAGTAGTGGAAAGGGTCGGCTCCACGAAACTACTACTGGTGATCCCCCCAGCTGGCATTACAGCTGGAAGTGCCGCAACCGGGGGTTTTGCCGTGGCGTGGAACTCGTTCGTAGCGTTCTGGACCGTCTCAGCGTTAGCGGCAGGCGGAGGTTTATTAATGGCGGCGTTTTCAATTCCGTTTTGGTTCGCAGGGAAGCAAGTCGCGAGCGCGGCGTTTGCGGAGATTTTCGAAGCCACTCGGTTAGAGATCGATGCGGCGAGTGCTTCATACTCGTTAACTGTTACCGCGACAGGGCTGGTGAGCAACGAACGTGTCGGTGAGCTGCTTGACGTCAACGGCGCCGTGATTGAAGTGAACAGCGTGACGAACAGAAATCCGGATTATTTTCTCAAACTTGAAATAGGCGCAACGCCCGTCACCTTCGGCCGCGGGTTACAGGAAGTAGAGTTGGAGTACGTCGCGGGGGAGATCAACGACTTTTTGGGGAGCGTACGATAGAAATTAGTGAGTTAGTAAACCGTGAGTTGATGATACATTTACGATAACAAAGTGTGTAAAGAATTGCGTAAGAATCTGTCGAGTGTGCGCGGAAGATTACCTTCAATCAGACCCATTATTTCTCCCATTCTCTATCCCCAGAAGTTCCCTCCATAGATGTCTTCCCTGGTGCTTTTTGGGGCTGCTTTTCCCACTCGTCCGATATCGTTCTGGGGGGCTGTGTGCCCTGTGGAGTACGTGCCAGGCGGTACAGCGAGCGGGCGCTTGATTTGCGCTTGCCCAAAAACCACAGCCATGGCGTCGCGTGTTCGGTTTTGCTCCTCCATCGAAGTCCGCCTGTGGTTGCTCCACTTGTCGTGCCAGTGGTCGCGTGACTCTTCCTCTCCTCCCACGAAGGGCATCGCACTAAAAGACTCTTCACGTGTCAGCGACGAACCGAGCACGGGGCGCGCGAGCGGGGGTCCTGCAGTCGCTGCGAACCCGACGCCGGCGTCGTGCTCCACCGACGACACCGGTGAAACCCCGCTGAGTCGCGAAGACCCGGGCGTGAAGAGCAGCGATTTCAACAGCGAATCCCGGGAAGGTTGCGCCGCCGCCGCGCCGGGCAAATGCCGTGGTCGTGGAATCGTCATGGGCTCGCTGCGCGCGTGCGCGGAACCGCGCTCGGTGTTGTCCATCCAATTGGGTTGCATCGTGTCGAGGTAAAAGTTACTTGTCACGCTTTTTCCGAGACGTGATATCCTGAGAACGCACACCTCAACAACGGGTTGTACGCTGAAAAGGAAGCCGACGAACTCGCGACGGGCGTGAATAACACGTGGATCGGGTTACCACGGTGAAACGACGTTCGGTTCAGTCTGGATGTGAGCGTCGAGGGCGCCGCAGCGGGATGTTAACCTTTTTCATTTGCCTCGTCAGCATGACCAAAATCACAATTTGTATGAGCAAACAGTTACAATAAAAGTCCTTGAATCGCAAACCAGGAGTTGGGACAACAAACGCTCGCGGAAGGGGAAAGACAAGGATTTCTTCTTGGAGGACCCGAGCCACAACGGAGGACGCGGTGTGACCGCGGGAGGTTCGCGACAAGAGGTCCGAGTGGCGAGAACATGTACGCGTGACTCATAGTGCGCACTCGCGTGAAACCAGTGCGTCGATAGACCCCCCCGGACCCGCGGGTGAGGCATAGCCCAACACCTAGATCTCGTTCCGGAGTTAGGTGCCCACCCGCGACTCAAAACACCATGGCTGGTCTTGCCGGGTACGCGGACGAGCTATGGCGAAGTTCCGTGATACGCATTCACAACATGTCTAAACAGAACGAGGCGTCAATCGCACGTCACCGCGCGCTCGCTGACCGTCTGTCCAACATAAACCCCGACGTGCGGGATGCGCGGGAACGCATCCTTCCCGATATCGAAACGCGACGCACAGAGTTTCGCGGCGATGTACGTCTCAGGGCGAAAGTCGCGGACGAGCGCTACGCCCGCATCGAACAAAGCAAAGGGGATGCGATTCCGTTCCGTGACTTTTGCACGCGCGAGGCGGATGCGGACGTGGCGAACGCTGAGGACGATGAGGGGCATGTACATGTACAGCCGCGACCAAAACGCGGCGATCGAAGGCGGCACGAAAACACGCTCGACGTCGTCAGGGGAGGCATCCTCGCGTCGCTTCGAAGCGAAAACGCCACGGAGGCTGACTTGTCCACGCACGCCAAGCGTGCACGCGCGGAAACAGCCGCGGCGCGGCAGAAACGCGCGGGCAACTTCCACGACGGCAAGGCAAAGGCGGCAATGGCGCGCGCGCAGACGCTTCGCGCCGCCTTCGCCGCGCAGGTTGCCGCGCGACGCCGCGCGCGGGAAGACGCGCAGGCTGTTTCGAACGACGCGGAAGCTGTGTCGACGTGGCCCAGTCGCGATGTAGGGGAAGACGAGGAGAAAGCGAGTCGACAGGCCCGGCTTCGTGCCACCGCTCGTGCACGGTTTCGAAAGGTTGGACTCATCGTGAAAATGGGAATGCGCGCGGCGAACGCTATGGAAGACGTGTCCGCGGAAGGACGCGCGGCGCGGAAAGCGGAGAGGGAAGCCGCCGCGGCGGCGGCGAACGAAGCCAAGGCGAAACACAATTTGGACGCTTTGTCGGAGAAATTGCATGTGGCACGAAAAGCGCTACTTGCGGCTGAAACTGAACTCGCAGAGGCGGAAGCGCGCGCGGCGGAAGCCGGCGGTATCGCGGCGCGCGCTCGGGACATCTTCGACGAGCTTGTGGCAGACAAACAACTCGACGCTGCGTCCCTGGCGGAAAAGAACGTCGAGGCGTGGCGCGCGCGCGCGGCGACGGATGAGGCGCACGCCCGTGAGCTTCGCGACAAAAGAGATGAACTCGCTTTGGTATTCGAAGCGGCTGAAGTGCAACGACGCGTAGCCGAGGACGTGCACGCCGTGGAGCAAGCCGCGGAGAAGGTGGCGCGCGAAGACGCTGAGCGCCTCGACGCGCGCGCCGCTGAGACGCGAGGCGCTCGCGCGCTGGTGATGCAACGTGTGACGCGAGAGGTTCTAACGCGCGTGCGGCACGCGGGGGACGTGGAATCCGAGGAAGAGGAGGAGTCTGAGTCTGGGTCGAGTGGTTGTGATGATACCGACGAGGACTGGGGAGAAACAGAAGTGGAGGAAAAGACATATGGTCGGGTTCGTGTGGCGGGGCTCGCGGTCAAAGCGAGACTGCGCGTGGCAAAGGGTACTGAAACAAAACAAAATAAAAAATTCCCATCTGCTGAAACCAGACGTGTCGCTGCTATTGAAGTCGCCACCGCGGCTGCCGCCGTGGGTGTTCGCCCAGACATCACGGAGTCGCTTG
>TARA_B110000977_G_scaffold157040_2_pt1 | contig 21506 bp, 7 predicted proteins | sample TARA_B110000977 | Tara Oceans TARA_B110000977 (sample SAMEA4397798) | marine metagenome | biome: Polar Biome; feature: [SRF] surface water layer (ENVO:00010504); material: water (ENVO:00002006), including particulate matter (ENVO:01000060) such as... | depth 5 m | reverse complement strand
CGCAAGACCGTCACCGCCATGGATGTCGTCTACGCGCTCAAGCGCCAAGGACGCACCCTCTACGGCTTCGGCGGCTAAACAGCCCGCTTCGAACGTAGACGCTCTAAAATTTACTACTGCGACCCGTTTCAACGGGCGCTCAAACCAACCAATGGTGATAAATAATCACCACCACACACAGAAAAGAAGCTACGAGAGACACACAGCAGTTCACACTCTCTCTACGCGCACAACTACACAGGGACCAAGCCCCGAACGCAACCGGTTCCGGCTAGACGTTGGCTGAGACTTTTTTTAGAACGCCTGAGAAAGTCCCTTCCAAACACTCACCGATGAATTCCCTTTCAACTCAGTTCGATCTCAAATCAGCTTTCAACCTTCCTTTCAACCCAAAATCTCCCTTTCACCGAAAGTATGAGGCTCCACAGCCCGCCACGCCGATTTTCAGCCAGTTAGCTTTTCGCGTTTTTCCAGGCTTCGTGGCGCTCGCCGGTTGTCCGTGCCCGCTTTTTTCCCGTCTCCGATTGCTTTCCCGACGTCATCGGCGAGCCTCACCCCACTCCCCTGTGCGTACGGCGAACCCCACACACGAGGAAACGCGTGTGCATCGAGTGGTAGGTGAGGGAAGTTTGTCGGGGCGGTTAGTTGGGCGAATCCAGGCTCGCGCGAGTCAACACGCGCGCGTATCCGGACCGTCACACCTCGGGTTTCGTGGATAGAGCCCGTGCCAAGTGGCTGAGGTAGGGGCAATCGGGTGAAGCGTAGCGCAGACGAGCGCTCAACGCAGACGTGTTCAGTAACGGAGATCCAACGGGCTACTCGGTTCACCGCACGGCTCGATTCACGTGCGCATCTGTCGTTGGACAAACGCGTAGACGTACCCATCTCACTCCGCGTATCAGCGGTGGGTGACGTCGTCGGTTCTCAAGTCGACGCATCAACGGCGCAGAGAGGCGAGGCCATACACACACACACTCGATCAGGATGGCTCTTAAACCCGGCTTCGGGTACAGGTTCCCGTGGGAAGACATGGGCACGTTCAAGTACCTCTTGTTTGTGCCGTTCGTCGCTACCGTTGCGTTGGGGAAGGACGACGACGACCACTGGGCGTACCACATGTTGGTGATCGCCGCCTTTCGGTACGTGCACTCGCAATTCTGGATTTCATTATCAAGAGTCCATTGGATAACGCAGAACACGAGAATTCAAGCCAAAGGCATCGACTTCAAACAAGTTGACCGTGAGGACCACTGGGACGACTTTATCATACTCCAAGCCATTATCATGACCCTGGTGCACAAGATGCCGGGGTTAGGTTATAGTGGGTTCCCGGAGTACAACGGAGCAGGGATGTTTCAACTCCTCCTGTTGCACGCCGGACCCACGGAGTTTTGCTACTACTGGCTGCACCGTTTGTTGCACCACCACACGTTGTACAGCGCGTACCACAGCCATCATCACGCATCGTTCGTCACCGAGCCCATCACAGGCTCCGTCCATCCCTTCATGGAACATCTGATGTACACTGCGAACTTTGCGATTCCGCTGCTCGGCACGTGGGCGTTTGGCGGCGCCTCGATTGCGATGTTCTACGCCTACCTCCTCGGCTTCGACCTGTTGAACAACATCGGCCACTGCAACTTCGAGTTCATTCCCCGGTGGTTCATGGCGATTCCAGGGATGAAGTACCTGGTGTACACGCCTTCGTACCACTCGCTGCACCACTCAAAGGTGCACACCAACTTCTGTCTGTTCATGCCTCTGTATGACTACGTCTACGGCACGGCTGATCCGATTTCGCACGATCTGTATGAACGCGCGATCAAGGGGGAGGCGGCGCCGAACCCGACAAGCGACGTGGTGTTCGTGGCGCACGGCACCGAACTGCTGAGTTTGTTTCACTTGCCGTTCGCGTTGAGGAGCTTCTCGAGCAGGCCGTTCGAATCAAAGTGGTGGTTGCAACCGTTTTTGCCGTTGTGTCTTCCCATCGTGGCTTTGATGCGCTTAATAGGCAAGCCCTTCGTGGCAGACAAGCACCGCTTGTTACACCTGCACTGCGCCACCTGGGTCACCCCCGCGTGGGGGTTCCAGTTTTTCATCAAAAGCGAACATACGCACATCAACCGAAAAATAGAACAAGCCATCTTGCAGGCGGACAAAGCGGGTACCAAAGTCATCGGGCTAGGCGCTTTAAACAAAAACGAAGCGCTCAACGGCGGCGGCCAAAAGTTTGTGGACGCGCACCCGAATTTGAAAATCAGAGTGGTGCACGGCAACACGCTCACCGCGGCTGCGATTCTGCGGAAGATGCCAAAGGGGGTGGGTGAGATCTTTCTCACGGGAAGTACGAGTAAGCTTGGGCGTGCTATCGCTTTGTACATGAGTGCTAACGGCGTCAAGGTTGTGATGTACACGACGTCGGACGAGCGCTTTGAGAAGATAAAAAACGAAGCGTCTCAAGAGAGCCAGCACCTTTTGACGCAAGCCAGAACCTTGCAAGAAGGCGCTGAAATCAAGAACTGGGTGGTTGGGAAGCACTGCAGTGCGAGTGACCAGCAGGTTGCGCCGAAACACGCCACGTTCCACCAGTTCGTGGTGCCTCCCATTCCCGAAACCCGGAAAGATTGCCAATACACTGACCTCCCCGCATTCAAATTACCTACGAAGGCGAAGGATTTCAAATCCTGCGAGATGACCATGGAGCGGGGGCACGTGCACGCGTGCCACGCGGGCGCACTGGTGCACGCCCTGGAGGAGTGGAAGCACAACGAAGTCGGCGCGATTGACCATACGAAAATCGACCAGACCTGGGACGCTGCGATGAAACATGGCTTCGCGCTGGCGTGATAGGGTGTGGTTTGGGTAGTGGGTGGGGGTGTTTGAGTTATTCTTGAGTTCGGGTAACTATCGAGGAGTTATAAGGAGTTATAACTCGTGATAATTGGACGCAGAGTCGTCAGAGAGAGTGCATATCAAGGAGAGCACTGGAGAGAAAAGAACCATTCATTCGGATGCACAGCGCGTGCATCCGACGTCGCTATTGACACTGACGAAACATATTTTAATGAAAGCTTTTGTTTCGGTTTCTGTTTTTTTACTTTGGCGAGAATATCATGATTACACTCGTCGCGCGCTAATGGTATCTATACCCGTTAAGAATTAACCCTCAGTTCGCCAGCACTTCGTCCGTCTTTTTCAACACGCGCACCTTCTTCCCGTCCACGACTTTGTGTCCGATCCGGCTCCGGACTTGTTTCGCCTCGCTCCAGTGCATCACGTTGGAGTGATGAATGGGCCATTCCTTTTGAATAATCTGACCAGTCTCACCCTCCCCCTTGGGCTTGACGTGCTTGGTTTTGATGTTCACGTCCTTGCACAGAATGGTGCCACTTTTCGTGAAGACCTCCACGACCTCAGTGACCTTGCCCTTGTCGCTCCCCGTGATCACGACAACCTTGTCGTTGGTTTTCACATGCATGGGCGTCCTCACCGGGTTGCCGTTTTGGTTCAACGCTTGTTTTTCCCACTTTTTTTTCTGTTGATTTTGGAATGGTGAGGGGTTGGGAGGAACAGGTGTGAGGTTAGCATGGGTTCGACGTAGATTAACTGTGACATTGTGAGTCCTTCGACGCGTGTGCGGGCAGGGCATGTGTCATGTGTCACGGGCAGAACGGCGAGTCTGTGGCGCATTGCCATCATCAAACTTATCCCCCCAATTGCAGCACAACCCAGACCCTAACCCTGAAGGTGAGTGACGCGCGCCGTGATGCGCCCGTCGCACGCATGACCCAAGCCGATTTTGACCACACGATTTGCTGACGATGTGATGTGTATAGTTCTGACATGCCTCCAGCAACTACATGTCATCCACGCTCGTCGCCTCGCCGTTGGTCACGCACGCGACGGCCGCGAGCTGGACGGAATCGCCCTCACTCGTAACGCGGAAAGATTGGGATTCACCGAAATACGTACCGCGACCACGGAGAAGCCCGTGTGCGACACACGCGCCGCGGGGGTGGGCGTGCGGAGCTGCGCGCCCGTGAATACCCCGGTAAGGGAAAGCCCCGCCATGTTGAGAAGACCCGCCATAGGGATAGTTTGGTGCGTGACGGTAGGTGCCGGCGCAAGTGATGCACGGGAAAGCAAGCTCTCGACACGTCTCCCACTTTTTGGCTTTTTGGATAGCCTCGGTTCATTCCCATAAAACCGCGTGTGCGGAGATCGACTGGAAATTTGGAGGGGGAGGCGTCCCGTTGACCATCATGGTTTTCCAAAACAAGCTTTTTTTTTTAAAGCATCAAACGGCGTGTAGGAGACGGCGAGGTCCCACCCCGCACACAACACACCACCCCGCGAGCGTCGAGGGGTGGTTTGCGGCGTAAGGTGTGTAGAGTGCACGTACGCAAGAAGTGAGAGAGTTCGTCCGGCGCAAGAAGGCGGAGGCTCGCCGGTGTTCGACTACTGATTGTGATTGCACCGGACACCGAACGGGCGAAGGTAGTGCGCTAGGAGTTACAGTGCGCCATGGGCGGCGGCAGCGGCGGGGGCCGGGGCGTACCGATGGCGCCCGGTTCGTTCAAAGCGAACCCGTCGTTTGTTAAATACAGGGCGTACAGTGAGGGCGATGACCCGACGGTTGGGGAAAGGGTGAGTACCATTGAAACCAGTAGTCTCCTCGGCACTCTCTTGGATTTCACAAGCGCGCGATCGACCACTACGGGACCGACGCGCGGGTCACGAGCACGACCACCAGTGTCCTACACAAGAGCACAACCACGGTTTATAGCACAACACAACCTCCCACGAGACACCTTTCTGTGTATAAGCTAACAGTCACTGACCGTCTCTCCATCATCTCAATCTCAACTCATCTCTTCAAAAAATCTTCAGAAAACTGCTACGCGCGCGTTGCGCGAGTTGGACGCCCCCCCCGATGGCCTGCACCCTGGCAGCCACAACCCCACCCCGACAATCGTCGAGTTTCTGAACATCCACGACCACACGCACCAAGTGATTAGCAAAGTGGATGTTGAGGTTCCTTTGTTCCAGCCGTTTCCGCACAAGATTGGATTTCATAAGTACGAAGCGAATAAGACGTACGAACAGATTTTGTGGTTCCGCAATAATGACTACGTGCCTAGAAGGATCAAGATTGAGAACCCTTCCTCGCCTGACTTCTCCGTGCGACGCATGCGAGGCAAGAAGGGCGAGAAGCTCCGCGAGTTTTCCGAAGAAAGCACTACTGCTATGGCTTCTCAGTCGTTGAAGAACGGACGGCCGAGCGCTGACGTTTCGATAGGCAAGGTTGCCCCCGGTATGGAAGTTGCGTTCAAGGTAAGGTTCACGCCGAAAGACCGAGAGGACTATACCCTAGACTTGGTGTGCGTCACCGAGCGCGAGAAGTTTTTAGTGCCGGTGCAATGCGTCGGGGACAAGCCCGCTTTAGACTTCCCGGATACCGTGACGTTTGAGCCCACGCCCGCGAAGTGCAAGTCCATCGTGACAAGAGTCATTCGAAACGTGGGCAGTAAAGTTTCGCACTTTCGATTTTTCGTTCCAGAGCCGTTCGCCGTGTTCCCATCCGAGGGCGTGCTGCAAGTGGGCGAGTCGCTTCAAGTGCGGTTGGAGTTTTACCCCGAACAGGTAGGTCAGTATGAAGCTACGATGGAAGTCGACGCGGGGGTTGGAGTAGAGCCTGTTATGGTTAATCTAATAGGCAACGGTTGCGAGATGCGCGTGGGATTAGATTGCGGCACCGTGGAGGCGCTTCCCACGTTTGTCGGCAAAACCACCCGACGGACGTTCCGGGTAGTAAACAGGGGCGACCGAGCCGCGCGCTTCGAAGTCAAAAAGCTCGCGGATGCATTTCTGGACAAAGAAGCGCGGCTAAGAGCCACGGCGGTGTTTGGAGGGATGGAGACGGATAGAGAAGAACTTACGACTAAAAGCTCACACGAAGAACGCCGCGGCGGTTACCCCGTACTCAATGACGACACTTCCACCGCGTCGTCCTCGTACGACAGCGACGACGAGGACGCCATTCTTGGCGCCGATGCGGTTTCGTTCGCGGCTCGACAGATCGGCCTCCAAAAGGCACTCCAGAACGACGCCCTCCTGTTTGAACACAAACACTTCAGCGTTTTTCCGAGACAAGGCGAGGTGCAACCTGGTTGCGAGTTTGAAATTACAATAAGGTTCCACCCCGACGACGCCGGCGAGTGCGCCGCGGAGTGCTTCGTCGACGTCGAGGGACGGGAGGACCGTTTGCCACTCCAATTAAAAGGCCAGGCGGTTGGTCCGTTAGCGGTGTTCAACTACGACGCGTTAGAGGTTGGCGAGGTGTTCGTGGGCGCGGTGCACCAGTACGAAGTCGAGCTAGTGAACCGGGGGGAAATCGAGTGCACGTTCGAAAGAATCGACGGGGGTGAGAATTCAGGAATGAGTGGCTCGGGGCGTGTGTTTTCCTTTGAGCCTTCGTCTGGGATATTACAAGTGGGCCAATCGCAGACCATCACCGTTACTTTGTGCAGCGAAACCCTAGGGGTTTTCGATGAGTCGTTCGAGTTTGAGATTGCCGGCGGCGAGCGGAACGCGTTTCTCGATTTTCGAGGCCGAGTCATCGGACCCACATTTGCGTTAGATTGCGACGCCCTTAATTTCGGCGTCAACGCGTTGGGGTTCCGGAACACCAAGACTTTGACGATTGCAAACACGTGCGAAATCCCTATGAGATTCCATTTGAAAGTTCCTGGGTTGAATGGTTTGAAAGGCAATAATAACGGGACTTTGAAAGGAAACGATCAGGGTCAACCTGTAAGCGAGTTCAACGCATTGCCTTCGTCCGGCACGATTCTCCCCTTCGGGTCGCAAAAGATTCAAATCGAGTTTGTTCCGCGAACGGAGCGAAAGTTCAACGAGTTTTTGTTGTTGGACATTCCCGGAGTAGGGGACGGGTTGGCACAGATTTCGGTCAAAGCAGAGGCGTTGGTGGCGAACATGACGGTTACAGAGCCCACAGTCTCGTTTGGAGAGGTGTTTTCGCAGCACGAAGTGACGACGCCGTTTGTTGTTTTGAACGATTCACCCATCAGCGGGCGGTTTGAAATCTTGCCGCAAGACGGTTTGTCGGAGAAACTTGCCACGTGGCAAGTTTCGCCGGTATCAGGCAGTATTCAGTCAGGAGACTCTGTTAAAATCACGTTAACCTTGTTCCCGCACCACACCGGTATCATACGCGTACCGTTGTTCGTGCAAACGATCGGATCAAAAAAGCCGCCGAAGGAGGTTTCAATCGAAGCGTTTTCACGAGGACCGCTGGTTTCGTTCTTTGGAAGTGAAGAGGAGTTGACTGCTGAATTTGAAAGGGTGGCCGATCAACTTGAAAATGGCGATCCTCTATTCTACGGTGGCGAACCGTCCCACGACGACCTGTTATCCACGTCAAGAAGCCGACTCTCTTTACAAACGCAAAAGTCTTTAAAAATAAAGTTTGGAAAAAAAGGCGTGTTGCGTGACTTTTACGAGTCGATTTTCGTGCGGAACGACGGCCCGGTACCGGCTGAAGTGAAAGCCTTCACCAGGGACGGAAAGCGGTGCTTCGAGGTGTTGAACGGGTGCCGTACGTTTACGTTGGACCCCGGGGAGGTCAACATGATAACCGTGAAGTGCCACATGGACCAGACCTTGGCGCACAGAGACGCGCTTTGCGTTATGGTCACCGAAGGTGGCACTACTGTCGTCCCAATAGACGCGGAGGGCGTGGGGAGTCTGTTGACCTGTGATGATTTGAACTCCGTTGAGAACACCAACGGCACTGAGCACATCAAGGACGTCATCTCTTTCGGCCATCAATTAAAAGACCGCCCGTTCAGCCGCGAAATCGTCGTCACGAACAACTCGCGAATAATCCAACAACTGATTTGGCACAACGTCACGGCGGATGAAAAGCGGCGCAACGCGGTGAGCGATAAGCGGGAGTATTTAGCCATGATCTCCCCATCAGGCGCGCACAAGAATTTCCTGACCGACAAAACGGACGGGCAGATTGGCATCGTATTTTCTGTGGAGCCGGAGAGGATCAGCGTGTTGCCGAAAACAAGCGCTGTATTCACCCTATACGGCTTATCTGAAGATATCGGCGAAAAGTTGGAAACGCTGGTTTGCAAAAATCAAAGCGGCGCGCCTCACGAACAAGGCGAGGTCTTGACCATGCACGCCACCGCGAAAATAACGCTACCTAAATTAGAATTCTCGCAACACACGATGGGGTTTGACTTTGAGTATGACGCGGATGTGGTGGATGTGTCGCTGCATATTGAAGGTGATGATGAGCTTCAATTCAATCCGTCGCTTCTCACGCAGACGCGCGAATTGAGTTTCAAAAACGTTTCCAAAACGCAAGTCACGTTTGTGATCAAAACCTCCGTTCCCTTTGCCGTGGACAAAACCGAGTGGGTTCTTGACCACGACGAGGAGGGGTTCGTTGTCGTTTCATTCGACCCGGAATACCGGGGGGACAGAAATTCTCACGAAGTTCGGTCCGTGCTGCAAGTGCAGTACGTGGACGTGCCCCAGATTGATGAGGTTCATCTAGGGGCAGAGGTGCGGTTTCCCAACTTGTCGATCGACGCTAAAGAGCTTCACTTCGGCGCTGTGCTCAACGACACCACTGAGGTAAGAGTGATCACGCTCACCAACGACGGGGACGTCCCAGCGAGGTACGAGTGGGTCTTCGACGTGGAGGATCCGGAGGAATTATTGGCCGAAGAAAGCAGTGCACTGGTAAGTGACGCGAGTATGCTGTCTGCGGAGGATTCCAAACTCTCCGTTGCGAACAGCGTCGTCTCCAAGCGCGACGCGCGGCGGAAACGTTTGAAGAAACGAATGGAGGCTTCACAAATCGAACCTCTAGGCACACCTTTGAAACAGTTAACCAACCCTGAAGAGGTGTTCGATGTGCGTCCGATCCGGGGTCTGTTGAACCCTGGTGAATCGGAAGAAGTGGAGGTGAGTTACTTCGCCAGGGCGGATTCGCAAATCTCCACCTTCGCGGTTTGCGAAGTGCATGGCGGTCCGTCCTGCGACGTTTCCGTCTCAGGCTCGGCGCACGAAATCAAACACGACGTGACCCCCACGTTTTTTAACGTAGGAAAAGCCCAGTTTGACCGCTCCATCGATCGAACTTTAACGGTTACCAATCAAGGAAAAGTGACGTTTCCTTTCAAAATTAACCTCGACTCGGTTGAACGCCCGGGGTTGGTTATTTGCGACCCCGTGTTTGGCGAAGTGAACGGCGGCGAGAGTTTCGACATCAAGGTTCGCGTCCGACCCGGCGCGCCTGGTGTGTTTTCTGAAACATTCGCAGTGGAAATCGCGCACTTTGAGCCTGTTACAGTTAGGGTTGAAGGCGAAGGCGCATTTCAAAGCGTGGGGTTGAGCCTTGACCGACAAGAGGACGAACTGACTGAGCAATTACTGGAACGAGCGAAACTCAAGCTCCAACGCGATGGCCCGGATCCCGATTTTCCAGACCGGTTCCGCGAGTTTGGCGTTGAAGCGCCTGAAGCGTTTGACACCGACGACCTCGTTGATTTACAGCGGCTAGCAGGGAAACCGCACACCGCGATCTCAACCCTGGATCCCTCTCAGCTGGAACAACTAAGAGTGGACGCGAAAGCGCGGGCCAAGGCGATCGCGGCGCCTCCGCCGCGAATAAGCGAGCTCCGGAAAACCGTTGATACCGCTACGCTCAACCCTTTCGTGCATAGAAAGAACCCGCACGGGGGGTTCAACTCGACTTGCTCGACAGGCAGGGGCGTGGCTGACTTCCTTAAGGAACGCGCGGCGCAAAGGGAACGTGTAAGGCTGAAAAGGCAAGAGGCATCTGAAGAAAAGGGCGAGGGTGCATCTGAAGCTGGTGGAGGTTCTGATGAGGGAGATGAAGTTAATGTCGTCGATGGTGTCGATGACAATTCCCAAGCCGCATCCCACCCCCAAGTGGACGAGGAACCCAGCCGCACGTTCGACGACCTCCTAGGCGCTGAGCACGACGACGAGACCCTCGAGGACGAGTTCCAATACCAGCCCACTCAATTCGAGATTGAGCACGAAGCTGACAAAGAACGCATGCGTGATGTGTTACTTCAACGCGAACGGGACAGAGCTGCCGAGAAAGCGGAGCGACTCTCGAGTGGTGCTGATACGACCACGAGCAGCCGGGCAGAGTCATTCGCAGGTAACTCGCCTGTGGCGTACCCTCGACCTCCCGGAATCGCCCCGGGTTCAATACGTTCGAGATCTATGACGCACCGTACTACAAAACCTTATAACGCGCGTGAACCTTCGGTTGTGCGCTCGACGTCGTTTCAACCCACGCGAACGTGGGCAAAAGAAACCAAGGTGAACATGGGGTCTTTGGATGTACCGAAAGATGCAGGGTCACCGCTACTTCATAAAGACTATGCACTGCTCCCTAGCGATGATTCGTACCTCCTAGGTCCGCAGCACAGACACAACGCGTTCGGCTTACCGCCCAAGTTACCAGCCACCCAGTCTACCTATTTCGTTGACTTCGGCAACGTCGCGCTCGGCAGCGTTTACCGCAAAAAGTTCCGGGTCCAGAACCTAGGTACCGAGCAGCAAATCCTAACCTGGGACAAACGCGCGTTGCACACACGCGGCTTTGACGTGTTCCCTGAACAGATGCCGAAACTCGCGGGGGCGCCGTTCTTCGCGTACGTAGACTGCGACTTGATTCTCGATACGAACAAGGAGTGCGTCGTCGGGGGTGAATTTAACGTCGACGTGGCTTTGGGGTTGAAAGGCGCGCCGCGGGTTGTCGTAAAGTTGAAAGCAACAGTGGACGTTCCAGCTGTGCTGTTGAGCACAACTGAGCTTGATTTCGATTCGGTGAAGGTTGGGAATAGATTAACAAAACACGTGCAGCTTCACAACGACGGGTTGGTGCCTTGCGAGTGGAGCGTGGTGAAGCCTGTTGTGAGGCAGCCAGCCGGCCAAAGGAAGCAAGGCAAACCTTTGCCTTCGAAAGAGCCATATGCAGTCCTGGAGCCTTTCAAGTTTGTTCCGAGCCGAGGTATCCTTCAACCCGGCGAACGCATCAACGTCAAAACGCACTTCACGCCGTTGACTGATAACGGAGGTGATGAGTGGAACCGGCAGCACGCCATTCGCGTGGAGCACAACCCCGAGCTATCTTTTGTTAACTTGAAAGGGATTGGCAAAGTAGCCGACGTGAAGTGCGAGTACAGCGATTTCGACGGGCCGCTTGATTTGGGAGTGGTAGTGCCTAGTGCTGAAGGTACTCAAGATGGTGAAGGGGGTGACGGTACTGAAGGTGAAGGTACTCCTGATGACGCTGACCCTGACGCGCCTAAGAAACCTCCTACTTTCACCGAGCGCCAAGTGTGGCTGGTGAACAACAGTAGAGTCGACGTTGAGGTTTTCGCAATCGATTTCGATGAACAGTTTTCGAAAGACGAAACCGCGCTTGCGTTCGCGAAAGGCTTGGCTGGAAAGCCTCCAGGTACCTGTAAACTGTTCCTTTCCCCTCGTGCTGCAGGAGATTCCTTGTGGCCCGAAATCCAGTTAGCTGAGGATGAGCGACTCGTAGCCGAGGCGAAGAGAATCGCTGAAGAGGAAGCCGAGGCGGCGTACCAGCTGCTTTGCAAGGAAGCGGCTGAACGTGGCGAAGACCCGCCGGGGCGCCCCGAACCTGATGTTGCTGAAGAGGAGGCGGCGGATGGAAACGCTGAAGAACCAGGCGATGACCTTCCACCTCCCCCTGAGTCTGACGGGTCTAAAAACCTGTTAGTACTGGGCGCGCCGTTCGCCATGAGCGCCGAAACCTCAAAACTCGTCGCGGACAAGTATGGCGTCCCTGTTTTGGACATCGACGAGATCGTGAAAGCTGCCGCGGAAGGTTCAAATGAAGCTGGTGATTCCGCACTTCGACTCTTACTTCGCACGGAACTCGGGCTGCCCCCGCTTGAGGCTGGGGACGATGAACACAACCCCGAACCCGACGCGGACGCGTCTGGTTTGGCGCAGGAAAAGAGCGATGCTGAAAACAGCGATGAATCCGATCCCGTTCCAGCTGAAGACGAAACCTCCGAAGACGACTTTCTTGAAGAGATCACGGACGACACCCCCGAGGAGGGTAAGCTCACGATCAAGACTTTGACCCGCGTTTTGAAAGCGCAAGTTGAAGAAGGAGCGCCGTTTGCAAACGGGTTCGTCGTGCACGGCTTGGCTTGGGAAACGGTCGGGCCTGAAACGCTCGTAAAAACGTTACGACGCGCGCTTGGTTTCCAAAAGGTCGACCCCGTCGTCCCTTCGAAGCCGGAAGACGCGGATGATACCTGGGAACCTGTGGTTCTTGAGGAAAACACGTTCGCGTTGCACTCGGCGAAGCGACTGACCGTGATTTCGCTCGCCATCGACGACGAAGCCGCCGGCGCTCGGGAGAAGGCCGAGAAAGAAGAGAAAGAACGTGTGGCCAAAGAAAGTGAAGCCAATGAAGCTTTCTCGACGCTTGACTCCCCCGCGGAAGAAACGGCTAACGGTGAAGAAACGGCTGATGGTGAAGATGCTCTGTGCGTGTACGAACGCGCCGAAGACGCCGAGGCGCACCGCCAATTAGTTGAAAGTTGTTTGCCCCTTTTGGGCTCCGCTGTCGCGTCGAACACGCACGTATGCGTCGTTTCGGTTGATTCTGGAGTCTGTGACGATACACAGGCGATTCTTGACGCCGCCATCGCCTCCGGGGCGCCGGAACCCCTGCACCCACCCGATTGGATCCCGCCGGATGAGCTCGTGGAGATCGCGAAAGTCGCTGCAAAGCGCGACTCGAGGGAACCGGTCACCAGGTTCACGATCTTCACGCCGTCCAAGCAACCGCAGAGGCCGGGTGCCGCTGGGAAAACAGAACAGTCGATACCCGAGGTTGAAGGGTCTGCGCAAGGCGGTGACGATGGGGATGCCCCTGCTGCAGACGCCGCTCCTGCTGACGGAGCTACTCCTCCCGAAGACTCCTCCGAAGAAAACGAGATGTTGGCAAAAACCCGCTGGACGATTCCTGCGGGCGGCGCTACGATGGTTTTAGTTAAATTCGCCTCACCCGAGATAGGTGACTTCCACAGCTCCTTGGCGTTCGAGTGCGTCAACGGCACTAGGGTGGAGACGTTACACGTAACAGGCAAGTGCGAGTACCCGCGGGTGGTAAAGGACCCGAAGGTTGTTTTCGGCGCTGACCGCGTTGCGAAAACCAGGCCGGACGAAAAAGACGTGTCCCATGTTTTCGTGAAACAGAACGGGGCGTTCGAGTTTGGGCCGGTTTTGAGTAATTTGCCGGTGCCTGAAGATGGGGATGCTGGGGATTCTGGTGCAGATGACGCAGCTGGTGACACTCCTGATGCCACTGGCGAGGAACCAGGTAATGACGAAGACAGCGCATTAGCTGAAACGCTCAAGTCAACTAAAAAGCAAACTCCTCTCCCTGTGAACCGCAACGTCTCCACGTTTACGATGGTTAACCCGAGTGCGTTCTCGGCGTCCATTACGTTTGAAGCGACCCCACTTGTTGATCCAACATCGGGCGAACCGGTGAGTGAAACGCAAGACACGTTTGCGGTATCACCAAATGAGATGCTTCTTCAACCTGGTGAAAGCAAGACTTTGACCGTCACGGCGTACCCGAAGGTGGAGGAAGTTGAAGGGGAAGGAGGTGAAACGGCTGACACGGCTTTCGACCCTGATGCATCGAGTCCCGAGTTACTTCGCGCCAAGAAGTTGAAGCTCAAGCAGGCGTTGGTCGTCGCGACGATTCAAGGCAACCCCGATCCCGTCACGTTCACCGTCACGTGCGTCCCCGTGACCCCCCGACTTGCGGTAGACTTTTACCCCGAGCGCACAGCTTTACGCAAACAAAGTCAACAAGAGAAGCAACGACTCGCACTCGAAGCCACTGTCAAAAAAGCCGAGCAGAAGAAACGCGACCGGATTTTAGGGACAGAAACCAGACGCGCGGCGTCGTTCAAGAAACCAGTTCTGCGGGCGGAGAAAAGTCAAGCGAGGAAGAAAAAGGACGAAGATGAGACCGTTGAAGGCGCTGAAGGTGACCCCGTTGACACGAACGAACCTGAAGCTGAAGCGCCGCCTAAAGAGTCGGAAACGCCTAGCGAAGAAACGGCTGATGAGGATGAGGATGACTTATCGGACGACCCGGAACAATTCCCGCCCGGCGTGTTTTTCGGCAAGCGCTTGTGCGGCGACAAAAAAACGGAGCGAAGGTTCATCGTGAGGAACGATTCCTTGTTACCGGTTAAGTGGGCTTTGGAGTTCGCGGATGACTTCCTGGAAGAAACGGTGTCGATTGACGAGGATAACCGAGCTGGTTCGCTGACTCCTGGCGAGGAAGCTACTGTGGTTGTCAAGTTCGGAGCTGTTGAACCGACGGAGGTATCGTCGTTAATCACCCTTAATGTGTTCGACTTCGAGAACAAGTTAAATGAACCCACGCAAGTTACGGAAATCAAAATCGAAGGCGAGACTTGGAAAATCGACGTCGACGTCACGTTCCCGGATGCGCCTGAAGCTGCGGAAGTTGAAGGTGAAGCTGCTGAAGATGCAAAAGATACCGAAGCCAAACAGTCTGATTCGAAAAAGCTCGTGGTGGATTTCGGGCTGGTGAAATCAGTTGAACAGGTGACGCGAAAAATCCTGCTCACGAACAAAGGCAAGTACGCTTCGATTTTCAAATTCGATCTGAAGAACGTGTGTTCCAACATATTCACCATCGAGCCGAGCGACGGTGTTATAGAACCTGAAAGCGAGCAAGATTGTGTGATGACCTTTAACGTCTCGAAGTGTGTTGAGTTAACCTCGCGGGAAACAAAGTTGGTAGAAGCCCCCGACGTGAGTGTGACGATATCGGAACTGGAACCGCCTTCTACGCAATCGAAATCGATTATGGAATCGTCCAAGGCGCGGACCAAAAAAGACAAAGAAGTGGTTGCGTTGCTTGAGGAAGCAGAGAAAAAGGAAGCGAGAAAGAGACGCGCGAGTTCCAAAAGCATCATCCACACCAGCGTCCACGCCAGTTTCGCGAAATATTCGATAACCCCTCGCAGAGGCGTCGAGTTCGGGCCGCAGCTCAACGGGGCTGATCCCGAAAACGACGTCGGCAAGCGATACTTCGACGTGACTAACGACGGGGTGTTCCCCTTCACGGTTTATCTGTTCGACTACGGAGGCAGAGATGAAAGCGAAGGGACTGTGAACGAAGACGGGACGCCCAAGCTGCCTCCCCAAACGGAAGGGGAAAGTTTAACAGTAGGCGCGTTTACGGTCTCGCCGACTTCCGCGGAAGTCGAGCCTGGGTCAAAAATAACCTTTCAAACAACGTTCACCCCCACAGACGACCGGAACTTTTCGGAGCTCCTGGGCGTGCACGTGTTTGACCGCGACCCGCGGGACCAGCCGCTGGGGATTCCGTACAAGTTATCCGGCGAAAGCTGCGTACCAGGAATCGCGAGTAATGACCTGGTGTCCGTGTTTGAGGAACACGCGATTTGCGAGCTAACGCTGGACGACACGTTGGCCTCCATCGGCCCTATTGACGCGGTGTACTCGAAGCTGGAAAATGCGTTCACCTTCGGAACCGTCATCGCGAACATGGAGGAGAAGAACACGGAGGAGGGTGAGGCACAAGAAACCCAGACTGAAACTGAAGACGACGGTGCGGACAAACCCTCCGTCACCCCCACCTTCGGCACCTCCGCAAACTTCAAAATCTCCAACCCCAAGCGCGTGAAGTGCGTGGTGGACGTGAGCTTGGCTCCGGTTGGGATCGATGGCACGGATGGAACGCACCCCATGACCCTCTCCGAAACCTCAAAGGAAATTGAAATCCCCCCGCACGAGCACAAATACGTGACTGTTTACTTCGCCCCAAGTGGCATCGACAAGTACGCCGCCACGTTGGAAGCGACTGTTCGCGACGGCGTTGATGCTAAAAGTTCAAAGTTCAGCTGTACCCTGAAAGGCGAAGGAGCGCTGCCGCACATCACGGTTGATGAGCCTACGTTTGTGGACCCTGAGACACAAGCGCCTACTGTGCAATTTCCCAAAACAGCATTAGGGGCTTCAAAAAGAAAACAAATCACGCTGAGGAACGACGGAGCGCTGGCGGCGTTTTGCAGAGTAGATGTGGACAGGAGTAGTTGGGGCAGTAAGGGCAAGCGCAACTCCTCACCCTTCACAATCATCGGCTCTGGCGTGACAACTGAAATCAAACCTGGTCGAGTCAAGGTGCTTGACGTGCTGTACGAACCGAGGGACGTTTGCAACGATACGCTGAACGCGACGCTTAGCGTGAAGCATAACGCGTTCGAAACGCGGTCGATTCAAATCACCGGGTCGGGGTTCACGCCGGATCTCGTGTTTGAGAACTTTTCGAGTCAAGGTGGTGGACATGTGAGTAATGGGGCTGACGGTTCAGATTCATCACAGAGCAATCAGTCGGAAACCTCCAACGTCTTGCGTTTCTCAGACGGCCCCGTCGGCCAACAAAACATCGAAACCTTTACGCTTTCAAACGTGAGTGGAAAGAATTGGCGATTCGAGTTTCCGGATTTTGCCGATGAGACGAATGAAGCAAATGATAGTTCAGCCGTTTCAAAGGCGTTTTCGTTCACACCAAGGGTGGGCCATTTACCTGCCGGTCAATCCACTACGATCACGGCGACGTTTGTTTCAACTGAACCGGTTTTGCTGGGCGTGGATTCCGAGAATCCGCCTCTCGAGGTTTCTGTGAAACTCACTCCGGTCAAGAGTTATTTCGAAGGAAGTCAAGTTGAGCTCGAAAAAGCGAACGGTACCGGTACTGAAGGCGAAGGTGAGGCAGAAGCCAAACCCAAAGCACCTCACCCCAAACGCGTGTTACGCCCCCCCAAGTGGACCGACACGAGCTTTACAGAGGAGTACGTTGTTGAGACTGCGGAGGAGACGAAAGAAGAGTATGAGGAGTCGAAAGAGTCATCGAAAGATTCTTACGAAAAAGAATCCGAGCCTCCCGTTCACGCCAACGTGCGCAAAGCTCCGAGGCGCGTGAAGAAGCGCTTCCCGGTTCCAGAGCCGGCGCATACACTTGACACTGCATCTGAGAAGGTTGAGACTTTGAAGTTGTTTGCTGTCAGCGCTGAGCCCGATTATGAATTAGTATCAGACCCGATCAACTTCAAACCCACGCTGATGTTCCAAGCCAGGACGCACCAAATAACGCTTCGCAACGTCGGGAAAAGTTCCTTGCCGTTTACTTGTACAACGTTTGGCTCTACGAAGGAAGTGTTCAGGCTCCACGATTCAAAGGAGGACCCGTATGAGATTTCACCAGCCTCGGGGTCAGTCAAGCCCGGTCAAGCTCAAGACATCACGATACGATTCGCCCCAAGCGAAGTCGTGGAGTGTAAGAGAACGTTGAGGGTTTCTTTCCCTGGAGCGTTCGCCGAGAGCGACGCCGATGAAGCAAAAACCGACATCGCGATGGATGGAAAAGTGCTTCGCCCGTGGTGTCACTTCTTGTTACCCGAATCGAGTTATTTGGTTTCAGGAAGACGACCTGCGACGTGTGTCAACGACATCGACGCCTCCTGTAAGGTTGTCGAGTTCTCGTCAATCGGGTTAAACGTCCGACAGATAAAACGCTTCGAAGTGTTGAACCCGACGAACCAGGCGTACGAGTTCTTCTGGGAAAAGAATTTTAGCACCTCCGATTCCTTTACTTCAACGCCGTTCAAGTGCGTTACTCAAAAAGGCACAGTCGCCCCCGGTAAGCGGTACGAGATGTGCTTCGAGTTCAGTTCAACTGACGGTGATTCTGTCGAGCAGCTTGTAACATTCAAAGCGCCTTCAGTGGGTATCGCGGTTCCGTTTCTGCTTGTGGGGACGGTGGTGGAGCCGAACGTTGCGATTGACACGGCGAACGTCAACTTCGGCAAGTGCTTAGTGGGCGTCGCGAAGCGGGAACACGTTTCACTCACGAACCACGAAAGCATCCCGTTCAAGTTTGCGTTTGAAAACGAAGGTTTCAATGCGGGGGATATTAGTATCAAAACGCCGCTTCGGTTCGAACCTTCATCGGGCACGGTGCCTCCCTTAGGATCGGTTCCGATCACGGTAAGTTACCTCCCAAAAAAAGAAGGGAGCGTTAACTTTAACGTGCAGTGTTCCGTCTCACGAAAACCCAACCCCCTGCGTTTGAACGTCAAAGCCGAGGGGTATTTGATCCGTGAGTTAGTTGAGTTGGAGCCGGCGGAATCTTTCGCAGTGGGGCAGCTAGGCCCGATGCCCGGTCAGCAAAACAAAACGTCTGTTCCAATCAAACTGGCTCCCTTCCCCGCTCGAAACACGCTGACGCTCGGCCGAGTGACTGTGGAAGATTCCTGTTCGAGGTCCGTCACGATTCGAAACGAAGGCGACTTTCCCATCGAGTTGGAGTGGGACTTGGGGATGAATAAACGGATTTCTGTATCGCCCGAGTTCTTCTCCGTCGCGCCTGGGGATAAAGCGACCTGTGATGTTGTGTACGCCCCGGACGCAGTGCAACAACTTAAGGAGTATAAGATTTTATTGTCGGTTATGAACGGACGGAGGTACGAATTTTTTGTCGACGCCGAATCGAAAAACCCGGCAATTTCGTTTTCGACAAGAGACGTACAGTTTGGACAAGCCCTGGTCACGAACGGTGTTGATACGCAAAGTTTGATAGGAAGTACCAATCAAACTAAAGTAGTCACGCTTCGGAACAACGACGACGTGCCGTTCACGGTTGATTGCTTGTTTGATTCCAGTGATCAAAGTAACGGGGACAACGCCGCTTTCACCATTGGCGAAGTTAAAGACCAACTAGCGCCTGGCGCGACATGCAATGTGCCTATAACCTTCAACCCGATTAAGACGAAAAGGTACACCGCTACTGTGCCGTTTCTCATCAATGGCATCGCCACTACTAATGTGAAGTTGTCAGGCGAAGGCACCACCCCGAAGCTCGAGTTGACGAACACGAAACACGCGACACGCGATTTTGGGTCGGTGAGCGTCGGCCAAAGCGTTACCAAAGAAATTACGTTACGCAACAACGGGAATCTTTCAGTTGACCTATCGGTGTCGAACGAAACTTTGAGAAACTTTGCTGATGTGGACGTTACGTTTGCCGTGTGCGTCGAGGGAAACACTCGGTTCAAGAAACTTTCGGTTGCTGAAGATGACGCTAGCCAACCCTTCTCCCTCATCGTGCCTCGATCAAAAACAGTCACCTACAAGCTCGCGTTCGCGCCAACAAAGCGAGCTCAAAACTTCCAAGTGCCTTTCGTCGTTGACGTCAGTGGACAACCCACGACGTACTCTCTGGCCATGGGCGGGTGTGTATTGGTTGACGTGAACTTTTCGCGACCGTTGCTCGACTTTGGCTCCATCGTGGAAGGCGTGAAAACCACGAAGGTCACCAGGGTGCAAAACACGGGCGATTTAGGGTGTACGTTCGCGTTCGATTCATCTGTTTTAAAGAAAATGAAAGAAACGTTCGACGTGTTCCCGGCGTCTGGTTATGTCGCCCCTGGAACGGACCAGGAGATTCGGGTCACGTTTAAACCAGGTTTTCTTGAGTCAAGTGGTGATACCTCAAAAGATTCGTATGACTTCACGGTGCCGTGCTCACTGGATGGGGGCGAAAACCCGATGGAGCTTGTTTTGACCGGCTGTTGCGTCACCGAAAGCGAGCCGAGCGATACGATTGAGTTCAAAACGGTCGTGCGCGGGTCGGTTGACGTTGAAACTACGATTACGAACTCTGCTCAAACAGGCTGGCGCCTAAGGCCGGTCATCGCGAACGATAACTGGAAGGGGTCGAATTACTTGGAAGTGCCAGCGGGTGGGGAGGCTGTTTACACGATTACGTATTCGCCGCTTGCGATGTCATCCGACGAGGACCCGCACGTTGGCACAGTTCGGTTCGAGTTACCCGACGGGACTGTTGATGTGCGGTCGTTGAGAGGCGTGGCGGACGCCCCGGCAAGCGCCGGGACGGTTGAAAAAACAGTACCGGCGAAGAAAGTTACGTCCGTAAACGTGGAGGTGAAGAACTGGTTACCCAGGCGACAGAGGTTCAGTGTTAATGTCGCGTTTGCCTGTGATGACGAAACACCCAATGAATTGGTAACCCTGAAGGGCCCTGAACACTGCGACGTCCCGTCCAACGGCACGCGCACGTACCCGTTGTCGTTCTACGGGTACCTAACTGGTGTTACTACGAACGCGACGGTGACGTTTACGAACGAAGACACGAACGAGTACATCGCGTACGACGTCTCCGTGACGACGACGGGGCCCGAATCGCAAGGAACGTTTACATTACGCGCCGCGTGTCGTCAACTCGCCACGGTGAAGATTCCGATCACCAACCCGACTGGTAGTGTAGTGGACGTAACGGTTGCGTGCACAAACCCCCGAACTTACGCAATCCACGAAATCGTTACCGTAGCTCCAAAGAGCAAACAGTTCGTGGAGGTTGGGTACCGACCGGTTGTCGTGGAGAGCGTTGCGGATGCGGAGGTAACAATCACGAGTGACGTGTTAGGCACGTTCCCGTTCGCTTTATCGCTATCAAGCACCCAAGCCGGCCCCGAGCGCGGGGTTTCGTTCACCGTCCCGCTCGGCACGGCGGAAACCAAACATGTACCGTTCATGCACTTTCTGGAGAGTGCATGTATGTATAGCGTTAAGTGGAAGAACGGAGGAGGAAAGGCGTTTACGGTGAACGAAAGCCATAACGCGCAAGGAAATTCAAACCCAGGCACCGGCTCCGAAGAAAGCGTCGCCGTCCAATTCGAACCCACGACTTTGGGTCAGAACTTCAGGGACTTGCTCGTGATAAAATCAGAAGAAGGGGGGGAGTACATAGTGCCTGTGTCTGGCAGGTGCGTTGTGCCGAAACCGATTGGGCCGGTAAATTTGACTAACGGGTCCGGAAGCCTCGATTTCAAAAACGTCTTCGAAAGCGAGACGGAGTTCAAGTTGACAATCGACAACCCCGCGTTTAGCGTCGCTAACCGGGTCCAGATTATTGGGGCGAAGCAGAGTAAGAATATTGCTGTGACCTACAATGCGCCATCTATTGACTCGGCGCCTAACCCTAAGGGTGTTACTGCTAAGTTACTAGTGACGAGCGATAAAGCGCCGGGCGCGCCTTGGTCTTTTTATTTAAAGGCGACTCACTGAGAAAAGTGAAAAAAGTTAGCTAGATGTACACTTGTTATGATATATTTAGATGAAAGAGATGTCTTCTTATACCTTCTGATACCTTCTCCATATTGCCTCTCCTCACTCTGCAATCAATTCTTGACCACCACGAAGCTCTTGAGTTCGTCCAGGTCGTTTTCCAACACGGACACCGCGGAAAAGGTTACGTCGAATTTACAATCCGCAAAAACAAA
>TARA_B110000977_G_scaffold115184_1_pt1 | contig 21531 bp, 9 predicted proteins | sample TARA_B110000977 | Tara Oceans TARA_B110000977 (sample SAMEA4397798) | marine metagenome | biome: Polar Biome; feature: [SRF] surface water layer (ENVO:00010504); material: water (ENVO:00002006), including particulate matter (ENVO:01000060) such as... | depth 5 m | reverse complement strand
CGGGGGGGGGGCGGATAGTCGTCTCGCGCCTCGTTTGAACGACCGCACGCCTCGTTCAGTGTTAGGGGGGGAGGCATCAGGCGAGTTTACATGTAAATCGTCCCCGTCTGAACTCAACCCGGAACCTGAACCCCCGTTGTACATCTCTTGGTCACTCCCGCTGCTCCCGCCTGACCCGCCCCAAACTCGGTCCACGCTGTGCCGCCTGTTCGCCCTTTCCGTGGTAGCGTCAGAAGCCATGTCGTCCCCAAGCCGGGCGGACTTGCCATCGGGCGAACCAGGAGCGTCAGATGATTTTTGGCGGGTAGTGGGAGACCTGTTACTTGCGGTAGAAACAGGAGTCTTATCCCCGCTCGACGACTTCCCATCGCACCCGGATCCCAAACACCCCCCTCCTTGCTGCGCTTTGCGTCGTTGCTTAATCTTGTCTTGAGCTGCACTGCACAACACAGCCGCGTCAAAAGCTGATTCATTAACCCCCTGTAACGTCATCTGGCTCCCAGTATTCGGGTCCTTGCACCGGTACGTCAAGTTCAGACACTGCATCTTCTCCTCGGGGATTCCACACTTCTCCCTGATTTGCGCCATGAAATCTTCAAGCCCTTCTTGTCCCGTCCGGACTTTGCACCGGAAGCTCATATCGTTGAACTTAACGATAATGTCCCCCTTGACGTCCTTCTCGTCCAGGGACTGACGCGAGTTTGAGGAGCGTCGCGAGTTGGAAGGAGTGGTGGTGGCTTGAGTAGAGCGGGTAGAGCCGCCGCCCGCTCCATCGGCGTTAGTGACTCCGGAAGTGTCAGAGCGTCTTTGCACGTCACCGTCACCAGCCCCCGCGCCGCTTCCCGTAACGCCTATAGTGTCAACAGGAAACGAGTGTGTGTTAGAACCACCACCCGTAACACCCATTGTATCAACAGGGAAAGTGTGCGTCACGCCATCGACATCAAAAACAGTGTTGTCCTGACTGTTTGCCCCTACGTTGTTCTCGTCATCATCAGAAGAATCGATCATATCCTTGAAAAGCGCGCCGCGCCAGTTTGGCAACTCGGATTGGCAAAACTTACAGTGGTCCTCTTCCGATTTACCAGAGCATTGAAGCTGCCACCGCGCCATGCAACGCGCGTGGACCTGGGTTACGGGAGGGAGGGTGATATGTTAGTCGCGTGAGTATATAGTTGTATGGGCAGTTAGTCATCGGCAGTTATCCAAGAATCGCGAAATCGCAAAAAAAGTGTCAATGTTGAACGCCAAAAAGCTAGCCGTCTTCGCACACTGAAAAGCGTCAACCGCCGAAAAGGGAGTGAATGAGGAAGTGAGGGCTTGACTACGTACCCAGCGCGGACAAAGGCACGGCCTGAGTAAGTCTTCCGGGGCGTCATCCAAACAGATCCAGCACGCCTCTTCTTCTGCGGAGAGTGATAGGGTGGGTTGATGTGGGGTAGGGGTCAGCGCACGTCACCTCAGCGCGTCATCTCAGTTGGAGAATCGCGTCCAACCGGTGGAAAAAGGTGCAAAAGACAAGACGTGCGACGTGCTTGTTATTTAGCTGTGAGAGGACAGGAGAACTGATAGGTGGGGAGGTCCATTGCGTGTGCAGGTGGAGGTCTATCTCGTTCGCCGCTCACGTACCTCCTGCATCAGCGACTCGCGCCTCGCTTTTCGTGCGTCGAGGGTCAGCGCCGGACACCATGGGACAGGCTGGCGCGCGAAAAAGGTCGTTCGTTTGTTGTGAACCGCGATGTTTGCGCCAACGACCGGGTGCGTGTGTGTCGCCTGGTGATGCGCGTGCGGTGTGGTGACGCGACGACTGTGGACTACGAGCAACACACGTACGGTGTCGTGCGCGTGTGTTTTTGCGACTTGCGTACACCAGGGGGCGTCGCGAGGTCTGACACCAATGCCGCGGCGACGCTCTTTTTCGAACCGCGTGCTGACGAGTTTCGCTGTTAAAACTTGAAAATATCTCCCCGACTGCAAAAAGTGATGCGACGGTTTATTTTTTGAGTCAATTAACCCATCTACGCGTGGTCGTTTGACTGACGTTCTGGCGGTGTAATGAACCACGAATCGTCGTCGAGATGGCGGGAGAAAAAAAATAGTTTCTCGCAAGTGGGATTTTTCACTTTTGCCGACGCAAAACGATTCTGTGAGATCGCGTCTCGTCAACCGTTCCAAGAACCGAGTTTGACGAGACTTGCCACGCCACTCCTTCTCTCCGTCACTCCCGATGGCGCGCCGCAGACGCGTCGCCGTTTTGGTGGACGCAAGCCCCGGAAGCATGCGGGCGTGTCGTTACGGCGCGCAACACGTGTTCGACAAGAACACGGACGTCATGCTCGTAACTGCGGTGCACGACAAACCTCCGGTGAGTTACTTTTCCACAGGAAGGGACGACCTTTCAAGTGCGCTTGAACTGTCTTTCAAGAGCGACGAGAAATATTATACGGGTCGACGCGCTGATCCAAATTCAACTCCCTATTCTTCTCCCCAGGACGAAGGCGACCGAATTTTAGACCACCATAAGGTACAGCTCCTGAACTGTAAATTACCCGAAACAAGAATCGAAAAGGTGATCGTGCACCCCAGGAAGAACGAATCGACCGCGAGCGCCGTGCTGCGGGCTTCGAAAAAAGCGGATTCCATAATCTGCGGCACCCGCGGATTGGGCGCGTTCCAAAACTCGCTCCTAAAAGCCGTCGGTCTGGGATCCCTTTCTCACGATATCGTACAGAACGCAACGGTACCGGTTACCGTAGTACCAATCACAACACCGGTGTGTGAGATGATCGAGGTGAGGGAAGGGGTGGGCGTGGGGAGTGGAAAGTGAAGAGATTGAAAAACATAAAAAGACAAAAAAATCAATCACATACATTCATTCAATGTCGTACAAGGTACAGACTACTCATAGAGCACTCAATCATCATGTCCCCAATTCATGATGTTATCCTCGGGTTCTTGTATGATCCTGGGACATGTTTTCGGCGCGTATTCGCCGTCTCCCGTGTCGTTCAAATCGATGCCCTCCAAGTAAACCTCCTCCTTGACAAACGCCGGCTGGGATTTTTCTTCCTCCTCGTCCTCCGAGGGATCATTCCTCGGCGGCATTTCTACCATCTCCACATCCTTCGCCTTTTCTACCTCCACCTCCACCTCCACCTCCTTCTCCTTCTCTTTCTCAACCTCCTTCTGCTCGGAAAGACTCACGAGACTGGCGAGCAGTTCCGCTGGGGCGAGTTTCTTTTTCATCGCGTCGTCTAGGTTAGAAAATCTAGGAACGCGGCCAAACTCGTTCGCGTCTCTTTCACTTTCTTCACATTCACCTTTCCCTTCCCCCTCCAACGAATCCGCTTCCTTGGCCACTTGCACCCAGTCCTCGGCGAACGCGAACGGCGACTCCAACAGCCAGCACCCGCCGCTGCAAAATCCCCACCGCGCCGCACCCGGCGCCCGTGCGAAGTGAGCGCCGCACCGCTGCACGTGCCTGTGCACGGTGATTTTCTCCCGGTTCGAACGCGTGGAGTTCCACTTCGCGATGCCGGCGGGGTCCAGCCATGTAACCCCCGAGTCGAGGGTTGACGGTAGGGTTGAAGAACTATTTAGGGATTCGCCTTCAGGGCGCCCTCCCATCTCCTCGATGTACTGTAACAATTTAGGCACGTCCCGCCTGTTCACGGTGTACCAGATGAACCCGGCGTTTTCGGAAACCTTTTTACTGTGCGTAACGGTTTGGTACGCCCGGACGCTTTTGCGGGTTTTGTCCCGCTTGCCTTTACCCGCGACTCGGGTGTCGTTCCTGGTGGACTTATCCGCGACGCAGTAGGTTACCTCTGAGAACGCGAACGGGCGGTTGACTTTCAACGGCACGACGGAGCCGGCGGCGTAGAAACGAAGGCTCGTTTTTTGGACATCTTTGGTTTTTTCAGAGTTTTCTTGAGTTACCCTTGAGTCATCGTCTTCGCAAAGAGTCTCCGCCATTACCTTGCCCAGTACCTTCACTACGTTCCCCGGTCGGTCAACGATCCCTCGGGGGTCCCAAGGGTGCAGGTTGCTAAGGTCGTTTACGTGGTGCGCGCTTCTTGGGTCTTTTCGTACCGGTTTAGTCTTGACGGAACACTTATTCACGTCAAATTGTAAATACCGGAACCGAATCGGCATCCCGCTCCGGTTGTGAAGCAGCGAAAACTTTTCCCGTTCACTCAAACTCATATCCCGCATCATCTCGCCGCCCTGCCTCACCATGTCGAACACGTCGTCAATGGGAAGGGTGGTGGAGTAGAAGGTTTGCTCCTGCTCAGTTGAGACTAATTGCTCACTGGTACCGGCGTCAAATTTAGGAGTTCTTTTGAAATTTAACCTCTCAGCGGCGCCAAACGCCGCGAACAACGCACCCCCGCTTCCAGCCACCGCCTTGACCCCCAAATACGAAACCTCGATGGCGTTGTTTAGCAATGTCTTAGGGTTTGAATATAACGTCGTTTCGACCGTTACCGCGGGAAGTAACGCCTCCAAACCGACCGTTTCGTCATCCGAGTCGTAGTACTCCGCGTTTCGCGTTTCCCTATCCTTCGCCTCGGAAAACTCTGCCACTGGGTTTCCACTCTCGTCTTTGGGTAAACGGGAAGGTTTAATTGGCGAAGACTGTTTGAGCATAGGCACTAACCGCTGCGTGACGTACGCACATGTTGCGGAAACCGATTCGCCTTTGTGCACGCGTCTTATTTGCGTGAGCCAGTTCGTGATGTCCCGGTCAGGGCCGATTGTCTTCTTTTCTTTTTTATCCTGACTGGAAGACGAGTTGCTGGTGTTGTAAATCTTGGTGGTCTTGCGGCCGCTCCACGTAGTCCACGTGTCAGCCGGGGGTAGGGACGGTTTGCTTGTAGCTGTTTTATCATTTACGATTCCTTTGCGACACGGTTTCGGGGAAAAAGAAGAGGGTTGTGAGGGCCCGGTGCCGAGCAAAGTGACGTGTCTCTTTTCTCGCCCTCGACCACTTTCCACTCCAACGTTTGCGGCAATACCGTCCCTCCACACATGCCTCAGCACAACCCCCCCTTGTTCCACGAACGTTCCCACGAACCGCGTGGACTCCACATCGGACGCGTCGTCGGTACTGAACTGGGTTAAAGAGCTACTCAAAGCTTTTTTAGAGCCGACGTTTTTGATCCCGCAAACCTTGCCTGACAATCGAAGCAACCGCTCGGGCGTCACGCCTTGAGCAATTTGCGCGTAGTGGGACTCAACAGGCGCGTTGTCTTTCCCGAACTTGACGATTGAAAAGTCTGTTAAGTTTTCACGGTCGGGTGGGAAACAGGAGCACTTGTAGTGCATGTCTTTGGAGACCTTGTCCTTTACCTGGTTGTCGGCGTCGGACGGGGTCAGGAATTGCGTCAACACCGACACGGGCGCCGGGGCCATGATGAACGCGTCTCCCGGAGTTCGCTTCTTCACGAATTTCAAAAACTTCTTCGCCTTCTCGAACGGGATCCTGGTGACGTACTCTTCAGGTTCAGCAGGTTCAGCCGTTTTAGCCGTTTCAGGTTTTGAAGCGCTTTTATCGTCGTCACTTTCGTCGTCGTCGACCACATTTTGCGCCGGCGCTTTTTCACTCACGGCTACGATTTTTCGACGCATCCCGGATCGAGTTTTTGAAACACCGTTGGGATTGCGTATCTCGGAACGCGTGGTGGGTCTTTTAGTCACATAAATCTGTGTTTCCGTTTCCTTTCCTCGAGTAGCCGGTCCTCGACTTTCCCGCGGCGCTCCTCGACTTTCCGGTGCCTCCTCATCCTTTCCGGAAAGAGCGCGTCGCAGCAACGCAGTCGCGGGTCCTCCGCCGGTCGCCGCCGACTTCGGGTCGTCATTTATGGCGGACATCAATCGAGGAACTTCCGTCTCTTGAAAATCCATTCCATGAATCGTAGGTCCTCCCCTATTTGCCGCCGACTTCGGATCAGAGTTGATCTCGGAAATGTTTCGCATGCGTCGTCCCTCAACCGTCGGAGCTGGCTTTCCAGCCCACGGCGTGGGAGGCGAGACGTACGGGGTTTCGCGTGGAGTGCCTTCGACACGTTGGCCGTTCTGTGTGCCAACCGGGCGGCGAGCGGCGAGCGGGAACGCAGAAACGTCATCATCGTTCGCTTCTTCCCTCTCGAACCTGGCGAATTCAGCCCTGGCGGCTTTCAAAGCCTCGTTATCAAGTTGCACTTTCTTTGTGTAATGCTCCACCAAATCCTGGTTCGCAGATGCGCCGCCGCCGTCGTTCGGCGCCCCCTTTGCCTCTGCCAGCTTGACCTCTGAGCGTCGTACCCTTTCCAGGGCGTTATCGCGTCGTTGCCTCGCTTCCCGTAAATAAGCCGTAGGGAGCACAGCAGGGGGATGCAGACGAAAATTCCAAAGGGGCACATGTTTCCTGACCCCAGGTTGTTCTGGGACCTGTTTTTCCAGCCTCGCGATGTCAGCCTCCACCATTTCCAAAGAATGCGTCTCCACCTGCAGTTTGTCTTTGTAGTACGCCGACTTGCTTTTATCCATAGTTGCATTTGCCAAGCCAATCTGTGCTGTTTGCACCCGTTCAAGCGCGTTTCTCAAACGTTTCTGCGCTTCCTTGCTGTCAACCACCGGTCTTTCGACAACTTCGGGCAGACGACCTTCTCTTCCTCGTTTTTCCGGCTCTGCGGGAGGCTCGGCGATTGCAGCAACGGGCTCGGCGACGCGTCGTTTCTTGGTTGAGCCCTTTTCAGGAGTACCCTTATCGTCCGGTGCGTTCAAGGAGTAAATACGTTGCTTCTTGGCGACACTTTTGACCCCGCGGGTCGCAGGTTGCACACCGGGAGATTCCGCAGCGTGAACAAGTTCCGCGGATCGCGCTTTGAGCGTCGCGATCCGAGCCGATCGCTCCGGCATCGCACCTGACTGGTTGCCCATAGGCGTCACCACCGCTGGTGTTCGCTGCGGAGGGACCATACTCACAGCAAGGAGGTCGTACCCTACGCCGATGTGCTCGAAGAACGGACCGGGAGGACCGGGTGGGGTGGCTGTTTGCGGGGGTACCTGCGTTTGCGCCGGTAACAACCTCGACATCGCGTCGGACACGAGCTTTGAGGCGTTGCTAAGCATTTCCGCCGCTGCCGCCGTCGTCGCCGCGGTCGTTAGCGCGGGCGAAAGGTACGCAGGTGGCAGTGCTGACGCCGGGAACATTACCGGAGAGAGGAGTGCCGAAACCAGCGGGGGTACGTCTTGGCCTAAAAGTTGCGGAGGATTACTGGCGAGTTGCGCGGCGTCATTCATTTGTCGTTGCACCTGCGCGATTGCAGCGGCGGGGAGGCACGCGTTTACCGCAGTTCGCGCTCGCTCCACCATCAGACGCACCACCGCGCCCATGAGCAGCGCCGGGTCGTTGTCGTCCCTCTGGCCCAGAAAATCACCCGCGTCGCCTGGAACTAGTATTTTTCTGCTCGCCAGAAAAGCCTTTGCGCCTCCGGGAAGACCTCGCAATTCCCGCAATACTTCTGCGCCGGCGAAGGAGCTCAGCATTTTCCATAGTTGTCCGTTAAGGTTGTTCGCCAGGTCGGAAAGTACGGCTTGCGTCGTCACGTCCGGGAGCTTTGAAAACTTCGTGGGGCGCAGAGGCGCGACGAACCGCCGCGCCGCGTCAATTCCATCGGCGCACAAGAACACGTCGTCGCTTGCGCGCGCGAAGTGCAAAAGATTCTGCACGAACAATTGAAGCACATCGTAGAGCTTGGTGTATTGCTGATTGTACCCGTCGTACTGCCAAACATCGGAATTACGCACGTACGTGAAGCAGTTCTTCTCGGTGTACCGCGCTCGGTCGGTTAAACCCAACAGCATAACGCACATGTGCGTGTTGTGCAGAGACTCTTTATTATACACGTGCATCGGAATGAGCTGCGATTGCGGAACCGTCAACGCAGGCCACAGCGCGGGTAAATCGGAGTTGTGTAGTTTCACAAACACTCGATCCCCGCCCTGATGCTCCACGAGCCACTCCACGTCCGCGTGCGAGCGCGATGTCGTCACCAGGCCGACGTCGTCACCCGTTTTGGGCGCAGTGGCTATGTCCATCACGGGCTCCCGGAAGTGACGACCAGATTCAACGACACCGAGGTCCTCGGAAGACTCCACGACCTTCCAGCGCGGTTGGTTGAAGCCTAGTGCTTAAACTGCGTGGCCACGCATCGGACGGGGAAGATGTGCGCCAACGAAACAACAAAAATGTACAGTGCGTACGCCGGCGTGCGCGTCGCGTCTGGCAATTGCGTGCAAGCCACGACAAAAGTTGACAAGGAGTTTTTGGAGGTGACTGCTGTTTTTTCAAGAATTCCAAGAAAAAGGCAGTCAGAGATCGTCGCACAGGGCCGGGGTTTCACAGTCAACGCACTCGTGACGGCTGATGAAGGTCTCCCCTTTGGCGCACGTGTCAGATGCGCACGACGATGGGGTTTGGGCTGTGACGTGGTCACAAACGGAGGGGGGGGATGATCTTCTTTTAACTGGATCCGTAGATGAAGGGGTGAAATCCTGGAAAGCCACCGACGACGGGCTGGAGTTGGTACACTCGTACACAGGTAGGTTCCGACAAATTAGGGTTTAGGGTTCAGGGTATACTCTCCGACCACCTGGAAACACAGCACACGTCTCTATACACAAAGACACCGCGGTTCACGCGTAAGGGAAGGCATCCCTAACCGATCAATCGATCGAGCAAAAGCGCGGGTTTTCTCATCGTTTAAGATGAATGACACGACGAGCTCTGAGTCACCTCATACGTACCCTTCTCGATCGACTCGAGGGATCGTGTTACAACCCTGAACCTCACAACCCTAAAAAACCCTAACAGCCCTAACCCTAACCCTAACAATTCAATAGGCCACACCCTCGGCGTGGTGTCCCTCGCCGCGTCTCCGGATGGCCAGCTAGTAGCGAGCTCCGCGTTGGACTCGCACATCCGCATCTGGAACATACGATCCGATACGCACGACACTCGTGCTATTATTTCCCTCCCCCCCGCGGAGAACTGGCAGGTGGGGTTCATCGGGTCATCGAAACTCGCGGTGGCGAGCGGCGCGGCGAAGAGCGTCAAGGTTTACGACGTGTCGGAGGGAGATGCCTGTGGATCCGAAATTTCTGCAATGGCGTTGCCCACCACGAATAACTCAAGCGATTCTCAAAACGGTTGCTTCGCGCAGAGCGTCGCTGTGAGTCCTGACGGTCAAAGAGTGGCGTGCGGTGCTGCAGACGGAACCGTCGCCGTGTTCGACGTTGGGTCTTCCAAGTTTCTGCATCAATTGGAAGGGCACAACACGTGCGTGCGGGGATTAACTTTTTCTCCCGACGGCAAAACCCTGTTCACTGCGAGCGACGACGGGCACGTGCACGTGTACGACGCGCATAATAAATCGCTGCTGGACGCGCTGCCGGGGCACGAAGGCTGGGTGCTTGGAGTGAGTGCGAGTGCCGATGGCTTAGGTATCGCTACGTGCGGCGCGGATTCAACCGTCAAATTGTGGGACCTGCGCGAACGGAAATGCGCGCAAACCAGCTCTTCTCAAAAAGAAGCCGTCTGGGGTGTGGCGTTTAACAGCAACAACGGACTGCTCGCTTCGGTGTCGGACGATAAGTCCGTTGCGACGTTCCAGTACGTGGCGTAGTTGGGGGGAGAGAGTAGAGGTGAGAAGCAGTGGCTTTGATGTGAAAATATGAGCTCCAAAAATAACCCCTGAAATGACGGTCTAAACGCGAGTCATTCTTCGGTACCAACTAGTCGATCTCTCCGCCGCCGCCGACGAACCGACTTTCCCCAAATCGCGTCCACTTCTCGTCGCGCTTTCCGCCGACTAGAATACACCCCCCACTACGCACCATGGGAAAGGAGAAGAAAGAGAAGAAGGAGAAGAAGGAGAAGAAGGAAAAGAAGGAGAAGCGAGAGCGGGGTGGTGATGAGGATGGGGGCAAATCTAAGAAACCGAAAGGGAGCATTTCGCACGCCGTGAACGATGGGAGTAAGCTCGCGAACGTGGGTGACAGGGACCTCGCGTCTTCCTCCCCCGCGTTCCCGAGGGAGTTCTACAAAGCCGCCGGGAGTATCAGTTCCATGAGCACGTCAGAAGTGGAACAACGACGTGAACAGCTGGGCATCACGTTGGAAGCCGCCCCCCCGGGTGAGACTTTCACGCCGCTTGCGTCGTTCGCGGAGGCGGGTTTCCCCAAGGATGTGCTGAAAGCCACCGCGAACTTCCAGAAACCCTCGCCGATTCAATCGCAATCCTGGCCTGTGGTGCTTTCAGGGCATGACATGGTGGGTATCGCGGCTACCGGCTCGGGGAAGACCATGGCGTTCGGGTTACCTGCTTTAACACAAATCCTGGCAAGAGGGAAGGACACCATTAAACCAGGACGCCCAATGGTTTTGGTGTTGGCTCCGACCAGAGAGCTCGCGCAGCAGACCGCCAAGGTGTTCGACGAGGCCGGCCAGTGCTGCGGCGTACGGACGGTTTGTGTGTACGGAGGCGCGCCGAAGTTTGAGCAACGGAAGTTGATGACCCAGGGGGGGGGTGCGCCGTGGTGGTGGCGACGCCGGGCCGCTTAAGAGATTTCATGAATGACGGTGACGTCAAGTTGGACCAGGTCACTACGTTAGTGTTGGATGAGGCTGATAGAATGCTCGACCTCGGTTTTGAGCCTGAGATTCGTGAAATTGCAGGCGCCACACGAGCGGACCGGCAAACCGTTATGTTCTCAGCCACGTGGCCCAACTCCATCCAAGCCCTGGCTGCTGAATTCATGTGCAATCCCGTGAAGGTGCGCATTGGAAGCGAAGGGCTGAAAGCGAGTCACTCAATCACGCAAATCGTCGAGGTAGTCGAGCCGAACGACAAGGATGCGCACCTCGCAAGAGTGCTGAAGAAGTACGTGGGAGGCAAGAAAGAGACTCCCCGGACATTAATCTTCGGATTATACAAAAAAGAGGTTGCCCGGTTACAAGAAAACTTGAGTCGCCAAAACTGGCAGTGCTGTTGCATTCACGGCGATATGACGCAGCGCGACCGCGAAGAATCTGTAGCGGCTTTTAAGAGTGGTGCGAAGCCGTTACTCATCGCCACTGATGTCGCCGCACGTGGACTAGACATCAAAGGCGTGGAGTACGTCATCAACTACACGTTTCCGCTCACCACGGAGGACTACGTGCACCGGATTGGGCGGACTGGTCGCGCCGGGCAGACCGGATTGGCGCACACTTTCTTCACGCTGCACGACAAAGGGCGCGCTGGCGAGCTCGCCAACGTTTTAAGAGAAGCCGGCGCGGAGGTTCCCAAGGAATTAACCAACTTCGGCACGCACGTCAAGAAGAAGGAATCGAAACTCTATGGCGCGCACTTCAAGGATGTGGACATGTCAGTCAAAGCGACGAAGATCACGTTTGACTAAAGTATTTTGAGGTTGAGTTTTGGGGAGGTTTTAGAAGAGGGTTGGCTGTGGTTTTTGGCAATCACTCGGGTACTGTATGATTTGACTTGTGTACATAGATATAAACCCTAAACCCTAATCATAACCCTAAGCCTACCTTCGTCTACTGTTCTTTTTCTTCCCTGCGAGCGCTTTCTCGAGCTCTTCGTCCAAAGCGCTCCACTTGTCGAGCGGGGAATCTATTTTTATTTCGTTTTCAATCATTTTCGGCGGCGAGGCTTTCTCGTAGTTTGCCTTTTTGCCCTCTATAGAGTTCTTCTGTTCACTACCTGTCCTGTCACTACTGCTAGTACCCACACCTTCCTCGGCCATCCATTCTTCGAAACTCTCGAGTTCTTTTTTGTCCGATTGAATTGACCGCGAGGCGGAAGTATCGTCGTCGCCTTTTTTCGAAGTAGAATCACTTTTTTTCCCATCACGAATCGTTTCCCCCGATGTCGCGCTGGAAGTCACTCTACTCGACTTGGAACGCGCCTCACGTGTGTCGCAGGACCCACCCCGCCCCCCTACGCCACCTGACGCACGCGGGGGAGGTCCCCCACTCGCCTGCGCTTCCTGTGCCTGTCTCCTGAACGCCCCCGGCGTGTACTTCGCAACCTCATCTTGATTCACGTACCCGGCGCGAATCCGCACTGGCTTGCGCACGCTGCCATCCGCCCTGGTGGTGGGTGCGAGTACGCGTTCGGGGACATCTTCCCGAAACCCTGCGGGCATCGGGCGCGAGGAACTTACCGCAGGTGGGGGGGGGTCCGGCGTCATGGTGGAGTGATGTGAAAGGGAGTGAGATTGAAAGTAACTTTTTGACGTGCAACTCGAAGCAATCCTCAAGCGTTTTTCAACGCGTTTTCGTGGAGACGTAGGTTCACACGTCCACGCGCCATGAGCACCCCTTTCATCCCCGAAGACCTTCCCACTGTCGCGACAAGGGTTCGCGGCTTGACGTTGACAACCCAGCTGGTGTGCGGCCTTGTCGGGTTCCTCGCCCTGGCGCACAAATGCGCGTTGACGGGAACGGCGCAGGTTGTCGGCCTCGGAACGTATTTCGTCGTCTCAGTCTTCGCCGCGGTCGCCGTGTTTGACCGGGTACAGAAAGGCTGTTTGGGAAGGTTGGTTGTTGATTTAAGCGCACTGACGAAAACACCGGAGACGCACTTCAAGTGGTGCGTGAGTGTCAACACCACGCTGCTCGTGGCGATGCTCCTTCTGGTGAGCAACACCGAGGACGCGAGGGTTACCTCTGAAAAAAAACACGCCTTCAATAGAATCGAAATCGCGGCTGTGTTTGGGTCTGTTCTCTGGGGCGCGCATTTAGCCCACAGCACGATCGCGTACGTCATGCACAGAACCACACGAAGCGGCACAGTACGAGTCGATATAAGTGGAGTGTACCAGACCCTACTGGACGAAAACGGGGACGTTTCGTGTGTGAACATTTAGGAGGTAAGAAGACTTGTAGAAAAATAAAAACTACCTCTCAAAAACTTTCAATCTGACGCAACAAATTCGCTGCCTCGCTCGCCACCGCCGGTTCAGTTTCCTTCGTCACGGGGCAAATAGTCCGGAAGGCTGGTAAAGTGGGGAGTGTGGAAGTAGGTGACTGACTGTCTATAGTGAACCCCGGTGCAGTGGGCAAAAAGTCACAGTTGTGTCTGTTGGTGGCTCTCTGGTTCAGCTCGAGCCACGCGGCGTCGGGATTAATTTTCGACAACGCAAATAAAGTTTCTTTAGCTTTTTCGGTAATCTTTCGTGACTGCTTACCCGTACCCAACTCACGTGTATCACCCGTACCTTCGTTTAGCGCGAGTGGGGTGATTTGCGTAATCGCGCGAGGGGCGGTGTCAGCAAGCGCTCCTCTTGTCTTCGCACCCACAGCCAGTCTAAACAGCAAATCCAAAACAGAGAGCTTCACCGTCTCGGACGCGCGAGTGTCAGAACTTTCAGAATTAGTATCAGTCCCGCCATCCGCCGCCCCCGCGCTTATAAGACCTGTCCCAGACTGAGTACCCAAACCCAACTCATGTATAGTACTGGCCCTCATCCCGCTGTCAATCAGCACCACCCGCTCCAGCCTCGTTTTCAATAAATCTTTCGTTTTGTCAACCGAAGGCGCGCCGAATCGCAACGCTCTACTTAACCCAGGCCACGCGTCTACAAGAAACCGTTTCGACACGAAACTCCCGTCCCCCGGCTGCGACGCTTGCGCGAGACTATACACGCTGTCAAGACTTTTCACGAACGCGCTTGGTCGTACAGCTGGCCCCTTTGGATATCCGCAAATGCTGAGCACCACGGAGGGCCACGTTTCGTGGACCAGAGGTAGTACTTTCACGATTTTATCGTCGGCGCGAATCGAATCGTCGTCGGGGACGTCGTCGGGGAACGCTTTGCGTAAAGCGTCGGTTACGTTTTGGTCTTTCGCGTGACTGAATGCTAGGGAACTCAACCCCCGTAACGCCTCCGTAACCGCTTCACTCGCGAGCATCCTTCGTCGCACGTCCCCGCTCTCCATCAGCGGCGCCGCGGCTTTCAGCATGGCAGATGAAAGTCGCGATAAGTTCGCAACTCTCGTTTGCCGCCGGCGCCACTGCGCTAAATGAGGCGGCAGCTGTTCTGATAAATGTAAAATTTCATCGGGCGTCAGTCTGTCGGGTTTTTCCGATCCGTCAGAATTCAATTCATCAGCAGCAGTCTCATCAACACCTTCATCCATCCCCCACTCCGCCCCCACTAACCCTCCATACGACCCTTTCCCCATGCTCTCAGAGTTGATCTGTTCCAACGCACTCAGTAAAGGCTTTAGTTTCGTCTCCGCATTATCAATTTCCATCGATGTAAACGTCGCCTCGGCTTCGATCGCTTTAGAGGTTTCGGAAATCACTTGCAGAAATAGTTCAATCGTTTCGCCGTGACCGACACTCCTTTCACGAATATTTCGTCTCGAAATCGATAGGGACTCTGTGACGCGTAGAATGGGGTCTTTCAGGTACGGCAGTAAATCCCGGGCTGCTCCTTTCGCGTCTGAACCAAGCACCGCCTTGAAAAATCGCGGCGCATCTGGAAAATCGTCCAGCCGTCTTAAGCGTCTCGACAGCGCGTCAACCACGTAGTCAGCGTTTTTTGAAACCAACACGCCGATCAAATACTGTTTCGTTTGATCGAGGAAAATTGGGGTTGATGCTAGTTCAACGGTATCACCAGTATCAACGTTCTCAGTATCAAAGCCCCCAACCTGCGCAACCGCGCCCAGCACATTTCCAGCCGTTTCCCGCACAGGCAAACAGTCGTCGCCCAGTTTCTGCAAAAGCGGAGTCAGCGCCGTGGGCAAAAATCCCCCGTCGCGAACAAACTGTTTTCCACACGCCAACGCACAAGCACCAACCCCCTCTATGAGCAAACAGACTAACGTGGCGTTTTCGGATGCGGTAAAGATGGCTTGCGCGGAGACAGTAGACTGATTGCCCATATCAAGGTCGGATTCATCAGTGTCATCGTATCCATCGTACCTGTCAACCTCGTCTTTGCGTGTATTCGACTTCTTTTTTCGTTTGGTGCCTTCCCTCCTCGCGGCATTCCTTTTCCTCGCCGCAACCTCAACCGCGCTCCCCGACGTGGGAAGGTCCCAAGCGCTGCTTGCTAGAAACTCCTGCAAACAAGTGCGGGTGGAGGATGCGACGGATGTGTGGGAGATACGTGCGTCTGCTGAAGTTTTCTTCGCCTCTTCAATAAGTCTGGCTTCGCACGCTCCGAATAACAGCTCGGTTATAACAGAAACGTGCGCGCAGGCTTTCCTCCTGAACGCAAAGACTAATTGCTCATACGATTCGTTACCTTCGTTACCGTCATCCTCAGCGTCCTCAGCGCCTTTAAGGATTTCTCGCAGTTGCGTCAAGTGCACCTCTATCAACGCGGTTGCGCATTCGCGAGCGCCGCCCAATTTTCGAACGCAATGCGCCACGGGTTTGAATAGTTCCGGGTCGGCGAGGTACGCCATGGCCGAACCAGGTGGCACCGCGGACGGTACAGTGGTCGCTTCAAGGTTTCCAGGGTTCGGGCCAGTATCAGGGCCTCCAGGGTATTCCGGGTTTCTAGGGTTTCTAGGGTTTATCCAGCGTTCAGGGCGTGTGCGTTCGAAATACCCGCCGTCCATCGTCGCGGCGTGATTTCCTCCAAAACTTTGTTGAAACTCAAAGCACGCGACAAACACGTTTACCACCGATCGGCGCAACGAGTGTTTCGTACAAATCATCTGCGTCAGTAGGTCTTCGCCAATGAGCTCCAAACACGCATCGATTCGCCGCGCGCACGCCACGCCGTCGCCGCTGCTACGTACGTTTTTCGGTAACTCCGCTAAAGCTTCTCGGAAAACGCGCGCAAGGGTTTCGGGAAATTCCGTGTTCGTATGGGCAGTTAGTCGTGTGTTATTTCCGACACGTGTCGCGTTTCTCGCCATCACATCAAGTTCCGAACACACTTCACCTGCGATTTCGGCCCAATCCGAGTCGCCCGCCACGGTGAGCGCCGTCGATAGCAAATGCACCCTCGCGTCTTCGCCTAATACGTTTCCGCATTGTTCCAAAATTTTGACACTCGACACCGCGGCGGCCCGGCGCGTGGACGGTTTTTGACTGTTTGTGACTAACTGCCTGTACGCGTTTGTGACTGCGTGGGCGACTTTCGGACTGGCGAGTGAGAGCCACTGTTTGGTGCGAACCACGCGGAGTTGAGGAGGTGTAGATGTTCCGTCTGATGTTCCCTCTGAATGCTCGGAAAGAACGCCGCGGTCGGCATTTTTATTTCCTCCGCTCACGACGCGCCGAAGCTCCGCCGCCAGGGTTTCCGTATGCGCTTTAGGGATTCCATGTTCAGGGCTTTCCGGGTTTACGAAACCTGGATCCAGACACACGCGGTCCGACAACACCGCACAACAAATATCTGCCAACACGCGAATCGCGGCTTCCGTGGCTTGGTAATCGTCCGAAACGCCCGCCGGGCCGCTGCCGTGTCCTGATTTATTCCCCACGCCCGACGCAATCGCCCGCGCGCACCCCCCAACTATTCCCGGAAGAAAAAACGCAACACAAGAAGGATAGTCTGACTTCTTTTTAGGTTTGACCGTATCAAATTTATCAGTGATATGGTCCAGTGCAGCATTACTCGATGAACCCCCACGAGTTAGTTTCAACCACTCGATTGATTCTGCTTTTGAAAGGACCGCGACGGTTTCTCGCAACAAAAAAAGCGCTTCCCGCCTGATTTTTCGATTGCCGCTCGAGCCCTTTTCGGTTTCGACTTTAGCCACGTCTAGGAGTAAAGAAATCAAGTACCCAACAACTGGTAGGGTTTCGTTGTTGATCAAGAACAGTAACACGTTCTCAGCAACAGAGTACACCGAAAACACAGCTGCAATCGCGTCTAAAGTCACAGTCTTTAACGTCTCCAAAGTGGAGGGTTCGAAGGGAGTATTTTTATTATTTTCTGAAGTTCCATTACTCGTTCCATTGCTCATTACCCCATCCGCCTTGACTAAAGTTCCTAATAACGTAATGAGCGTGGCGAGCTGTTCTGTTGAATGTTCTGGGGTGGTGCCGGCACTGTTCGCGGTTCGGACGCACTTTGAGATGCACTTAACGGAGGCCTCTAAAGCCCGCAAGCGCTCGGCGCGTCTTACCGGCGGTTCATTGGAAATTGAAAGATCTGTCCCCGAGATCATCGAACCAAGCGCGTTGGTTTCCCCCCGCAGCACGCCAATCACCGGCCCCAACACGTACTCCAGCGATTGTTTCAGGGTTTCGGCAGGCATGGTGGTTATCGCCTCTGAAACCGCATCCAAGTAGGAGGCTTGCGAGGATGGGGTTGAGGATGAGGTCGAGATGTTCGATGGATCCTCCGTTTGTTGTCCTATGCTCAGTCGTCCCACGCTCAACGCGCGCATCGCCACCTCATCGTCATCCACCACACGCGTTGGTGAATCCCCCGTACCGTGGCCATTTTCGTCCCTAATACTCGCCTCGTCCAAACCAAAAGGCCCGCCTGACGCCATCGCCCCGACGCCGGTAGCGGTTCGCCCCCGATGTGATGAGATCGAAATAAAGACTCGTTGGAAGAACTCAAAAACAACAACAATAACTAAAATACGATGCGACGATGGAGCCTCCGCCACAACCCGACATGGCGGTGGGTGATGGTGAGAGCCAAGCTCGGGAGGCTCTGCGAAGGGAGGTGATGGGAGCGAACAGAAAACGTTGCCCTCACGGCAAGGTGAAACAAAACTGCAAGGTGTGCAGCCCTGCCCCCATGGCAAAAGGTGAAAAACGACTGCAAAGAGTGTAAGGCTCTTCGATTGGCGATGATGGTGGACGATGGTTACCACTTTGGCATTTTAGTATCAACATCAGAACAATAGAACGACTACATTCACCTCTCTACCCAAATTTACTAGCTACGTACTCCATCGCGCGGTCCTTGACGTGTTCCACCTTCTTTTTATCCCCAACCAGTCGCTCGAAATCGAGGTACCGCTTGAACAGAAACTTCATAGCTTTCGGACTCAGTTCTAAATGCGTAGCTCGCTCTAACAAACCTCTGCACCGCTCGGGATCGCCACTAGACCCGTACGCCTTTATCTCCTGGTCGATGTACGTGCTCCATATATCCGTGCGTCTCGGGTAGTTCCGAAGAATGCTCTCGAACATACTCCGTCCGCGCTCAACGTTCCCTTCCCGAATCTCAACCAGACCAACCTGCACGAGAACTTTCACAACCTTTCGCTTCGGCAACGTTTGCGACGCCTGGTCGATGGCTTTCTTAATCTGCTCAGCATCGCCCAGCCCCTGACCTACTTGCACGATGACACTCCTGATGCACGCGATCCACACCTTCGCGGACTGGGAAAACTTGCGACACGCGCGTTTCAGAACCTCTGACTGATTATCGAAATCGCCGGATCGCTCGTACGTCCCGGCCAACGCCAAGTGAAGTTTTTTCGGATTGGCAACCTGCACCGCCCGTTGGAACAACTTACCAACCGCATCCTTTCCGTTAGGCTTGCCGTGCGCGTACTCCAAATTCAGATACGCAACCCACAGGTTCATCTTCTCATCTTGGTCTGAAGATGGGATGGCCTTTATAGCGCGTTCACTGATATTTCTCGCTTCGTCATAAGCGCCCAACGAAACTTGCAAAGCAACGTAACTAATCCAAAGAAAAGAGCTTCGCGGGTTCCCCATGATCTCCTTTTCAAACTCCTTGGCGGTTTCGGGCGCGGAGTCCGCCCTTAGTTTCAAGTCCTGTTCCTTCTTATACAGCTCAAGCTCCTTGTTCGCTTTCTTCTTGGCTTTTTCGCGTTTCGATAAAGGCTGGTCGGAGATTTTATCGTCGTCGGAGTTTTCGGAAGTTTTCGATTTTTTAGCGGCGTCCCAGTCCAAACCGTCGTCGTCCATGGGTTGGACGTCATCTGAATCCGAACCGTCATCATCTGAATCGTCGGAATCGTCACCATCTGAATCGTCCTCACCATCGTCATGTGAACTGTTACCATCCTCGCTATCCTCCTCATCCACATCCATCTCGTCGTCGTCCACCAACGCGTCGTCGGCGTCAGAATCTGATAAGTTTTGTTTGTCTTCATCTTTGTCTTCGTCTTCATCTTCATCTTCAGAAGCATCGTCATCCTCCTCCTCCTCATCCACGAGCACGTCTTCTTCTTCGACATCGCTTTTACCCCCAGCGTTACCTTCCTCGTCTTCGTCAGTGAACAGACTCGGTTTCATGCCGAGCGAAATCTTTCCGCTTCCCTCGTCCACCGCTAATACCTTGACCCGCACACGTTCCCCAGCTCTAACGTGCGACTCCAGCCCGTCTTTGATGATGGCATCCGCGAACGCGGAGATGTGGCAAAGGCCGGATCGTCCGCTGCCGTCCAGTGTGACAAAAACGCCGTACGTCTGCACTCTGCGAACCGTGCCCATGGTCACGGTGCCGACCTCAACCGGAGTCAGGTTTTCGTTTTGGTCATCCCGCGCGGCGCTCGCGTCCCGCCCATCCGTGCGAAGCGTCATCTCCACGTTGTTGGATTTCTGGTCTACACTGATCACGGTACCAGAAACAACACTTCCTTTCCCGAAAACCTTCCCCGGGTCATCGACAAAAGCATCCCCGAGGTTACACATCTTAACCCGCGCGTCGACGTCTCGCGCAATTGCGAGGAATAAACCGCCCTTCGCGACGTTCTTGACATACCCGCTGATGTTCGTCCCCGGAGCCAACGACCCGAGTATCGAGTTATCTTTCTTCCCGCTACCCTTGATATCCTTCTCTGCAAAGCTCACGTCTATTTCGCCTCCGTCGTCCGAGACGTGCACCACAGCCGCGTCGACGACATCACCGACGGAAAATTTCTTCCACGGGCTAGTAGTGACGTCGTTTTGCAAATCGCAAACGTGCGCCCGAGCGCGTCGCGTGCCCGTGACTTGACAAAACACGCCGCCTCCGTTTGGAAGGATTTTCGTAACAATGACTGGTACAGTAACTCCACTTTTAACCGTTCGTGAGTCCAGGGTTCTCAACGTGCCTGTCATCTTCTTGCGTGCCACGTCAGCAGTGAGCACGGTGAACTCACCGCACTTCGCGCCGATTGTGAATCGCTTATCCAACGGGACTTTCAAAGTTTTCGAGTTTGAGGAGGTTTCGATTTTTGGTAACCGCACCGTGACCCCCGGCGCGATCAAAACCGCCAGCACTTCCGATGAAACCGCGGTGACTACTGAGTTTTGAAACTTGCTCCCGTGCTCCAAAGCCACCAACGCCTCCGTTCCAAGCACACCCGCGTTCCCGCCATCCCCGGCGCCGTTGTCCGTCGCAATTTGGAATCCAAGTTTCGCCTCTTTTGAAGTTCTTCGAGCGGAGACTTCGAGCATATTCCCCCTGTCCCCGGCGGGGCCGCAAACTACGACTGAAATCGCATCGCCTTCGTGTACTGTGTCGAAAACAGGTGTACCGGTGTCCATGCTGGATGCCTTCGATACTGTCTTCTTCTTTGAACCTCCAAGCCCACCAACTGACATCTCTGTCGCGTGCACCCTTCCGCGTCCGCCGCCCGGCAAGTCAACAATAAGCTGTTGCAGTTGTTTCTCACGCACTGTGGCTTCCAGAACTGCGCCCACGGGGTGCGCAGAGCCACCACCACCGCCACCACCTCGTGTACCGTCCCCTTCAGTGTCACCCAACAACGTGTTATCCGCGAGTAACAGCAACCGCGTGGAGGTTGACGCGACTGTGAGTGTGAGCTCCGTGCCGACTTTCCCGAGTGCGCAAACAGTTTCGCTACTTTCCACGCCATTCCCAAACCCGCTGTTACACGCCCGGCTCGCGCAGTAGCCAATCGCGCCTCCGTGCTGGGGCAACGAAACCACGACGTACTGCGGTTTAATTAGCTCAATCACCGCGGTGACGGAAGTGCCAATTTTCAGATCATCCGTGTCTTTTTTAGTCTCAGATTTCTTACCTCGCGTGGCACGCTTGGCGGGTTTTTCGTTGTTAATCCCTGAGTTCATCAACTCAGGGCGCGCGCCGCAATCCACGACGCCTTCCCTCCGGTCGATATCCAGCACAACGCACTCCACGGTTTTGCCTGGCTTGAGTTTCTTGGAATCTGGTAGCTGGTCGTTCGCGAGTAAACACACTGCGTTTTCGTCCAAAGAAGAGTCCGCCAAAGCGCCGTACTCCTTCACGGCGGACACCGAAACTGAAATTTTCGACCCCAACCTGAAGTTAGTCTCAACAGATTGCCTGGACAGAACAACGCCGTCATCTGCATCGTCACCAACACCCTCCGCAATTAAATCAAGCGTGTCGATATCCGCGAATATCGACGTGACTAACGACGCGTCAAGATCAACACTCTCTCCCTTATTTCCTGAGTTAACAGACCCTGATAGGGAAAGCGACACTCTCGGAGGTACGGTGGTGGCGTCCACCGCGGTGACCTTGGCAATGACAGTCTGCCCTAAAGCGAACCGGTCTTCAGGGTCTAATCCTGAGTTAATT
>TARA_B110000977_G_scaffold200781_1_pt1 | contig 21545 bp, 15 predicted proteins | sample TARA_B110000977 | Tara Oceans TARA_B110000977 (sample SAMEA4397798) | marine metagenome | biome: Polar Biome; feature: [SRF] surface water layer (ENVO:00010504); material: water (ENVO:00002006), including particulate matter (ENVO:01000060) such as... | depth 5 m | reverse complement strand
AAGTTTGGGGGGGGTGATTCCAACACGCGTTTCGCCCATTTGGAAAGCTGGTCGGGTAGGGATTTTAGATCACGCAACGCGTCATCTTTGGTGGCCGCGTTGGTGACGTGCTGAGCTCGGAATGATGACGCTTTCTGTTTTCGTTCAGATGACGTCGACGATGAAAAACACGGACGTCGTCGCCTCGCAGTGGAGCTCGCATCACAAACCCTGACACGTGTCACTACCATACGCGACACCAGCGCGTTTCCCTCCATGCCACGGAGCGTCGGTCGCCTTGTGCGGTCGCGCGGTTGAGACTGACGACGTCATGAGCACGAGACGAAAAAGTGATGAGAAAAAGTGAGTTAAACGATCGCGTCTGAGAAAAAGCACAACTTTATCCGTTGCTCCGATCATTCCATTCCTCCGCGCACACGTCCTTTACCATCGACATGTTCGGAAACCTGTTCGGCGGTTCCGGTAACAAAAGCGGCAGCAAGGTAACGAAAGCGGCGCCTGGTGAGTGATGTTTGCTCGAGTGTTTCAATAGTGTCGGGTCACAGCACGTTCCAAGACGTCCCATACGTCATTTTAAGGCATTTTCGTTCTATCGTGTCTCACTACTACTCCCCTCAACCCACACAACCCTCTGACCCATACCCCTGCCAAAACCCAGGCAAGTGCCCTTGGTCTGACTGCAGCTGCGGCGTGGGGTGCAAGTGCGGCGCTGCGTGCAAGTGCGGCGTGAAGCGGAGGTAGATTGAGGACGCAGATCGAGATACCCAAAATACACCACGTGGAAAATACTAGACTTTAATTAGAATCATGGACGCTATCCAGGACGAAGCGCTTCAAGTCGCGGAGACCGCAGCGAGACTAACCTTCGGCACTAAATTAAAAAGAGTACCTCGGGTTATATTCAGCAAGATTTCGTTACCCGTGCTCTCCGTCGTCGCCATAGTCGTGTTCATCTACGGAAGCACGGTTGACGTCCTCGCGAAGTGGAACGTAGCAGCGGAGATGAATGGAGGCCATTCACAACTGTTGTCCTTCTGGAGTCTCGAGATGCACGAATATATTTTATCAGCCACAGTGGCCGTAGGCATGGTGATGTACGGATGCTGCGTGTACCGAGATCCAGGCAAAGTACCGGGTGGGTACCAACCCGACCCCGAGTCGTTACAAGCGAGAGGCGCTGTTGTAGAAAGAAAAAGAAAAGGTGGGTCGCGATTTTGCAAAAAGTGCGTGCGCCACAAACCGCCGCGCACGCACCACTGCCGGCAGTGCAACAAGTGCGTGTTGCGCATGGACCACCACTGCGTGTGGGTGAACAACTGCATCGGGCACAGGAATTACAAAAGCTTTTTTCTGTTTCTGCTTTATATTACAATAAGCTGCTGGCACGCGTCTGGGCTTTTAGTGTCGCACGTCTGGTTCGCGTCCGGCGATTCTTCCGACTCGAGTAATGAAAAGTATAAAAAATACGCCGCGTCGAGCGTGCCTATAGGAATTGCTGAGGTGTTTTCTTTAACCCTAGCAGTGCCTTTGACCTTAGCATTGACCTTGCTGCTCGCCTGGCACGTGTATTTAGTGTCTCACAACAAAACCACGATCGAGCACTACGAAGGCGTGCGGTCGAGTCATAACTCTGAAAATGGATTGCCTCCGTTGCATTCGGTATCTCAAAAAACAAATCACCCGTACTCGCTAGGTCTTCGCGCCAATCTCCGGGAAATATTAGGCAACCGCGTGATTTGCTGGCTTGCACCAGGGTGTTCCATCGCAGGCGACGGCCTCGCTTTCGCCAACGCCAACGACTACGCAACGTGGAAAGCGACGAAAGAGCGGAAGGAGGACGAACTGACTTTTGTTGGAGAGTAGAGGGTTACTTTTTAGGGTTGCTTTTGTCATACATGTACATCTCAAAGGTTTATGTTTATCATTCGTATTACGTATCGTTCGTCTCAACTATTGCTGTTCTCATCTATCATTGTTATTGTCTCATTTTCCGGTTCACGCTCGGTTCGCGGTACGTGCCTATTGATTGCGAAGCGCGCCGCGGGTAGGGTCGGGCGTTTTCAGGCGACGTCGACGCACTCTCCGTCGGGCGTTGGTTTTCGTCGTCGTGACCTTGTTCTGAATTTATGTCACTGGAAATCGATTCCCTCCCTGTGGTGTGCCCACCCGTACCACCGGACGACCATGAAAGCGATCGGGTCACGGAGACAGGCTGCGCGGGTAGAGGAGAGTCTTCGTCGGTAGCTTGAGTAATCGACGCATCGTCGGGAGGCGTTGACGCGTCATCCAGAGTTGTCATCGCGCCATCGATCGTAACTAACTCTTCGTCCATCGCCGGGTGCCAAACGTTCACCGCTGCGATACCAGCATCACCAGACGGGTTAAGGTCAATCGACGCATCGCCCTGAGTTATTAAGCCATCAACTGGGGTTTCAGGTGACTCGGACCAAATGAAACGCCGACGGTGCCGCCGCGACGTGACGTGCGCCACGGGCGTCGAGTCAGGTTCTTCAGATTCAACTTCCTCCGTCGCGTTGATTGGAAACACAGGGTCAGTAGGGTCGATTTGGTGGGTATCAACCGTAAAGGGGTGGGTCGCGACAGGTTCAAAGGGTGGCACGGTAGTATCAACCGTATCGACGATACTACACTCAGCAGTATCAACGCCATCGCCAACAGTAGAAGGCCTCAAGTCTCCTCGCTTCGTCGGCGACGAGCGCTCTTGGGTTTGTCGCGGCCCGGCATCGCTCGAGTTTGGCGTGATGGCTACTCGGCCGCTAAACGGTGAGCCGCGTTTCGCGACGTGCGTTCCGAGGTCCGCGAACGGTGACAGATGGCTATCGACAGTATCAACTGTATCAACGGTACTATACGCCGTATCAGCCCCATCGGTAGTAGTGCCATCAGTAGGTTCAACCTCAGCGGACGTCCCGCGATTTTCGTTCCGTGTTTCGCTGTCCGTTTCCCGCGGTCGCCGCATTTTCGTCTTCAAGCTCGGCTCGGTGTACACCACGTTTTTAATTCGCTCGCGTAGAGCGCGACGGGGGGTCGTCGCAGTGCCTACGTGTGCACGTGCCCCTGTCTGCCCAACGCCGCCACGAGAAGCAGGCTCAGTTTGCAGTACCTCAAAAGCGCTCGTCTCTCCTCCCGCTGCGAAGCCTCGGAGGTTAACGTGTCGCCGCGCGGGGGGCGGCATGAGGCTTTTTGAAGTTTCTGACGCATCTTCTTCATCATTTGTTTTTTTGATCTCCAGGTCGGGTTGCCGAGTAATTATCGTATCGCCTATAACCGCAGCGCCTCCGTACGTACATGCCGGAGACACACCGAGTACTGTACCCGTGACTTCTTGATTCGCCATATCCTGCGGACGCGGCGAAACAGTTTCGTCTTTTTCGGTCGAAACGTCGCACTCATTTTCATCTCTTCGCTTCCACGACGACGCCGGCGACGCGATCGAGGATGGCGAATTCGACCGCGTGGGTGACGTGGCTAATGCGCGTTGCAGGTTCAAAAGACTGGCCTGCGCGTTGACCTGGATCTTGAGCTTACTGATCTCGTCGCGCGCGTCCTGGAGGCTATTCTGTTGGTGTCGGAGCGAGATGAAGGGTCAGATCTGGTTTTGTGTTGAATCGAACGAAAGAAATTGGTTTGCGAAAAAACGAAAAGGGGTCTCTTTGACGTACCAAGAGTTCGCATCTCAGTCTCGCCGCTTCCGCGTGCTTTTCTCTGTGCAGCGCTACTGCGATTCCGGCTTGTGTCTCCGCGTTCGCCGCGACTGCCGCGCGTCTTCTCGCCTCGGAAAGGTCGTGGCGAAGCTGTGAAGGTTGAAGGGACGCGGTGCGGTCAGAGACGAGGTTCATGGAAATAGAGCTGTGCGTTTGAACGAAAAGCAACGAGAGACGAACCTTTGCGTTGTGCTGCGCGAGCTCTTGGTTCACCGTGACGAGCCTGCGGAACGTCGCGCTGGAGTTTGTCGGCTGCGATGTGAGCTGTACCGACGCCGACGGCTCGGACGGGCGCAAGCCATGCGTGTGGGGCATGGAGCGACGTGTGCCGGCGCAAGGGGGAAGCCGGCTCGAAAAGCGCGCGAACGAAGACTTAGCGGACCGAGCTTCGGACGACGTACAAGAGGACCGCAGCGTACAGACGCGCGACGTCTTTCGGTTGCTTCACTCTCCGGATGTTACTCGCGATCGTGGCGATAGCGAGGGCTAAGCTCATGCGCTTGTACGTGCGTCTCCTCGCGTGTTGTGCCGCTCGCACCTTCGGTTGTGAGAACCACGAAATTTTCGAATTTCGAGAGAGTGCCAATAAAAGTGCCATCTTGCGTTCTTTTCGAACAGAGTCGCGCGGCGCCCGGGCCAAGGATGGCGCCGCCTTCGGACACGCCGCGGCTGCTGGACTTACTCACGGATACCCCTGATGTCGCGGCACTGCATTATGCGCTCGGCAAGGTGGGCACAGACCGCACTAAACGATCAACGGTCGCGATCCGAGGCTTGAATCCGGTTGGCGTTGAAATAACTAGGCTTCTCGTGAAATCTGGGGTGGGCGAGATCAGGTTGACGGATGATGCGGAAGCTACTGAAGGATTCTCGCCGTTGGTGACCGAAGCAGATGTCGCAGCTACTGACATGTTTACTCGTGACGATATCGGAAAGCCTCGTCTTACCTGTGTGCTTGCCAACCTCAAGGAACGGCACCCCGACAAAAATGTGATGAAATACGACTGGCTCGACGATGTCGATGTCCTGGTCACCGCGTGGGATATCGAATCCCACGATTACGTTGATGAAGCCAAAGATTCCGTGTCAAAAATCGTTGTTCAACGCGGTGGTGTACACGTGTTAGCGGCGGCGCCTGGGTTGTTCGCGTTCGTCCGAGCGACGCATCCGCCGGCGAAGACAGATTTCGAAATAGTGAATTCGGACGCGAGAGTCACAAAAGCACCCGTATCGATGCTTGAAAGCGTCGTTCCCATACACACCAATTCCGATATGTCAAAGGAGGCCACCCGCGCGCTGGTCACGGTGTGCGACACCAACGCGCACGGCTTGCGAGTGGGCGACGGGGTTGAATTCTTTCGAACTCGAGATTTCAGTAATTGGGGTAAAGTCGTCGACGTCACAGGGTTACACGCGTTCGTAGTGGAGGGTTTGCCAGGTATGTTCAGCCTAGATCCATTGCACTGCAGTTTAACGCAAGGCGCGTACGTGCGGCAGCAGCGTCGAATCGACGCGTACGTCGGCGACGGGTTCGAGACTGTTCGAAGTTACGAAGGGAGCGAAGAAAAGAGCGAACACAAAGTTGGCAAACGAAAACGATCGAACGACGCACCGTCAGCACAACCGTTCGTACTCGCGCGTGAAATTCAAAGCGTTTCGTCGTTCACGTTTGATGCAGATGCATGTACCACCCCACCAAGCGTCAACGCATCTTTGTGCGCCACAATGTTTACACAGCTGAACGGGCATGTTGACTGTTCGCAGTTTGATTCGACTGACGTCTCTACGCGCGCCGTCGTCGCGCTCCGGAGAGGCGCGCGCGTGAGTTTTCCCCCTTCCGTTGGCGTAGCCGCCTCCGTCGCGGCGCACGAAGCGTTGAAAATCGTGGCGGGGGTACAGGTGCCTCTTGGTGCGAATGGTTCGCAACGCAGGTGGTTCGCGCACGACTTTTTGGAGCTCGAGCCAGAGAGCACGACTGGCAACGCTCCCGCCGTATCTGTTTCTGATTTGCTCGGAACGTCGGTGGTCGAAGATATACACAACATGAAGCGCGTCGAATTGGCAGCGAGTGGACGCGTGGGTCAGGAAGTCCTTTGGCAGCTTCAACGCATCGGGAAAGATCTTCTTAACAAAGAAGGACCATACTCCCCCATAGACGAGATATCGGACCTGGATACCCTGGATTTGCTCATCGTGGCCACTGAGGGCTTTTCAGGGCGGAGAGAAGCGTGCTCTTTGAGCACTAAGCACCGTTTTTCGTTAATAGACGTCGGCGTCGATAACCACGCGGTGTCAACTTATGTTGCCGCTGTTGATACAACTGCACCTTGGTCCGTCTCCGGTGCACGCGATCCATCAGACCCCGAATACCCCTCATGCGTCCTGAACAACTTTCCGCACATCTTCCCGCACTGTGCAAAATGGGCGCGAGATGTTTACGACAAATGGTTCATGAACCTACCGGATCAAGTAACTGAGGTGTTTAATTCGCTTATGGAACTGATACATGAAGACAAAAAAAGCATTAGCGTCGAGACAGTTTCGAAGCAACTCGAACGTTTCTCTGATTTACACGATGTTCGATTCATTTGTGAATATCTTTTGCATAGCTTGGAAACCGGCGTGTCTGTACCTAGCTTGGAAATCGGCGTGGCGTGGGCGAAACAGCTTTTCTATCGCTTTTTTATTGAAGGTCCAACGAAAGCACTCAGCGCGAACCCCCTTGACGCAAAAACGCGAGATGGATCTTCGTTCTGGAGCGGCACAAAACGCCCGCCGACACCGCTGACGTACGATGTAAACAACCCAAATCACCTCTCATTTGTCGTCGCCGCTGTCAAAATTCACGGCTGCTTCGGTGCTACAGACCTAGAATGTTTGGTCGAACTCGCGTGTGAGTCGCGTGAGAATGATTTCCAATCGACCACAGAGTCTGAGGAAGAAACAAGAACACGTTTGATTGCCGAGGTTCACGAAAAATTTGCTGCGCTTGCCAAGGCTGTTGAAATGGCAAAGGCTGAGCGTGATGCCGCTGCCTCTGTGCCTGCCGCTGTTGAAGCGAATAAGTTGCGCGAAGTAGAATTAGAAGAAGGAGAAGAAGAAGGAGACGAAGAAAGTGATCTGTTGGAGCAATACCGCTACGGAACTGCAGACCCCAAGTTCGCAAAAAAAATGATCTCTGCCGCCGCGGCGTGTCGCGCCGAGGTGTATGATATCCCGGCGCCTTCCGAGTTTGACCTCGCGTTTGTCGCTACGGGTTCACGGCCGGAAACACCAGCGCCGGCTGTCTTCGCTGCCGCGCTCGTGGCTGTGGAGACGATCAAAATCGCGAAATGCCTGGGATCGAATGTGACTGCGGATAACAGAGCTACTCAAAACACGAATCTCCGTTGTTCCTACGCATCCCTGGGACGTCTCGCCAACGCGACCGCGTGTCCCTTCCCGTTGAGCGTCAAGGTTGCGAAAACGAGTGAAGCGACGCCCGACTTGTCCTTTACACCATGGGACTCGATCAAATTGGACGGACGAGGTGATGTGACGCTCCAAATTCTACTGGATGTATTCAAAAAGCAAGTAGGACTGGAACCGTCCATGATCTCCCACGGCGCGTCCCTTTTATTCGCCGACTTCCACAACCAGCAAAAACCGGAGACGGAAAAAAGAATGTCGACGCCTCTTTGCGAGCTGTTTTCAGAAACGACAGCTGAGTTCGTAACCCTGTCAATCACCGCGTGCGACGAGAACGACGACGACGTGGACATTCCGGATGTAAGGGTGATGATCAGGTGAAGGGAAAGGGGATTTCACGCACGAAAAGGGTCAATAGCTAAACTCGATACGTTATAAATCAATTAATAATTCTTATCCCTGCATGCCAACCGCTCGGGAAAACGCCCCGTCTTCGTCGTCATCCGCGAACCCTGTCTGTTTGCCCATAGAGACAAACGAGAAATCCAAAATCGACGCATCTTAATCGTCGTCACCGAACCCTCTTGTTTGCATCGACGCATCCAAATCCAGTGATTCACGAGTATCACGGTCAAGAGTACCTGTAGTACTAGTGCCAAAAGTCGCAGCATCTCCATTACTTTTCAAAAAATCCCCACCTCGTTCTTCGTTCTTCTCGAACCCCCCGTGCGCGAACGCGCCTTGCACGCCCGACATCCAGTCCTCCAACGACGCGCCTAACCCGTCTTCGGTATCATCCAATGTGTCCTCGTCATCATCAATGTCCTTGGACCGGCCAATTTGAGCTCGTGCGGTTGAAATCGACTCGGGATCGTTATGACAGTTATCGCAACTCATGGAATTTGTATGGCACTCCAACACGCATGGCTCGGCGAAGTGCACCAGCCCGCTTCGTTTCATCATCCGTAACACGACCCACTCCCGCTGGTCTACAGATTTGCGTCCAGTATCTGTCGAGGAATCACTCGAGGAATCACTCGAGTCATGCATAACGTCCATACCCAAATCTTCAGAATCCGATCCGTCGAAGCGTAAATCGCTCGCCTCGTGGTACAAATCTTTCGCGCCGTGGAAGGATTGCGTTTGGAAGCCGTACAGGTTGACTTCCCTGCATTTGTGCACCGCGACTAGCACGCCGTACATCTCCGCAGTGGGTTGGAACGCCAGCGCGTGGTCGACCCAGGTGAGAAATCCAGGGTGCGCTATATGTGCGTCCAGGTCGGGTTTCGCCAGACGCGCCGCTAAGTACCGCTTAAACGAAACGCTGTCCCTCACAAACCGCACCGTCGCGGTTTTCTCGTGTTCGCTCTTTTCGTGTTTCTTCCCTTTCTCGGATCGCGCCACGACTTCACCTTCGTATTGGAGACCAGGATTGGTATCCGCGTCGTCCACGACGAACCTGAAGGTTGTTTTTGAACCGACCACTTGCTCATACCCAACTGTCGGGTCATCTCCGAACCGAAACACGGCGTCGTGCGCGTCCACCTCCTCGCCGAGTTGAGACGTCTCATCCGTGGACATGTGAAACCCGCCGCTCCCCACGATGGCGCACGTGTTGAACACGGTTTCGTCGAACGGGCCTCTTTCCGGGAGCCGCAAGCGCGTGTTCGCAGTGATCTTGCCGAACTTCGCGGGGGGGGCGGGGGGGGGCTCCGTGTTACTCAATTCAGGATCGAGACTCTCTGTTGAATCGAGAGACGATACTTTTACTTTTGATGTCGACGATGTTCCCGACGCGTCTGAAAAAGAATCAGATTGAAAGCCCATACGACTTGATTCGGATTCAACCAGCTTGTTATCATCGAACCCAAAAGCAGTGTCGTCGTTCCTAAGTCTGTCGAATGAAGAGTCGCCAGTGAAGCCGTCCGACGACCCCGCTCGCGATTTTTCAAAAGAATCAAAATCGGAAACCTGCGATGTCGAATATTTGATCCAGTCATCCTCTTCATCAACTTCCAGCACTGCGTTGGTGCGCACCGCGTTGTCCGTCGCATCCGGCCGCGCCACTAGCTTCGCAGGGGCGTTCTCCTTGGTCAACGTGATGAACCCGCCGAACCCGTGGGCGAAGCCGTCGAGAACGAAACATTTAACTTCTTTTGAACTTTCCTTGTCCTTTTTTGATTTTGTGTGAACCTCATCCTCAACCAGCGGCCTTGTCGTTCTGCACGCCGTCCCGTGAAAAATCACCACGCACTTGCAATCCCCACCTAGTGCGCACATCCCGTGGTTCGTGCACCGCTCGCACGATAGCAACACCGAGTTGGTGTTGCTCGTAACCGCGACGCGCGTGGATTCGATCGACGCGAACGAAGAGTCGTCGTCGTTGTCAATGATCTCTCCGAAGGTGCTGTCCGTGTCTCCACTCAGCGCAGCGGTACCTGACACAGAGGTCCTGGTATTCTCCCTAGAGTCACCAAAATTCAAATCCGAATTCAAATTCTTGCTTTCCTCGACGTCGTCCTCGAGGAAAGAATCGCGTGATGAATGTTTTTGATTTCCAAAGGAATTTAAATCTTCCTTCGGCGGCGGGTGCCAAACCGGCTCGCCGTGCGTGAACATCTTTTGGTGCAACCCCCCTAGGTCATCCCCGTTCTCCATCGCCAGTTGATCCGTTATTGAGTGGCTCGCTTTCGACATTTTCGCCAGCTTACCGAGCCCGCTGTGTTTCGTGGAGTCGAACGAAGCGAGCATCAAAGAGTCGCGCGCGTTTGTATTCATGCCCAATTTATTCATGTCGTCTCTCATCAAGTGAGACAACCCATCCGCGGCGTGCGCGGAGCGCTCTAGACCGACCGCGGTGTCGTGTAACGGGTCGGCTAAGCTGTGATGATTGTGATGATGTGAACCGTCACGAGATATGCGGTGTCCATCCGTATTGTCCACCACGTCGTGCAGCCACTCGCTAGCTTTCTTTTCAAGAGCGTCTTCGATTGAAGTGCCGAACAACACGTTGTGCGCGTGTTTCGGTTTGGGATGAGACAGTGACTCGTCATCGTCCGAGTCATGGAACACGGCGTGGCTGGCGAAGTTCCGGTCACGGTGCTCGCTGGGATGCCCGTCCCCGACGTGTCTGCTCAGCGCCGCGTGTCGTGGCATGTGTTTAGGCGTCGCGTTGTGCGAGTGGCCCAACCCGGTCATGGAAAGCAAACCGAAAAAGCCAACCACTGATCCTACAACGACGATCTGTCGCTTCTTACCTCCTCCGCGGAGGTACGCGTGCGACAAAGGTTTCTGCTCGCCCCCCATCTTGACTCGTAGGGTCGTGAGCACTTATAAGTACACTCCGACGAGCGATGGGGTTCCGTGGGATGCGCGGGTCCGAGTGTCCGACGTGAAGTTTCACGGTTGACAAACAACGATCGCAAAATCCCCGATACCAAGACGAGCGCTGGCGGGATTGTTAGCATCGAAGGTTCATGTGTCCTTCACAACAACACTGCGCACCTCCGCGTGTCAATCGGTACTCAGCGCGATGCCACCGATCGTTCGGATGTCTCGATCAAGTGGAGTGTCATGGCGCCGGGTTTGTTTACTCATCGTTTGCGTCGTGTTGGCTGGCGTGCAAAGCGGTTTTGCACAGAGCGATCGGGAAGAATCAGATCCAAGTGGCTCCGATGATTTCGGCAAATACGAGCAGATGTCCTCCAAAGCCACGGGAACTCCCCCTAACGGGTTGACCGACGACAGCACCCTCGCCACACACCCACAAAAACCCGACGAGTCCCTGTGCGAGCGCGGCGAAGAGGGCCACAGGAGAGCTACCACGTACGGCAATGAATTATTAAAAATGAACGAGTTACAAAAAGCAGAGGCGTGCTTCCTGAGCGCATTAAAACATAAGAACGACTTTCCCATGGCGCTGTATGGTTTGGGCGAGGTGCACGTTGCGAGTAGCCGGTACACCCTAGCCGTAGATGCGTATGAGCTAGCGGTGAGAACATGGCCTCAGTACGTCGATGCGTTCGTCGCGTTGGGGGACGTGCATTTAAAAATGCGAAAACGAAAGAAGGCGGAAAAAAGTTACCAGCAAGCCGTGGACGTCGGCAAGGAAGATCCTTTGGCCTGGGAAGCGTTGGGACGGTTCTACCTGCACGACGACGTCAGGAAATATTGGCAAGCACACGTAACCTACAAGCGAGCTGCTTTAGCGGTTCAAAACGGGAGGTCTTCTCCTGGTTTAATTTTAGGACTAGCGGAAGCAGCGAAGGGGGCGCGGAAATTCGAGGATTGCGTCGCGAAAGCCGACCGAGCGTCGAGCCTCGCGCCGAGATTTGGCAACGCAAAGTTCATCGCAGGGAGTTGCAGAGCATCTTTAGGAGACCTCACAGGCGCTATACCAAACTTCAGAGACGCAGTCCGAATAGACCCTGAAGAGGTGAAACATCACATTTCTTTGGCGAAATCCCTGGTGGGTGTGAAGATGAGCGAACAGGCGAGAGAAGTATTGATGGGCGCCGTTGAAGTTTTCTCAGACGCCAGCGACGACGACGCGATCGTGACGCTGTCGAGAGAGTTGGAAAAAGTAAAAGGTGGCGACAACACGAAAAGTGATTTGTAACTTTATATGCATGTAACTATATATGCGTATGAAAAGTGACACTATATGCGTATTCAGTCTAACATCAGCTCTATTATCGGTACCGGTCGTCTAGTTTTTTGGAATCCTTGGGACTTCGATCGTCTCTTCGATCGTCGCGTCGGTCGCCGCGTTGGGGCGACCTCGACCGTCCTCGCGGCGACCGGTCTCGTCTGTCGTGCCTTCTCGGAGAGCGGTCACGTCCTCTGGGAGGAGAGCGCCCACGTCCTCTGTCGCGTCCTCGGTCGCGTGACCGGTCACGACGACGTCCTCCGCCATAAGGGCCGTTCCGGTCATCCCTATCGCGCCTGTCGTCCCTGCCGCTTCCGCGATCGGGGCCTCCTCTCCCGTCGCGTCCACGGTCGCGCGAGCGGTCCCGTCGACCCCCCCCGTTTCTTCCACCATCCTCTCGGGGCGCCCGGTACCGTCCAGACATAGCATCCTCCATCAAATCCAGTGCTTTGTACCGTTTCGCTTTATCGGCTCCAAATATCAACATCAACTCCTCTTTTTTATCCGGGTCGTCCCTGTCTTCCGTTACGAAGCAAAACGTCTTGGTTTCCTTTTCGATTGCTCGTAAAGTTTCGCCGCGTTTTCCCTGAAGTCTGCCAGCTGCACCTTTTGGAATTCGTAATTCCGTGACATCGGACCTGCCATCGCTCACCACGTGGAACACCCCTCTCCGCTGCTTCAGCAGCCAGTTCAGGTAGTCCCAGCATCTACTTCTTTCCTCTCGCCCGCCCGCCATAACAGCCGCCTGACCAACGTACTCGAGAAGAGCGCCCGAAGCGCTCGCTAATTTCTTTCGCGTAGAGCCCTGTGAGAGTTGTTTGAGGAGGTCGAGTATGCCGGTAGACAGATGCGAGTGCAATGGTCAGTACTGTGATGAAATATGTGTATGCGTACACAGTCACACACCAAAATAACGGCCGAAACCAAAAAATAAATGTGCGGATAGACGAGGAATCTTTCGCCGAGAAAATAAAAACTCGACGAGCCAGAACACATCCGCAAACCAGTATCTTCTTCTTCGCTCACGATTAGCTCTTTCTGGATCTAACAAGGGGTATAGTGTTACCCCTCGGATCTCGAAAGTGAGCGAGTATAGGGATGGTGATGAATCCTCACAGGATCTCGGGAAAAACCTGTAAACGTGTTCGCGAACTACGCGTTAAAAGGCGAGCGGGATTTACTTACCTGCGCCCCCAGCGCATAGGAAAACTCTTGCTCCTCAAACGGAAACGTGTCGTACCCCCACCCGTCGCGCTCGTCGTCGCCGGGTTGCTTTAGTCTGTTTTTTAATTTCTTGTCCTGTCCGACGAAGAACCCTGGGGTTTTGTGCTCCACGGCGGACATGACTTTCAGCTCGGAGCCTCTTCTTCCTCGGCGGCCGCCCAGGATGCACAAAGCTTCGGTGGATATATTGGAATCGTTTCCATTCGTCTCGTCATCTCCAACCAGCGTTCCAAAAAACATCAGAGTTCCGTACTCCTCCTCCATTGACCGTAAAACTCGGCCGTTCTTGCCCATGACGTACGCGACGCAGTCAGCGGGAACTCGTACGATACTCAAATCCGTTCTTTGAGTTGATACGTCAACCTTGATCGGCCCCAACCTTTGCGCCAAGACCCATTGCACGTAATCGATCGCTCTTTTTCTGTTTTCGTCGCTTCCTGAAATTTCCAAAACATGACCGTCGCCATCGTCCGCGTCATTCAGGTCTAGGTTTGCGCCAGCGGCCTTGGCGACTTTCCTTTTGGTGCTTCCTCCCGCGCCGAGAAGGAAAGCTGCATCTTCACCACCTATTTTAAGCGTGTCGATAGGGCCTCGGTTGGGGTTGCTTTGCCGAGGGGTGTGTTTCTTCTTCTGTTGGATTGAGATTGAAATAGTGAGGTCAGTTTAGGTTCTCCCTCGCGTTAGGTTTGGCGTTTTGCGAACGAGTGCAGCCGGAAGAGCCGGGATGTGTTTGCATCGATGTTGGTTGGGTGTGTTTGACGGCTGTTTCGGTGTCACGAAACGACGATCCTTCCATTTACCCGTTCATCTGCATCCAAAACATGTACGTACCTTCTCCGGGAGCTCTCGTTGCGGCGATCGACTTCGCGAACGACTTCTCGAGCGCGACATTGATTTCCCCGCCCTCGCTCGTCGGTCATCGTCCGGCGACCGGTCCTCGTCCGAGAATTTCCCACCATCGTCGTCCATCGCCTGAATTGTCGGGTCGTCCCCAACTGTCCCGACATCGTCGCCCATCCGAAAAGCGTCGCGTCGTTCACCGACGACTGCGCACCGACGACTGAGATGTTCGCTTGAACGATGAGGTTTTGCAAGTTTTGCAAAATCGATTTCGGAAAACTTGTCGCTGGTGTGTCGGTGGTCGTCCTGGTCGACTCGTCACAACCCTGCGCACGGCCTCTAGGATGGTGGTCTTCGGGGGGCTGTACGCCCTCCTGGACTCGGATGACGAGCTGGAGGGCTATGTTGCAGATAAAACACAAATCGTCCCCCCGACGGTGGCCTTCCTCACCCCGAGACCGTGGACCAGCATGTACAATCACCGAGTAAGGGCGCCCGAAGACACAAAAGCAAGAAAACTGTCCCTCATCCAGCGAACCGTGCCGAACGAGCTGATGGTTGAGATCTTCAAGCGATGTGCGCCTTCGGACGTGTCAAGAGCCGCGTGCGCGTGCAGACCCTGGCGTTTACTGTCAAACGACGACACGATCTGGGAAAAGGCGTGCATGGAGGCTTGGGAGTACAGAGAGGAGGATGCATCTACACGTCAAATCGCCCGAGACAGATTCCGAGGAAGCTACAAGCAGATGTTTTTCCAGCGCCCGCGTTTGCGAACGGAGGGCCTGTACGTCTCTCGAAACACGTACATAAGGCCCGGGATAACGGACTGGGAAAACGTCAAACCGGTGCATTTAGTGTGCTACTACCGGTACTTTCGGTTTTTCAACAACGGCGAGTTCATGAGTAAAACGAGCCCGGAGAAGGTATCGAAAGTGTTCAAGCTTTTCAAAAGCCAACACAACGCCGCTAAAGACGACGGGGTGTACCACGGGGGGTACAAACTTGCGTTTAGTGACGACGATTCGAGACTGCACTTAGAGTGCACTCCCCGACACAGGGCGGATAACACGCATACTACGGTACACATGTGGATGAGGTTGAGGGGCACCCACCCAGCATCTTCAAATCGTTTAGATTTCGTGAAGCTCGCGAGCGTGGACGGACGAGGGGGCGTTGCTGATTCCCCCGTCCCCCACCCGTCTTTAACCCAGTGGGAAGAAGTGGACGACCCGGGGCTGGCGTACCGGAGGTCTTGCGGCGTCAGCATCAAACGGTACAACGGGACGTTACCCGTTCGGGACTTCAGTCGCGGACTGAATACCTTGGTGTTTGTCCCGTGGGAACACGCAGACGAACACGTGCTGAACAACGGCGCGGAGGAGATGGATTTCTTCGTCACCGGGTGATGAAAGGGTGTGGTGTTGGTCAGGAGGTGATTGAGGGTATGATGGATCCGTGTGATATATTGATACGTGTAGACGTACTTACACGAACGCCGCTTCTACGCTTCACTCTACTTCGCTGCTCCTCCTATTTGACTCTACTTCGCTGCCTTCGCGGCTTTCTTCGCCGCTCGTCGCGCCGCGACGCCGCCCCCAAACCCGTCCGCGACGGTTCGACACTGTTGAACCCCGGTCTGTTTGTCAACCTTTGGAGGCTCTTGCTGCCACCGGCAATTGACTCGTTGTCCGAACGAGGTGCCGAACGCAGCTACGGTCTCGGGGGACAACATGTTACTCCTCATGTCAACCTCCGCGATTGAAACATTCTCTGATAATAAACTACGCACGTGCACAGCGCCCTCATCCGAAATCTCGTTCCGCTGTAAATCGAGACCCTTCAAGTTCGAGTTTTCGCTCAACGCCTCCGCCAGTTCCCACGTCCCTTCGTTGTAAATTTTGTTGTACCCCACGTTGACCATGGTCAGGGTTTCGTTTTCCAGTAACATCTCCGCAACGTCGCCCGCAATTTCGGGGGTTAAGTCGTTACCGCGTAAGTTCAATTGCCGCAAAGTTTTATTCGACTCTAGCGCTTTTAACAGAGCTTTGACTCCGAACCGTTCACCTGTCTTTTCGCCGTCGCCGTTTAGCGTAATGGAACAATTATTAACCGCGATGTCCAGTGAGTACAAACCGCCCCGACGGGGGTGCGTAGACTCTTTTTCATCCGTATCGTACTTAGACACAAAATCACCATCCTCTTCATCGGACGTGTCATCGTAGTGTCTGCGCGCGGAGACGTCATCTTCGTCAAAAGTTTCAAACCCCGGTACCGGCTGCAACAGCCCCGCCAGCGCCTCCGTACCTTTTGGCCCCAACACGTTACACGCCAAGTCCAAGTGTTCCAAGTGCTGAAGCAATCCCGCACGGTACACCTCCACCAGCGCTTTGATTCCAACCTCGCCAATATTGTTGAACCCTAGCTGCAGCACGCGAAGACCGATGGATTCGCTTGAAGTGTTCGAAGTACTCATCAGCCCAGCGCAAAACGCGACGACCCCGGGATCGCCGAACCCGCAGTGCGCCAAGTCCAGTCTGCGAAGGGTTTTGCACCTCGCGACTGCGGCGCCTAACGACGCACACGCCTCTACACCCAATGGGTTGTCGCGTAAACTCAGTCTAGTAATGGGAACTCTAAAAGTTAGCGCGTCGCCCAACGCGGCGCCGCCCCGGTCGCCGATAAGGTTACTTCCGAGATCCAGCCACCGGAGGCGACACGTCGGGCGTCTGTTGTCTCTTTGGTGCGTGTTGTGTGGTGGCACTTCATATTCATGTCCATTATCCTCCGAAACGTCAACCGCAAACATTTCCTGCTCAAACTCGTCCGTCAAATCGCCGTGGCCGTCTTCGCCCTTGGCTTTCTTTTTGTGTTGGTACTCTTTTTGCTTTTCCCAGGTTTCAACTCTCTGCGCGGCTCGCTTGATCGCCAGCGCCAACTGGGTCGCCCCGGGACACTTGACGTTCGCTTTGCGCATCGCCAGCCTGGTGAACGGGAACCCGCGCCCTCGTGTTTCGCACGCCACCGCGACGCCTTCCGCAGCGCCGCACGAAAGTTTCAAACCCCAGCTAATGTCTAACGAGTACACTCGCTGTTTTTTCTCAGACGCGGCGCCCGCGGCTAATGCAGCTAAGCTCCGCGTCATCTCCGCGTCCGCTGAATGGATCTTCAACCGTCTCGCGACAGTAGCCCCCCCAGGGGCAAGCAAAGCAGCTAAATCAAACTCAGCGCTGCTCGGTACGTAATTTCCATCCTTGTCCTTGACCTTCGAGGCGCTGACCCCGACGTCGCACTCGAAAACGCGCAAACTCGGACACGCGGCGAGAAACAACTCGCAATCCTTGCACGAAAACTTTCCCGTGTCGCCCAAGTGCGCGACCTTCAAGGTTTTCAGTTTTGGCGACTCTCGTACCAGGTCTAATAACTCGCCTCTTTTGACGCCTCTACTGCCAGTAGCATCCAGATTCACTAACGATCCGCACGCAATTTTTCGCAAACTGGCAAGCGCTACCGGCGACCCTTCGCCCTTTAAATCGACGTCCCGCCACGCCGCGTCCGCTAAATGCCCTTCTCCAGCTCGCTCGTGTATGGGCAAATAGTCTGGGTTGAGTACTCCAGGACTTCCGTATCCTGCGTTGGGTGACTCGACGTTGAAGCTCACGCGCGGGCTGGCACTGCTCACGCCTCGTTGGCCGAAGTTTGCGCTGACTCTTGGGGATGGGGAGAAGTTTGCAAATCCAGATGATTTGAACGATCCGACGGGCGTGCAACTCACCGAGCTTCTCGGTGTGGACCGGGCGGACCTGCTGACGTACCCGCTGTGCGACATCGCAGTTCGCTCCGCGTGTCGGGTTGCGGCGACACGCGCCCGGTCAACAGGGTCTAGACATGCTAAAATGTTGATAGCGGCGGATGCATCCAGGTCCGAGAGAAACACGCCAGCGCCGGGCGAGTCATCAACATAGAGATTCTCATCGCCTTGGAACCGCATCGAGTTGCGTTCCGCCCTAGCCGCACGTCTCGTTCGTCTCGCCCTCGCAACGTGCGCCCACGGCCGTCCCATACCCTGCGCCGCGCTCGGAGGGGCGCCGTTGCCTTGGCAATCCGCTTCTCGCAACTCCGCGTCGCTCCAATCAGATTCAGAATCAGTTGTCGGCGCATCGGAAGGCGGCTCATCCCAAACCGTGTCAAGCGAAACCGCGTTCAAAGCGTCCGCCAAAAGCGACGCAGTGCGTGTGTTCGTCATCGTCCGGGACGGCCACACACGGCTGACTAAAAACGCAGTCCAACGCCGCGCCCCTACGGCGCGTCGTGAGGTGTGGCGGCGTCAAGGGCGTGGAACCGTCCAAAAAACTTGGATTTTTTCTGCCAACTGGCTTTCGTCACAGATTTGCTGACGAGGAAATTGTGCTCGAGCACAGCGCTGTCAGTCGCCAGAAAGCGGAAAGTCCCTCTTCTTGCGCGAGAGCGTGGACGAAGAAATTGGGCACCCGGGTCGAGTTCGCAAAATCGAAGCAGATTGTTTTGGCAAAAAACAGATGACGATAAGACATACCATCACAACACCCCCTATCCACCTATCCCTGTCACCTGTCCAGCACGTCTCCGTACGGCGTCCTCCTGGTTCCTCTGTTCGCCGCGATTCGTCGTGCCGGGTCCCTTAACTCGTCTCGGGACGACGTCGCGTCGAGCGGCGGCGAATCGAAATACCCCTCACGAGCCGCGTTTCTATTTTCTTCATCTATTCGTCTCGCTCGCGTCGCCTCCGCCGCAACGTACCGAGCGTTACGGGCGTTACTCTTACGCGACTCTCGACCGTTCCAGCGTCCATCTCGTCGAAGAGTGCTTCTAGTGTTCTTCACATTCTTGTCATTTCCTTCTGTGTGTTCTTTAGTCACACCCCAGATATCACTCATCGCGAATGGCGACGTCCAAGAATCCGAAGTCGACGCTTCACCGTGCGTTTCAACCCCCTCCCCTCTTTTCACCCTTCCATCCGAAATGCGAACCGAAGGAGTCGACCCGTGATTTTCACCGAAGGAACCTGCGGCTACGTCCTCGTTCTCTGCTTTATCCACAACAGCGGCAATGGTTTCGTACGCGTATTTAGTCTCGTACTCGCTTTTGTCATCCGTCGCAAAGAGCGTTTTGGAAAAAGTTTCGAGCGGCACGCGGGCGCGAGGGTCTTTTGAGTTGTTCTTCACAGCACCCACTGTCCGGTTATTAGACCCTGCACCGTTCGGTTCCTTCCCTAGTGGGTCATTCGGGTTGACTTGCCTGATAACAAACCTCGCATCCTCCGCGAGTTTGGAATCCTCTAAGCGCGCGATGCGTCTCATGCAATCTCGTCCCAGGGACTGCACGCCAACATAAGCCCCCGCTGCCCCCGCTACCACGCTAAGCATCATCCTCGGGGCTTTCTTTCCGGAACCCAAAAACCCAAGCGCGCTGTGCATACCTGCACCAGTAACGTACCCAGCGGTCACCGCCCGAACCTGCACATCGGTTTCGCACTGTTTCAGGAGGGATAGCTCGTGTTGCGTGAAAGAGGCGTCACGGGCTTTCAACCTGTACACCAACCCGGCGAACACCTCGGATGGGTCCGCCCGGAGACGCGTGTTGCCGAACCAGTAGCTGAATATCCCGCCGGAGGAGCGGGGATTGGGTGGCTCCCGGGTGGCCGAAGCGCCATCCGCGGAAATCGCGCTCGCGGCGCTCATCATCCAGCGCGCGCGTGCCGGGTGACGAGCAGATGGAAAAAGGGCGTGTCAACTAATTTTCCAAGTTGACGTCGTTCAAAGTTTCCGTTCCAGGTGAGATGACCTAACGCGAGATCTATTAACTATCACCCCACAGTCGGAAGCGCGTGTGTCTACGTACGCCGCGCAGAGTACGCCACCCGGGTTGTCGTTGATAGGGGCAGTTATTCTCACTCCCAACCCCCAACTCCCACGATGGGTGCCAACCAGTCCGGCTTCATGCCCGGCGAGGGCGGCCAGGGGGAAAAGAAAAAAAAGCCTGAGAAGAAAAAGTGGCAACCCCCTGCCCCCCCCACGCGGGTCGGTAAGAAGCTCAAGAAGAAGGGCTTGGACGGGGCGAACCGTTTGCCTAACGTGACGCCTGCGTCTAAGTGCTTGCTCCGTAAACTCAAGTTAGAACGCGTGAAAGACTGGTTGTTAATGGAAGAGGAGTTCGTTGGTAACCAGGAACGGATCAAACCGCACGTGGAACGCGCGGAGGAGGAAAAGAGCAAGGTTGATGACCTCCGAGGCGCGCCCATGTCCGTCGGGAACCTGGAGGAGATTATCGATGACAAGTACGTTGTGTTTTTGCTGGTACCCCCAACCCTGATCCTTCGAACTAAACCCTGTAACACGGTTGTCGCGCCACAAGAGCCGCCCCCAACCTCAGATCCATCGTGAGAAATCTCAGATCCACGACTGACGTTTCAGTGCGATGAGTTTCTTTTGGAGTTTTTTTTTTTTTTCCATCTTTCTCATTCATCTCATGCATCCGACTAACATAAACCCCTACCCCCTCAATACCCCCTTAACCCACCACAGCCACGCCATCGTCTCCTCCTCCGTGGGTCCCGAGTACTACGTGAACATCATGAGCTTCGTGGATAAGTCGCAGCTTGAGCCGGGGTGCGCGGTGTTGCTTCACAACAAAGGCCTAAACGTGGTGGGCGTTCTTGCCGACGACGTGGATCCGATGGTGAGCGTAATGAAGGTGGACAAGGCGCCGCTTGAGAGTTACGCGGACGTTGGGGGGTTGGAGGAGCAGATCCAGGAGATCAAAGAAGCGGTTGAACTTCCCTTAACGCACCCTGAGCTGTACGAAGACATCGGGATCAAACCGCCGAAGGGGGTGATATTGTACGGTGAGCCCGGGACTGGAAAAACATTACTCGCCAAAGCCGTGGCGAACAGTACCTCAGCTTCTTTCCTTCGCGTCGTGGGCTCCGAACTCATCCAGAAGTACCTAGGAGATGGCCCGAAACTGGTTCGAGAATTATTCAGAGTCGCAGAGGACATGTCCCCGTCAATCGTGTTCATTGATGAGATTGATGCGGTTGGTTCCAAACGTTACGATTCCAACAGTGGCGGCGAGAAGGAAATTCAACGAACGATGATTGAGTTGCTAACCCAGATGGACGGGTTCGAAGCGCGAGGGGATGTGAAGGTTATCATGGCCACGAACAAGATTGAGTCGTTAGACCCTGCGCTGTTGAGGCCCGGTCGTATCGACAGGAAGATCGAGTTCCCTTTGCCTGATGTGAAAACCAAGAGACACATCTTCGGCATTCACACGGGGCGGATGAACCTTTCAGAGGATGTGAAATTGGAGGAGTTCGTGATGGCCAAGGATGAGCTGTCAGGGGCAGATATCAAGGCGCTGTGCACCGAAGCCGGGTTGTTGGCGTTGAGAGAACGCCGCATGCAAGTCACGCACTCCGACTTCAACAAAGCCAAGGAAAAGGTCCTTTACAAGAAGAGAGAGGGGGTCCCAGAAGGAATGTTCATGTAGATTGAGGGTTGCATGACTAGACTCATACGATTTCGTTTCAAATGAGATCCTAGACAACGTACGGTTCTTGCAATGAGATTTGTATTACGCGATAAAACTACGGTGAAATCTTTTTTTCTTGCAAGTTGAATTCTACGACAACCACGACGCGCTGAGTCAAACCAGTGCCACTA
>TARA_B110000977_G_scaffold182181_1_pt1 | contig 21643 bp, 6 predicted proteins | sample TARA_B110000977 | Tara Oceans TARA_B110000977 (sample SAMEA4397798) | marine metagenome | biome: Polar Biome; feature: [SRF] surface water layer (ENVO:00010504); material: water (ENVO:00002006), including particulate matter (ENVO:01000060) such as... | depth 5 m | reverse complement strand
TCAGCGCACATGGTGTCTTCGGCGATGGTGAAGTGTGAGGCTCCGGCGCACGCCCCTGGCCAGGTTGCTGTTGAGATTAGCGTTGGCGTCGCCTTCTCGAGCGACGCCGTCATGTATTCGTACAAGGTTGAACCACTGACGGTCGGTTTATTCCCCGCACATGGTCCTCGAAGCGGTGGCACTCTCGTGACCATTGCGTTCACGGATGTGCCATCCCGTCACGTCGCGTGTTCGTTCGGTGTTGTCTTCCCGGTTATCGGCAGAGCAGAGGGGTACGCCCTCTCGTGCGTCTCGCCGTCATCTACCGTGGGTGACACCGACGGCGACGGCAGAGTCATCCCCGTCGGGGCGACATCCCTCGGCAGCGCCGCCGCCGAGTTCGCACATGTGTTCTCGTATCTCCCAGAACCCGAGGCGGATGCGGTCGTGCCAATCGCGGTCCCCTCTAGCGGCGGCGCGCTCGTCACCGTCGAGGTTTCCAACCTCGCTTACGGCGTCGTTGTGGAGTGTCGCTTCGGCCTCGTCGTCGTCCCGGCGACGCGCGACGGCGACGCCATGACAGTTTCGTGCGTCGTGCCGCGTTCTGCCCCCGGATTCGTCGCAGTTGGCGTCGGTCTCGTCGACCCGCAAGATGGCCAGCCGATGAGCCTCACGTCGCCAACGAGTCGCGAGCTCGTGGACTTCGCGTTCAATGTCCCCACCATCGTCTCTTCCGTGACGCCGCGCGCCGTCGCGGTCGGGGGCGGCACAATTGTGCGCGTTTCCGGCGCGCACATCTCGCGTGATTCCCAAAGATCATGCGCTTTCGACGACAACACGAACGCCCTCGTCGAAGTCGTCGCGGTGAGCTCCGCGCTAGCATTCTGCGAGTCACCGATAAGACAGGGTTCTGAAAACTCCATGGAAACGACGATTCGACTCAGTCTGCACGAGGCGAGCGACGTTTCGTCGGCGTCGTGGTCGGAAACCGCCGCAACGTTCGCGAGGGTCGAACAATCAGTCGTGTACGACGTGTTCCCAAAGCGTGTCGCCGAATCTGGCGGCGCGGTGCTCGCTGTTCACGGCGCGAGGTTCGCCAGTGCTGCCGACGCCGATGCGTGCATGTTTGGTGCGGTGTCACCTGTCGTCGGGCGCGCCGTCAGCGACGAGCTCGTGGAGTGTGTCACCCCCTCGGCCGCGGGCGGCGCGAGAAACGTGTCGGTGGCGAATCGCGAAGACTACCGGCTCGTCGCCGACGGCGGCGGCACCGTCACAATCGTAGTCCCTCCCGCGCTGACAGCGGCGTATCCCACGCGGGGTCCCGCCGTCGGCGGCGTGCGCCTCGTCGTGATCGTGGATGGCGACATCGAGATGGACGATGCCGCCGGCGGCGTCGACGTGGCATGCGCGTTTGGCGAACTTCTCGCCTCGGCGACTTCATCTGGCGTTGCCGCGTACGGCGCGATTGATTCAAACGTTTGGACTTGTTTCGTGCCGGCGACACCTCCCGGCTTCGTTGGCGTTCGCGCGCGCGTTTCGGGCGTTACGGAGTCTCGGACGCGTCTTGCGGGAATCACGTTTGCATTCGTGCCGACGGCGTCAGTGCGCGCGCTGCAGCCCGCTACGGTAACGAACGACGCGCGCGCCGTGGTTCGCGTTGTCGGCGTCCACTTACCTATGGACGACGGCGCCGGCGAGACGGGCGCGGTGTTGTGCGCCTTTGGAGACGTCGAAATCGCGTCACCCGCCATCTTCATCTCTTCCGCATTAGTAGTGTGCGAGTCGCCGGGGGCGTCTGCTCGCGGCGGCGGCGCATTTCAGCTACGACTCATCACCGAAGGCGGCGAGGCGTGGACCGGAGACGAAGGCGCGGCGACGCTCGAGATTGTTCCCTCCACGCGCGCCGCGGGAGTTTCTCCTGCCGTCGGATGGGAAGTCGGCGGCATCGCGGTTTCCGTCGCCGTCGTCAGCGACGGCACCGCTGCTACTGAAGCTACTTTCCCGCCGTTTGCGTGCCAATTCGGTTCAATCGCGCCGGTAGTCGCGCGCGCCTCCGGTCCCGACGCGGTGCTCTGCGTGGCGCCGGCGGCTTCAGCCGGAGACCGACCCGTGGGCGTCGTCCAGGGGCTCGTCGACATTGCCGCTGGCGCTCCGACGTTTACTTATCGTCGCGGTCCGAGCGTCGTCGCTGCCGCACCGGCAGTGGTGTTGACGGTTGGCGACGGTACGAAGGTTGTTTTCTACCTCGACTCGCTCAGCGGCGACGCCGACACCGAAAATGCGGATGAGTTGGCGTGCCATGTCGACGGCACAATCATCCCCACGCGCGCGACGGCAACAGGTGTTTCTTGCGCCTTGCCGGCTCGTGCCCCGGGCATGGCCGAAATTTCACTCGTGTCTGCGTCGTTCGCGTATGGCATCGGTACGAGTGGAGTAGCAGTCGAAGGATCTCGCGACGTTTTCGTCGCTGAGATGCACTTCATCGCGCCGCCTTCGCTGCGTGCGCATCTGCCGAGGTCGGGTCCCACGGTGGGCGGCACTGTGTTGACGCTGTTGGGCGACCACTTCGCGGGTGTTGGAGAGATTTTCGGCGCCGGGACGTCGCACATGTGCGCGTTTGGTGCTGGGACGCTCGCGGAGGTGGACGTGGTGTCAAGCGCCATGGCGCGTTGTGAAGCGCCGAACCGCCGCTTCAACGGTGACGCGTCGTTTACGCTGCGGCTGGGCGAAGGCCCAGAGGGCGCTACGTCCCCGGATCGCGGCGCGGTCACGAACTCGGTGACTCACTCGTACTACGAGCAGCCCCAACCCGTGTCCATCGACCCCGACGAAGCTGGCTCACAGGGTGGCGCGAAAATCAACGTGTACGGCAGCGGATTCATCGACGTGGATACTTTGGCGTGCAAGGTCTCGACGGTCGGTCCTATTTTGGCGACGTTCTATGACGAGTACTCCATCATGTGCGTCATGCCCGCTCGCAGATCAGGCACGAGGGGGCAGCCCAACCTGGGCGTGAGCCCACTCGAGGTTTCCATCAACTCCGTGGATTACACCGGGACGAACATCACGCTGGTGACGTTTACTCGCGAAGGTCCGGACCTTGACGCGTTCGACCGGGGCATGACCCCCGCGGAAGCCCTCGGGTTGATCGAAGGGTACACGTTCATTTTGGACATAAGGGTCCCGACCGGGCCGGTCACCGGCGGTACCGTTTCCGTCATCGAAGGCGCAAACTTTTACGAACCCCAAACCGCGTGCAAGTTTCAATCCACGCAAACGCCCGGGATCATCGTGAACAAGTTCCGGCTGATGTGCATCACCCCGCCGCACCCCGCGGGCTTTGCGGCGTACGAAATCGTCGGCAAAACCTTCGGCGTCACCGAGTTTGGGTTCCAGTTCCACTTCCACGCACGGGCGGGCGTGTCGCTTTTAGAGCCGGACGTCGCGTCGACGCGAGGCGGCGAAATCGTGTTCGTCAACGGCCGCAACTTTTTAAGGTCAGCTGAGATTGGCGAAACCGCCGCGCGCGTGGGTACGTTCTGTGCTCTCGGCGCTACTCAAATCGAACCCAGCGAATTCGTATCAAGCGCTCTTGTGAAGTGCGAGACGAACCATTTCATCGAGGAGGATGACCTCGCGTTGGAAGTGAGTTTGAACCGCGTTGATTTAACAAACGGCAAACGGCTGCTTCGCGTGCGGAACGACCCGGTGTTTGAGTTCGCCGCGCCGTTCAGGGCGCCCGCCGCGGGCGGCACCTCCGTTACGGTCACGGGCGGTCCGTTCCACGAAGAGACGTATTTGGGGTGTAAGTTCGGAACCATCGGGCCAGTACCCGCGGTGATGCTAGATCAAGGCGAAGCCGTGTGTATCACGCCTTCGCACGCCCCAGAAGCGGTACCGCTGTTCGCCACGATCAACGGTAAGGACCTAGCGCCCCTAGCGATTCGGTTTCATTTCAGAACACCCGCGGTGGTGGAGAGCGTGTTTCCTGAACAGGGCGTCACGGAAGGCGGCGCGAGGATCACCGTCGTCGGGTCGTACCTGGAACAAGGCGAACAAGCGTACTGCCGCATGGGCGCGCAGCTCGTCGCGACGGACACTGTTTCGCCAAGCGTCATGGCGTGCATCTCGCCCGCGTCGCCGCCGGGCTTTGTCCGCGTCGGCGTCGCCGACGGCGCCGAGGACGGAAATGTCGCCGGTAAGGATCACCAAGGCGCGTGGTTTCATTACCAAGCGCCCGCGGTGACGTTAGCGGCGCACCCTCCCGTCGGCGACGTGGGCGGTGGCGCGCTCGTGCGTGTCATCGGCCGCGAGCTCATCTCCCTCGAACCGGGAGGTTTACTTTGTCACTTTGGCGGCGACCAACCGTCCACGGCGATGGCGCTTTCTTCCACCCTCGCCGCGTGCGAGTCAACCGCGCACCGTGAAGGGGCCGTGGCGCTGGAACTCAGCGCGAGCGGCCCGGTTTCGGGATTCAACTCCGCGGTGTTCGAGTTTGCGCAAACCCCGTTCCCGTCCGCGCTGCATCCCAGCTCAGGTCCCACCGAAGGTGGCGCGCTCGTCGCGGCGACGACTGCCGGCGCCGACGCGTGGGTCGCCGGATCATCTCCAGGCGGCGCGTCCGCGCAGTTTGGTTCGGTCTGGCCGCTCGTACTTCGCGTCTCGAACGGAGGGACGGTGGAGTTCCTCACGCCCGCTCGCGCGCCTGGTGTGGCGCCCATCTCGTTCAGCACGGATTCGTCTTCCACGTTTTCAACAGCCTTTGCGCTTCGGTTCGTCACGCACGCGGCGTCGCCCGAGGCCATCGCCGCGTCGCCCACCGTCGCTCTGGCCGGCGACGGCGCGTCTGTAGAGGTTACATTCCAGAAGCGCGGCGTGTACGACGATGACTACGTTCCGGACGTGTGCCGTTTCGGTCTCGACGTTTCCTCAGCCGCGCTCGTCGCGACGTGGGACGTGTGCGTTACGGGGACACGTATGGACGCGACACCGGCGTCGTCGGAGATGCGAAGAAATGGGAAGTGCGTCGGATACGCCACCGTGCGGTGCGCGACGCCGCCTCGCGTGGCGCCTGGGTGGACGACGGTGACCGTCGCCGCGCAGGGTGCCCTGCCTGCGTCCATCGCCGCGTTCGGCGGCAGCGGACCGCCTGCGTTTGAGATTCGAACGCCTCCAGCGGCGTATGCGGTGATGCCCGAGGAAGGTCCCGCCTCGGGTGGGTCGCTTCTGAAGCTCACGGGTGCGCACATGCGCTTCGGCGACGACGCGTGTTGGATCGGCGCCGCGTTCGGTTCTACCGAAGCGCGCGTGGTGTCATCCGCGCTCGCGACGTGCGAGACGCCGGCGCACGAGCCGGGGGTCGTTGCCATCGCAGTGGGCGCCATCGTATCTGACGCGCCGCCTACCGAAAATGACGTCGCAGCAACGTTCGTGTACGGAGACGATGTCGCTGCACTCTCCGTGACCCCGCGTCGTGGATCCACGAGCGGCGGCGCGGCGATCACGGTGCTCACGCACCCGGCGATTCCCCAAGGATCGGGAGGTGCGACGTTTGCATCGTCGTGTCACGTCGGCACGACGCGCGTCGCCGCGCGTCGCGTCGCTTCCGGTTTCGAATGTGTCGTCCCAAATGTTGACCCGTCGTTGTCGACCATGAAACCAGTGGCGTTGTCCTTGAACGGCGAAGACCGCATCGCGGAAATCGCAGGCGCCGCCGGCGGACTGGACTTTGACTACCGCCCGGACCTCGCACTTCTCGGCGTGCTCGTCGAAACCGCGACGTCGCGCGGAGGCTCGACCGTCATCGCGGAGGTTGCGTGCCCGAGTCGTGACGGCGGCGTGGCGCCTCAATGCGACGACGTGTTCAGAGCCCTTGGCGATGGAGACTTTGAAGGACTCGCGTGCGTGTTTGACGAGACGTCAACCCCGGCGTCGTTCGAAACGACCGCATCGCGACCTGGGGCTGCATCTGTGCGATGCGCGTCCCCGGCGCTCGCCCCGGGTTTCGTTCGGCTCAGACTTGGACTGACGTCCGCTCCCGGATTCGACGCAATCGCAATCGACGGAGCGTACTCGGCGATTACATTTGAAACGCCCCCCATGACATCCACCGCGGCCCCCGCCGCCGGCTTCGTCGGCGGAGGTACCCTGGTGTTCCTCTCCGGGGCGCACTTCCCCGTGGACGACGTCATGCACGTCGAGGGCGCGCTCAGAGCGCTTTGCACGTTCGGAGACGCCGCGCCCACAACGCCGCGCGTCATTTCGTCAGCCATGGCGACATGCGAGTCGCCCGCGACGCCAGAAGGCGTCGCCATCGTCGCGCTCTCGGCTGGGGTCGGAAACAGCGGCGGCGTGCGATTCGAGACTGCTTTGCAGTCGCGCACGCTCGTCGCGTCTCCCGGGTCCGGCGCCGAGCGCGGCGGCGCCATGGTGGCGCTCATAGGGTCTGGGTTCACGCAAGGCGCGACGGTTCGGTTCGGTTCAGTCGCGCCCGTTGCTGCGCGTATCGCCGGCGTTGAGCGCCTGGAAACGGTCGCACCAGCGAGCGTCGCCGGGCGTGTTGTACCGGTGGAGACGAGCGCGGCGGACGTGTTTGGGTCCAACGCCTGGACCGCGGACGGCGCGGCGTCGTTTTCGTACCACCCGGAACGATCTGTGGACGGCGTTTCCCTGGACGTTGCGGACGTCGCCGGAGGCGCCGACATCGTTGCCTTCGGCGGCGGTGGCGCGCGCGACGCACGCGCTTCGTGTTTCTTCGGCGACGTCGTCGTGGACGCTGTGGACGGTGATCACACGCGGTGGCGACTTCCCAGAGAAACGTGTTTAGGATCCAAGTGTATCGGATGGACGACGACGTCGTGTGCGGCGCCGTCGCACCCGGCTGGGTTCGTGGTGTTGAGCTTTGGCTTTGCCGGCGACTCGGCGCCGTTCCTGTCAGACGGCGGTTCCACCGCATTTGCGTCTACACAATTCGCGTTTCACGTCCCTGCCAAAGTCCACGCTGGTTTCCCGGAAGCCTCACCCGCAGCGGGAGGCGGCGTGGTGTTCGTCAGAGGGTCGAATTTCCGACCCGGCGACGGCGCGCGCGCCGCGTCGTGCAGGTTCGGCGAGCTGGACTCGGCGAACGCTCCGGCGACTGCGGTGTCGTCGGCGCTGATGGCGTGTGAAACCCCCGAGCGGTACATAGGCATGGTGTCGTTATCGGTGTCCGTCGTGGACGGTGGCGCTACGCACAGCGCTTTGGCCGCCGGTCAGGGCGGCACAGGAGGTGCTACGCACAGGTTCGCGCCCACCGCGCGAGTCACCGGTGGATCGCCTTCGTTCGGTCCTGATTTAGGCGGTACCGTTGTGGCGGTCAGAGGCGTCGGGTTCGAAGACGGCACGCGGCTTGGGTGCCGCTTCGGCGTGATTTATCCCATCGCTGCTGCGTTCCTCGGCGGAGACTTAGTAGAGTGCGTCACCCCCGCGGGAGGCGCGGGCGAGACCGTACCGATAGGGGTGACAAGTAACGGCCGGGACTACACCCCGGGCGGAGGATTGTTTGGCAGCAGGGCGGCGTTTACGTACCAAGAGTCGATTCGCGTCACCGGGGTTACCCCGCGATCGGGGGTCACCGGGGGACGAACCCCCGTGTTTGTTACCGGCGCTGGGTTCGTCAACTCCACCTCGCTGGCATGTCGCCTCGGGCGTGAAATCGTCCCCGCGACGTACCTATCACCCTTCACCCTGCTGTGCGTCGCTCCGGAGCAACCGACAGGCGCGGGTACCGTGTTCATCGAAGTGTCGAACAACGGCGAGGACTGGACGTCGCAACGAACGCTGTTCCACTTCGCGCCGTGTCCCGCGGGATACTACTGCCCCGAGGGCGAACCGCTGCCGTGCCCCAGAGGCGCGTTCTGCGGCGGAGGTTCAGGAGGCGCTGCGAACTTCACGCTGTGCCCAGTGGGGACGTTCCAGCCGCGCACCACGCAATCTTCGTGCCTTCCCGCGCCAATCGGGTTCATCACGCCTGACGTGGGGACGAGCCAGCCCAGCGTGTGTCCCAGGGGCGCGGTGTGCGACACCACCGGTTTATCCGGCACGAGCAAAGCCTGTCCTCCCGGGCATTACTGCCTGGAAGGCACGCGGACGTCAAACTTTACGGATTTCGGAACCCCGGAACGGCCGCTACCGTGTCCCTTTGGCACGTACTGCGGCCCGGGCGTAACGACCAACCGAACAATCGCAAACAACTTCACCACCCCTCAAACGTGCTTCGCCGGATACATGTGCGAACCAGGAAGCGCGACGCCGCAAGGCAGTGGGCCGTGCCCATCCGGACACTACTGTCCCCCCGGGCAGCTTATTCCGTGCCCGTCGCGCACGTACTGCCCCGGCGTGGCGAACACCGAGCCGAAGCCGTGCATTCCCGGTCTGTACCAGCAGGAATACGGCCAAAGCAGCTGTAAAAAGTGTCCTCTCGGGACTATTTGCCCCGGGTTCGCGCGGGAACTCCCGGAGCCGTGTCCGCCCGGGTACGTGTGCGACGACGTCGGTTTGCCGATTCCCAGTAAGCGGTGCCCGGCTGGGCACTACTGCTTGCAAAACACCCTCACGCCAGACCCGCTATCCGCGCTTGACATCGACGCGCTTCTCCGAGCGTCGCCCGTGAGCATCGTGGAAACGCAGTTCCGGCCGCTACCCTGCCTCCCTGCGACGTATTGCATGGAAGGCGTGGAGAACAACGTGACGAACGAGGGTGTGTTTTCGCAGCCGCAGCCGTGCAAGGAAGGGAGTTACTGCGAATGGGGCACCTCGGATAACACGTTCGTTGTGATTGGCGACGTTTCGTCGCCAATGTTACCCTGCCCTCCAGGGAACTACTGCCCCAAAGGGACGTACATACCGATTCCGGCTCCGCGAGGGTTCTTCGCCCCAGGCGAAGGGAACAGCGCCGCGACGATGTGTCTCCCCGGTCTGTACACGCACTACGAGGGCTTCCAAACATGTCTCGCGTGCCCCGCGGGTTACGAGTGTGCGGTGGACGGAACATACAAACCCACGATTTGCCGATCAGGCACGGTACGGTCACTCAGGGACTCGATTACGTGTAAGAACTGCCCTATGGGTACGTGGTCGCCGTTCCGCGGCACCACGGATGAATCCTTGTGCGTGCCGTGTAACCCTGGCTTGGTGTGCTCCTCGGAAGGCGCCGAGAACAACAAGCCGTTTGGCGACTCGGTTTCGCAAGTCGTCAACGAGTTCATCATCGACTGCGAGCTCGGATCGGACACGTGCACCACGGTTGAGTTACAACCCCTCGGCCAGGCGATTCTGTGTCCTGAAGGCTACGTGTGCGACGCGCGGACCACGGTGGCGGCAGTGAAGTGCCCGGATGGGTATTTCTGCGGCTACGGCACAACGCCGGAGACGCAATTTTTCAACAAGTGTCCGATGGGCTATTTCTGCCCCGAAGGCACCGCCGCGTCCGGCCGGTTCCAGTTCCCATGTTCCGCGTGTCATTACTGCCCCGAAGGCACGGGGGTTATCCTTCCCAGGTGCCCTGAAGGCACCAAGTCTGATCCCAACGCGCGGTCCATCGACGAGTGCATCGCCGATCGAATCACGTTCTGGCGCGTGCAACCGCTGAAGCGCGTTTTGATTGACGAGGCATACGCGATTTTGCGGCAACAAGAAGCTGATCTGGCTTCCGATCGCAGACGAACGTTGCTGGAAATCGGGGTTGGGGAGGAAAGCGACCGAGTCGGCGGGTCGTTCCTTCCCAAGCCTCCCGTGGACGGCACGGAGGACGATGACGTTATCTCGGACGTCACAAACCTCTCGCCCAAGGGCGTCGCCATGCTCGGTGAGTTGCTCAACAACTTGCCGCACGATCCAGAGTACGTCGAGGAGATGAACCGCCGAAGGCTTTTGCTTCAAGACGATGCAGACGCAAACGCCACTTCCGCCAACGCCACCGCGAGCGAGTTCGACACGAGTTACTTCGGGGCGTGCGCTGGCTTAAACTTCGGTCTGTTGAACCCAAAATTCATCGCGAACGAAGACGGCACGCCCGCGACGGATATTCAAGGCACCCCTATGGTCAAGTTCACCCTGCCAAGGGGGCACACCGCGAAAGTAAAGCTAGACTTCAGGTTCATCGACGATTTCATCAGGCACGGCCAGCAGTACGAAGTCGCCGTGTTCATCGACGACCGCGTGGACGACATAATGTGCGCGGAGGATGACTACGAGCGGGTTCCGTGTCCGCCGTGGGACAACGGCGACGGGATCAACCGCAAAACCATGGGTTTAGTACAGGGCGCTGAGTTTGAAACCAAGTGCCCGAAAACCACCGAGGCGCTTGAGCTTCCGTTCTGGTTCGCAGGCAACGGTGTGCAGGGCGCGGTGGACCACAACATGGCGGAACCCGCGATGGGCACGTACGTGTGGAAGAGGGGTTTGCATGAGATCAACATCGGGGGGCTGGACGATGTTTCGTTTCGGTTTGAAGTGAGAATGCTCCACGGCTTGTACCAGAACGCGACTAGGAGAGGGTTCCTAGACTCGATGTGCGTCGACACCACGTACCCGCAACGCGGCGGGTCGATTGACAAGTCGTCCTTCCACGTGATTCTTATGAACTCCGACGAGCTGCAGATCCCGCTGAACGTTCCGTTTCGCGAACCGTTCCAGCGGTCCATCGAGCTGGATTACTTTTTGTGCAGTGAACAGCAGATGGACCCGTCCTGTAGGTACGTGTACCCGTCACTCACCATGGACTACAACTCTACGCTGGCCTCCGAGTGGAAGAAGTACATCAAGCAGCAGGAGCTCGCGTTGGAGGCTGGTTTGGAAATTTTAATCGAGGAAGAAGACGACGGCGTGATGGTGGACGACGTTATTATCGAAGAAAACGGCGACATGCACGTCCCTGACGTCACAGAGAAGCAGGAGAAGATCTTCACCGAGGATTACTGGACGCAGGGACGGCCGTTACTGGCGGTGGACTACCTGCCGTTCTTCTCCGGCTGCAGAGGCTTTGATTCGCACATCTACCTGTACCAACTGTTGGAAACGTCCTGGACCGAGATTGAGGATTTCGTCAATTACGGCTCTTGCGATTTAATCCCGGTCAACGAAACCGTGTTCATCGACCAGTGGAGTCCCCAGATCCAAGTCGCGGTGGCGGATGCGTGCGAAGTCGAAGTGGAGTGCTTCTACGAGGAGAGCTTCAAAGAAGCAGCGGCGAGCACGCGGTGGTACGAAGTAGAGGGCGGAGTGCTGTTTCATATCACGCAGGAAGCGGAATCACAGAGCGCGTTGTTTGAAGCCTCAGTGTTGGCGAACGACATTTCCGAACCCGAAGTCAACTTCGGTGCGTATGACGCGGCGGTGACGGCGCAGGAGTCCATCCCAGTAGCGTTCGCCCCAGCCGATGGGATCGAGCTCACCCGAGGGATCATTCCAACCGAAATCACAATCGACATCGCTTACTTCCAGTTCACGCCGAAAGACAAGCGGATGATTTCCGCCGCGGGGACGTTCGACGAGTACGTAAACGCGCGGAAACACGACGGGACGTATTTGTTGACCGTAACGACCACGGCGCTGGGGTGGTTCGAACTCCTCAACGCGTTCGCGTTCGAGGAAGTGGCGTACGTGGTTTTATTCCACCTGTTAGGACTGATTTCCGTGCTGATCGTCGTGGCGTTTTGGGCGGTGACCCGGCTGTCAACAACGTTGAAAGACCCGCCGCGGTTTCGGTTCAGGCAGTACCTGGGATTGGTCTCCTCAGCGCCGAGTAAAGGCATCTTCCTCGGCATGGTCCCCTTCGTCGTCGGGCAGTACTCCATCACGTTTTTGATGGAGAACTTTACGTTCCTCACGATGTTCCCGATTTCAATCGACGACCTGGGCCGCGACATCGACGAAAGCGTCGTCCAAATGGCCACCGCGGGACGCATGGCCCTCGCGTTCCTAACCCTCTCATGCTACCTCATGGCGTGCGCGTCGCAAATCCTGATTCCGCAAATCCCGGAGATGACGCGCATGCGCGAACAGGACGACACGATTTTGATGCAGCCCGAATCGTGGAAGCGCTCGCACTACATCATCGCGAACATCGTGTGCAACATCACGAACATCGCGCTTATGGAGTTTTCGTTCACGGATACGTACGGGATGTACTTCTTCGTCGTGTTCTTGTTGATGAAGGTTTTCCACCTTCTTCTTGAGATGCAAACCGAGGCGTTTCTCGGCGAGGTGATGTTGCTCACGCCGATTTCAGTCAGTCTATCCCTAACCGCAGGCCTCGTAACCATCGCCGCGGACGATTTCACCGATTTCACCCTGGGTTACTACCTCGAGCTGATCATTGGTTTAATCGAGTTTGTGTACCTCGACGCGTTCATCGCGTGGTGCGCCAAGGCAGTTCCTCAGTTACGCCAGCACATCTCGCTCCGTCTGCGCATGCGCCGGGCAAAGAAAAAGGACGATCTTGAAATCAAAGCCGAGAAAGATATCAACGAAGAGGACTCGGTGGTTGAGGACTTGATGGGGTTCTTAACTTCGTACGGCACAGCCACCGCGGGGGCGTACATGACCCCGTTCTTCATCCTCTTCTACTGGCAGTTCAACGACTACCTGCAGCTTTCGTTTCTGTTCGGGTTTCGCAAGAAGGATCTTTTGATTTACCTGCTGTTCGCCGTGGTGATCATTCCGTTCCAGCTCGTGATGGACATCTTTCTGTTCAACACCCAGGAGCTATTCCACGGCTGGAAAGTGTACGAGTACATGAAATACGCGCGGTACCGGTTCAACAACCGTACCGCGCGGTGGAAGGGGTTGGAGCGATCGTACGACGAGTCCATCGACTACTCGTTGCGATCGGTGGACCAGATGTGTTTCTCCTCCCAGTTTTACTTTATTTTGGCAATCGGCGGCACGGGATCGTTTCTCTTTGCGCTTTCCATGTCCATGATGCTCCGCGCATCGTACAACATGTTCGAGGACATTCTGTTCGGCGTGATGGTGGCGCTGACGCTGGGGCTGTGCGTCGTCGCCAAGAAGGTGTTTATGTTCCTCGCGGAAGTCGTGGGGCTGTGGAAAATCAGTCAGGCGAGGATGGACGAAAACATGCTTCGCGAAGACGACCTGCCTGAGTTTGAGGTTGAAGACAAGAGCAAGGGAGGCCAGAGACGGGGTGAATTCACGATCGCCGACCTCTCAACCGACGTGTTCCGAAACAAGTTCCTGGAACACAACAGGATGTGGCTCATGGACCACCTGGCGGGGATGTTGACGCCGCGCACGGCGAAGCGGTTCCGCGCCGCGGGTGGGTCCATGAGGATCAGCGGCGGCCTCAGCGACAGCGACAGCGACGGGGGCGACAGGGACGCGTTCGTGGACAAAGTGCGACTCACGGATGGGGCGCGGCGAATTATGCTCATGTGGAAACACGAAGCTTCGAAGCGCACACGTGGGGGAAGGTTCGCCCGGGTCGCGGGTCTGTCAGAAACCTCAGACAGTGACGCCGACCGCGCGCCAAAGTTTGGACCCGTATCCCTCACCCCGGAAGCCACTGCGCTGGTCAAGGGGTGGCTCGCCGCGTCAAGAGCCGTGCGCGCCGCGCGCGCCGACCGAGACGTCGCCGAGCTTTCCAGCACCGATACGGATGGCGAAATCGGCGCGCGGTGGGGCACACCGGTGCTCAGCGAGCCCTCCATGCGGCTCGCCGAGGAGTGGCTCCGTCGTGCGCGCGTGCGTTCCGGGAAGGCTCCCAAGAACGCGCTGTTCAGCGACAGCGACATTTCAAGCGAGGACGGGTACGGCGCGCCGATCGCGCTGCGTCCTGAATCCGCGAAGATGATGCTAACGTGGCTTTCGATCGTGCGCGCACGACGCACAGAGGAGGGAAGTGACCGCGCGCTCGGGGACTCCACGATGAGTTCAAGTGAGGACAGCGACGATTTAGGCGGCGGGAAAAAGTTTTCCAAACCGGTAGTCGTGTCGGACACAGCGCAGAGTTTGGTGAAGTGGTGGCTACAGAACACGCGTCGCGTGGCGGAGGAAGAGAGCGCCGCCGTGGGTGTCGACGACGTCCAAATTTCCGAAGACTCGGACGACGACTTTGAAGATTCCAGCGACGACAGCTTCCCCACGTCCTCCACGGGAAACGCGAGTCAAGTACCAGGCGGCGACCCGAGCCTGGTACTGGAAGACGTGACCCTAGGGTTGGACGACAGCGATAGCGACCCGGCGTCGGGGTCCAGCGGAAGCTCAGCGCTGGACTCGTCCGATTAATTAATCGAGAAAAAAGAGATGACCCCGCGCCTGAACCCTCGTCTCACCAGACGGTTTGCGTGCGGCGCGGCGGAGTCACTCGATAGCTTAGCACCTAGCAACGAATCAGCTTGATTAGACGCACGAGCTTGTTATTGATGGAAGGAAATCGTCTGTCAATACTGTATTTTCTTGAAGCTTTCTCTCGCGCCATGTCGTGCCCCTTCTACAGATAGCGCACCACATCATCTGGTCTTCCCCTGCCGCGAGGTTAATGGGCCTGTGTTTCTTCCCTCAGTATTTGATCATTCGTTCACCATTGACACCTACGGTAGAAATAGCGCGACGGCTCTATTTCTATTGTAGATGACACACTCGAAAACTAATAATCCTATACTACGGGAAGAAACTCGGCCGCTCAACCTCAAGGCAAGGAATATAACATATGAGTCGGTGTGCTATCACTAGAAAGAACGCGCCATGGCGCGAGAAAACGCCTTTCGTGTCTTTCGCCTCTTTTTATCTCTCATCACGCCGCGTTCGCGGAAGTCCGTCTTTCCACGACACCCTCGGTGGTCGGCGTATCCTTAGCAGCTTCCACCGTGTTTTTCGTCTCCGCAAACGCGTATCCGTTGCTACGCATGAACGTTGACAAGTCGACGTACCCAAACCTTTGCGGGCAGCGCGTTTTGTCGAGGTCCGCTCCGGAGCACGTGAGGCGCGGCGGATCAAACGCTGCGGCTGGCTTGTCAGCCACATGAACCTCCTTCAAGTAGCTCAGCTTCGCGGCTCGTTGCGCCCAGAGGATGACTTTGTCGATGGTAAGCGTCTCCACTCCGACCAGTTCCGCGATTCCGCGAATCACCACGAGCCCGTACCCGACGTCCTCCGCGATGTACCGGTGTTGGAAATCTGGGACTAGTTTCTTTTTGGGATCGTCGGTGTCATCGTCGTCATTCGCTGGACGCATAGGGTGCGTCAACCCCTTGTACGCCGGGTTCGTGCGCATCATCGTCGCCGTTGAGGTTTTGTTCAGGCTTTTTTCGTCGCCGTACGCGTTTAGGAACCACGTGTTGACGCCTCTGGCGCTGGAAAGGTCGTCGATACATGTTGGGTATCTCTCCCGAATTTTGGAGACGACTTCTTCGACTTCGTCGGACATCAAATCGCACGCTAAATCGTCCGGTGCGTGCTCGTACAGCAACGGCGCTGGTCCGCTAACCGGCGTACCGTCCCAGTCCCTCCACCGGTGCCACATCAGCGTCGGGTGCCAGAACGCGTTGACGTTTGAAAGCGTGACGCCGAGAAACCCGCTTGCCAAATTGAGTTTGGGCGTGGGGCCGACTGCGATTTGCAGTACCTCTAATGCAGCTGGGGCGTAGTTTGTGAGGTTCGAGGGGTCGCAACCGAACACCGCAACCGCAGCGTCCACCGTATCCTTGGTTCCCAACACTTCAGCCACAGCGCCTTGCTTTATGATCCGGCACGCCCACGGCAGGGTTTCCAAGCCGGCGATGATAACTTCGCCGGTGACGTTCGCGTCGCCGAGCGCTTGTCGCGCGGCCATGTCGAACCCGCCTTGCGCCACAGCCGCGGCGAGGATGGTGGGCAGGATTTCAGGGGCTCCAGCGCATATGCGGTCGTGCGCGTCCGCGGCAGAGCTTTTTGCCAAATACGGCGCTAAGCCTTTCAGGTACGCGTCGTGGTGTGGTGCGGGTACCGCCAGTAACACGACGTCGTATCTTACGCCTCGTGGTGACCGAAGCGAGGAGAAGGCTTCGGCGAACGTGCCGACGATGGAAAGAGGTCGTCCCCTAATGGTTTCCGCACCTTTGGTTCCCCAGCCACGGACTTCCACGCCGTCGTTCGCGTCGCAACCCTGGCGCATACAGTCCGCCTCCTTGGGGTACGTGGAGAGCATAGTCGCGAGGTGGCCTCGGGCGGCGAGTTGGCCTACCAGAACGTGCGCGGCGTTACCACCGCCGCAAACAAGCACACGTAGGAGCTTGGAGGGCGCGGGCGTTGAAGACATGGTGGGGGTTGTGGAGGACATCGTGAGGAGGCGCGAGGGAGGGCGCGCGCTGGGTTCTGCCGGTGTTGTTGGTGTTGCTTTGTCGTTGCTTTTGGAGTTTTCTTGGAGCAAACCCAAAATCGTCGGGATGTGCTAGCCTATGGGCCCTACTTTTCCTCAGTTCAAAATCGGCCGTTCCGATGTTCGAAACAGGCACCCTCCTCCGGCGAGAACGCGGAGCGCACAGGCACTCGCGGTGTGTGGTGACAGTATCTCGCCCCCTCCAACGGACGCACGCGGACTTCATTGTGGACAGCGAACAGGATTTATTGCCTGACACGGTTCGGTGCTTGCTTCGGATTGGCCAATCCGAATAAATTTCAAAAACCAAGGCCGTCTGTCAGGTTTCTCCACAACCAATGAGCGCTGCTGAGGTGATGGCGCCGGTGGACGCCGTACCCGCGGATGTCGCGGAAGCGCCTGTCGTGGACCCCCCCGCCGTCCCCGTGGACGAGGAGGAAGAAGAGGAGGAAGTGCTGGTGTTCAAAGCGCGCGGCAAGCGCGTCCGACCCGCGGCGGAGGCCAAATCTGGCGACCCCGCGGATGATGAGTCTCCCCGAGGCCCAATCGACGCGAGCCAAGCGGACAGCCCCCCTAAATCCTCTGACGACGAAGGTTTGGACGAGGAAGACGCCGGTCTTCCCGGTAAAAAGAAGCTCAAGCTGCGCACGAAAGGCGCCGCGGAAGCTGCGAAAGCGGCGGGCTTTGAACGTCAACATGGCGACTCCGAGCTGGAAGAGCAAGAGGATGACGAGCAATTTTATTACGACGAAGACGACGAAGAAGCGGCTTTAGAGATGCGCATGCGTCAAACCGGAACGCTGTCCGGGGATGAAGAGGAACCGGAAGATGTTGAATCCGAGGAATCAGAGGAATCCGAAATGGAAGACTCCGAGGATGACTTTGACCTTGAAGAGACGTTCGCGCGGGACGACGCGCGCCGTGCCGCGAAAGCGGCAAAGGCGAAAAAGCCCACAACGCCCGCGCCCATTCCCGAGAACGAAACCGATGAGCAGAAGGAAGTACGAATGGCGAAAGAGAAAGCGGAACTTGCGGCGATGCAGCAGATAATCATGCGAGAAGCGAGCCGACGTGCGAGGCTCAGCGGGTACCACGTTGCCCCGGACCGCGACCCGTTCGCGTACCGCAAAATCTTTGCGCACGTCGCCGCGCGCGTGGACGCGCTGCGGCTCCCCATGCCCCCCCCCGAGCAAACCTTCGAAGAGGCGGAGATGGAGCAGTTCGACGACGAGATGATGGACGGCGATTTAGGGGAAGACGAGCTATCCGACGAAGAGGAGTACGAGTTTGACGACGCGCCGTCTGACATCAAAAAGCAGTCCGCGAAAACGGTTGAGCTGGATTTTGACGCTGACGCGATGGACGACGATGACCTTGACGACGACCTTGATGACCTTGATGGGGTCGCCGCGGTCGTCGCCGCGGTCAAGGCGAAGAAAGCCGCTGGGACGCTTGACATATCAGACGAAGATGCTGCGAAGGAGCTTGCGGCGCAGAAAGCGTTGGAGGCGGAGGAAGCGCGAGCCGCAGTCGAGGAGGAGGACGACCTCAGCGAAGAGGAGACGCACGAGATGACGAAGAAGGAGCGTTTACGCCAGCTGAAACGCGCCAAGGCGTTTTTCAAAGCCGACGCCGCGGCTGCTCGCAAGAAGAAAGTGGGGGAGGCGTTCGAGGACGAAGCCGAGATGTCCGAAGACGGCGGGCACACTTCGGATGAAGAGGAGGTTGAGGTTGAAGAGGAAGCCGGCGGAGACGGTCGCGTAATTAAGCGCCGCGCCACGAAGCGCGCCGACGGCTTGTTGGATCGCGAAGAGCTTGAAGAGATGGTGGATTACATCGACTTCGACGACGCTGTGGACGACGACGAGCGAAGAGCCGCGAAGCGAGCCGCCGCGCACGCCAGGTTCGAAGAAGAGAGGGACGACGAGGAGATTCGCAAGATGAAGGAAGCGCTGGAGAACGGGTTCAGGCGCAAAGACGCGAACGGCGGCGCGCTGGACGACGGGCCGGACGGCTGGCAGCGCCGCCGCAGAGCTGCGGGCGAGGACTCGGAGGAAGAGGACCTGGGTATCGACATCCCGGACCGAGCCTGGGAAGCTGTGGAGCTCTCCTCGGACGACGACGGCGAGTGGGCCGAAAGAGCGGCGAGGCGCAAGGCGGCGGCGGCGGCGGAGGCACAGCGAGCCGCCGCGGGCGACTCCCTCCCCGCGCACGACGGCGAGGACTCGCAGGTTCCTTCCGCGCGGGACGTCGGGTTCGGGTCGCAGGATTTCCGTTCGATGATCGACGCGGGGAAACAGCGACGCCGTGCGAGAACGCGTGTCGGCGTGGACGCCGCCGCGGCGGCTATGGAGCAAGCCGCTTCTGTATCCGCGCCTGGACGGTTCCCCCCCGCGGCGAACCAACTTCCCAGGGCCAACTCTCTCACTGCGAGTTTGGAACGCACGACTTCGACTTCGTTTTTGGGCCGAGGGAACGGCTCAAAGTCCAACGCCGGCGCGGCTGGTGCCGGGCTGGTGCGCACCGCGTCACTCGGGGGCGGCGGTGCCAGCCGCTCGTTCGTGTTCGGCGCGTCAGGTGACTCCCAGAGCATGTGGGACAAAGACGCGGAGGAGCGCTCGGAGAAGCCGGCGACTGTTTTGCGCGAAATCGGCGGCGACGAAAACGCGCGCAGCGACTTTGGATGGGCGCCGCGCGAAAAGATGGCCGCGCCTGCTGCGAAGCCCGCATCCAGGCTCGGCACAGCAGGTGGGTCGCAAAGCCTGTTCGGTATGCTCCAGGCGTCGCAGGACTGGGACGAAGTGCTGGGGAAGAGCGACGATTTGGCGCAGGGTGTCAAGGCGGCAAAGAGCGTTAAGCTTCGCGCCGTGCAGCGGTGAGACGGGTTGGGGTGAACGTACGGGTGTGAACTGTTTTAATATCACAAGCTAATTGGGATATAAGTATCGGTCGTATCTTATGGGTCTTCTCTCGTGATTGACACGAGTTCCAGGGTGACGTGCAAATCGGAGCTCTTCGGGATCAGACCGGGGAATCCTTTGCTCGAGTACGCGTATGATGATGGAAAGATACACGACGCCTTTTCCCCGACGCTGAGTTGCTTCACCGCTTCGTCCCACCCCTTGACGACTTGGCCGCTGGCGACTTTGAACCGAAACGGAACCCCGCGTGTGTACGTGTTGTCCACCTCCTTGCCGTTGGACAAACTCATGGTGTAGTGCACCGCGACGGTCTCGCCCTTCTTGGGGTAGTAGCTCCCATCACCGGCGCGAAGAATCTGAAGCTCGATGGCGGGAGGCATCCTTCCCGACTCGCGTCACCGCCCACGTCGATCGCCAGCTACTCGCGCACCGTCCTCAGCAGCACACACACGCGTCTGTTCTCCGCGTCTCACCGGTCACGCCCGCGCGGCGAACAGTGCGCATACGTCGCAATCGTTCCCCAATTTGGCAACTCAATTTCACGTTTTGGATATTCCCATAAATCACGAGAACTTTTTGCAGCATCGTTGGCACCCCTCCCCAGAGTTCGGCGGCGCGCTGGGGAGGAGCACACTTCGTGTGTCCTCCACACGCGTGGTTCCATGGTGAGGTGAGGACCTCGTGTGGTGGAAAACGACCCCCATGAGGAAGTCATCAGCCTGCTCGACCTCGAGGATGCTCCTATTGATGTGGTAGATCTGATCGAGGATTCCGAGGAAGCGTTTTCACCACCAGCACAAGCCACTCCGGATATCCTCGCTCAACACCGCGTTGACATGAAGCGACTGCTCTCGAAACGCTTCGGCCGGGACTATAATTTGACTTGCGTGTCAGGCAAAAGCGGTGAGCCGGGTGGGAAGCTGTATGAGCGGTTTCGGAAGGCGCACGACACGGTTTGCAAAACCACGAAGACAAAAGGTAAAAAGAACTCCGGCGACCACATCGAGCTTGTTTTTCACGGCACGCCCTTGAAAAACATGTAGACCATTTTACGGGACGGCTTGGATCCCACATGACGCTTGGGACAAGCGCTTGGACCTGGCGAGTACTTCGCGCGTGACCCGTTGACGTCAGTGGGTTATTGCCAGGGAGGCACCACCATGTTAGTCGTCGCCGTGCTCATGCACCGCTCGGGAACGAAAGACCACTGCGGCGGCGTGGTCGTCAAGGATGTTTCATTCCAGTGCCCCGTATTCGCTGTAACGTTCCGGCAAAACACTGGAATGCCGGGAACATCGACCATCCCTGCGAATGGAACCACACAGTCGATTCAAATGATCGCGGCACTTGCGGGGGGCTGGGGGATGCCAAACAATCAAACGCCGAAAGCGAACGGTCGTGGGAAAAGATTGGGTGGGAAGGGAGGCGCCGGTAGCGGCGGTAAATACTCCGCCAACACTTTCGGGGCAGGAGCAAAACAAAAGAAGAATGCAAATCTCGCCTTTCCACCCAAGCACGACACCGACCGAGGCGAAGCGGCGTGGGCGCGCACGTTGCACGAGGAGGACGCCTCGGTGGCCAAGCCGAAACGCACCGCCTCTGCCGCGGCGGCGAAGAGGCAACAAGAGGCGAAGGCAGCGAGGCTCGCAGCAGAGCGTCGCAGGACCAAGCTGGATGGGCGCCTCGCGGCGAAGAATGGCGAGCGCATTGAACTTTGTGACAGCGACGACGACACATGAGAGGTAGGGGTGTAATTTTATAGACTACTCGCGAGACGAAATTGTTTGATTGATGCTTGAAATATTCAGAACCGCTATTCGGCTCTTTACATCTCGAGTTCCTTGCCCACGTAGGGCTTGGCGACGCCGGATTCGTCCTCGTCCTTGGGGGTGTGGATGGTAACGGTGTCGGGAATGGGGTTCTTGGGCCCGGTGCGTCCCTTGGGGTCCCAGTCGAGCATGATTTTCACCTTGATGCCGACGCACCCTTGGCGCAGCAGGACATGGCGGACGGATGAGTCAATGTATTCGCGCACAGGGTTACCGGACGAGATCATGTACCCATCCTTGAACTTCATGGCCTTGCCTCTTTGGCCTCGGAGTTTGCCGGACACGACAACTTCGCAGCCCTTGGCGCCGTTCTCCATGATGAAGCGCAGCACGCCATAGCACGCGCGGCGCACGGCGAGACCGCCGATGAGCTTGTACTTGAGCGACTCGGCTTGCGCGATGGCGCACAGGCCGCGGTTGGCAACCTTCTCCGCGTACAACTCAACGGAGCCTTCCGCGAACCCGAAGCGCTTTTGCACCAGAGAAGTGAGCTCGCGAATGCGACGGCCCTTCTCGCCCAGCACGGACTGCGTGCGCGTGGCGCGGATGATGATCTCGGT
>TARA_B110000977_G_scaffold21250_1_pt1 | contig 21721 bp, 19 predicted proteins | sample TARA_B110000977 | Tara Oceans TARA_B110000977 (sample SAMEA4397798) | marine metagenome | biome: Polar Biome; feature: [SRF] surface water layer (ENVO:00010504); material: water (ENVO:00002006), including particulate matter (ENVO:01000060) such as... | depth 5 m | reverse complement strand
TTTCACGCCGCTGTACATTGCTGCTGGACAGGGCCACGAGGCGATAGTGCGAGTGCTGATCGAATTGGGCGCGGACATCGACAAGGCGCCGAATATCGGCGCGACGCCGCTGTGTATCGCCGCTCAAGACGGCCACGAAGCGGTGGTGCGGGTCCTCATTGAGGCGGGCGCGGATGTCAACAAAGCGAGGAATGACGGCGAGACGCCACTGACCATATCAATGACACACATTTTCAACGTCGCTCAAGGGGGACACGCGGGTATTGTTCGGATGCTCAAAGATGCCGGTGCGGGCGATGGGCGAGTATATATAGATGAGCTCGACTGAAAATAACCAAATTAATTTTGGAGACAGTTTCCGTATTATTAACCAACCATCTTCCACTTCCCCTCCGCCGTGGCTTTCTTACGCTCTCTCTCCGCCTCGCGCTGCGCCTTACCTTTCCGCTGCTTTTTCTTCCAGGGCCTCCCGTCAGGCCCATTGCCATCGGCGTCGGGCGCTTTCCTTTTCTCCCCGGACGTTTCTCCCTTGGGCTTGGGCTTGGCGTCGCCGCGCGCTTTTTCGTCTCGCTTCCCGTCCTTCTTGCCATTCTTCCCGCCCGTCTTGGCTCCCTTGGCTCCCTTGGCTCCCTTGCCTTCCTTGGCCCCGTCGCGCTTCTCCTTCTTGCCGCTCGGGGGCTCGTCCGTCTCCTCCGCGGGCGTCGCTTCGGGCGCTACCTTCCCCAGCAGCGTGCATGCGCGCGTCAGCGCGGTGACCCCCTTGGGCGGCATACCGGGCACCAAAAATTGTTTCTTCGTCGCCGCCAGCACCGCGTTCGCGTTGATCGCGGTGGAAAGCGGAGTTCCCTCCGGCTCCAACCGCCCCAGCGCTTCTAAGCACTGCAAAGCCATTTTCGCGGTGTCGCCACGCGCACCACGGTTGCGACACGGCGCGCCGATCGCCACGACGATCGCGTCTACTAGTTTTTTCGTGTGCTTCTTCGCCGCAGCCGCCGTGGCGGGGCTCCGCCGCCGGCCCAGCGCCAGCACGGCGGCGAGCAGCTTGAGACCCTCGGCGCGCAGAAACTCGCCGCGGGCGCCTGGCTTGTCCGCCAGCGCACTGGCCACAGACGCGAGGTCTGGAACGAGCGCAGCAGCCAGGGCGGGATGCCTGTCGAACGCGGCTTGGAAGAACGGACCTTTCAAGCGACACCGCTTGTTGGTTTTGAACTCCTTCAACGCGGCGGCGTACGCCTTGACCGCGGTGGGCGTCGCCGGCGAATCCGTATCGGTTTCCTTCTCGCCGCGCTCGTGCCGCCCGAGCGCTTCCAGGACACGAAGCAGGTACAAGCTCACAGCAGTCGCGGGCTTGGCGAAACCCTTGGCGTCGCCGGTACCGGTGGGCCTGGCGGCGGCGCGAATCGCGGACGCCAGCGCGGCGGCGACGGTTTCGGAGGTTACGGGATCAGACCCCGCGCCGGTAGGGACGTCCCTGGCGTGGCACACGTGCTTCGTTAACACGCCTCCGATGCGCTCGGCGAGCGCGGAGGACTGCGGCGTCCCAGCGGCAAGCGCGGTTTGCATCGCGCCAAGTAACGGGAGCGCCGCGCCGGGAAGCCACGGCGACGCGGGCTGCGTCCGCGCGTACAGCTCGAGAAGCGCCAGGACTCGAAATTTGAAATCCCGCGTCGCACGCACCATTGATTTTTTACGTTTGATGTCGTTGCGTCTGGACTTGAATGCCTGGCCCAACAACGCGTCGATGTCGAACATGGCCTCGTCGTCCATGTTTTCCGCGGGGTCTTCCTCTTCATCGGAGTCGATGTTCGCGCCTGATTTCTGCAAAGCAGCCGCGATCGCAGCGGCGCGGGTCGCATCCACCGGAGACTCGTCGTCTGAATCGGCGTCGTCGCCTGATTCGTCGTCCGAGTCGTCGTCCAAGTTTTCATTGTCGTCGTCGCTCTCCCCGTCCACCACCACGTCATCATCCGACCCACTCACTTCCTCTTCCTCCTCCTCGTCGTCCTCATCTTCAAGCGGTGCTTCGTCATCCGACCCGTCGTTTGTACCGTTCGCGTTCCTGTTGTCCGCGTCGGGCGCCAGCACCACGCGCAACATATCCAGCACGCTCGCTTCGGACACGCTCGGCGAAATCGATTTGAACACGTGCTCCACGACGTCTCGGAGCAACGCACTGGGCTGCGCTAACAGGGAGAGGAGGATATCAACGAGCACGTCCATGGGTTTCGGAGGGGTGTCGTCATCATCATTACCTTTCTTGCCTGCTTTTTTCGCAGGGGGGGGCTGTAGCAAGTCGTCCACGCAGCGCGGCAAGTCCTCGATGGCGGGCGTGAACTCGCGCCAGTCGCTGACTTGCAGCACGGCGAGCGCTCGGAGGAGGGGCGTCACCGCGGCAACCTCCGGTGCATTGGCCTTAGCCTTCGACGCTTTCACCTCCACCTTTTCAAGCTTCTCAAGCGCCAGAAATAGGGACTCACGAACCTCTAAACACTCCTCGGGCATCCCGTCCATGTGCACAACGCCGCTCCCGTCAGCGTCAAGCCGGCGACACAGATCCGCCGCCGCTGCGAGTAAATCGGGAGGAGGGTCTTTCGTGTCTTTCGATTGCTTTTTCTTATCTTCCTTCGGCAATTTCGTAGCAGTAGCAGCGCGTCGCGCCTTGACGTTCGCCGCGAGCAACGCGGAGGCGCGCACGGCGCACGCTTCCCTCAGGCCGTCCACGGGCGATGCCAGCGGCGCGACGCCCACGTCAGTCAGCAAACTTTCCGTTTTCCCCTTTTTGGATTTTCCAGCAGGTTTGGAATCCGGGTCTTCCGTGTAATACGCGTGCGTGACTAGGAACTCCAACAGCGCCGTTTGCGAGTCCCGTGGCAACCGGGGCCACAACCCGGTGGCTTGCTCAAGCGCCCACAGACGACGTTTGTTCTGCGCGGCGGCGCTCGCCGCGCCTTCGCCCTCTGCCGCCGCGCCCCTCGCTTCTCCTTCCGGCGCCGAGACGAAGATGCGCATCAACTCACGGGCGTGTTCCGACGCGTCGTCGCCGGTGAGCCCACCCAGAAGGTCCCTCAACACGTTCTTCTTGTCCCCCACCTTGTCCAAACGGTGCGGCCCCAAACGCTGCAGAGCGGCGACTACGGAGAGACGCACGTCGGGCGGCGTGTCCTTCGCCTTGGCGTGCTTCAAGACGTGCGCCAAGCAGTCATCCGCGGCGGCGTGCAGGTAGTTGTCTTGCTTCGCCAGGTTGTTCAGCAGACACCGGTTGAAGTTATCGCTGAACAAGGTTGGCACGATTTGGGCGTCGGCGCTGGACAGCAGGGACGCGAACAAACGGAACCCGAGAAACCGCCGTTGGTGCGAGCCGCTAATCATCAAACCTTGCTCCACCAAAACATCCCACAGGGATTCCAGCGCACCTGAAATTTCGTACCTACGAGCAGCACCCATCAGCACGCCCCACACCGTGTGCACCTGCGGGTGCGAGTGCGACGACTCAAGAAGCGCGTCGCGGATCTTCTCCAAGTGCGCGCGGCAGAAAAAAGACGTCCACCGCGCCGCGTTTACTTTTTCTTCAGCAGCGTCGCCGCCTTTCTTCTTCTTGCTTTTCTTGGCATCAGCGCCGGTATCAGCGACCGCCTTTGCTGCAGCCGCCCCCGCGATTGCATCCTCCGATGACATTTCCGGCAACACGTCGCACCGTTGTCGCAGCTCAGCAGGCAGCGCCGGCCAGAACTGCGCGGCGAGCGTAATGGACTCGGGCGTCGCGTCCGCCGCGGGCGTCGCGATCCAGTCCGCCAGCGCGGGCGCGTTCGTTAAGATCTGCGAGACGGTGCCTTTCAAGCCATCCACGGGCCCACCGACCGCCATGGTGATTTCCAGTATCACGGCACTGGCGGACTCGGCGAGGTATGTCTTTGACTTTGCGAGCGTCGCGACTTCCTGCGCCACTGTCGCGGCGAAATCCACCGCCTGCGTTAATGTGATCTTCCCCGCTTCAAGCCGCGCGGACATCGCCCTGACAAGCGCGGCGATGCCGAACAGCTGTCCCATCAAAATGTCACGCGCCTCAGTGCCTTTCGTGGCCTGCGTGATTGGTTCTAGGCTCGTTTTCAACAGTTTAAGCCCGTCCGATAGAGACACCAGCGGGATCTCCGCGAAGGCGGCGGTGAGCGCGAGGGCGAAACCTTGACGCGCGCCTGAACGACCGGAACCCAAACCTCTCGCTAAGCGTCGCAACGCGTACACCAAAACGGGGGAGCACCCAGTTAAGGATGGGGGGGCTTCGTTGGAATCCCCAGGACCGGCTCCGTCACCTCTGTCCATCTCGTCCGTCCCATCTCCCATCTCCACAGCTCCATCACCCGAAACCACGTGCGCATCCTGCGCGCTTTTCAGCTCGTGCACTAAACGTACCGCGCTGTTCTGCCGCGTCTCCGCCTCCACGTTCGCCAGGTCCCAGAAGTGCTGCAGGACATGCCCGGGCACCTCCAGACGCGCCATTGTGGGGACGCGCGCGGGGAGTGCGCGAGAACCACCGCGCGGTAGGCAGTGGTTGTTGAGAACAGCGGCCGCCGCCGACTGGAGAAGTTGTGAAAACTCAGAGTGAGCCGCCGTTTCGTCGACAGAGACTCAGAAATGGGTCTCCCATTTTCCTATGGGCATTTTAACCTTTAACCTGGCCAAAAGATCAGCGCCTTCGGCAGTCTTCTTGGACTCCCAAAACACGACACGTATACTGAATTCCCAAAGGCGGCGAGTCGTGCGCTTCCTCGTCACACGTACACGCGCGCACTCGCGTTCACACGGCGCGTCGCGACAGGAAGTCACACCGGTGTTTCTGTGTAGAAGCACGGTTCATCGTTCCTTAAACGCCACAGAGGTCATCGACACGTGAGACGAATTGCACACGATCGCCACGATGTTGCAGAGAATGATGAGCACCGCGCGCCGAAGCGCAGCGCTGGTGCGTACCCCCGACGACGCGAAATTTCTCCGATTTTAGCAGTGACTGGTAGTTAGAGTCAACCACGGGGTCGTGCGCGTCTCTGACTCGCACGCGCTGTGACCTCCGACGCCACCTGTCCACCGATCTTTGGCAGTGACGTCTTTGCGATCTGGCGCCGGCGGCAACCGACGGCCGATCCGAGATGAGTCTCGATCATGACACCACCTCCTCATCCCAAACCATGGTCTTGGTGTCACGACTTCTACACAGTTCTTTACCGGACCCTAACTGATCGTCTCTATCCCCCCCTCTCCCCTAAACAGCGCCCCGCCGCGGCCGCCGCCTGGAACGACACGAGGTTCGCCTCCCTGGCGAGCTTCCGAAACTACGCCAGCGGCGCGGAGGTCATCGGCATTGATCTTGGCACGACGAACTCGTGCGTCGCCGTGATGGAGGGCAAGACCGCGAAGGTGATTGAGAACGCGGAGGGCGCGCGTACTACGCCTTCCATGGTGGCGTTTTCCGACAAAGGCGAGCGTTTAGTCGGACAACCGGCAAAGAGACAAGCCGTGACCAACCCCACGAACACGTTGTACGCGTGCAAGCGGTTGATCGGCCGGCGCTTCGACGACGCGCACACGCAAAAGGAAGCCAAGATGGTGCCTTATGAAATCGTCGCTGCGTCCAACGGCGATGCGTGGGTTGAAGCCGGGGGCAAGCAGTATTCGCCCTCGCAGGTGGGCGCGTTCGTGCTACAGAAAATGAAAGAGACCGCGGAGAGCTACCTTGGGCACGGCGTGACGCAAGCAGTGGTCACGGTGCCCGCGTATTTCAACGACGCGCAAAGGCAAGCCACGAAGGATGCCGGGAAGATTGCCGGCTTGGATGTGTTGAGGATCATCAACGAGCCCACCGCGGCTGCGTTGTCGTACGGCGTGGACAAGAAAGAAGGCCTCGTCGCTGTATATGACCTCGGTGGCGGCACTTTCGACGTCTCAATCCTGGAAATCTCAGGCGGCGTCTTCGAAGTCAAGGCCACGAACGGCGACACTTTCCTTGGTGGCGAGGATTTCGACACCGCTTTGTTGGATGAATTTCTGTCGCAATTCAAAAAGGAAAGTGGGATCGACTTGACCGGGGATAAGCTCGCGATTCAGAGGTTGAGGGAAGCGGCGGAGAAGGCGAAGATTGAGCTGTCTTCCGCGGCTTCTACGGATATCAACCTTCCGTTCATCACTGCGGACGCGACTGGGCCGAAACACATGGCGATGAGTCTTTCGCGCTCGCAGCTGGAAAAATTGGTCGGCCCGCTTCTGGACAGGACGAAGGATCCGTGCCGCGCGTGCATCAAGGATGCGGGTATCAGTGCCTCAGAGATCAACGAAGTGCTGCTTGTTGGGGGTATGAGTCGCATGCCCAAGGTGAACGAACTCGTGAAGGACCTTTTCGCGGGCAAGGAACCGAATAAGGGCGTGAACCCTGATGAGGTGGTCGCGATGGGCGCGGCGATTCAGGGAGGGGTGCTCAGAGGCGACGTCAAGGATATTCTTCTGCTGGACGTGACGCCCTTGTCGCTGGGCATCGAAACCCTGGGCGGTGTGTTCACCCGACTGATCAACCGTAACACCACTATTCCCACCAAGAAATCGCAAACCTTCTCCACCGCCGCGGACAACCAAACGCAGGTCGGGATTAAGGTTTTGCAAGGCGAGCGCGAGATGGCGGCGGATAACAAGATTCTCGGGAACTTCGATTTGATGGGCATTCCGCCCGCCCCTCGAGGGTCGCCGCAAATCGAAGTCACGTTCGACATCGACGCCAACGGCATCGTCAACGTGTCCGCCCGAGACAAAGCGACGAACAAGGAACAGCAGATCACGATTCAATCGTCTGGTGGATTGTCGGACAGCCAAGTCGAGCAGATGGTCCGCGACGCGGAGGCGCACGCAGACGCGGACAAGAACCGCAAGGAACTTATTGAAGCCAAGAATGAAGCGGATACGTTGATTTACTCGGCGGACAAGAACCTTTCCGAGCACGGCTCGAGCCTACCGAGCGAGGTGACGGATGCTATTAAGGGTGCGCAGAGTGATTTAAGGACCGCGCTGGAGCAGGAGAACCTGGAGGAGGTTAAGGCGAAGATTGAAGCGCTGCAACAGGCGGTTATGAAGATTGGCGAGTCGCTGAACAAAGGGGCGGGCGGCGCGGCCGCCGACGGCGCTACGTACGAAGGCGAAGAGGTGAAGAAGGAAGAGGAAGAGGAGCAGAAAAAGGAAGAACAGAAGTAAGTGGGTAGCTTGTGGTGCTACAGAGAATAGTGCATGATACCTTTAAGGTTCTATATGTCAATACGATTCAAACTCTATCAATAATACAGCCGCGAGCGCTACAGTTTCTATTACTCAACTGCTTGTCGAACTGCAATCACCGACTCCCTCCTTGCTTTCCCTCGACGTATCGCACGGACTCCAGGATGCCGCCCCCGCCCTGGGTTCCGTTACCAAGTGATCCAGACCCGGTTCGTTTCAACCCTCCGCTTCGTGAATTACTCGAACCCTCCTCCGCCGCTCCCAACCCACCACCCCCCAACCGCTCGTACGCTATGTTCTTCCCGCTGAGTTTCGCGCGCATCTGCGCCAAGCCAGCCACACCACCGCCCTCCATGGCGCCGCTCACGGAGCTCGCCTTGCCCCTCCGCAAACGATCTGCCCTCTTGCCGCGTAAGTAGTGCGTCTGTGTGTGAGTTGGTGGTGAAGGGAATTCATGAGGGTCAGTGAGGTATGTGGGGGACAGGAGAGGTGGTTGGAAGAGAGCAATCAAAATCGATTTTGTACGATCGATCAAGGCGCGCTCGCTCGCAACCCAAACCTACCACGTAAAGAAAGAACACCACGATCATGAAGATGAACCCGAGAAGCAGCTGGCCGAGCATGTTGAAATGGTGCGGCCACTGGTTCGCCTCGGTGGTCTGGTGGTCGGGGTGGTTCCCCATGGTGCGCGCGCGTTGCCAACTAATTTGATTGCTCGAAGCTTCCTCCAAGATTTTTTTTTTTTTTTTCTGATGCTAGATGGAGGGGCTCGAGGGGAACATCGGTGGGCTCTACACAGCGTCAAACGCTACGAGAGTAGGCTCAGTGGTAAATATGATGCTCACCAAGGCACTGGTACCGCGTGTGGCCTCTCAAACGCCGTTGATCGCGAGTTATGGGCTTTGAGCGCCTTTTTACAATTTAATTTATATTTTCAAGAAATGCCACAGAAGGCACATCGATGGTTTCTTCCCGCATTAAGCGACACCAGCAGTAACTCCGTAGCTCAGAGGAAGAGTGGTGGGCCCATAGATTCTACGCTGCTTGAAATCGAGTGGTAAAGTTGTTGGGTTACCCACAGGTCGCGCGATCGAAACGCGCCGGAGTTATTCTTTTGTTGCATTTGAGGCCATGGCGACGTCCGCGGCGACGTCCTGTAGCCCGTGAGCTCTTTAAACGGGGCATTCGGTTATCAGACGGCACCTTGGGGACGCCCGCATTGAGCATGCGTAACGCTATTTTTTGTCTTTGAAGAAAAGTTTCGACACAAGCGCACACTCCGAATTTCTACGCCGCGGTACGACTGTTATAGACATCGCTTCATGTACAGTATGTGTAGACATCGTCAGTTTACGTCCCATCAATAAAAAAAGTACCGTAACCAGGGTGTTCCTGGCGCTGTGCGCTACTACTCGAGGGCGTGCGCCTCGGTGGGAAAATCTCTGCCAAAAAACCATATTTCCGAACCACGAGGGATCGAACCAGACGAGGTGTTTTTTCTCCACGATGACCTCGCGCGTGAGACCCTCCGCGGGATGGTTCCGCCGCGGTGCGTCCCGACATGGCGTCGTGGAAAACGTGCCGTGCCGCGCTTGGACTAAGTTGGCGGAGTGTCTTGATGACTGCGAGGGTCGTCAAACCGACCCAGTGCGCCGTGGTTTGAGCTTTCCCCGCTACTGCGAACAGCTTTCGACCTTTCGTAACGTCCGAGGTTTTTCCTTCCCTCGGAATCCTCGAAGACGAAGAGACGCAGCACAACGACGCGCACACGACACCCTCCGCGATGAATTTCTTCCGATGGGCGCGCGATATCTTTTTTCGTCTGTGGCGTACCCTCGAGGCCGTAGCGCGCAGGTCCTCCCCGCAAGAGGCCATCCCCGGCCTTCCCGACCACCTTGTCATCATTCACGTACTTAGATCTGAGTATTTTGACGATCCCGCAGATCTCGCCCGGCTCCGAGCGGTGAGCCGTGGAATGAGCGACGCGGTGGCGGCGAAGGGGCTTGAGTTAGAGGAGCTTACTGAACAGCGGGCCGCGCTGGAGCCGGGATGTTTCAGCGCGGTGCAGCGCCTGCAACGGTGAGGTCACCTGTCGCGTCCAGAACTCCTTTGTGTCGCAGCCGCGAGGAGCACAGCTCGAAGAGTTGCAAGAGTTGCGTGAGAACGGCTGCCCGTGGGACAAGTGGACGTGTGCTGCGGCGGCAAGGGAAGGACATCCCGATGTTCTACAGTGGGCACGTGCGAACGGGTGTCCGTGGGACGCAAACACGTGCTCGGAGGCCGCAAGGGATGGGCACTTCGAGGTGCTGAATTGGGTGCGCGATAACGACTACCCATGGGACGAGGATGTGCCGCACATCGCCGCTCATTTCGGTCACGGAGCGGTGGTGCAGGCGCTTATCGAAGCGGGCGCGGATATCAACAAGTTGATGAGTAACGGCGTGACGCCGCAGTACACCGCCGCTAAAGATGACCTCGAGGCGGTGGCGCGTCTTCTAATCGAAAAGGGCACAGACGTCAACACGACGCGGGATGAAAGCGGAACGCCGCTGTGCATCGCCGCTCATGAGAACCACGAGGCGGTGGTGCGAGTGCTTATCAAGGCGGGCGCAAACGTCGACGCGGGAAATGATATCAAGCTGGGGGATGGGACGGATACAACGGAGGATGACGGCTGGTCGCCGCTGCACATCGCCGCTCATGATGGCCACATGGCGATGTTGCAGGCGCTGATCGAGACGAACGTAGACGTCAACGTGGTGAAGTTTTGGGGCGTGACGCCCCTGTGGATCGCCGCTCGAGACGGTCAACTGGCAGTAGTGCGGACGCTGATAGAGGCGGACGCGGACATAAAAAAGACAAATTTCGCTAACAGCCCGGATGTTCGCAATATGCCACTGGGCATCGCCGCTGACGAGGATATCGATCAGATGCTTAGGGATGCGGGCGCGGTAGAATGGTTTTATGAGAGCGACGAAGACGAATAAGTTGGCAAGCGGTGACGACAGACACTTGAAAAGAACGAAAGACAAAAAAAATTCTCGATGCGTTTGTTATTTCTCATCGCTCGCCTTCCTCTGTGTCCCTCGCCCCAAAGAATAAGTGGTCAATAAACGCATCGCTATAATAGTTATAGCGTGCTTTCACCACGTGATATATCTATATATTTAGCGATCGCCCCTGACTTTCTGCGCGAACTTGCTTGACCCGATATCGGCGGACCCAGGGAACGCGCCGAACGTGGTTACGCGCGGGATTTCCCCCCCTCCCCTGATCCTGGCGTACTCCACGTACGGCGGGTCACGGTCCCCGCCCACGTATTTGTTCCCGCCCGGGATGCAGTTATCAGTCATGACTTTGAAGTTCTTGATGATCGTGACGGCGGGGCCGGGGGCGCGTTTGCCTAGTTTGCGCTGCGAAGCGTACTGGTCTAAAACGGCGCGGTTGATGCCGTCTTCGCTCACCACATCGATGCCCTTCTGCTCGTCGCCCTTGTACAGGTATGGGGCGAACATACACAGCTGGTTCGGGCCGAGGCCCATGCGCTTGAACCAGCTGGTGAGCTCATCACACGTGGCGTTGGAGCCGGGGACGAGGCCTTCGGGGTCGGCGGAATCAGAATCTCTCCTGCCGATACGCACCTTGGCGCCCAAGTACGGGTTGGTCCCAACAAACAGGAACTCGTAGTTCGGGTCATCGGGGCCCATGACTTCGTAGTAATCCTTGGCGAACGTTTGACGCGCGGCGTAGTGTGGCACGATCGCAATCACGTCGGCCCAGGAGATGGGCTGGTTCACCGCGGCGTCGATTTTCTTTTTGATCTTTTCGATCGACGCGAACGCTTCTTTGCAGTCGGCGTTTTCGGGGCGGTCCAGTTCGAAGCGAATGGAACCGTTCGCGCCGTTCTTCTTCCCGACGACGTTGTACGAGCCAGCGTCGTGCAACGCGAGACGCATGTAGTCCTGGAAGGGTAAATCGATAGATTCGTTGATAATAGGCTCGATGAACCTCAGGTATTGTTGCTGCGCCCGGCCTTTTTCGCCGCCGTTCGTGAGCGGGTATCCCTCTTCCTGCGAAATGGGATCCACCTCGAGTTTGGGTAAATTGATTTCCCTCTTCGCCTTGACATCTCCAGCGGCGGGGGAGGGGAGCTCCAGGCCGTCGAACAAGCCAGCGAACGCGGGTGACGCGGCGGCGAGGGACGCCACGGACGCGGTCACCGCGCTCAGCGCCGCGCGGCGGTTCACCACGGGGGCGGTGACATCCGTGGTTTGCTCATCCTTAGCAGACGCGCGGGTCACGGTGGAACGCTTGTTGGAAACGCGCGAGCCGCCCACGCGACGCGCGGGCGCGACCGTGAAGTTGGCGCCGACGAGAGCAGCCATACTGTTGTGAGGGGAGGAGTTGGGGTGTGCGGTCCTAAACGAACGGCGCGGATGACAGTGGGGACGAGTGCGTCTCTCGCCCGATCGTCACCCAATTTGTTGTTACGCGTCCACGGGAGACACGCCAGTGAACGCCAGCTGGCAGCCAATAACAGATGCGATGCAGATCTTGGTTTGATAGGCGGAAGGGGTCCTTGAAACCGCGGCTACGAAGGGGAGTGCTTTCAACGACGTCCTGCACTCGGTCAAGAATCGAGCTTGATAGGAAATCGATGGCTGCAAACTCAAAAGCACTTTTGCCGAAAGTCGGCATCCTCGCCCGTCCGGAAGCACTCCTCCAGCCGCCGTCACGAAAGGTGTGAGCGCGCGCTGACTGTCCTAGAAGTTGTGGACTATACCTTACAAGGCTAAACCGTATAACTTGGCAAGGCATCACCATGACCGCTCTCTGCGCGCACATGGGCGCGTCCCTGGTTGGAACGGCGATTTCCACTCGCGGGTCGGCGACGAAAAAAATGTGCGCGCCCGCGGTGGCGTGCAGGTCCACCCCTGCGGCTTCGCGAGCGTGCGGAACCTCCCAAAGACAGAGAGGCTCGGTTTCGGGGACGTTCGGCGACAAGACAGGCGTGGTCCACGCGCGCGGGATGCGTCGGGGCAAGGTACGTTATCGATGCCGACAAACACCAATAACCGCTTTTCACGGAGCGCGGATAAGGGTCCAGCTAGGGTTGCCCCATTTTCAATTACTCACCATCTTCCCTCTATATCAACAGGTCGTCCCCACCGCGGTTCCCGATAGCTTCTCCGGCGTGCCAGGCATGGGCGCCCCCCAAAACGAGGACGAGAAGGGCTTCATGGAAATCTTCTTCGGCAAGAACCCGAACAAGGGAAAGGTACGGAGTGTTTGGATGACAGAATCAATCAATCCATTGCAGTTGCGAAAAGTAAAACATTGAAACTAACCTTCAACCCACTATCCCCGTTAAAAAAACCTCCGCAGGACCACGCCCCCCTACAGTTCCGGCTTCTCTCCCTGCTACCCTACCTGATCCCGTGCATGGGCGCTATTGCGTTTACGGACCAGGCGTTCATGGCCTTCCCTATGACGTTTAAAATCGCGGTCGCCATTTCGCCGCTGCTGCAGATTTTTTACAGTAACTCGTTCATCCCGTTTGTCACGTTCTTTACGCTGTTTTTAGCGGTAGTGCGGAACGTCAAGCTGAACCACTTTTTGCGGTACAACACCATGCAAGCAATTCTGATCGATATTTGCGTCATGTTAGCGGGTTTGATTATGCAGTACCTGCCGATGTTCATCACGGTTTCGCGAATCGGCGACATGTTGGAAGTGTTCACGTTGATGAACGCGCTGTTCGCCTTGATGTACTGCGCCTGGAACGTGGTCCAAGGAATTTACCCGGAAATTCCCATTATTACGGAAGCCGTTTATGCGCAGGTCAGGGACCAATAAACGATAGTTGTGAATACAGAGCATCATTAGTAGTACCTCTGGAGTTTCGTAATTCGTGCACAATACAATCTCGCGTTACATCACTGCAGGCTACTCTCCCTGAACTACCTCCCTCTCTCACAAAAAAATGTCAATCAATTCGGCGGCGGGTACCTCAGCGCTTGTTGCTTTACTTTCCTGTCGTACTCCACTCGGTCGTTGGTGAAGAGCATGTACGCTTCTGATTGCGCCGGGGACGCCGGGTTTGGCGAATCCAACAAATCCTGCACACCGAGCAAGATCTGTTTCACCGTGATCGACGGTCGCCACCCGTCGTCTTCTGAAAGAATCGACAGACACACGGTACCACTGGGGTAGATGTTCGGGTGGAAGAACCCTTCCGGAAACTTGCACTTAGGCGGTTTCGACGGGTAGTCCTCACTGAATTCCATCGTCAAAGGGTAGAACCCGAGGTCCCAAAGCGTGTCCTTCCGTCCAGGAATCTGACACTCCCACCGTAACAAGTTCACCGCCCCATCAGACCCAGTCGCAGGCCTGGCGAAGAAACCGTGCGGCCGATCCTTGCGCCAAACCTTTCGCTCCTCCGCCAAACGAGACCGAGCGATGCCCGACATCGTTCGGTACGCCACGCGCCAGTGCGAGTGCGAGTGCCAACTTTCGCGCCCGAATCTTTTCGATCTCGCACTTTTGAAACACGACGTTTGGATGTAAGTCCTCGGTGGTTTCGAAGGTGTACTCAGAACCGGCGGCACGCGAGAGACATCCCGAGGGGTTCTCACGCGATGCCTGCTCGTATCTCTTTGCTCGTGGCGGTCGTGTTCCTGTCGTCGCTTTGGTCCTCCCCGTTTCCCGCGCTCGCGCAGGTCTCCGACCCCGTGCATCACGACCACGTGGTGACAAAAAACTCGAACAAGTTTCTGAGACGCACCGTATTACCTGACACGCACGACGACGACGAGGCGGAGTACCCAAGAGATGAGTGCCATGCGAACTTGCGGTTACGGTGGCAAAGCGAAGTGTCCAGTTCCGTGTACGCCACCCCTGTGATTACGGATCTGTGGAACGACGGACACAAACAGATCGTGGTGCCTTCGTTCGTGCATCTGCTGGAAGCGCTGGAGGGCGAAAACGGCGGTCGAGCCGCGGGGGCGTGGCCCGCGTTCCACAAGTCGCACGTACACGCCTCGGCGGTGGTGCGGGAGACGGAGCGTGGAACGGAAATCCTGCTTCCAACGTACGACGGCGAGGTGCTGTTTTTCAACCACGACGGGTCCCCGGCGATGGGTAAAAAACTAACCATCCCGCCGCTTCCGGTGAAACGAAACTGGTACGTGCATTTATCGCCCGATCATGTTGATCACTCAGCGCCCGATGTCGGATCCGATGAAACAGAAACGTTCGAATCTGGTTTCAGAGCCCCTGAAACCGACGTGCCGCCACACGGAGACGCGAGTGCTGGGTTAGAGCAACAGCAGAGGACGAAAGAACGAGCGACGAATCAAGCAACTCGCGCTAATCACCGAAAATTGTTGCAGGAGGAACAGCGCGCGCCCGGGGCTGACGCCGGCGAGCACACGTTAACTGACGAAGCCGCGGCGAGTTTTTCCGTGTTCGAAGACGACGAGGATGGGTATGAGGAGGGGGTATATAGCGAGGAAGGTCACTACGGTGAAATCGTCGATGTTGAGGCGAATGACGATGACGAGGACGTTTCTGACGGTACCTATACTTCGTGGCAAGGCGCCGAGAACGGCATTCCGCACGGCGACGCGCGGCAGGGCGTGGGACGAAGGGCGCCGAGTGATTTAGAGGGTCACGGAGAAGGGGATCCAGGGACTGCTCCGGATAGCTATAGACACATACATCGCGCTCCTGGCTGGCGAGATGAATCCTACCAACGACCGAAAGGGTCGGATGAAAGTAACGCGCCGTTCGTCCACGTCGACGCTCATTTACTGTGCACCCCCTCCGTCGCCGACGTGGACGGCGACGGCCGGCACGAAATCATCCTAGCCGTGTCACACTTCTTCGACAAGGAGTACTACGAGAACTCGAAGCACTTCCATGAGTTGAGGAATCATGGTATTACACAAGACAAATTAGGCAAGTACGTCGCGAACGCGATTGTCGTGGTGGATTACGAAACTTTAGAAACGAAGTGGAAAGTGCAGTTGGATTTAAGTACCGACGAAGTAAACTTCAAGGCGTATATTTATTCAGCGCCCACGGCGGTTGATTTGGATGGAGATGGGGTGATGGAGATTGTTGTTGGGACGTCAGTGGGTTTTTTATACGTCCTGAGCGGCAAGGACGGCACAACACTCAGCGGCTTCCCGAAGCAGATGGGCGAGATCCAGGGGCAAGTCGCGGTGGCTGATTTGACGGGGAACGGGTTTCTGGATATAATAGCGGCGGACACAAGAGGGTCAGTCGCTGTTTTCGACGTCAATGGCAAAGAAATCTGGGAAACACATCTCGCAAGTTTGATAAGCCAAGGCGTTACGATAGGTGACGTGGATGGAGACGGGAGGCTGGAGGTTGTCGTGGGGACGAGTTCTGGGGCTGTGCACGTGTTGAGGGGCGACACCGGCGCTCCAAGCACGCCGTTCCCGTTTTACACAAAGGGGCGAATTATGAGCCCAATCGTTTTGACCAACTTAAGGAGCAAGGAATTGAGAGATAAAAACCCAAATAACAAAGGCCTCACACTACTAGTACCTAGCTTCGACGGGTACCTGTACGTGATCGACGGGTCTATGGGGTGTTACGACGTTGTGGATATCGGGGAGACTAGTTACGGTGCGCCGCTAGTGGACGACGTCACCGGGAACGGCAAGATGGACGTCGTGATCGCCACGATGAACGGCAACGTGTATTTGTTCGAGTCCAGCGATGCTGAATATGACGTTTCGTATTACCAAACGTCACAAGTGCATGGAGTGAACAATCTAGCCGCAAGAGGGGGGGAAGGTGCGTATGCCGTCAAGGCGGTTGACCGAAACTACCGAGACATAAGGGGTACGTACATGGACGTGCGGTTTGCTATTATGGATGACCGGTACTTGGATGCATCGTATAAATCCAAATCCAGCACGGCCCATCACGGCCCGTACCACGTGACCGTGATGGTCACGGCTCCTGGGTTTTCGAAAGTCGTCAACACTAGCTATGACAAGCCCGGGTCTTACACGGTACGTCTGGACGTGCCAAACACGCGGTGCCGGGGTAAAGTTTCAATTCAATGCGCGGACGGCCACAAACTCTTTTCTCACGACGCGTACGCGGTGTCGTTTCACACCCGGTTCTACCGCGCGCTGAAGTGGGTGTTGGCGTTGCCGTTCGCGGCGGCAACGGTGGCGGTGATTACTCTGGCGCAGAACGAAGAACTCGTCAAGACGTTTATGACTCGAGGGCTGCTGGGGGACGGGATGGGGAGGAGAGACGAGTGATGTGATCAAAAAATATTAGTCTTTATTAAAAAATATCGTCTCCCATCGGGCTTCGCGCGTTGGTTCCGTATCTCTCGACGCCACGGGCTTTTGCCCTTTATCGGCGGCGAGGTCACTATGGATCCAGACTTTTCGCGATTCCAGTCCCATCGGCAGTATAGCATAGGCAGTATCCAGGCTGCGTATTCATTGCCGACGGTCCTTCCTGGGGACGAGTTAGTTTTACATCATTGTAAAAAAATTAAAGCATCGCCATCAACTTTGCTTTCGATTCACCGGCGCTGCTTCCGTTGCGCTCGACGACCTCGCCGTTCTTGTCGACTAAGAACTTGGCGGCGAAGTTCCAGGACACGTCCCCGGGGTGCTTCGACTTCATGAACTCCCAAACAGGGTGCGTGTTCGAGCCGTTGACGTCGATTTTGTCCATCATGTGCACGCCTTCGCCTTGGAAGTCGAATTTATCCACGACGAACTTTTTAACCTCTTCGTTCGATCCCGGCTCCTGGCGTCCGAACTGGTTGCACGGGAAGCACACGATCTGCAGACCTTGGGGGCCCAATTCTTTGGCCATCGCGCTCATTTCCTGGTAGTTTGAGCGCGTCGCACCTCATTTGGACGCCACGTTGACGATCAAAACGGGCTTGCCCTTGAAAGTGGAGAAGGGAAGGTCATCACCGTCGATTGTTTTCGCGGAGAGGTCGTAGAAGGACATGGCTCTCGGGGTGACAGCTGTGCGGCGAGCCGTACGGGGCGCGGAGGCGCGGCGGTCAGACACAGGGGTCTGCGCCAAAGCAGTCCGGGAAGACAAAAGGCTGGCGTGCATCTACACAACGCGCGGAGCGGAGTGACGAAGAGTCAAGTAGGTTTTCGAAGATGTGACGTGGCAAAACCTTTATTTCGTTTCGGCCACCGAAAAGCAACAATGGCAAAAGCGCGCGCGCGGCCACCGCGTCCACATCCATAGATGGACGTCACGTGGTCCGCGTGGGTCGCGGAGAGTTGGCGCCCACGACACACATGGGTCGGCGCTTTCCTCTTGTCCGCCCTCTACGTGGGTTCCCTGTACCTGTGGCCAAAACGGTACCGATCGCCACGAGACAGCCCAACCGTGATTCGCCGAAGAACGCTGAGTCTGCTGGGAACCTGCGTCGTGGCGTGCGTCTTGCCGTTCGTCGCGCTGCAGGTGGCGCCTAATTGCGCAGCAGCACTTGAGAAATGCGTGCAAGTCCCCACCTCCATCGCCGAGGCCACCGGGGTGGGCTCAATTTCAAGCGCCCTGCATTCATCATCAGCGTCCCTTTTCCTGTGCGTCGCTTTGTTTTTCGGCCCGCTGGCGCATGTTTTTCTCGACGGCGGAGGTAACGCAGTCATAAAACTCTTCACGGACGCCTTTTCATTGCAAACCGCTGTGAAGTGGAGGAACTACGTCGTGGCGCCAGTCGCGGAGGAGTGGGTGTTCCGAGGGGTGTGTGGAATGACGCTGGTTTTCGCAGGCGCGGCGAGCGTGCGGGAATCAATTTTCCTTTCGCCGCTTCTCTTCGGGTTAGCGCACGCGCACCACTTTTTCGAAGTGCGCGAAAGGTTACTTTTAAACGAATTGAATAGGGCAGAGAATAGTGGAGGTGATACGGGTGACAGAGGTATCAGTAGTGGCGGTGATAGTACTACTATTACACCCCCCCAACTCAAAACGGTACAAACTATCGCGACTAAAAACGCGTTACTCCTAGTCACGGCGCAGTTCGCGTACACGTATGTTTTCGGTTTGTTTGCGAACTTTTTGTTGTTGCGAACGGGAAATATTTTTGGACCGATAACGGCGCACGCGTTCTGTAACGTCCTCGGAGTGCCCGATGTAGGGGGTGTAGGTGCTTTGCGAGGAAAACAGAAGATAGTCGTGGTAGTCGCATACGTCGCCGGAATATTCGTGTTCGCCAAATCGTTGTGGCCTGTGACGGATCCGGGGGTGCATTTGGAATCGCGTTGGGACGACTTGGTCGCCATGAGTGTTGCGTGAATATTTATTAGCGTGATTTATTTGACGTCGCTTCATAGACTAGACTAGACTACTATCGATGGTATTTGGATACCAGGAGACTGTCCAGTAGACAGTTCATATTTATCCGGATGTCATCGTCCTCTTGACTGTTTACTCGACTGCTTTACTATCAACTGCTTTACCATCATGTTCTTCTCGACTCCACCCCCTTTGGCGTAAAGCTCGCGTCTCGCAAGATGTTGTCTAGGGGTAAAAACCGGGGCACAGGTACGTCGTCCCACGCCATCCACTCCCACCCTTCGCACTTTTCAGGTTCGGAATTGACCGCCTCGGTTGTTGACGGAACCTTGGCGATCATAAATACCGTGATCCAGTGGTTGTTTTCGTCGATAACAGCCTCGGTGGTGTAGCAATAACTCACGTTCACGGCACTCAAATCTATAGCGCACTCCTCGAGCACCTCCCTTCGAGCGCAATCTTCCCAAGTTTCCATCCACTCTAGCTTGCCTCCAGGCAACGCGTACTGCCCAGCCCCGTGGCTTCCCTTTCTTTTGCCGATCAAAACCTTGCCATCGCGGACAATCAACACGCCCACGCCGACTCTTGGCCAGCGCACCGCATCAGGAGCCATGCCGGCGTGCCCGAAGGAATGCGAGGCTACGAAAACGTATTCGAATTTGGTTCGTCCGAGTTTTCGTCTTTGTTGTTTATTTGGACTTGCCGATGAGTTGAGGGCTCAGTGTCGGTCAGCGCGGGCGTCGCGTCGAGGGCCGTCGGTTGGGTACCATGGACCTCACCGAGGCGCTCCTGCACCGGTACTCTACGAGTGTGGTGTCTATACTCAATGCGGTGCGTGCCGTGAATCACGCGTCCCACGCTCCCATGCGCGCGTCGTAGTTTCTCCATCCGAGGCGGGATGAATGCCGAATCACGACTCAATGCCACTACGACGACCGACAACGACAAGGGGTTCGCGCACGATGGAGCCGCTTGATGGACCCGCACTACCCTTCCCGTTCCCCACATCGCCCCCAATACGTCTCATCCGGTCGTCGTCTCACCCCCCCACCCTCCACCAATCACACAGGGCCCGACGGACACCGCGAGCGACCCTTCGTTCGCGTTGCGAGGATTGAAGGATCTGCTCCCCGCTTTAGCGGCGCTTGCGCCCGCGGGTGCGTCCCGTCTCGTGGACGCTTTGGTGACCTGGTACAACCAGCACCGCAGGCAGCTGCAGGCGAATAGTGCCTCAACGTGGCACGCGCGCGTGTTAGAGCTCGCGTTCTGGCACGCGGCGCACAGAGTTTTGTCGCCGCTCCCGCCGCGCGCGCTCGCGACGCGCGAGGTGCGTCGCGTCGCGGAGTGCGCGTTTGAGGCGATTCTGAACACCACAAGCCCGGCGCCGCACTGGGAGCGGTGGGCGTCGCCGGGGTTCGAAACGAAAGGACCACAGGTAGGACACAAAAGGACAAACTCCAGCGGGAGCGACGGCGGTTTCATGAGCGAACACGACTGGAACGCGAGTGAATCCAGTTCCAATAGAGAAGGCGACGAACGCACAGAAAATTCAGAAAATACCACAAGCGACGAGTACGCGTACTCGTACGTAAGAGGCGTGCAAGGTGCTCGGGACCCGTCAGAGCCCGCCACCCTGGTGCCCTCCCCGCCCGCAAGCGACATCGCCGCGAAGTGCTTGGGGTTGGCCAGTAGGCACGACCCGGAGGTGGCCGCCGAGAAGTTCGCGCGCGAGCTGGCGGGGCGCACGGAGGGCGAGAGCAGGCGACCCGAGGCGCACGCGGTAATTTACGGCGCGCGGTACCTGCACGCGCGGGAGTTCGTTTCGAGTAATGGTGTTGCGAGCAATCCAAATGTAAGTTCCACGGAGGATTCGTTTGACCCCGACATGGCGGGTGCGGCGCTTCACGCGGCGGCGACTACGATTCGGCTTTTGAATCCCGTTTCCTGGGCGCCGTCGCACCGCAAATCTGATTTGCGACACGCGCTTTGTGCGTTGTTGAGGGGTGCGCTCGCGTCCTCCGCTGGCGCCCGGTTACCGGACAAAGCACCGGGAGACGCGTGCGCGACGTGGGCGGACGCGGTCTCAGAGTGCCGCGAGGACGTCAAAACCTGGATCAAGAGCAAGGAAAAAAAACACGCCGCTGCCGGTTTGCCTCTGCTGGGCGCGCTTCACGCTGCTGAAGCGCTGTGCGGCAGCGGCAAAGGCGGAGAAGGGCTACATGCGTTTCTGGACACGACTTTGCTCAAAGCATTGCGGGAGGGGAAACACCGAGCGCCCGCGGTGGACGCGTTGCGTGCGGTGGTTGAAGGCATAGCGCTGCCGCTTCCCGCGAACGGCGGGCCCGCGCCAATCACTCCTCCTCTCCCGGAGGAAACGCGCGCGCGATTAAGAACAGCGCTTGCCGCGGCTGCAGCGGCAGTTAAACGAACGAGCAACGCTGCGCCGACGGACCCGCCGCTGATCACCGCAGTGGCGCGCGCGCTCGCGGCGACGGCGAGGGTGGACCCGCTGCTTGCCGCGGACGTCACCCTGGACCTGTTGCGAGAAGCAAAGGTATCTGACGCGCTCGCAGCTGGGCTGGCTGCGTTGCCTGATATATTCGCCCTGACTGCTCTAAACGCCATAAACCCACCCGGGAACGATGGACGAATCAACACCATGGAAGGTCTGCTGTGCGGCATGCGGGACTCGCAAACGGACGCGACGCTTGGATGGGCGAACAGGATCCTCGCCTTGACGAGACATGACTCCGGGTCCTCAGGGTCAACGGCGGAGATGCGCGCGGCGGCGTTGGCCGCAGAAACTGCTTCTTCGCTGGCACGAGAACTACGAAAACGCCTGAGCGGTGCGGCTCGTGCGTTACAAACCGCACGGCCGACCGAAGACGGCGCCGTCACCGTCGCCGTCGCGCTGTTGCGGTGCGCGCCGTTTGTTATGCCAGAAGAATGGAGGGGCGTCGCATCGGGCGAAGCCGTGCCTCCGCTCTGCGCGCATCCGCACCCAGTAGTGAGGCGCGCCGCCGCGCACGCCGTACGGCGCATCGTCGTCGCCGTACCAGCCGCCCGCGATGCTATCGTGCAGGGTGTCGCGGCAGTCATGCTGCGCGCGCCGTCCGCGTCGCTGGCGGGCGCACCGGGCGTGCGCCTC
>TARA_B110000977_G_scaffold129876_1_pt1 | contig 21752 bp, 22 predicted proteins | sample TARA_B110000977 | Tara Oceans TARA_B110000977 (sample SAMEA4397798) | marine metagenome | biome: Polar Biome; feature: [SRF] surface water layer (ENVO:00010504); material: water (ENVO:00002006), including particulate matter (ENVO:01000060) such as... | depth 5 m | reverse complement strand
TGTTTTTAGTGGGTTTGTCATGGGGCTTTAGCCAATTTATGACAGGCCGTGCGGCCTATCTACATGTTGGTGCGGTCATAGGCACTATGATGGTCGGTAACGTATTCTTTATTATCATGCCTGCCCAGAGAAACCTAGTTGGCGCCATAGAGGCGGGCACAGAGCCAGACCCAGCTTTGCCTAAAAACGGATTGTTGCGCTCGCGCCATAACAATTACCTAACCTTACCGGTAATCTTTATCATGGTGAGTGGCCATTTTCCAAGTACCTATGGCCATGAGTGGAATTGGGCTATTTTATTGGGCCTTTCCCTAGTGAGTGTGGCTGTGCGTCATTACTTTAACACGCGTCATAACAGCCAGAAGTTTTTGTGGGTCTTGCCTGCCGCTGTATTGAGCTTGTTAACAATGGCTTATGTCACCGCACCTAATATTCCAGGCGCTAGTGAAAATAGCTCTGCTGCAGGCCTCACGGAAGAGCCTGTGCGGGTGAGCGCAGAACAAGTTCAGGGCATTGTGGCCACGCACTGCGTTGCTTGCCACTCTGCAACGCCTTCCAGTGTAGCTTTTTCTGCCGCACCTGGAGGTGTGATGTTGGATTCGATTGCACAAATTAAAGGCCATAAAGATCGTATTTATTTACAATCTGTGGCCAGTCATATTATGCCTTTAGGCAATAGTACGGGCATGACGCAAGACGAACGTGACCAGTTAGGTCGTTGGATTGCAGACGGTGCCAATATTAATTAAGGATGAATGTCATGGGATTTTTAACCACACACGTATTGGACACAGCCCAAGGGGTGCCTGGCAGTAATATGTCGGTCAGCCTGTATCGTATTTTGGATCACCAGCGCCATTTATTAAGCCAGCAAATGACCAATAGCGATGGCCGTTGTGATGGCCCTTTGTTGCAGGGAGAATCTTTCGCTGTGGGGGTCTACGAACTTGAATTTGGTGTTGAAGCTTATTTTGATCAAACTAATGTACAGCAACCTACGCCCGCATTTTTGAGTGATGTGACCCTGCGTTTTGGTATTGCCCAAGCAAGCGAGCATTATCATGTGCCCCTATTAGTTTCGCCATATAGTTATTCTACGTATCGAGGTAGTTAGCCGAGTGTCTCAATTCTTGTCCAAAAAAGACGCACCAATGGATGCCTACCGACAGTTATTTGATGGCATTTTGTCGCAGCGTCTTGCCCCCGGTACCAAGCTCAATGAAGTTGAGTTAACGCAATTGTTTAGTGTCAGCCGAACCCTTATCAGGCAAGCGTTACAGCGTTTGCAGATTGAACAGGTGGTTGAAATTCATAAAAATCGTGGGGCCTTCGTGGCAGCACCGACGCCTGACTTAGCGCAACAAATACTACTGGCGCGGCATACCATTGAACTGGCCGTGGTTAAGTTAGCCTGCCAACGTTGTAATGTGGCTAATGTGCAGAAATTGCAGTATATGATCGACCTAGAGCAAAGTGCCATTGATCAAGGTGACATGGCCACAGCTCTGCGCAGGTCTGGAGAGTTTCACTTACAACTGGCGATAGTAGCGGGTAATCAGCCGTTTGTGCATGCGTTACGCGGCTTAATTTCCCAAACGTCCCTTATTATCACTATGTACAACCATGGCGGTAGTAATGCCTGTGCTAGGGATGAACATAGCCATTTATTAGCCGCCGTTAGCCAAGGTGATGAGGTACAAGGCCAAGCATTAATGGCCCATCATTTGGGCCACATCGCAGCAGGCTGTGATTTTACCCAAAGTCCTCAAATGGCAAACTTACAAGGGGCCTTTGCTCATCTAGGTCAACGAGGCGCCACTAGTATTAGTGTGTAGTGTTGGCCAAAAAATGCAACACCTCTAAACTTAACGTCAGCGCTTGCTCAAGTAGGTAAATATTTAATTAGCGGTATGTTTTAATAAAACATTATTAATGATAAAAATAGTAAAAAGTCTTTATTATTTTTAAAATGAGCGTATATTAAGGTCCTAGAAAGTATTCCTGGTATGTTTTTGTTGCAGTTTTTGACAGCCACCTTGGTGGCTTTTTTTCAATACCTATTCATCACTGCATTAATACCTTAGTAACCAAGCTCATAGCTTGGCTCAAGCGATAACAGGGCGGGTGTTCATGCCGTTGCGGCAAAAAAACAGTGCGTGGTAACTCACCAAGCCGCACTCTAGGTGCGCCGCCTAGTTGATCAAACTTATTTTGACTGCGCTACTTCCAGCACATGGCCATAGCGGGCGATGGTTTGTTGGTTAATGGTATAGAGCGAATCTAACAGGTTCATGTGCATACTGCCTGGACCAAACGACTTATTTGCAGCCAGTTCTGCGGCAACTCCCATGGTTAACAATGCTTGAACTGCAGCGTCAAAGGCATCGTGGTCTACGGCCATAAAACACGCCATAAAGGCGGTCGTGGCGCAGCCCATGGCAGAAACTCGGGTTTGCATCTCGTGGCCGTTGGCAATCATGATGGTTTTTACACCATTAGTCACCAGATCAGTTTCACCTGTTTGAGCCACTACACAGCCTTGTTGTAAGGCTAACTCTTGCGCCGCCATGGGGCTAGATGAACCTGCGAGGGCTTTAATTTCCATTGCATTAGCCCGAATGACTTGGGGCCCAAGTTGTAACAGCTCCTTAGCATAAGCGCAGCGCTTCTTTGACGCGTGCACAGACACTGGATCTAGAATCCAGGGCTTTTGGTAGTCATTGGCTGCTTGAATGGCAGGACGAATGGCAGCCTTGCGGCTATTATCTAAAGTGCCAATGTTAACCACTAGGCTGTTAGTCACCGCCACTAGCTCGGTTATTTCTTCTACCCCAAGAGTAAAGCTCGATCCAGCCCCCACGGCTAAAATCACGTCTGATGAAATGTCTTGGGCTACAGTACTTGTGATGCAGTGAACTCGTGAGCGTTTGCGGCTTAATGCGTTGAGGGCTTCCGCCGCTCCTTTAGCATAATGAGCGGTGAGTTGGTTCTGGTGGGCACTAGTCGACAAGCTGATGGACATCATATTTCCTTGTTTAAAGTGGGGCGTAGCAAAGTTACAAACTTAATCTATTCTCGCACATGCGCTGGGGGCAGGAAACACTAACTTGGTTAAATTGTGTGGGATAAATCATGCTTTTTGAGCAAACTCAGGCTATTATTGTCGAACACTATTTATCTACAAGGATATGTTCATGACAATCGCTGATTTAGGCCAGAGTTTAACGGCAATATTTTTCGCTATGGTGGCTTTGCTCATCATTTTTAAAGGCATTCGTATGGTGCCACAAGGCCATCACTGGACGGTTGAACGCTTTGGTAAATACACCCGCACTTTAGATCCAGGTTTACACTTACTCGTGCCCTTCATAGACGCGGTGGGTAGAAAACTCAATATGATGGAACAAGTGTTGGATGTAGAGCCACAGGAAATTATTTCTGCAGACAATGCCCAAGTCATGACTGATGCCGTGTGCTTTTTCCAGATCCAAGACGCTGCTAAAGCTGCCTATGAAGTGAATGACTTAGATAGAGCGATGCAGGCTTTGGTGATGACTAATATTCGTGCCGTATTAGGCTCAATGGAGTTAGATGAAATGTTGTCTAACCGTGAAAGAATTAATGGTAACCTGCTGGCAAAGGTTGATGATGCCACAGACCCTTGGGGTGTGAAGGTGACTCGTATTGAGATTAAAGACATTGCGCCACCGCAAGATTTGGTTACGGCTATGGCTCGGCAGATGAAGGCAGAACGTGAAAAGCGGGCGCAAATTTTAGAAGCCGAAGGTGAAAAAGAAGCTGCGATAAAAGTAGCTGAAGGGCAAAAGCAATCTGAAATCCTAAAAGCTGAAGGTCAGTTAGAAGCGGCCAAGCGTGAAGCTGAAGCTCGTGAACGATTAGCAGAAGCAGAAGCTAAAGCCACGCAAGTGGTGTCTGAAGCTATTCAAAACGGCGATTCACGAGCGGTTAATTATTTTATTGCGCAGAAATATATTGATGCTTTGGGCAAGCTAGCGGCGTCTGATAACAACAAGGTGATGATGATTCCTCTTGAAGCCAGTAGCGTGATTGGCTCTATCTCTGGTATCAGTGAATTGGTTAAAGATATGGGTAATAAAGGCTTATGATCGAATTTTTTGAAGCAATGCAGTTTTGGCACTGGATTCTCTTGGCGATTGTGTTAATTGCTGGTGAAGCTTTGGGAGCTGCTGGTTTCTTGCTAGGTGCGGTCATGGCAGCCCTAGAGTTGGCCCTTATTAGTTATATTTGGCCTGATTTAACTTGGCAGCAACAATTGTCTTTGTTTGCAGTGCTCGCCTTACTTTGTTCGGTGTGGTTTTGGTACCGGTTTAAGAACTTTAACCAAACCTCTGCTCAGCCTCAATTAAACGATAGGGCAGCACAACTGGTGGGTCGTGAATTTGCCTTAACTCAAACCATGAAAGGTGGCCAAGGCAAAATACAGGTGGGAGACACCTTATGGCGGGTTGAAGCAACCACTAATTTACCTGTGGGTACTCAAATTAAAGTCACAGGCCATCGTGACATGGTGTTGTTGATTGTGAAAGCAGGCGACTAGCGCACTAACTGGGGTGGCTAAAAAGCTGGTCCAAGGACCAGCGTCCTGCGCCATAAAGCAGCACCACTAGTATCATTAAGCCCCATAGCTGGTGGTCTAAAAACCCGCTATCCCATATGCTTGGGTAAGAGATCACTGCCACTATGTTGAAGCCAAATAAGGCTAATGCCATAGGCCGAGTTATTAGACCTATCACCACAAACATAGGTAATATCACTTCTGCTGCAGTGCCCACGTAAGCTGCCAGCTGCCAGGGGATTAGCGGCACTTGATACTCATATTCAAACAAGAATAGAGTCGAATCCCAATGGTTAAACTTGGTGAGGCCAGCGCTGATAAAAACCCACCCCAGCCAGAGTCGCAATACCAATAAAAACACATTTTGTAGGTTAGAAATATGCTTTTCTACGGTCTTTTGGTAGGTCACGATAAAGGCTTTCATAAATGTTCCTTGAGTTAAATTTAATGTGCGTTAATAACGCTTACCTGTTGCTGCTTAAGCTAAAACCATCAATGCAGCCTAGGGCAATCCAGTCGGTGATTTGTGCCATCAAAGGCGCCAGATCTGTGTGTTCTAAGGCACATAACTGGGCCAAACTTAAGTTATTTTTTAGTCCAGTAAGCCAGCTCCAGTGTTGTAAGCTAAGTGGCATTAAGGCAGATTCTCCGTTTTGGTTTTGTAACACTAAAATGTAGCTTAGTTGCTGATAATGGGCCTCGTTAGTGAGCTCAATAGCGTCGGTAGTGGTTGCAGACAGGTCTGAATGTAAGGCGATTAAGTTCATATTAGAGGTTAGCAATTGGCAGCTAGAGGCTAAGTTGAACTGGATGTTGAGGTAGTTATCTGCAGCGACTTGGGCCAAGCCGGTAAAGTCGAAATGTGGCTCATAGTGAATATGGCTAATACGGTCTAAATGCCATTCTAGTCGCGCCATCTGCGCTACAAATGGCATGGTTTTTAGGGCTTTTAATTGCTCAAGAAAGCTCACAAACTGGCTGCCATAATGGTTTAGGTGGGCTTCTTTAAGGGCACACTGGTGAATAAATTGACCACTTGCTTGGACAAAATAGTCATGGCCCACTAAAGTCTGGGTCACTGGAAAAAGCTGCTGTAATAATTGTTTGAGACTAATAATAAAATTATTACGGTATAGGTTGATGAGCTGAGCTGGGGTAAATGTAGAAGGTGCTAGCAAGCTATCCAAAGGGCTATCCAGAGGGTTATCCAGAGGTTTAAAGGTGCCTACTGCATGGCTGTTAGAGCTTGTATCTGCTGGCGTAAGCAGCAGCTGTTGGGCGAAACATGCTTGCAGTTGCGCTAGAGTTTGGGTGTTAGTCATGCTTAAGTCCCAAATGGTGCTGGGCCTTTTTAGCCTCATTGATTAAAACATCAAGACTGGGGATATCGGCATCCCATTCGATGAGGCAGGGAATGCTTTGTAAGTGATGTTGGTAGGCATCCACCATGTCCCATACTTGATCACACACAGGGTTATTATGGGTGTCAATACGAATAGTACCCTGGGGCAGTTGCTTTATTGTGTGGCCAGCTAGATGAACCTCGGCGACTTGGTGCCAGTCGATGCTAGCTAAATACTCATATGGATCGGCGTTCATGTTGCTGCAACTGACAAAAATATTGTTTAGGTCTAAGAGTAATTTGCAGCCACTGCGTTGACTCAGTTGATTAAGAAATTGGGGTTCAGTCATATCGGCGTGTTTGAAGGCCAAGTAAGACGAAGGGTTTTCAATCAGGATTTCACGTGCCAAGATCGTTTGGGTTTGATCTACTTGGCAGACCATGTGTTGTAAGGCCTCTTCGGTGTAAGGCAAAGGTAGTAAATCGTTAAAAAAACGTCCATCTAGTGAACTCCAACTCAAATGCTCAGAGACTAAACTGGGTTCAATGTCATCAAACAATGCTTTTAATGATTTTATGTGATCGAGGTTGATGGGGTCTGATGATCCCAAAGATAAACCCACACCATGACAGCTAAGGGCATAGTGATGGCGAATATGACGTAATTGATGGCGCCGCTTGCTGTTTTCTTGTAAATAATTTTCACTGTGGACTTCTAACCAATGAATAGGTGGGGTGCCGCGCATAAACTGCTCTATATGGGGTTGCCTTAACCCGATGCCAGTTCCGCTTAGCTGTTGTTGCTCAAATGCCATGGATTATACTCGTATGGGCCACTTACTAGAGAGGCCGAATAGTGTAAAATAACCGGCTTCCACCTACACCCTTGGATGTAGGTGGAACGAAAGGTCTAGCTAGAGGTTAATGAACCGCCGGACAAACGTTCGCATAAGCCAGCAGGAACCACGGTAAATGCGTCAGTTTGGCCATCGCTAGCGGAGGTGCCAACACAAGATGAAGTATTGGTGGCACAGTCGTTATGCCCAGCCTTAGCAACGCCATAGCATTTTTCTTTTTCAGCGGCCAATGCAGCAGTTGAATTAAGGGCTAGGCCCAGTGCAAGTACACTTGATAGGGCAGTTGCAGTGGCTAATTTTTGTGAGGTTTTCATAGATATTCCTTTAAGTAGTAGCTGAATGACGCCAATATTGCATGGTTTTATTTGGCGCTGTTAGACAAGTCGAGTTGTCTTATAAGTACATACGGTAATCGGCCTTTTATAGATTCAACAAATAACAACTATATTTAAATTTAATGGCGCAAGGCGTGCGCTTTACTATATGTTTAGATGATGTGCGTTGCTGTAGAGTTAAGGAAAATGCCAACAATTCGCTGCCACACAACGCAGTGTCGCATTAAACTAAGTGGCTCATGCCATAGTCGTTATGATGCACGATAAGCAACGATTTCAGTTTGACCATACTCAATTGGTCGCATAGATTTTGAATTTTTAGTTATTATATGTCCCGCTGTGAGGGATTAAATTTTTTTGGGAGTAAGTAATGTTTAACAAGTCGGATCGTATCAGTGACTTTGACCCGGAACTTTGGGCCAGTATTCAAGAAGAAGAGCAACGCCAAGAAGATCACGTGGAATTGATCGCTTCAGAAAACTACACCAGTACCCGCGTGATGGAAGCCCAAGGGTCTGGCTTAACCAACAAATACGCCGAAGGTTACCCTGGTAAGCGTTACTATGGTGGCTGTGAATTTGTTGACAAAGCAGAGGTGTTGGCGATCGATCGGGCCAAGCAATTGTTTGGTGCAGACTACGCCAATGTGCAGCCTCACTCGGGCTCCCAAGCTAACGCAGCGGTTTATCAAGCGTTAATTACACCAGGTGATACTATTTTAGGCATGAGTTTGGCCCATGGTGGTCACTTAACTCATGGTTCACATGTCAATTTTTCTGGCAAAAACTACAACGCTATCCAATATGGCCTAAACGAAGCGGGTACCTTGGACTATGAAGAAATTCAGCGTTTAGCGACAGAACATCAACCCAAAATGATTGTGGCGGGTTTTTCTGCCTATTCACAGGTGATGGATTGGAGTAAGTTCCGTGATATCGCTGACAGTGTGGGTGCCTATTTGTTAGTTGATATGGCTCATGTTGCAGGATTAGTGGCATCTGGCCATTACCCTAACCCTGTGCCTTTTGCAGACGTGGTGACCACCACCACTCATAAAACCTTACGCGGCCCCCGCGGTGGTCTAATTATTGCTAGAGCTAACGAAGCGCTTGAGAAAAAGTTCAACTCTGCCGTGTTCCCAGGTCAGCAAGGTGGTCCCTTGATGCACGTGATTGCTGCTAAAGCGGTAGCTTTCAAAGAAGCGTTAGAACCTTCCTTTAAAGAATACCAAGGCCAAGTCTGCGTTAATGCTAAGGTGATGGCGCAAGTGTTCCAGTCGCGTGGCTTCAAGATTGTTTCTGGCGGTACTGAGAATCACTTGATGTTGGTTGATTTAATTGCCAAGGGCATTACTGGTAAGGCTGCTGATGCGGCGTTAGGTAAGGCGCACATTACGGTCAACAAGAACTCTGTGCCCAACGACCCACAGTCGCCGTTTGTGACTTCGGGTATTCGCGTAGGTACGCCGGCAATTACTAGCCGTGGTTTTGGTGCTGACGAAGTTAAAGACCTTACGGGTTGGATGTGTGATGTGATGGATAATCTTGAAGACGAAACCATTATTAGCCAAGTTCGTGCCAAAGTCACTGAGCTTTGTAGTCGTTTCCCAGTTTACAAATAAACCTTGTTAAGCTAATAAAAAGGCCTCAGTTGAGGCCTTTTTTGTGTCTGTTATTAACCCAGTAATGGCACTTAGTCACAATGACGGTTGCTTTGTATCGGCCTAATACTAAGGTATAGCTTTACTCAGTAAGCCAAGTAATTCGATGCTTACTTGGTTATAATACGGCCTTATAAGATCAATAGAGAGGCAGGTCATGGCTGATTTTAAACCTATTCTTAACCGAGCTCTGCAGCGTAAAAATGGTGAGCAAGGCCTAGAATTATGGGTTTCAGAACCATTGTCCAAAGCAGCATTTATGCGCCAAGACGATGCCCGCTTTTTATCGATGATGACTAAGGTGGTATTTCAAGCTGGATTTGTGTGGCGCGTCATCGAAAATAAATGGCCCGATTTTGAAACGGTGTTTTTCGGTTTTGATGCGGAGAAGATGGTATTACTGAGCCCTGAACAATGGGAAAAAATAGGTACCGATAAACGTATCGTGCGTAATATGCAAAAAATATTAAGTGTGCCCCAAAACGCAGCTTACATTAATGACCAAAGTCGAGCATTTGGTAGCTACGCAACCTTTTTGCAGCAGTGGCCATCGGAAGACCTGATTGGCTTGTACCGTCACTTAAAGCAGGCGGGTTGTCGCTTGGGAGGCATGAGTGGGCCACGCATGTTGCGCCAAATGGGTTTAGATACCTTTATGCTCAGTACTGATGTGGTAATGTGCCTACAAACCGCAGGCTTAGATATTGCTGATCAGCCGACTAATAAAAGTGACTTATCTAAGGTGCAAGACTGTTTTAATCATTGGCGCCAACAAACGGGATTTTCATACACCCGCTTGAGCCGCATATGCGCCAGTTCAATAGGCCAAAACTATGTTGCTGATACCCGCTCTTAAAGCAGCATAAATAAAAAAGGCCTCAATAGAGGCCTTTTTTGCAATGGGTGGTGGTGATTACCTAACCTAGGGCAGTTCAATGCCCTAGGCTATGAATGCTGCCACGCGAGCTCGAGCATACCACTATTAAGCTGCAGGTAAGTTAACCTGGTTATGACGGCATGCTGCCACCATGGTGTTATACAGCAAGCAGGCAATCGTCATGGGGCCCACGCCACCTGGAACAGGAGTAATTGCGCCAGCTACTTTTTCCGCACTTTCAAAGTGAACATCGCCTACTAGTTTGGTTTTGCCTTCAGCTGAGGTGATGCGGTTGATGCCAACGTCGATCACAGTGGCGCCAGGTTTGATCCAGTCTCCCTTCACCATTTCAGGCACCCCTACAGCGGCCACTACGATGTCTGCTGCGCGCACAATGGCTTCAATGTTGTTAGTCCGTGAGTGCACCACAGTGACAGTGCAGCTTTGCTGTAACAACAAATTGAACATTGGCTTGCCGACGATGTTGGAGCGGCCGATAACAACAGCATTCATACCCGTAAGGTCGCCATGATAATCTTGTAGCATCATTAGGCTGCCTAGTGGCGTGCAGGGAACCATGCCCTTGCCACCTGTTGATAGCAGGCCTACGTTCACTGGGTGGAAGCCGTCCACGTCTTTAGCTGGATCGATGGCTTCAAGTACCTTGGCCGAATCGATGTGCTTAGGTAATGGCAGTTGAACCAAGATGCCATGGATGGCAGGGTCGTTGTTCATGTCATTGATGAGATTGAGTAAAAATGCTTCTGAAGTGGTGTCTTCTAGTTTGTGCTCAATGGAGGTAATGCCACACTCCTTAGCTTGTTTGCCTTTACTGCGCACATACACTTGGCTAGCAGGGTCTTCGCCCACTAGCACAACGGCTAAGCCAGGAACGATGTTGTGGTCAGCTTTAATAGAAGCAATTTGACCGGTCATTTTTTCACGTAATTTAGCTGCGAACTGCTTGCCGTCGATAAGGTGTGCCATGATGGGATAGCTCATATTGTTGGTAAAAAAAAGCCCAATTGAAAATGGCTCAATAATAGACTTAGATATTGGTGACTCATTTTAGCTTAATTTGCATGTGCATGTTAGACCATCTAACTGCAGGGGGCTTAGGAATGGTGTCGATATGCCTTGGCAGCGACTTGAATCTGATTCAGGGCACATGGATAATAATCAAGTAAGGCAAGGGTTTGCTAGTGGTATACTAGATTCTTGTTGGCTAGCCGCAGGTCACCTAATGGGTCGCGTTTCGACAACGCTTTGTCGTTGGCAAGTTAGCTCAAAATGGCCATCCTAGATAATCTAGCGCCCATATATTGCCATTCGTTGAAGCCTCAATGTAATGCCACCTTTCCTGCAGGAGTATATTCTATGTCCGATGACCAGTATGAAGAAGATCTTGACCTCAGTAGTCTTAGTGATGAAGACCTTACGGTGCAAATGCATGATGACCTCTATGATGGTATGGAAGAAGAAATTGCAGAAGGTACAAATATCCTCTTAGGTCGAGGTTGGATGCCAGATAGAGTATTAAACGAAGCCCTTGTGGGTGGTATGAATATTGTAGGTATTGACTTTCGCGATGGTATTTTGTTTGTACCCGAAGTGTTGATGGCTGCCAATGCAATGAAAGCGGGTATGAAAATACTACGCCCACTACTGGCTGAAACGGGTGCGCTGCCCGTAGGAAAAGCCGTGATTGGCACAGTTAAAGGTGATATTCACGACATTGGTAAAAACCTTGTTGCAATGATGTGGGAAGGGGCTGGTTTTGAAGTAATAGACCTGGGCATTAACTGCCCCGTTGAAAAGTACTTAGCTGCTCTAGAAGAGCACAAACCAGATATTTTGGGGATGTCTGCGCTACTGACTACCACTATGCCTTACATGAAAGTTGTGATTGACACCATGAAAGAGCAGGGCATTCGGGATGATTTTATAGTGCTTGTTGGAGGCGCGCCATTGAACGAAGAGTTTGGCGATGCCGTGGGTGCAGATGCCTATTGTCGTGATGCTGCCGTGGCCGTAGAAACAGCGAAAAAGTTCATCGCTGCCAAGCGTGCTGCCTAGATTGTTGTTGGGGTAAATCATGCAACCTGCCAGCCTGCTTGTGATTACTTGTGGCGCCATTGCGCGAGAAGTGATGGCGTTAGCAAAAAGCAGTGGTTGGCAAAATTTGAAAGTGACCCAAATTCCGGCGGAGTTACATAACCGACCGGACCAGATCCCTGCCGCTGTTGAAAAACGGCTGGCAGCCTACGCAGGGGATTATGATCATGTGTTTGCTGCTTTTGGTGATTGCGGTACTGGAGGAATGCTAGATAAGGTGTTGGATAAATATAATATTCAACGTTTATCAGGTGCTCACTGTTATGAATTTTATAGTGGCAGTGAAAATTTTGCTGCCATGGCAGAGCAGGAGTTAGGCACTTTTTACCTAACAGACTACCTTGCCAAGCATTTTGAACAGCTCATTATGGACGGTATGGGGCTCAACAAACATCCGCAACTGATTGAGTTGATGTTTGCGCATTATACAAAACTGGTTTACCTAGTTCAGGAACCGAATCGACAATTAGATCATTTTGCCGAAGCGGCTGCTATAAAACTAGGTTTAAAGTATGAACGAGTGGAGACAGGCTACGGTCAAATGGCTGAAGAACTGAGCGCTCATTATAGTAACTTTACTGAACAGGTAATTAAATGGCCAAGCTAACCATTGTTATGTGGCGCGACATTCCCGCCCAAGTCATCGTTAAACAAGGCCGTAGTAGTGCCAAACGGCCGTTAGAAGAACGTTTTGAAAAAGCTGTAGACAAGGCGGCTATGCGCGCTGGCCTTTATGGTAGTGACGGTTACTTGTCTGAGTGGCGTCGTGATACCACAGCCTGCAGCGACGATTTGGAAGCGGTATTAGAAGCCACTGTAAGCCAAATACAAACAGACTACACCGATGAACGTTTAGCAGTATTAGTGGCTGCTGGTGGCATCGCCGAGTAATTGCGTACCCAGTAGGTCTTATTTTTTTTGGAGAAGTACCCATGGCGCTCAATGCCGTTACAGAAAAACAAGCCATTATTGACTTGATGCAAAAAACCACCGTCGAGGTCACTCCCGGTGGCGCTGCCAAGGTGGCCGATTTTAGAGACATGTTACGTCCAGGCTGTACTGTTTATGTTACGTTTTTACCAGGTTCAGATTTTTCAGACACAGTAAATACTGTACGTCGTCTTAAAAATGAAGGTTTTAACCCGGTGCCTCACTTTGCTGCGCGTTCGATTCCTTCTGCTAAGTTTTTGGAAGAAAACCTTGCCACACTGCAAGGTGAAACTGGCGTCACCGAAGGTTTATTAATTGGTGGTGGGGTCAACACACCCATCGGTGATTTTGGTTCTTCAATAGAGGTGCTCAGAACCGGGCTGTTTGAAAAGTACGGTATTTTGAAGATGGGTTTAGCCGGTCATCCAGAAGGCAGTCCTGACATCAGCCCCGCTGATTGCGCACTTGCCATTAAAGAAAAAAACGATTTTGCTAAACAAACTGACATGAGTTTGTATTTAGCCACACAGTTTGTATTTGAAGCTGAACCTATTTTTACTTGGGAACGCCAAATTCGTGCCGCGGGTAATGAGTTACCTATTCATATTGGTGTGCCAGGACTGGCCACTATTAAGACCTTAATGCGTCATGCAACTCATTGTGGGGTAGGAGCATCAGTGCGTTTCCTAACTCGTAATCCTATGAATATGGTAAAACTGGGCCTTAAAGATTCTTTCTTAGGTAAATATGTTAATGCACCTTCTTCGGAACCCAGTGAGCTAATGCGTGATCTGGTTAGGGGCATGCATAACGACGCTGATTGTTTGATCGCCCAGTGTCACTTATACCCCTTAGGTGGCCTACTGAAATCGGCTGCCTGGATGTATCACGTGCAAGATGGCCATTTTGAACTGAATGGCAAAAGTTTCACGGTTTACTCTTAATTTTTTTGGCCAGTTTACTGGCCTTTATTTGACTCTAACGCAGGAATTTTAAATGACTGATACAATTATCAGCTCCGCCACCAAAGAAGTGATCATTGGTTTTAATAGGCCCTTTGCCGTCATTGGAGAGCGTATTAACCCCACTGGCCGTAAGTTGTTGGCTGAAGAAATGAAAAATGGCGACTTTAGCCGAGTAGAAGCCGATGCGTTAGCGCAGGTTGCTGCTGGCGCCACCATCTTAGACATTAATGCGGGCATTCCCCTTGCTGATGAACCTGCCATTTTGGCCAAAACCATTCAATTGGTGCAGGCTTTGGTTGATGTGCCACTGTGTATTGATTCGTCTATTATTGATGCCCTAGAAGCCGGTCTTGCGGTATACAAAGGTAAAGCCTTGTTAAACTCGGTTACGGGTGAAGACGAGTCGTTAGACCGGGTATTACCTTTGGTTAAAAAATATGGTGCAGCCGTAGTTGCCATCTCGAACGATGAGACTGGTATTTCGCAAGATATCAACGTGCGCTTTGAAGTGGCTAAGAAGATTGTTCAGCGGGCAGCTGATTACGGCATTCCGGCGTCAGACGTGGTGGTTGATCCATTGGTGATGCCAGTGGGAGCCATTAATACCTCAGGTCGTCAGGTGATGGAACTTGTGCATCGCTTACGCACAGAGCTTAAAGTTAACACCACTTGTGGGGCGTCTAACTTTAGCTTTGGCTTACCCAATCGTAATGGCGTTAATTGTGCGTTTATAGCCTGTGCAGTTGCCTCAGGTATGACCTCTGCTATTATTAACCCGATGCACCCTGAAGTGATGTTGGGTGTGCGCGGTGGTAACCTAATGATGGGCCATGATCCAGAATGTAAAGATTGGATTAAAGCCTATCGTGACCCAGCTGCAGAAGGCACGGGTGCTCGTGGAAGCCGCACAGGTCGTCGTCGCGCATAGTATTGGTATTGATGCGTAATAGATAAAAAAAGGGCCCCACAGGCCCTTTTTTGTGAAAATTTAAGCCACATTAATGAGTTGGGGTAATGGTTTACCTAGCCGCATGATAAAAATATTGAGATGACCCTATGAGCCAAACTGATACCGATGATGCTTTAGTAGTCTTTACTCCCTCTGGTAAGCGCGGACGTTTCCCAGTGGGTACGCCTTTGTTGCAAGCGGCGCGTTATCTTAATGTTGATATAGATTCTGTGTGCGGTGGAAGGGGTATTTGTGGCCGTTGCCAAATCTTTGTCAGTGAAGGTGAATTTGCCAAGTTTGGTATTACTTCCACCGCCGACAGTTTGGAACCAATTACTGCGCCAGAACTCAAGTTTGCTGAACGCCGCGAGCTTAAGCCTGGTCGTCGCTTGAGCTGCCACACTAAGGTGCTTAACGACATTGTAGTGGATGTGCCAGCAGAGAGCCAAGTGCACCACCAAATGGTGCGCAAAGATGCAGAGCACCACGACATCGAAATCCATCCACTAGTGCGTTTGTACTATGTGGAAGTGCAAGAACCGGACATGCATGACCCATCGGGTGATTTAAGGCGTTTACTGAATGCGCTAGAGTCTGATTGGCTGTTACTTAATTTGTCTTATGATGTGGCTTTATTGGCCAGCATACAGCCCATTCTCAGGGCTGGTAAGTGGGGCGTCACCGTTGCAGTGCGTCAAGGCGAAAAAATTGTCGCTCTTTGGCCAGGTCTTAAAGATACTATCTATGGCGTTGCCGTAGATGTGGGTTCTACCACTATCGCTGCGCATTTATGTAATTTGTCCAGTGGTGAAGTCGTAGCCAGTGCAGGCGTTATGAACCCACAGATTCGTTTTGGTGAAGACCTAATGAGTCGTGTGTCTTATGTGATGATGAATCCGGGTGGCGAAGTTGATATGACCAATGCCGTGCGCGAAGCCCTTAACGGTTTAGTGAAAGACCTAGTGAAGCAGGCGCAATGCGAAACCACAGATATTTTAGAAATCACCTTTGTTGCTAACCCCATTATGCATCACTTGTTATTGGGTATTAACCCAGTAGAGCTTGGAGGGGCGCCGTTTGCTTTAGCGACAGACATGGCGGTCAATACTTTAGCTCGTGATATGGACGTGCAACTTAATCCGCAAGCGCGGGCCTACTTGTTGCCGTGTATAGCGGGGCATGTGGGTGCAGATACAGCCGGCATGGTGTTAGCAGAGCAGCCTTACAATCACGATGAAATGACCCTGTTAGTCGATGTGGGGACCAATGCCGAGATTGTACTGGGTAATCGCCATCGTTTAGTGGCATGTTCAAGCCCAACGGGACCCGCATTTGAGGGTGCTCAAATTAGTTGTGGTCAACGCGCTGCGGCAGGCGCTATTGAGCGCATCCGCATTGATGCGGTCACCTTGGAACCACGCTTTCAGGTGATCAGTTGTGAATTGTGGTCTGATGAAGTGGGTTTTGACGAAGCCACCGCAAAAACAGGCATCACCGGTATCTGTGGTTCTGGTATCATTGAAGTCGTGGCAGAAATGTACTTAGCCGGTGTAGTAACGCAAGACGGCGTAATCGATGGCAGTCTGGCTGCGATTAATCCGCGTATTCAGCCCGATGGACGCACCTTTTCATACGAAATAATGCCGTCCACGGAAACACGCGGTGCTGTGAAGATCATGCAAAACGATATTCGTGCCATTCAGCTGGCTAAAGCTGCGTTATATGCTGGAATAAAGTTGTTAATGCAGTATCAACAAGTCGATAAGGTAGATCGTATCCGCTTTGCTGGGGCTTTTGGTAGCCATATTGATGTTAAGTACGCCATGGTCTTAGGTTTAATCCCAGATTGTGCCTTAGATCAAGTGTCATCGGCCGGCAACGCTGCGGGTACTGGCGCTCGTATCGCACTGCTTAACGAAGAATCACGCGCAGAAATTGAACAAGTGGTGCGTAACATTGAAAAAATAGAAACGGCTGTAGAACCTAACTTCCAACAGTTATTTATAGACGCCATGGCATTCCCTAACAAAGTGGATGCCTTCCCAGAGTTGGAAAAAGTAGTGACCTTGCCATTGGTTAAGAGCGCTAACGCTGAAACTGAAGGTGGCGAAAAGAAACGCCGCCGTCGCAGAGGGTAACTAGTCGATGCAAACCAATAATCGTGCACGTATGGGGGTGATGATAGGCATTGCCTTTAAACTCTTCAAAAGCGTTAAAGTGTTTAAAGTGGCACTGGTGGCTATGGCTCTGTCAGGCTGGACTATCATTTTGAGCTTTGAATTTGCAGTCACCCTTTTGGCTATTTTAATGTTCCATGAATATGGCCATATACGAGCGATGAAACGCTTTGGTATTCCCACCAAGGGCATTTACATTATTCCTTTTGTCGGTGGTATTGCCGTTGGGGAAAGTCCAAAAACTCACTGGCAAGAACTCTATATTGCCATGATGGGGCCAGTTTTTGGATTGGCCATGAGTGTGGCGTTTTTTATTGGTTTTCTGCTGACAGATAATCACTTTGTAGGCCTGGTGGCTTCGGTGAGTGCGTTAATCAACCTGGTTAATTTACTACCTATCTATCCATTGGATGGAGGTCGGGTGATTAAAGCTCTAGTTTATTCGGGTCGTAGTCGCTTTATTTATGTCGGCTTGGTGGTTATTTCTGGGTTGCTCATTTTTTATTGCTTTACCCATGGCTTTGCCTTGATTGGCTTCTTTGGCATTATGGGATTGGTTGATTTGTTGGCCGACTGGAACAGCTTTGACCAAGACCCAAAGTTAAAGCTTAATACCTATGGCATTATATTTAGCTTAATATGGTACCTTGGCACCGCTGCAGCACTCATAGGCATGATGGTATGGATTGCAGCCTTGGAGTTACCGGGTAGTGAGCTCGCTATGGCTATTCTTAACGCTTAATAGAGTACCCCTGTCATGCACATGGACGAGTGACAGCAGGCGCAACCTTGAGCCTGAGCGCCAGGGTTGGCATGGGTGGCTGCTAATGTAAATGCGCCCTTGGTGCCGCTGAGTCGCTATTGGTGCTTAACGACCGCCATGCTATGCACACCTCAGCAGGTCAGCACCTTTATTCTGCTGTCGGGTTAGTTTAGCTTAGGCAGGCTCGATTAAATCAGGTGCAATGCACTGTCCCTACCAACTAATGCAATCGAACTCAGTGGCGGGCGGTACTTTAGTGTCTTCTGTAGACTTGTCTTTAAGGTTTTGCTGCAGGTTTTCTTCTGCAATACGAACGCTTTGGCCCGGTGAGAAGCGGCGGCGCTCTTCCCTTGGAGGGATACCAAAAAAGTCTCGATAACACTTAGAAAAGTGGGGTGCAGACACAAAACCACACGCCAAAGACACATCAATAATCGATAGGTTGGTTTGTAACAAAAGCTGACGCGCACGATTAAGGCGTAATTCCAAATAATAACGCGAGGGTACGCATTTTAGGTGTTTTTGGAATAGGCGTTCTAGTTGGCGGCGTGAGACACCAACATACTGAGCCAAATCATCTAAACTAATGGTTTCTTCTAAATTGGCTTCCATCAGTGCCACAGCTTCAATCAATTTAGGCTGGCTATTACCTAAGTGCAAACGCAATGGAATACGCTGCGTATCGTGATGGTCCCGAATGCGTTCCATGATGAACATTTCAGACACGGCGGCTGCCAATTCTGGACCATGATGGCTGCTCACAAACTGCAACATCATATCTAATGATGAGTTACCGCCAGAGCAGGTAAAGCGGTCACGGTCGATAGCAAATAAATTAGATGACATTAATACGTTAGGAAACTCTTCGCGCATACTGGCTAGGTTTTCCCAATGGATCGTCGATTTGTAACCATCCAATAAACCCGCTGCAGCCAGCAAGTAACTACCAGTGCAGGTAGAGCCAATCTTTATTTTGGTATTAGCAGCTTTGCGTAAAAAGGTTAGGGTATTTTTATCGTAGCCACGGTCTATAAAGGTACCACCACAAACAATCAGTGCCTCTAAATCATTTAAATTAAGGTCGTTAATGTGGATAGTTGGGGTGACTTCAAAGCCAACACTGGCTTTAACAGGCTCGCCATCCATAGACACCAGTTGCCACTCATACAAGTCTTGTTTACTGATATAGTTGGCGCCACGAAGGCTAGCAACAGCCGATGAGAAGGCTATCATAGAATAATTAGGCACGTGTAAAAACGCGTATCTAATGGGTTTTGAATAGGACATGGCTGCCTCTTTATAATTGTTTTAATTAGGGTCACAAAAAACAAATCAATAAGACTATTATCCTTATAGAATTGAAGGCATTCTAAACTAGGTTTGCGCCATTGGGAATAAAAAAATCGCTTGTAAGACGATATTTTTATCAGAAATATCTGAGTCTCTTCTGAGAAAATAAGACACTTTTAATACACACAAGAATTGATGCTGCCAAGGTGCCTGCAATAACTCATTACAATTTTTTGCAGCGCTGAATAAACTGGTCTGGCAGTGCCACCCACCTTCAGGCTATTTGTTTTAATACAGATTTGGATGGGTTGACCATAGGCTTGAGCTTTGGGTTGATTAACTCTGTGGGGTAAAAGGCCTATGGCACGCAAAGAGCACTCCTTGTCTGAATACTTGGCTGACAGGGTCGCATTCAGAATTAAATTACACACCGCTAGGAGGGCTGTTCAAGGCCCCTAGTTTGCTGGTATCCCCAGGGAGGCTCTGGCAACAAGGCTTTGGTAAGGCTCTGGCAAGGTGTGTTGCAACCCACAAAACACCCTTTGCAACAGCACCAGTAACTGCTTGGCCCTTACCCACCATAAATAACGATGACCTGTGATGCGCTATAAAATGTTATTTGAAAAAATTTATCTAACTAGCGCAAGCAAATTAGCTTTTGTGAACTATAACTAATATGTAGTGATGATTAATATCACCCCCTTAGAATTCTCAACTAATTCTCAACTAATTGTCAATCAGGGGCGTCAACAAGCAGCAAGAGCCAGCAAGAGCCAGCAAGGGGTCAACCATGACAGTGAAACAAGTCTGGACAGGCATTAAACTAGTGGTGAAGGGAGAGTGCCCCAAACTGATGTGGTTAGTAATGAGTGGTTCTGTGGAGGCCATTGAGCCAAGCCACGATCAGGTTTTTGTGGATTCGCCGATACATTACCCTGCAGGGGGGTGTGCTTTTAATCGTGATCCCTACGCATGGATACACACCAGTGGGTTTGCTCAACGTTATGGCATGTCAAAGCGTTGGCTTGATCATTCCCTCGATAACATTGATTCGGCCAGAGGCAATAATCAAACTACAGACAAAGCAAAAAACTTAGATTGGGTGTGGTTGACTGCTATTGACCCCTATATATTGTCTTTTAATGATGATTTTAACTTTGATGATTGCCACCGTGTGACTCGCATTACTAAGCAGCAAAGTGAATAGGCTGCTGCGCTCTATTTAACGTTATACCTGCTGTGTTGATAGATTTTATCATCTTTTAAAATTACCAAATGGAATCAAAATATAAATTAATTGGCATTAGAGTTATTGAGAAGTGCTAGGTATAATGTTGGCCTACTTATCTATGTTCAGGACTAGAAATGGCTGGTAACACGCTATATGACAAACTATGGGACTCCCATCTTGTTAAACAACAAGATGACGGTAGTTGCTTAATTTACATTGATCGTCATCTTCTGCATGAAGTGACTTCTCCACAAGCCTTCGAAGGCTTGCGCATTGCCGGCCGCCAACCATGGCGCATAGAGACCAACTTAGCGACACCAGACCATAACGTACCCACGACCTCTAATGAGCGTGCCATTGGCGTGGAAGGCATTACCGACCCGGTATCTAAAATCCAAGTGATGACCTTGGGTGACAATTGTGATGAGTTTGGTATTACCGAATTCAAAATGCAAGATGAGCGCCAAGGCATTGTGCATGTCGTGGGCCCAGAGCAGGGCGCTACCTTGCCTGGTATGACGGTGGTGTGTGGCGATTCCCATACCGCTACTCATGGTGCTTTGGGAGCATTAGCTCACGGCATTGGAACTTCAGAAGTAGAGCATGTGTTAGCCACTCAGTGTTTGATTCAAAAAAAGTCTCAAAACATGCTGGTGCGTGTGGATGGTGTGTTAGGCGACGGGGTTACTTCCAAAGATGTGGTGTTGGCTATTATTGGTGTCATTGGTACCGCTGGCGGCACCGGTTATGCCATTGAATTTGGTGGCCAAGTGTTTGAAGACATGACCATGGAAGGCCGCATGACGGTGTGTAACATGGCCATTGAAGCAGGTGCTCGAGTGGGCATGGTGGCAGTGGATCAAACCACGATTGACTATGTGAAGGGGCGTCCCTTTTCACCCACAGGCGCAAATTGGGACCTAGCTGTGAATGCATGGCAAGACTTACACTCCGATGCTGACGCTGAGTTTGATCATGTGGTGGTGCTAGACGGTGCGGGTATCGCACCACAAGTCACTTGGGGTACTTCCCCTGAAATGGTATTGCCAGTATTTGCCATGGTGCCTAACCCTGCCCAAGAAAAAGATGAGGTGAAAGCTTCGGGCATGACTCGTGCTCTTGAATACATGGGCCTCACTGCGGGTCAGGCTATCACTGATATTCAATTAGATCGTGTGTTTATTGGCTCTTGCACCAACAGCCGCATTGAAGACTTACGTGCAGCAGCTGCTGTAGTGGAAGGCCATCAGGTGGCGAAAACTCTGAAACAGGCCTTGGTAGTGCCGGGTTCGGGTTTGGTAAAAGCGCAAGCAGAAGCCGAGGGATTACATACTATTTTCACTAATGCGGGTCTTGAATGGCGTGAACCGGGTTGTTCCATGTGTTTGGCTATGAATGCTGATAAATTGGGTACAGGTGAGCACTGCGCATCGACTTCTAATCGAAATTTTGAAGGTCGACAAGGCTTTGGTGGACGCACGCATTTAGTCAGTCCAGCCATGGCTGCAGCGGCCGCCATCGCTGGACATTTTGTAGACGTTCGTGAGTTTAAGGGAGCCTTATAAGATGCAAGCATTTACCCAGTTAAGTGGCCTAGCCGTGCCACTAGACCGTGCCAATGTCGATACTGACATGATTATTCCTAAGCAGTTTTTAAAGTCTAT
>TARA_B110000977_G_scaffold201676_1_pt1 | contig 21801 bp, 24 predicted proteins | sample TARA_B110000977 | Tara Oceans TARA_B110000977 (sample SAMEA4397798) | marine metagenome | biome: Polar Biome; feature: [SRF] surface water layer (ENVO:00010504); material: water (ENVO:00002006), including particulate matter (ENVO:01000060) such as... | depth 5 m | reverse complement strand
TGATCTTAAATAATTGTTCTTCCTCCATCTACTAAGATATTTTGACCTGTAATATAAGATGAGTCAGAACTTGATAAAAAAAGTAATACTCCTAAAATTTCTTTTGGGTTACCCAATCTTTCCATAGGTATTAAATTATTTAACTCGTCTAAAAGTTTTTTACTTTGGTTATTATTAATAGGTCCGGGTGAAACCATATTTACTCTAATATTATTTTTACCATACAAAGATGCAAAATATTTTGTAAGCCCTAACATACCATGTTTTATTACTGAATAAGTCACAGGTTTAATGTAATTTTCATAGGATGATTTATATATGTTTTGATTTGGGGCTATGACTGATAAGTCTGATCCAATATTAATAATTGAACCTCTTTTTCTTTTAGCCATCTCTTCCCCAAAAAATTTAATCATAAAAAAAGATCCTTTTAAACTGACATTAATTTCGTCATCCCACATTTTATTTGTTGGAAACTTTTGGAGAGCACCTTTTTTTTTAAAAGGTACGGCATCAATAGCTGCATTATTAATCAATACATCAACCAAAAAAGATTTATTAATTAATTTAAACAATTTTTCAACTTTCTTATCTTTAGTAACATCACATTCATAAAAAAAAAAATTCTTTGAATTAACAAATTTAAGGGATTTAAGAGATTTTAAATTTTTTTTGCTATTATCTACACACAAAACCACATACTTTTTTTTCAAAAAAAACTCACAATATTTCCTACCTAAAAAACCTGCGCCACCAGTAATTAAACAAACTTTTTGCTTCATAAGCTTTCCCCACCATCAATAATAAATTTTGAACCTGTTATATTATTGCCAGACTCACCAAGTAAATAATCACACATTTCTGCTATTTGCTGTGGTCTACAAAATGCATTTAAAGGAACATTTGCTTTAATATATTTCTGAACTTTATTCTGATTTGCTCTAAGTTTTTTGCTCCAATTATTATTTTTCATTAAAATATTACCAGGTAACAAAATATTAATCTTAATATTATATTTTGCTAAATCTTTAGCTTTCATTTGTGCATAAAAATTTAAAGCAGATTTTGCTACAGAGTATGTAATTGGTGCTTTTGTTATTTTACTTGATGCTATGGATGATATCACAATTATTTTTGTCGGTTTTTTTTTATAAATTTTTAAGTAGGAGTCTAATAAATTTGTGAAACAAAAGAAATTATTATTAAAAGCTAAATTCCAGTCTTTAATACCTTCTTTTGCCTTATATGTTTTTTTACTTGCACCCGCACATGAAACGATAAGATCTATTGTTGTATATTTTTTTTTTATTTTTTTGAAAAGAGTGTTTGTTTTTGTTGCATTACTTAAATCACACAAATAAGTATTTTTATTTATATTAGATTTGCTTTTTTTAGTAACTCCAATGACATTAAATTTTTTTTCTAAATAAAATCTTGTTAAATAATTTCCTAAATTTTTTGACGCACCTGTTATTAAAACTGTCTTATTTGTATTCATTTTCAAAAAATTTTTTATTTATTAGAATTTCTTCTGCGTGCTTGTTATTTCGGCTTCTTGCTGTTTGTAATATAAAATTACCTTTATACTTACCTTTTATCAATTTAAAAAACTTTTTATAGTCCCAATTTCCCTTGCCTAATCGCACAGTCTTTCCATTTAAAATTCTGTCCTTAATATGAATATTCTTTACATACCTAAAATACTTAATTTCATCATCTAAATCATAATTCAATCCAGCACTATTACCTGTGTCATAATTTATACCAACTTTTTTTGTTCTAAATTTTTTTATAAATTTAATTATTGCTTTTGGTTTGTAATCTGTCTCAAAAAGTATTTGAGAATTTTTTTGTAATATCTTTGATAATTTTTTTATTTCTTTTATTAATATTTTTTCTTCACTTAAGGAAGTTATACTTCCATTATCAACTAATGGAAAAATATGATATTTAACACCAATTTTATTACCATTCAAAATTATTTTTTTTAATTTATCTATAATCTTATCTTTTATTTTTAAATTTTTTTTTTTGTAAAATGGTTTCTGCATAAAATAATCATTTGTTATAGATGGTACTTTAATCTTATATTTTTTGATCATTTTTTTTAAATTACTTAACTCACCATTATAAATTGGGTTTTTTTTTATATTTTCATTGTTGATTGTCCATTCTATAATCTTTAAATTAATTTTTTTTGCAATTCTAAATTCTATTGGCCATTTTTTTTCAGGAAAATACTGTATTGAGTTTTTTTTTTCAGAATCAACAAGTCTGCCTTGCATAAAACCAATTTTTTTAATCATAATTTCTTTAATATTACTAATTTAAGTTTTCATAAAAATAATCAATCTATAAAAATGAGTACTACTATAAATATTATGTTTTTGATGAAAATTGATAAGGTGTAGTTGAACTATTTTTATTTAACTTCTTGCATTCTTTTTCAAATTTTTTAATTTGTTTAATTATGTCTACACCAACATTTTCACCCCATTTTTTAATAATCTCTTTAGTTATCTTACCAAACTTACCATCTCCTACTTCTGTTTCATTAAACCTAAATACAGGCAAAACACAAAATGGTGTTCCTGTCATAAATGCCTCGTCTGCTGTATATATGTCATAAGGTTCAATGTTTTTTTCAATACACGCAATTCCAAGTTCTTTACAGATTTCGAAAATATAATTTCTAGAAATGCCCACTAAACAGTTTCTACCCTCAGGAGTTATAACAGTACCATTTTTTATTATGAAAAAATTGTCCCCACTTCCTTCTGCTATAAAACCATCTGTATCCATCATTAATGCCCAATTATTTTTTCCTCTAAACATTGATGCCTCAATGTTAGCCATTTGATAAAAAACTCTGCTTCTATTTTTTATTTTAGGATCCATTAAATGTGATGGTATGGCCCTTTGGTTTACCAAAACTGCATTCACGCCCTCATCATATAATTTACCCATACTTGCAACTGTCCATTTAAGGGGAAAATCAGCCACTACAACTGTTGGTTCAATTATGTTGTCAAAAACTGGGGCATAAATTCCAAGAGGACCTCTGCTTATATTAATCATTAATCTATGTTCATCTGTTGATTCAAAAAATTTATCATTTCTCTCTACAGTTTCTAAGCAAATTTTTTCTAAATCATTTATGTTAAGATTTAAAGGTATTCTATAAATTTTCACTCCATAAAGTAGTCTTTCTAAATGCTCTTTTAGCTTAAACTGTTTCTTATTAAAAGACCTAGTCATTTCAAAAACCATATCTCCAAACATCAGTGCAGAGTCAAATATAGAAATCTTTGCTTCATTTTCTGGAACATATTTTCCATTCATGTAAACAACTCTTCCTTTATCAAGGTCTATTAAATTATTTTTTTTCATTTTTATTCAGTATATAGGTCTTATGCATTGTTTCTAATAATTTCCAATCATCTTTTTCGTCTATTTCAAAACTTTGCCAAAAATCCATATTAAAAATATCAAATTTTCCTCCAATTCTATTATTTTTTTTTATTATTAAGCTTGGTTTAAATATATAAATTGAACCATTCTCTACATAACCTAATTTTCTATTTTGACGACTTCCTCTATTTTTAAAATCATAATTTATACTTGTATATTTTTTATAAATTTTATCATAATTCCATATTAAAAAATCTGTAAGTTTTGAGCCTGAAAAGCAACTATCTAGTTTATTTAAATAGAAAAATTTAATAGCATTATCAATATCATTTTTTTTTCTTAATGGACTTGTTGGAGAAAGTAAAATAATTGCCTCATAATCATTCTTAAAATATTTTATACAATGGTTTATAGCACTTTCTGTGGTAGCTTTGTCACCACTAATATTTTTCGGACGCAAAATAACCTCTGCCCCTAACTTCTTTGAAATATTTAATATTTTTAATGAATCTGAACTTACCACAACTTTGTCAATCAATTTACTTTTTAAAGCTAATTTAATAGTCCATTCTATCAAAGGTCTTCCATTAAATAACTTTATATTCTTATTAGGTATTCCTTTTGATCCACTTCTTGCAGGTATCAATGCTAATATTTTTTTCATTTAATATGGTTCACTCAAAAGAAATATATAAATTTTAAGTCTAAAATGTGTTTATCATATTTTGATAAAGATATTTATTTTCTTTCATTAAATATTTTAAGTATATATTTTTGACCTTTATAATAAAAAAATGATGGATAAAGGTTATTATCATTTATTCTTAGATGATTAAACTGTTGTTTAATAGTTTGATTAATATTTAATAAACTATCTTTAGGATATCTTCTTTTATTAAAATTACTTTTTCCAACTTGCTTTTTTGATGTAACATTAGGGTATTTAACAAGGAATTTTTTTATAATTCTTAAAAACTGTAAACCTTGTATATTTCTAATTTCATCAAGCAATTCTGAGCCATCTAACTTAAAGAAATCTTGAAAAAAAACAGGGCCAGCATCTACTTTTTTAACTGCTTTTATTATCGATATATAGATCTTATTATTTTTTCTTAAGATTTGATTTTGTAAAGGAGCAAACCCTTTGTCTTTTGGTAATTTGCTCGGGTGCACAATTAGTACCAAACCATTTTTTTGTAAAAAGCTTTTATGTAGTATTCTTGTATATGACAATGGAAAAACAATATCTTGATTTTTTACGTTAATTAGTTTTTTAGAAATTTTAAAAGTGTATTTATTTTTTAACTTGAAATCAAAATTTCTTAATTGTTTTTCAAACCACAAATTTGATTTATCCAATAAAAAAGTAACTTTATATTTTTTTTTCATCAAGATATTCAAGTAAAGATTTTATCTCATTTAAAAAATTTTTTTTTATTTGTTCATCATGAGTTTGTCTACCAGTTCCTATTCCAGGAAAATTACTCATGGTGTTATTATTTAATATATCTAATAAGAATTTCTTTGATTGTTTTTCAATTTCATCGCTGTGCTTTATAAAATTAATATCGATTGTATTCAAATCCCTAATATCATTAATATGAATTACACCAGGAATTTTTGACCACCATATATGACCCATTATAATAGTTTTAAATCCGCACAAGGCTCTTTGCAGTGCTATTGTTCCAGTGACCGTAATTGGAAAAAGGTTCATATTTTCACATTCTTTCTTAAAAAAAAGTTTTGAGTCAATTTCTGTAAATTGACAATTAAGATCTAAAAGATTTTTATAATACTCTAAAGTTCTATATATACCTGTTCTTGTATATCTTCTATCCCAATTGCTTTGTCTAATCTTATTGCTGTAAACAAAAGAACCATAATGTTCTTTATAAAATATTTTCTTACTATACCCTAATTCTCTAATTTTAATTACACTGTCTATGTGGTTGCCTAATTTAAGTCCCAATGGAAATGTGGAAGCCTCAGGTTGACTATGTGCAAAAAAAATTATTTTAATATCTTTTTTTTTATTATCATTATTGAATTTAACAACTTTGCTTTTATAAAATTTATTAGCATGAAAATGTCTTAGTAAAATATCAACATCATTAAATAAATATTCATTATTTAAATAATCAAATAAATTATATCTTTTGCTTGATTTTGTTAATTTCATAAATTTAAAAAATTTATGAATTATTCTTTTGGGGAAATGATAAAAGTAAAAATAAATTATAGCATAAATAATACTTAAATCCTTAATGCTAATTTTATTATAATGTTTTGGTTGGTGACCTGATTTTGTAATCTGTATAAAATCATCCAAACTTTGTTCGTAGTTTATTTTAAATAACTTTGAATTTATAAATCTATTGTCACTTAAATTCTTTTTTTCTATTAATGGGAGCAATCTATATTCTAAGATATCTACAGATAAGAAGATTTGGTCTATGGAGCATATTTTGCAAGCTTTGCTTGTTATTAATGACTCTTGATGATGAACTATTCCTGTATAAAAAATAGCCTTATAAATTTTATTATTTTTTAAAAAAGTAGATAATTTTATTATTTGTAAAATTGCTCTTCTAATATTAACTTCGTATGTATCACCTTTTGTACTAAACCTAGACCACATAGGTAGAGTATTCCTGTAATCTTCAACCATGTCCTCGATTTTATTTTTTCCATCAGAAAAAAAATTATAATCTGGTTTTTCATCAAAAATATTTTTAACTACTCTTTTATCACCTTCAAAATAAGAAACGAGACCATCGGTATCAAAAAAAAAAATATTTTTTTGATTCCAAAGTTCATTTTTAATTTCTTTGTCTGGCCAAAAAATTATGAAATTTTTCATAATTTAATAAATACTAATTTTATACATTTTGATACTGAAATTTTTATTATATACAACTTGTTATTAAAACAAAATCTTCTTAATTTATATATTCATCAAAGATAGTAGTCAAAGAAATTTTTAAAAAAGAAATTTTTATCTCTATAATTTATTGTATTAAAATTTATATTTTTATATTTTTTTTTTATTTTTGCCAATTTAATTACATCTTTATTTTGATGATAAAAATAATACATCAATAATAATGGCAACTCAGAATATTTTGTAAAATTTATAATTTTTTTTATTTTACTTTCCATTGAATTACTAAAAGTTTTTTTGTTAAATAATAATATTATTTCATATATCAAAAATTTTAAATCATTTTTTATTTTGTTTGGAATTTTTTGTAGAGAGCTAATATTAGATTTTTTTTGTGATTTTAATTCAAAATCTAACATTAAATATGGCATAATTTTATTTGGATAATTTAAAATTATCTTATTTAAATATTTAATTTTATTAATTTTTTTTAAAGATTTTGAATATAAAAAAGCTTTTTCATAGTCCTGATTATTGTATATTTCATCCTCATAAGACTTCGAAATATCGTTAGAGAGTTTAAAATATTTTTTTTTAAATAAATTTATTAGCTTTTTGTTCATTAAATATTTATTTTGAGTTTTTATAGCGTTTAAATACGCAATTTTTCCCTCGTCTCTTCTAAAATTTTTATATTTAATTAATTTATTTCCTATATCTAAAAAATCTTCGAAATTATTTGCTTCTGTGTTTTGAGCTTTTAGCATTTCTGTTCCATGACCAGACAATCTTCTCGAATTAAATACAACATTTAATGAAGGTATTTTACACATAGCAGCTTCTAAATTGGAGCTACCTGATACAGGAAAAGAGTTGATCAAAAAATCAACAGATTTAAATAATGAATATACATTTTTAATAGAACCAATAAAATGAACTCTATTTTTTAATTTTTTGTTTTTAAAATAAAAATTATCTAAATCTAGAATGTTTCTTTTTCCACCAAAAAAAATATGCTGATAGTTTGGGTTTTCTTCTAATAATTTTGAAACCCCTTTTAAAATAAAATCACTTTCACCTACTGAACATTTCCAAAAATTTTGTGTAATAGAGAGAATGGTTTTTTTACTAGTATAAATACCATAATTTTTTAAATTAGTTTTAATTGATGATTTAATAATCTTTTTATCAGGTAAATTTAAACCAATAAATGTTTTGTAAGACTTTGATTTTTTAAACTTATAATTAAAAAATTGCTCAGTTGATATTAATAGATTAATATTTCCAATACCTGGTCCAATTGCGAAAGTATGCCAATCAGGTGAATATGTTGCAATTATTGGAGCTGGATTTGAAAATACTGCATACAAAGAACTTATATGAGCTGACATAATTACAAAATCAATTTTGTTATCATGAATCCAGTTTTCAATAAATTTTCCTTTTTGTAATAAATTTATATTCTTATTTAAAACATCTAATCTTTCATGAGGACAATTTTTTTTTAAATATCTGTATTCAGGATTTTTAACTAAAAAAGAATTGTTAAAATCTTGGTTTTTAGAATTAATATAAAGTATGTACTGTTCAATATTTTCTTCCAAGCAAATTTTTTTTTCAAACATAATTTTATGTGGAATAGAAACTCCACCTACTTCGTGAAATCTATTTAGAATATAACCAAATTTAAACTTTTTTTTATTTTTCTGTTTAAATAATTTAAATCTCCTCTTATTAATTTTTGACAAAAGTAAGTTTATATTTTCATCATAATAAAAATTTAAATCAGAATTTCTATAATCATTAATAAATTCATAGGCTTTTTGGATTGTTTCTAGCGTTTGCAGGCCATTTTGATTATTAGCTTTTTTTAAAATACTTCGATATTTATTTATTATTTTATTATGCATTTAATTAGATTGTGTAATTATATATGATAATTAAACAAACATAAAATACTTTAATATTTAATAAATATTTATCACAATGTTAGAATATACAACAGCTCATCAACCAGCATTTTTACCTTGGGTAGGTTTTTTGCAAAAATTATTATTTGCAAAAAAATTTATAATCATGGATTTAGCTCAATTTAGAAAAAGAAGCTTTATGCACAGAAATTTAATAGAAATTAATGGTATCCAAAATTTTATAGGATTAAAAATATCAAAAAAAATGGATGAGAAAATAATAAGAGAAATAGAAATTCCAAATGAAGATTATTTGAATAATATTAATGAAATTTATAAAAAGGTTTACTTTCAATATAAAAAGGAACCTTACTTTTATGAAGTTGAAGAAGTTTTTGATAATCTAAAAAATATTAAGAATACAAAATTTAATGAAATTATTTATGAACATTTAAATTTTTTAATAAAAAAATTTGAGTCTAAGGTTCAAATATATTTAGAAACCCAAATTCTTAACAAAAATGATTACAATAAACTTGATGCTAATCAAAAACTAGTCCTGCATGCACAAACACTTACATCTAAAAACTATCTAACTGGAATAAATTCTAAAGAATATTTGGATATTAAACAATTTGAAAAATTAAAAATAAAAAGTTATATCCAAAATTTTAATTACGTTGAGTACCTCAAATTTCAAAAAACATCAGAGCCACTTTCATTCATTCATATTATGTCAAAAATAGGGTCTAAAAATTTAAAAGAAAAACTGTTGCAAAATATTTCAACAGATATTACCAAATTTTAAATTATGGAAAGATTTCAAAATATAATTAATCAATATAATTCTGCATTTTATAAAGCAAATAATGAATTTGAAATGGTAAGATGGTCGAAACATTTTTTAATGATTAATAGATATTTTTTTTTTTTTAAAACTCTAGAAAACACAAAATATGAAACATGGATAGATATTGGTTCAGGAACTGGCAAAATATTTGAACTAGCAAAAAAAACTAAGATAAACTTTAAAAAATCTTATGGTATAGATTTGAATAAAAAATTAGTGAAATTTGCTAAAAATAAATCTTCACTTAAAAAAATTAATTTTTCTACTCAAAATTTTTTATATTACAGCCCTAAAAGGAAATATGATTTACTTTCAGCTATAGGTGTTTTACAAAATTGTGGGATTAACTATAAAAAATTTATACAAAAAATTTATGATATTCTAAAAAACAAAGGTGAGTTTTTTATAACTTTTAAGTCAAATGACTGGCACAAATTAAAAAATAAAAAATTTATAAAGGAAAAAGATCTAGTTAGACATGATCCCCTCTTATTAATAAAAACTATAAATAAAAATTTTTACATAATTGCAAATGGAGGAATAGATTTAAAAAAAAAAACTATTTGTAGTAGCAAAATTACAGGTGAATATTTTATTTATGCAAAAAAAAAATAATATAATTTTTATTACAAGTTTTAATAAAAAAATTGGATACGGTCACTATAATAGAGTTCGTTCAATATTTAATAATATAAAAAAATATTCACTTATTTTGCTAGATAGCAGAATAAAGATTTTAGATAAAAAAATATTATATATAAACTTAAAAAAACCACAAAAAAAATATTTTAAAATTATAAAAGATAGCGTTGTGATTGTAGATTTACCTAAGATAAATCCTAATTTAAATAATTTTTTAAAAAAATGTAATTCAAAAAAACTAGTTTATTTTAATGACGAAAATAAAGATTATAAAATTTTTGATATTAATGTTTCTATTTTGAGTTCTAAAAATAATAAATATTCTGGAAAAAAATTTATTACATTGGATAAAAATTTACTACAAACAAAAAAAAAAATAACAATTGATTATTTAGTAACTCTAGGAATGTCTTCAAATAATTTTAATTTAAAATTAGCTATTATTTTGAATAAATTAAAAAAAAAAACCATATATATTACAAATAAGAAAATAAAAAATTTTAAATATGTAAAATTTATAAAACCATGCAATAAAAAAAAATTTTATAATCTTTTAAATTTATCTCATTGTGTTATTTCGGCAGCAGGACAAACTTGTTTTGAAGCACTTTATCTAAAAAAGAAAATACTTGTGTTTAAAACTGCAAAAAATCAAAATAATAATATTAAATTTTTAAATCAAAATAGCTTCAAGACATATGATAATTTACCTGAGTTTTTAACAAACGAAAAACATGCGTTAAATATTATGAAAAATTTAATTAAAAGTAATCAAAAAATAATATCTATAAAAAATGGATCTTCATTTATTTCAAACATTTTCTGTAATTTTTAATCAATCAAATCTACCCACAAGCTGTAAATGATCATCTTTCATTCCAAAGGTAATATGTTTTGAAGTCTGAAGAATTTTTTTCTTTATAATTCCTTTTTTTGGTCGAATTATATATCTTAAAGATATTCTATTTTTATTTGAACGATTAATATCTGTGGCATGCAATGTCCTAGCATTAAATAAAATCAAATCTCCAGTATTACCCAGAATTATTTTTTTTTTGGTAAAACAAGTATTGCCATTATTAGAGTAAATCATTTTATTGTTAATTTTTCTCAAAAAAAATGGAAATTTAGATTTACCAAGTAAATGCGTATTTTCGTATATTTCTATAGGTGCATTTTTAATTTTTACTTCATCAAGGTAGATATACGCTGTAATGAACTCATCAATATCTCCCAATAAATCCTGATGAATGTCTGTACCAAAGAAATGTGTTTCGTTCTGGTATTCTTTTTTTATATAAGGATTTAAATTTCCTTTAATATAATTGGAATATTTAATTAACCAATTTGGTAAAAATTCCTTATTTACATTGTGTACAATTTTTTTTGATATAATTTTTCCATTAATTATTTTTTTTAATTTTTTATCTATAAAACTTGTATCAAAATTATTTAAATAATTAAATTTTAAATCTGGATTAGTTTTTAAAAATCTACCATTTTTTTTAAATTTTTTTAAGCTATTATAGAACCTAGTACCTGATCTTCCTTTTATAGAAGTATGCAAATTTTTAATAAGATTTTTATCAAAAAATCCTCTAAAAATTTGGAATCCGTTATTTTCAAGTTTTTTAAATTTTTTCATGTATTGATTAATATATTTATTCTATATTTTTTAAATGAATAAATTTAAAAATCAAATTGCTATTGGGACAGCTCAATATGATAAAAACTATGGTATTTTTAAAAAAAATAGAAATCTAGGCAGTATTTTCACAAAGAATTTTAGTAAAAATTTTAACTTAGTTGACACCGCAATAAACTACAAAAATGCTCCTGGTAAATTAAAAAAATTAGATAAAAAAGTAAAAATTGTCACTAAAATTTCACTGAAAAATATAACATATAATAAAAGTTATACAGAGAATGAGATTTTAAAAAAGCTTGAAATTTGTTTTTTTAAACATATGAAGGATTTGGGGCGAAATACACTTTATGGTCTTTTATTGCATGACTATAAAGATTTAAAAGTTAAAGATAAAATTATACTTAAATTTTTAAGATCTTTGAAAAGAAAAAACATTGTAAAAAAAATAGGTATCTCAATTTACTCTATAAATGAATTAAATTATCTTTTTAAATTTTGGAAACCTGACATTCTACAAATACCCACCAATATACTTGATAGAAGATTTGTTAATTCTGATTGGTATAAAGTATCAAAAAAAAAAAAAATTGAATTACATTGTCGGTCTTGCTTTTTACAAGGAACAATCAACAATAAATTTGATACAAAAAATAAAAAGATGATCTCACTCCTAAATAAATGGTCAAAATTCTGTAAAAACAACAACATATCAACAACTGAAGGAGCGATAAACTTTATTAATAAATATAACTTTGATTATATTATTTTTGGTATAAATAACAAAAACCAATTTAAAGAAATTAAAAAGATACACTTAAAACAAAAAAAATTAGATGTTCCAGTAGATATATCAACTAATGATAAAAAAATAATTGATCCTAGCACATGGTAAAAAAAACAAATAGATTGTTAATTATTCCAGCAAGATCTGGTTCTAAAAGAATTAAAAATAAAAATATTATAAATTTTGCTGGTAAACCAATAATTTTTTATTCAATCGAAGCAGCTTTAAAATCAAAATTATTCAATAAAATTCATATTTCATCTGACAGTTCTTCAATACTAAAATTATGTGAAAAAAAAAAAATATTTACAGAATTTTTAAGACCTAAAAACCTTGCTAATAGCAAGATTGGTTTAGATAAAGTAATAATGTTTGTATTTGATAAGTTTAAAAAACAAAATATTATTTTCGATGAATATTGGTGTATTTTACCATGCTCACCACTTATCAATAAAACAGATTTAATTGAGTCTTCTAAAATATTTAATAAAGATTCAATGCATCCCCTTATGACTTTTTCAAAATTTCCAGTACCAGTTGATTGGGCATATAAAAAAAAGGGTAATAAATTTTTTTCAATAAATCCTAGTAAAACCAAAATAAATTCACAAAACTTTCCCAGTTATTTTTATGAAACAGGAAATATATATATATACTCTTTAAAACATCTAAAAAATAAATATCAAAAAAACATTTTTTCTGGATATGAACTAAAAAGAGAAAATGCTATTGATATTGATGAAAAAGATGACTTAGATTTTGCAAAAAAGTTATATTCACTGAAAAATATATGAAATTAAAAGGAATTAAAAAATGGAAGCAAGCTAAAAAAATTATACCAGGTGGAAATATGTTCTTGTCAAAAAGACCTGAACTTTTTTTACCTGATGTTTGGCCTACTTATTACAAAAAAGCAAAAGGATGTAATATTTGGGATCTTGAAAAAAAAAAATTTATTGATGTTTCTACTATGGGTGTTGGGACAAATATACTGGGTTATTCAAGAAATGAGGTTGATAATGCTGTTATAAATAAAATTAAGAATGGTTCTATTTCTTCATTAAATTCTGTGGAAGAAATAGATTTAGCAAAACAATTAATAAGCCTTCATCCTTGGGCTGATCAAGCAAAATTTGCACGAACAGGCGGTGATGCCAACACAATAGCAATAAGATTAGCTAGATCTTTTACAAATAAAGAAAATATAGCACTATGTGGTTATCATGGTTGGCAAGATTGGTACCAAGCGGCAAACATAAAAAATATTAATTCACTTAAATCTCATCTGTTTGGCAACATACAAACTAGTGGTGTCTCAAAAAAATTAAATAATACTGTATTTCCATTCCTTTATAATAATTTTTTTCAACTTGAAAAAATTGTAAGAAAAAAAAATATTGCAGCTGTAATTATGGAGGTTGAAAGAAATATTAAACCTGAAAAAGATTTTTTATATAAAGTAAAGGACCTATGCAAAAGAAAGAATATTGTTTTAATTTTTGATGAATGTACATCTGGTTTTAGGGAAGAATTTGGTGGTTTACATAAAAAATATAAAATTACACCAGATATTTGTACATTTGGCAAGGCTTTAGGAAACGGTTACCCTATTACAGCTATAATTGGTAAGGCTAAAATATTATCAAAATCAAAAAACAGTTTTATTAGCAGTACATTTTGGTCAGAGGGTTTGGGTCCAGTAGCAGCTTTGGCAACATTAAAAATAATGAAAAAAGAAAAATCTTGGCAGAAAGTTACATTTTTAGGAAAAATGGTCAAAAGTATATGGAGAGAGTTAGGAAAAAAATATGAGCTCAATATAAATATTAACGGTATAGATGCTTTGCCAAATTTTTACATCCATTCAGAAAAATTTTTAAAATATAAAACTCTAATATCACAAGAAATGCTTAAATATAATTTTTTATGTTCAAATGCTGTTTATCTAAGTACAGCTCATGATGAAAAAATTTTACAAAATTATAGAAGTAAGCTTGATTTAGTTTTCAATATAATTAAAAAATGTGAGGATGGTGACAAAATTGACAAATATCTTAAAAGTAGAGAATGCATGATAAGTTTTAAAAGAATCAATTAATCATAAATAAATCTTTCTACCCTAAATGCTTCTGCACTTTCTTTACAAATGTGATGACCTCTAAGTTTATTGTTAATCAAAATACTTTCAATATTTCTAGGATGAGGGTATTTTTTCATTTCTGTTCCATAAAGCTTTAAGGCAGTAATCTTTTTTTTAAAAAATCTATCAATACAGATAAAAAAGTTGGGTTTAAAACTTGTATCTAAAGACCAATCTGTAGCAGATGGAACTTCATATGAAAATATTTTTTTAACTGAAGAGTTAGTGCTTGGTCTGCAAGCAGTCATTGTTGCTTGATAAACCAATTTATGATCTATGTTTAGATCATCAAAAAAGTGAGTAAAAATAATTTCAGGCTTGAATTTTTTAATTTCAGTTTCTAATTTTTTAACTATATACAATAATGGAGTTGAATCTAATGCGTTATCTTTAAAATTAAATTTTTTCTGAATTTTAAATTTCATCAATTTAACAACTTTCTGCAAATTTTTACTCCTTTTCTTTTTTTCATTTACACTTTTAGTTCTTGAGGAAATTCCATCAGTAAAAAAAATGACGTTTACCTCGCAATTATTTTTTAATAAGTAACTAATTGTGCCACCACACCCAATTGTTTCATCATCAGGATGTGCTGCAAGGATAAGAACTTTTTTATTTTTAAACATTGAATATTAGAAATTATTATATAACTATATATTATGCACGAATTAATATTATATGATGGAATTTGCAAGTTTTGTAACTCTTGGATCAAATTAGTAAGCAAATACGATCATTTAGACAAATTTAGACTGGCTCATTTACAAAGTGAAATTGCCAAAAATACTTTGAAAGAATTTAATATTATTAATGCAGATATCAATACAATTTATGTAATCAATGAAAAAAAAGAACTTTTAACTAAATTTAAAGCTTCAACTTATGTAATGAAAGAATGCATGCCTTTAACTTATCCATTATATTTATTAAATTTTTTATTTCCCAAATTTATACTCAATTTTTTTTATGATTTGGTAGGTAGAAACAGATATAAAATTTTTGGAAAAACAAGTATATGCGAAATACCATCTGGTGTGAATAAATCTAAGTTTTTAGATTAAAAATGTTAAGCGAAGATCATTATCTATCTATTATAAGAATAGCGTTTGGATCAATATTGTTTGTAAAAGTATTTTTTTCAATAAAATGTTTTGATTTTCATTGGGCTCATATTTCAAAAAAAGAGAGATATGTTCTAAAATATTTGCTTATAGCTCTTACATTTCTTTCTGTTTGTTTTACCCTAGGACTATTTACGTTTTATGTATCCTTAATAATATTTCTATTATTTGTGTATCTCTGGTACAAATCCTCAGTTTATGGATTAGAGGATATTTATTTTTATGGAATGATCCTTTATATGGTGCTTTTAAGCCCAGACAGAATTAGCTTAGATCAATTATTCACTTTACCTACTTACAAATTAAGTTTGTCGTATACACCAATACCTCATATCTTATTAATTTTACATGTAACAATTACTTTTTATAGTGGAGCCATTGAAAAGCTATCATCAAATATGTGGTTAAAAGGACTTGGGGTATATAATTTCTTTGTTTTTCCTAGTAACAGAAATTTTAGTCTTAAGTTTTTCTCTAATAAGAAAAAATTAATGATTTTTTTTAATTACGCGCAGTTTGTAAGTCAATTTTTTTTTATATTTTTCATTATACTTTTTCCATTGAAATTTTCTAACCCATTTTTTTTGTCAACTGTAATATTCATATTTTTTCTCATTACTTGTTTTCAATTTTCTTGGTTAGCACACTGCTGTCTTTTAATGCTAATAGCACCAGTTTATTTTCTAATTAATAATCAAGATTTATATATGGCCAATTTACTTTATGAAAATATTTTGACAATCAACATTTATGAACAAATATTAGTATACTTTATATTATTTAACTGTTTACTTGGATTTGTTACTCTAACCTTTAATGTTTATTTTTTAGAAAAACAAAGTATTAGATTTCAAAAAATTTTGAAATTTTTCAAAATTTTGCCTAGATTAACTCTTGGTTTTAATAATATTAGGGCATTTACTGAACTCCACTTAAAAAACATTTTTTGTTATCAATTATTTTATAAAAATGACTCTAAAGATTTGATAAGATTGGATCATTTTTACAAAGACAACGGAAACCCAAATATTAAAAAAATGTGGTGGTTACCTACTTGTTACATGACAACAAAAAATAAGCTTATAGACATTACTTTAGAGTTGAAAGTCTTAGGAAAAATATCACCAAGTAAAAAAATGTATTTAGATGGGTGGATTAATTATTTAAATAATAAGTATAATTTGAATAACCAAGGTGAGATTATTGTGAAAATTAATAAATACATAGCACCAGAGGGTTATATTAAAAGCTATGAAGATCAAATATCAGATAAAATGTATGAATATTGTGTAATTGATGTAAATAAAAAAGAAATTAAAAAAATAGATTTTAATATTTATAATCCTGAAGATTCGGGAAGATACATTAGAGACAACTTTGGATTAATTAATTGATAAAAAAATTTTTTCTAAAACCAACAAAAACTTTTATTATTGCAGAGATAGGCTCTAATCATAACCAAAGTTTAGCTAAAGCAAAAAAGCTAATCAAATTATCAGCTAAAAATGGTGCAGACGCAGTGAAATTTCAATATTTAAATTTTAAGGATATGTATACTGACGACAAACGATTTAAAAAAGAAAAAGAAATTTTTAAAAAAGTTTGTTTTCCAGAAAGCTGGATTCCTAAATTAAATAAATATTCAAAAAAACTTAATATAATTTTTTTTTTTAGTATAACCTCATTTAGCTGCCTAAAACTTGCAATAAAATATAAAATACCAATTTTAAAAATTGCATCTCCTCAGTTTTTTTCAAATCCATGGCTTATTGAGGCGTGCTTAAGAACAGGTAAGAAGGTTATACTTTCTACTGGTCTAAGCTCATTTAAAGAAATAAAAAAAAGAATTGAAAGTCTTAAGAATAAAAAATTAACAAAAAACTCATGTCTTCTCTATTGTGATAGCAGATATCCACTAGAAATAGAAAATTTCGATTACAAACAAATCTCATTATATAAACAAAAATTTAACTTACCTGTGGGATTGTCAGATCATACTCTTTCAACAATGGTGCCTGCTATCTCAGTATTTGAGGGCGCTGAAGTTATTGAAAAACATATAACTTTAAATAGAAAAGATAATGGACCAGATCATTTTTTTAGTCTTGAAATTAATGAATTTTCTGAGATGGTTAAAAATATTAGAGAAGTTGAAAAAATAATTTTTACCAAAAAGTTTAAAAAAAAATCTTTAAATAATAAATATCGAAAATTATACCAAATTAAATGTATTGCGGATAAAGACTATAAAATTAATGATAAATTAAATGGTATCAAAAAAAGTGGGTTGAGATCAGTTAATGGAATAAATATAGAAATGGCTGAAAAATTAGAAAATAATTACACAGTTAAAAAAAATATAAAAAAAGATGATATAATAAATTTTAGTAAATTAAAAAAAAGATGAGAGACAAGATAAAAGAATATAAAATAAATGGCGTTACAACCATTAAAAAGCTAATTAGTGAAAAATTATCTAAAGATATAAAAAAAAAAATCAATCAAATTTTTTCTTATCAATTAATAAAAGAACAAATAATTAAAAAAGAAGTTGATGTTATTAAAAATCCTAGGCTTTTTTCCTTATATAAAAAAAAAAACACTAATAGCTATAACAATACATGTTTAAAAATTATTCAAAAAATTCCTGAAATCTACAACTTTGGAACATCTCAAAAAATGATAAAATTAGTGAAGTCATTTGGTCTTAAAGAGCCTATATTTTCAACAGATCCTTTGATAATGATTAACAGCAAATATTCTAATAGTGAACTTGGTTGGCAATATGCACCTTTACATCAAGACTGGAGAAGTATTCAGGGAAGTTTAAACTGTTTAGTAGTGTGGATTCCTTTAACAACTATAGATAATTTAACTGGTGCTATTAAATATATAAAGTCAAGTCACTTAAATGGTCTACAAAAAACCAGTGAACACAAATGGTTTAAGGAAGCAAATTATGACAAATCAAAAATTGAACTTTTGAAGTGTAGACCTAAAATTAATGATGCTGTTTTTTTTTCGTCTTTTTTACTACATAAAAGTGAAATTAATAAATCTAAACAAGTAAGAATAAGCCTACAATATAGATACAATGACTTGTCAGAGGAAACTTTTATTACTAGAGACTATCCTTGTAATTATAAACATGCGGAACCCAAAAAAAAGTTAATAACAAAGAATTTTCCTAAAAAAAAACACTTAGAAAAAATATTTAGCTAATAATTATAATGGTTTAAAAAATTGTTGGCATTGTTAAAAAATACATTTGAAATTTCTTTGGTTGGTAAATTTTTTTTGTGCTTATTAACAATTTCATTAAAATTTTTCTTGCCTGTAAAGGGATAATCACTACCAAAAAAAATTTTTGAATAAGTGCGCTTATTAAGATAATTAAGATTATTTAATGAAAATGGTATTGAGGTGCTAAAAAAAGTTTGATTTAAAATTTTATTTGTCTTTTGAAAAAAAAGGTAATTAATCATTCCACACCCCATGCCACCTAAAATTACAGGTCTTCTTAATTTAGAAATTATATAATAAACCTCATTTATTGTGCCCCTTAATTGAGGCAATGAATTAATCATCTTACCACAATGAACTGGCCAAATTTTTACTATTAAATTTTTTTTTTCACATTTTTTTAAAAAGGATATAATTTTATTAATATCCACAATATTATCATGAATGTCATACAATAACTCAACACCTCTATAAAATTTATAATTTTGATATTTAAACAAAAATTTTTCGTAAATCTCATAATTTTTTTTGTTCAAACAAAGACTTAATAAACAATAAAACTTATCTTTATTATTAAAAGTTTCTTTAAAATAGTTATCTTGTTTAATTAAATTTTTGTAATTATTATAAGGCAATGACGTTACAAGAGCTTTTGTAATATTTTTTTCTAAAAAATTATTTTTTAATTTTAGTTTATTTATATTTAAGTTTTCTAAAAAATTTTTTTTTTTATAAATTAATTCTCTATTAAGATTGCTTATATCTTTTAAACTATTAAAAAAAAATGATCTTAATTCAGTATCAAAGATTTGCATCCTAAAGTAATTGAGCAAGTAATTTAACTAGATTATACTTAACTTTTCTGTTCATATAATTTTTTAAACCAGAAACATTATTTAACGTTCAAATCTTGAGCAGTAAAGCTTTTTCTTTTCAAATCTCAATAATTCTGATTTAAGTTCCATTTATGAAAAAAATACTGACAATTTAATTAAAGCTGAGCTTTTAAAGCTATATAAAAAAAATAATCCCTCGTTACCCTCAAATTTGAATAAATTAATTAATATCTACAGAGACAGTTTCGAAAATAAATTGGCATTTCCACTAAGGTTTTTTAAAAAACTTTCTGTTGGTGATTTTGCATGTGGTACAGGTGAATATGCTATGATAGCAGCAAAAAATGGTGCAAATGTTGAGGGGTATGACTTCAATAGTCAATCAATAGAATTCGCAAAAAAAAATGCCAAAAAACTTAAAATTAATAACTGCCGATTTCATACCAAAGAATTTTTTAAAATAAAAAAAAATATGACTTTGTGATATGTACTGCTGCACTGCACCACTTACCAGATCCTTACAAGGGTTTGAAATTTTTAAAATCAAGAGTTAAAAAGGGAGGCTTCTTGTTTGTTTCCTTTGGGCTAGACTCATCTAACATGATACACAATTTAATGAAATTAATTGTTAGAAATTGGGGCACAGGTAGGGAAGAAATCATCAAAGCATCAAAATTTCTATTTAAAGATCATATAGATAGATGTGTAAAATTTGGTCTAAGAAAAGAAGATAATGTTATTGCAGATCAATTTATTAACAACCAACATTTTTACCTTGATTTGAAGAAAGTAAACAACATTATGGATAAAGGTTTTTCATTACATTCATCTTGGCCTCCAAAATATTTACCTTTAGGAGACTCTTTGCAGAGATCTTCAACGAGTGTTATCAATGATAGTATTATAGCGCCATCAGAATTAATATGGTCCTCAAAAACATTTGACGATATAAAAAGAATTTTAAAATTCAAAAAAGGATATAATTATACATCATTTAAAAACTTAAAAAAATTTTAAATAATAATTCAAAAAAACCTATTAATGAAATTTTAAGAAAAAATAATATTTATAAATTACAAAAGAGTTTTGTTTCTAATGCTGATTTCAGTTTTGATCTAAATACTCATGTCAACAAGTTCTATCAAGAGATATGGAGTTTATTTAATTTTTTAAAAAATACAAAAAGAAGCCTAAAAGAAACAAAAAAACACATAAATAATAAAAAATATATATTTAAAGGTACCAATGGGCTTGGATTGAATTTTTTTATTTATAGAAAGAACTAATTTATTTAAAGATAGAACTACATTAATCAAATTTCAAATCATGAATATATTAAAAAATAAAGGATATAGTGTACAAAGAAACGTATTTACAAAGACTGAAATACTAAAATTTGAAAAAAATTTAATACTTTTTATTTTTAAATTTTGTAAATCAAAACATAAAAAAATTTCAAACAAAGCAAGATTAATTTTAGATTATAAAGAAAAAGAATTTAGATTGGGTGCGATTAAGCTTCTAGAGTATATTGAAATAAAAAATAAAACTCTTTTTTATGAAATCTCTAAAGAATGTACTAATTTTCATTTAATTGATTATGTGGATCAAAACAATAAGATTCAATCTGTTATTAAAAAATTTTTTGGAAAAAACTATAATGCTGTTCAAAGAAAAAAACCAATTATGCTATTTAATAAAAAAAATTTGAGTAGATTAAAGTATCTTTGGCATCAAGAATCACAATTTTACCCTAATCATAGACTTGGTTTACACATATGGTTTCCAGTTTTTAGAAATGTTAAGAGTAATAATGATGGTGGCATGATATTTGCTCTAAATGGTTTTAAAAAAAATTACAAATTCTCTGAAATAAAATTGAAAAATGGATGGTCTCAAAGAGTTCCAAAAATTGATGTTGAAAAAGAATTTCAGCTTTTCTCTCCTGAGATTAATAGAGGTGATGTGATTTTTTTTATTGGTCCTCAACTTCATAGATCTGACGAGCAACATAATAATATCCCTAGAGTTTCTTTTGTTATTAGATATTTGTCAGATATTTATGATGGTACTTTTAAACCAATTGAATAGCTTTAATTTCTTACAGTTTTTATAATTCTAAATTGGGTTATTTTTATATAATAATAAGGTTATTCCACTTTATGTAAAAGCAACTCTATTTTTTTATAAGTCTCTTACGGATTTTTAGGAATAAATATAACGTAAAAACCCCAGTTGTTTAAACTCGAGTTATAAAATAAAATATCAATTATCTTTAAAATAAATCTTAAAAATTTTTTTCAGTGCATAAATCAAGCCAATTGAGCTATTA
>TARA_B110000977_G_scaffold165607_1_pt1 | contig 21922 bp, 15 predicted proteins | sample TARA_B110000977 | Tara Oceans TARA_B110000977 (sample SAMEA4397798) | marine metagenome | biome: Polar Biome; feature: [SRF] surface water layer (ENVO:00010504); material: water (ENVO:00002006), including particulate matter (ENVO:01000060) such as... | depth 5 m | reverse complement strand
GGGGGGGGGGTCGATGCGCATCGCGCGTGTGACGCGGCGCGCCGAGCGCGTCTGGGAAGATCCTTTGGCGCGGGAACCCACTGGACGTGCCTCGCAACTGAAATTGAAGTCAGGTGCGCCATGGCAATGGCGCAAGGGCAGCCGTGTCCGCCATCAAGTGTTTCGGAGATCGATACCAACTTTCAATCGCTCAAAAAGCACTGTCACATCCAATTGCGCGCCGTCACGCGTGCGCAAAGGGTTCACGCATTTCAACGACATGCACGCCGTGTCCGTTTCGTTATCCACGCGGCCCGTGCTTCGCGGCCGCGCGCGCGCCCTTTGGCCCGCTAAATCGTCCCGGGTAATTGCCCATAGCAGGTCACAAACCTCCCCGATCGCGGGTGATCGCAAGTTGGTTTTCATCGACGGCGAAGCGGGCACCACGGGTTTACAGGTAAGAGACCGCCTCGCGGAACGCGACGACATCGAAATCATCTCGTTGACGGGCGATGACCGCAAGAACGCGACGAGACGCGCTGAGTTTTTGAACAAAGCGGACTGCGCGATTCTGTGCCTTCCCGACGATGCCGCGATCGAGGCGGTTAGCTTGGTCACCAATGACACCACTGTTATCATCGACGCCTCGACAGCGCACCGAGTCATGGACGGGTGGACGTACGGCTTCCCCGAGTTGAACGCAGAGCAAAAGCAAGCTGTTAAATCCTCTAAAAGAATCGCCAACCCGGGGTGTTACCCGACTGGGATGATCGCGTTGTGCCGGCCATTAGTTGATGCCGGAATCTTGCCGAAAAACACGGGCTTGGTTGTCCACGCGGTGTCGGGTTTCTCCGGCGGCGGCAAACAACTAATGGCGATCCACCACGCCGGGGAAGCGGAACCGTGGGGCGCGTACGGTTTCAACCTCGCACACAAGCACTTGCCAGAGATGGCTGCGTACTCGTTGGTTGGAAGGAAGCCTATTTTTTGCCCGGCGGTTGGGAGCTTCGAACAGGGCATGGTCGTCTCCGTACCGCTGCATTACGATCAGTTGAGCGACGGTGCGAGTGGCGCTAAGATTCACGAAGCCATTGCCGCAAGGTACGCGAACTCCCGGTTCGTATCCGTCCGCCCTTTGAACGAAACCGCTGATTTAGAGAGAGGCGCGTTCCTTCGCCCTGATACTTTGAATGACACGAACGAACTCGAGCTGAGCGTCTACGCCAACGACGCCGACGGGATGGCGTGGCTAGTCTCGCGGCTGGACAACCTGGGGAAAGGCGCGTCAGGCGCGGCGGTGCAGAACCTGAACTTGGCGCTGGGGTTGGACGAGGACAGTGGGTTGTAGGAGTGCGGCGGAAGAGGGTAAGTTGTGCGTAGATAGAGTTTTTATAAGGTAAGGTATGGGGAGCATACTAGTGATGTCATAAAATAGTTACAATGCTTGACACAAATCCCCAATGCACCAATCCAGACAGTCATCCCTTGACGTTGTTTTCCTTTGCGTTTTCCTTCCCATCTCCGTTTTCTTCTTTCGTGCCTTTAGCATTCGGCTTCTTCTTCGCCGTCTGCGGTGCGTTTTTAGCTTCCTTCGCCGCCTCTATGGCATCTTCTATAGCCTTCTTAGCTTCCGCCAAATCTCTCGCTTTTTGCTTCACCGCCGCGGCTTTCGCCAAGCGGTCCACTTCTCGCCAAAGGTGAGTCGTCTCACTAGCTCTTTTGTACCCGGGATTCTCAGCCGGGTTCGGTATCGGGGCTTCCTTGTCTGACCCAGCGTACTTCACCCAAAGCACGCCGCCTTCTAAAGCCTCGAGGGACGTGTACTTCACGCCTAAAACGCAAGCTCGCAATCCGAGAGGCGTGTCAATCAAATCCCCGGCGGCAAATCCGAATGGCGCGCAGTGGTCAACCCCGTCCTCATTGGAAAAGTACGAAGGACCTTTCTTCTTTCCGCCCTTCTTCTTGCCGCCCTTCTTGGGAGGCATTGGAGTGGGGCGAGGTGGGGTGAGGTGCCCCGCCTCGTGTAGTGAGGCCTTCCCGAAGCAATGCGGGAACGTTCCCCCGAAGGCGTTTTTTTTTCTCAAGCGCGGAATTTTTCTGGCCAGTCGCAGTTTTGGCCACGTGGCCAAACGTACGTCGGCGGCCTCTACCACCCGACGTGTCCACGCGATGCCACTCCGAGACGCGCCGTTCGCGTTTCGCCCGTCGAGTTCAGTCACCAACCCACCGCCATCATGTCCGCCTCGCTCGCCTGTAAAGCGGCTCTGCTCACAAGTCGGCTGGTGGTCGGGAAGGCACCCGGCCGATCGGCACGTCGTTCATCCACCATCTGTGCCGCCGCTTCGGGTGACGAGCAGCAGCTCTCAAGGGCGCTGCGCACAGTGAACACCGGAGCTTTGATGCAGGCAGGCACCAAGGCGGAGGCAAAGAATACGACTTTTAAGACGGATACGAAGAAGGAAAGCAATGAAGTGGCTGCTGCTTCGAGTGAGGCGAGCGCACCTCCTTCGTCAGCCTCCGTTGGCAAGATTGAGTACATCCTGAAAGGCCCTGCTCCCCAAAAGTTCGGCGTCGCGGACGGCGAGCTGGGGAACGTGTTGACCGCTTCTGGTTCTTTCGTCACGCGCGCCGTTTCCGGGGCGCTATGCGAGGGCTGGAACGTCTCGATTCAAGAGGGCGAGTGCCCCAAGGACACGTACACGTTCGGCGAGTTCAATGGGCGGTACGTGCGAGAAACGAGTGAAGTGGCAAACTACAAACGCCCAGCGCAACCAATCCAGATATACGAGTTCGAAGGGTGTCCGTTCTGCAAGAAGGTCCGGGAAGCGGTGATCTGGCTCGACCTAGACGTTCTTTTCTACCCATGTCCGCAAGGAGGGCCCACGTTCCGGGAACAGGTGAAAAACGAAGGGGGTAGAGACAGACCAACGTTCCCGTACATGGTGGATCCCAACACCGAAACGAAGGTACGCTTTTTTTTCTTCATCCCGTAAAATCCTGCTTGCCTTGTACTGCGTGCGTCGTGTACCACTTGGTTCGCGTTTCATGACATCCTGTGAGGAATTCCTCATCATCCCGATATACTGCACTGTCCCTCAATTGCCCATACAAACAACTGACATCTTTCAAAAATCCCTCAGATGTTCGAGTCCGACGACATCATCGACTACCTGTATGACAACTACGGCCCGGGGAAGGAGAGGGTGAGTTCTTTGTTGAAAGCGGGGGCGCTGACAGTGCTCACCGCTGGTTTTGGCTTGGCACCTAGGATGGGCGCTGGGTCAAAATACAAACCCGCTACGATGCCCGAAAAGCCAATCACGGTGTACTCGTACGAAGCGAGCCCATTTTGCAAATTGGTCCGGGAAAAGTTGGTTGAGTTGGAGTTGCCTCATTTGATGAAATCGTCCGGCAGAGGCTCGCCGAAGCGCCAGGAGCTGTTCGACAAGAGAGGACGGTTCCAGGCGCCTTATATTGAAGACCCGAACACCGGGATCGCTATGTTTGAATCAAGCGCGATTGTCAAGTACCTGGAGGAGACGTACGCGAAGTAAGGGTTTAATAACGAGTTGAGATGAATAGCTCTAAGCGTACTACTCTCAGTATCTCAATACAGACGATCCATACAAATACTCAATTACTCAATTACGTCAACGCCGTGGCTAACCTCGGCCGGGCGATCCTCCCCACCGGCATCTTCCCCCCCACTAGAATCTGCTTCGGCAAATCGACTCGGATCAGTTTGAAGGAAAAATGCCTTCCTTCCCACATCACGTCCACGTTCCTGACGTCCGGGTTCAACAGCGTTACAGTTGATGACAGTCGCACGGCGCCGTCTTCCAGCCCATACACCGACACGGCGGCTAGGTTTCCGCGTTTATCCACCACGACGTAGTGAAGGTTAAGAGCTCCTGTGGATGCGCGCTCATCAGTATTATCACCGTTGCTCGCCCCGGCGGTCGCATCCAACACCACGCGAACCCGCAACGCGCACGTAGCGTTCAAGCCTTCTTTCAAGTCATCCAACGCAGTACACGTATACGTGCTCTTCTCGTACGCCACCCCATCTCCCCCCTCGCACTCTTCCTTCAACGCCAGTTTAATCCCGGTGAGTTTCTTCGGCTTGAAGGCTTGCCCGATACCGCGGCAACCGTCGTCCAACTTTCCAAGTGCGCTCAAAACAGCATCAACTTCCGATTGCGTGGGCAAGTCTGGGTCCAACTCTTGAGCTCTTTTAAAGCCATTTAAAGCATCGCTATAGTGCTCCACGTACCGCGAAACAACCGCACGGTTGAAGTGCAAGTCGGGGTGGTCGGAGATGCCACAATTTGAGGAGGGGGTGTTTGTCTTGGGTTTATCACCATTCAAATCACCAGAATTCATATCCCCAAGCGGCCCTCCCTTCTCCGCGCAATCGTACGCCTTGAGCGCTTGAAGCAGTTTTGATTTATCAGTAGCACCTTGCGCGAAAAACGCGGACATGTACGCCGTGCCAACCTGGTACCAGCTGTACCCGTCCGTTAGGTCCAGCTTAACCGCAGCTTTGGCGTACATCACAGATTCAGCGACGAACTTTTTTTGCTGCTCCGTCCCGGGTTTCGCGAAGCTCTTCGCTAAACTCCGACACAACATTGACATTTGACACAGGGTTTTCTTGTGCACCACTTTGTTGGATAGGATGTCTTTTTTACGCAACACGGCGGCGTAGCAGTTCTGTGCGCCTTCCAAGTCGCCTTTCTTCCACAGCAACTGCGCTAAAGTCACCCAGGCGCCGTCAAGACTAGGATCCAATTTAGCCGCTTTTTTTAACATATCCTCCGCGCTTTGAGTTTGGGCTTCGTTTGATTTCTTGAGAATTTGGGTTGCGTTCTTGTTTGCTTCACCTCCCCCACACCCCACTGCTTCCAGTAGCCGTCCTCGTAGGTACAGCCCTCGTGCTCGTTCCGACGCGGATGACTCTGGGTTGTCGAACAAACCCTCATGTTCGCGTTTCCGAACCTCCTCGAGCAGATCCGTCAGCTTCAATTTTGACTCTTGAGCCGCTGCGTGCTGCGCCTTGTCGCTCGCGGACTCCTGCTGGGAGACTGCGGGGTGAGGGGAAGAATGGAGGGCGAGTGAGTTGGGGGATGGGTAAGTTACGAACACGAAGGTGAGAAAAACGAATTGAGTGTGCCGTGGAGGTGCACATGCGCACGCGCGACGTAGTGCACCCCCTATGGTGTCGTTGTCCAGTCGTTGGCACCCAAGGCGGGCAAACAACAGACGGATTCAAACGAAACGCAACCTGCGGTGTTCGCGTCGGGGCGAGCCGTGACCTTACCAAGGGTTTCCGCGCGTGTCTCCAGCGTGATGAGCGCATCTTCCGCGGGCATAGCGCGACACCAAGTCTCGCCGAACACCGGTACGCGCACGCGCTGCTCGGACTTAGGGTCGAACGTTTGAGTGATCCAGGGAGTTGACTCTTTTTTTTGGCGCTCATCACTCTTCATCGATTTTTTTCGAGATCTGGTCGATATCTGATTAATGGGCGCTTTGCCATTGCGGGTGGCACGGCGACTGCGTGTCGGGTTTTCGGGTCGCACAGTACTCGTTGAAGCTCAAAGGGTCAGGCCAGGGTCTGCGATGACCACTGCACTGGACGTCCCTACGCTAGTGAGCCGCGCGGCGTTGCTGTCGAGCACGAAAACGGGTTTAGATGAGCTGCAAACCAGCCTCGAGGCTTCGTCAGATGTGCTTAAAACGAACGTCAACGAAGCCCTTCAAGCGTTGGAACAAGGCGCGCTGTCCCCAAAACAACACGCGCTGGCGTGGGTATACTTCCTAAACGCCGCGGTGCAGGCGGCGACGCCCGAGGAAACCAAACCGGGTGATGCATCAGGACTCAATCAAACTGAATCTGGGCCTAACAATTGGGGCGATGACAATAAGGAAAATAATGACGCCCCGCCTGCGTTGGTCGACCCTACTGACGCTGACCAGCCGATTGACATGCACGACGAGCCGTTCCAAAGCGGCATGACCAGTACCCCCACGCCTGGTGACTTCAACATGGACACACATGGCCTACATGTTATGGGGGGTTTTCTCGATGGCGGAGTTGGTCGTGGAATTGACGACGCCAGAGATTTATCGTATGACACGCACGACACTGTTCCTTTACCTGATCCAGTGCAACCGACCGTGGTGGTCACGAAAACGTTCCCGGAATTCAGAAAGCTTGCGAAACAACTGCTGATGGAAAGTGACGATGTGTTGGGTAGTGTTGACACCGATGGCGGAAGCGATGACGCGACTGCGACCGGAGTTTCCTCGATGGACGTCGCCAACGGATCTGTCGATGACGCGTTAGACGTCACCGCGTCGTCGCAGCTGCGTCGTGTACCCAAGATGTTCGCATCTATCTGTGCCGCATTCAAAACCGACGTGTACGACATTGGTATATTCACCGACTTGGTGGCGTGCATTACTCCGTTGACAAAATCACTCAACGCCGCTCGCCCTACCAAACACCACCTCACGAAGCAACACTCTCTTTTATTCCAAACCAGTTTGGACGCAAAGCGCGTTGACGTCGTTTTAAAGGAATTGGACACGTGTCCCATTTACGAGTGCGATCCAACAAAAACAGGCATAGACGCGCTTGACTACTTGCACTACTGCGATTTGTGTGGTACCGCGTTAGCCGAGGTAGGAAGGTACGACGAAGCCGCGGAGGTATTCTTGAGAGCGGTCACCGCGCCCGCGAACGGCGCCGTGAGATTGCACGCGGCGCTGCACAAAAAGTATATCATGACGAGCTTACTGGGGAGTTCCAGTGCGGTGCCTTTTCTTACTACGTTACCCCGGTACGCGTCGAGTGCGGTGCAGAGGCACGTGCGGTCTGCGACGCACGCGTACGTATCATTTTCGGAAGCCTTCGCGTCAAAATCTTTAACAAAGCTCAACTCAAAGATTTCAGAACTAACCGAGACGTTCACGACCGACGGCAATTTCTTCGTCGAGATGGCGTCGCGTTCGGAACTCGCGTTGCGAAAAGTCAACGTCCAACGGCTGACAAAAACGCACTTGAGTGTGAGTCTACGCGATATTGCCGAATCTGCGGGTCTCACAGGAGGAGCGCAGGAAGCAGAACACGTCGTCCTATCGATGATCGCCGAGTACGTAATTAGCGCTCGGATCGATTCCAGTTCGAAATCGGTTTCGTTTCTCGATTCCGTGGATGACCCGTCGTTCGCGGAGACGGAGGCGCGGAAGGTTATCGAGGCGGTGAAACAGGCTCGGGAATTAGCTGAACGCGTTCGACGGAAAAACGATGACGTCCGCGCGTCTAAGGCGTACATCGCGGCGACCTCCGATTTCGGTCAGCAAGGTCTCGGCGGAAAAACAGGAGGAGCGCGGGGTGACGCTGGGAAAACGAACGAAGACGGCGCAGGCGCGATGTTCTTCGATGAAGGCGCTGATTAGTTAGTCAGACATGTTTGTAAAATTCAACTCAATTGACAGACAGTACACCCCTTTCACACTACCACTATCCCTCACAGTAACAACGCTTCGATGAGCGTGGGTCCTTTTCTGCGCAGAGCGTTTTGGAACGCCGTCGCGAAGTGATCGGGCGAAGAAACTTGTTCTGAAAAAACGCCGAAGCCGCTCGCCACCTTGGTCCACTCCACGTGTGGGTTCTGAAGACTCGTTAAACGCTTTGAAGCGGGTTCAGTTGGGGGAGGAGTGGAGTTTGAAGCAGGGTTGCCTGCAACAGTCATTCCAGCACCCTTACCACTCCCAGTAGCCGGTGTGCCAGTGTTTGTTCTCTGCATCATCTTCTCAAGTTCCAAAATGGCGTACCGTCGGTTTGCGCAGATTACGGTAACGACGTTTAATTTTTCCTTCGCCTGCGTCCACAGCGCTTGCGGAGCGTACGCGGCGCACCCATCGGCCTGGATGTTTATGACGTAACGGGTGTTCTTTGTAGATTCCTGCTCAAGCGCAACCGCAGCCCCTAGTGACGCACACGGCCCGAACCCAATAGCGCCTCCCGTTAGCGTTAAATGCGCGAATCGTTGGCACCCCGCGCTCCTGTCCCAGTAGTTCGTGCCGCTCGTCAATGACTCGTCCACCACCACGCAGTTGGCAGGTTGCAAAGCGGCGATAATCGTGCACATCGAATCAGGCGTGAGTTTCTGTTTTTGAGTCATAGACGGTAATTTAGGCACGCTTCGGGGGGGTACGGTCCAATACGCGTTTTGGTTGGTAGTAGCGGAGGTGGGTATTTCCCGCCCGAGCTTTCTCGCAACGGCGTCGCGGAGTAACACCGAAATCTCCGCTACGCTCAAAACCCCTCCCCCCACGTCGAGGTCCCATATCTTTTCCTCGTTCAGCCGCAGCAAGTGAGACGGCCCGCTGTTTTCATACCCGAACATAGCAATTGGACGTTTCACATCGACACAAACCACTACTTCGTATTTTGATAGCTGAGCGGCGGCGTCCTTTGGGAAGTAGGGGAGGCGTTTCGGGTGTGGCAAATCGTTTCCTCGATCTACTCGCGAGAAATTATTTTCGCACAGAAGCTCGCCGCCAAGAATTTCAGTAATAGCTCCTACTGCTTGTAACGCGCCGTCGGTTGCTAGTAGCGCCTCGCCGCCGCAGTACACCGCGACCTTGCCTTTATGTGCGTCAACCAAAGCTGTAGCGCATGAATCGAGAAATGCCTTCGTGGTTTTGGTACTGGTTTGAATCACTTCAGGCGACGGAGCTTTTTTGGAATCAGATACAATTTCTTCGTCATCGGAGTCGTCCATAAGGTTGAAGGAAACGTTCCCCTTGCCGTCTTTAACAATCCCGAAAGGCTCCCAGGATCTGTCGTGCGGAATGATCAGGGTTGATACCCTGCCTTTCGCGCCAGGAGCATTTCGTGATGACCTTTCAGTGGCTCGCAGGGCTTCGATGGTATCGGAACGAATCGCGCCGGGCAAAACCGACGTGACCACAAATGCGCTGACGGTTTTCGCAAGCGCCTCTATATCGGTTTCAAGCGCCGCGTCCGCGCCTCTGTGCCAACTCGCCATGTCGCCCACGATGTTCAAAACAGGCGAGTTCGCACGTCGCGCGTTGTGTAGGTTCGCCAACGCGTTCGCAAGGCCGGGCCCGAGGTGGAGGAGCTAGGTTTTGAATTGAGAAGAGAAGGGAGTTGAGCAGGTGAGACGTTTGTGTTTCGAAGACGAATAGAAGACGAGCAGTTTTTGTGTGAGAAGTAGAGTGTGTCTCTTCCACAGCTAACGTACCGTGCACGCTGGTTTCCGCGCGACGCGTGCGTACCCGTCCGCCGCGCCCGCGCACACGGTTTCGTGTAACCCCAGGATAGGGCGAATGCCGGGACAAGCATCGAGCGCGGCCACGAGCCACATCTCCGTCGTGCCTGGGTTGGCGAAACACGTGTCCACGCCGCGCTCGTAAAGCGCCTCGAGAAGGGCTTGAGACCCAGTGCGAGGAGAGGGGATGCCAGAAGCTGACATGCTCGTTGAGGGTGAGGACTCGGGGTGAAGTGACTGCAAAAAACAAACGAGGCGTCAAGGCACGAACAGAGTCGGTACGGCAATGTAATCAGTACCGCGCGCTCGTGAGTGCGGCGAACGTCAAAGCGAGAGAAGTGACTTGCCTTTTGGACTTCAGAGCGTTTTCACAGTCGCGTCATTAAATATTTTCAACGCGCGCTATTTCCTCCGAACCCTAATTTTCGAAACAGCGAAGTGATCACCCCTTGCGTTTCTGAACCGGCATTGGAATGTGAACCGTGACCTTCCTCACCCTTACTGCAACCCGCTTCGTCCACGTCATCCATCTTCGCCTCCGCATCTTTAACCCTTCGCTCTCGATTTTCCTTTCGGGTTTTTTTGAGTTTTCGCTTCTCGAGCCTTTGTTTTTTTTCAGAGGAGGAGTAATCATCATCAGAGTCGGAGTCCTCATCACTTTCCCCAACATCGCTCTCCTCGCTCTCCTCTCCATCCTCGTCAACCCGCTCGTGACCGAATAGACCGCCGAAGGTTTTCTTTCTCGCCCTGGCTTTCTTGACCTCTTCCGTTTCCAAGTCCCGTAATGCGCGTAACGTCGCAGCGTCTTCGCCCCCGGGTGAATGTTTTAAACTTTTTAATAAATCAGATCGCGCGGCGTCGTCTTGGCCGAGAAATTGCCGAGCGCGGCCGCGTCGGTAGTATGCCTTTGCATTATTGAAATCTAATCCAAGCGCTCTACTCGCTTGATCTATGCACTCGTTGTATTTCTTCTGTTGGAGATGACACGCTGCTAAATTCAGATGCGCAGGAAGTTTTTCTGCATTCGCATAGTCCAAGTATGTCCCGAAAAGTTGCATCAGCATGTCGTCCGTTAAAAAGCTCAGCGCCATTTCGTATTCGTTCGACGCGCTTCCAATGTCATCGGCTCGGTACCGATCGTTGCCTTGTTGCCTGTGTCGCTTGACTCGTTCCATTCGCTCTTCGAAAAGCATGTCACTCCGAGCGATGGGTTCTTCGGATTTTGTTTTAACGCCGATCAATTCCAAATCGCAAAATAAATCGCACGCAGGCGGCACGCTCGGAAATGAAAAGTTTCCGAGCTCGCCGTACGCGTATTGGTGCGGAATTGTGAATAGTGACCGCTCGCCTACCCGCATTGTCGCTAAACAAACGTCCAAGCCCACGTGGTGCTTGCGTTTGGGGTCCAAAGGTTTCACGGATTCTTCGTCAGGAGACTGATTAGTTTTCTCATCGCTTTTCTTCCTCTCAATTTCCAATGCTTTTTCGTGCACCCCACGTGCTTCTCCAAACACGATTTGGTGCGGCTCGGACTCACGACGCGTGCTCCACACCTCTTGGTACGTGTCGTTGCGCTGCCACATGTCGTAGTGCACGAACACGGTGGAATTTTGGGTTGGGAATGACGTGTTGCTCGCATCAGAAGAGGCGCGCATTACTTGCTTCGTCACGCCGGGCGCGCCCGCTACGGAAACACATCGCGAGGTGCACACCACGGGGCCGCCGGGCCGCTCCACGGGGTACTTCCACTCGCCCACCAGCGGCACGGACGTGTCGTCCACCACTGGACCCCACGCGTCACCCGACATGACCACGCGCGGGCGAAATGCGCGCGCGCGACCGGCGGCAGGTGATGCGAACACGTCGGCGGTCGAAAATAATTTCGGTCGAAAAGCAGGAATCCTCGTCACACGAAACAGTCGAGGCTTGCGCAGTCCACGCGGTGAGGGCGGCGGAGTGCGTCCTGGGACTCGCACCGGTGTCGCATCGACATGTCGTTCCCTGCCGCGGCTCAGCCTGACATCATCCGCGCGCACCAGAAGGATGAGGTGTACATTCGGGTAGGTGTACATTCGGGGATCGAATTTCGGGGCGGTATTTTTTTTCCCATCATCACATGTAATCGAATTTCTAATCCCCCTCACACCTCCCCCCCATACTAAATACACACACAGATGCTCCGCGACCAGCTTCTTGATACCGCGCGCAGAGTGCTGGACGCGCGTTCCGTGGTGCAGTACCACGGCGAAATCGGAGTCGTGGCGCACTTGTGGTACTTGGGATTGACAAATCTTTTCGGTTCCCAAACGCTCGGGGAGGAGTATTGCGACGTGTTTCAGGTTGATTCCGTGTCGGGCGCCAGTCCGAGTTTTTGGCAAAGGTTAACCTTCACCCTGATCGAAGCTACGCATTCGCCGGTGATGCGGCGCGTGCGTGTGAGGGCGAGGGTCATGGGCGATGATTTGGATGATGAGGACGACACAGAAAGGCGAACACCTAATGGTGGCGACAGAAACACATCAACCTCTAATTCTTCAACTTTAAGCGGAATTTTCACAACCTTGAGGCGCACTTACGCGCGATTTGTACCTCCTATAGCTCGCAGACGCGTGAACAACGCGTTCGTAGCCTTGTTCGCCCCATCCCCCGACCCCGAAACCCCCGAACCTGGAGACCCGACCAAGGGTTTATTCACGAAACTACACTTGGCGGCGTTTTTCGTTTCCGGGTATTATTTCTCGATGTCAAAACGCGTCGCGGGAATCAAATACGTGTTTGTTGGAATGGAAGGGCCGGAGGGTCGGCCGAGGTTGAAATTGATCGGGTGGATGATCTGTGCACAACTGTTGATAAGTGTTGCGGATAGATTGATTCGTACGGGTATTAGCACTGGTGATGCTTCTGGAAGTACTGGAACTGATTCTTCGAAAAGCCAAAGTAGTGCCCAACCCTTTCGCGTGCGCGAAGCCGACGGCTCGGAGTGCGTTGGTGTCGGACGAGAAAGGGCACAAAACAGTACTACTAATAACACCCCCGAAACCACTATCAGTACGAAGAAGTGTGCGTTGTGCTTATCCACACACGACGCCCCCACCGCGACGCCGTGCGGGCACGTTTTCTGTTGGACCTGCGTCGCGAGCTGGTGTTCGCAGAAACCGGAGTGTCCGCTGTGCCGAGCGCATTCAACTCCGCAGAGCTTGATTCGGTTAGCGGGGGGGTTGGCGTAGGGGCAATTAATGTGAGAGGAAAAGTAGGTAGAGTAGGGTATAGGTAAGAGTCATATTCGATAAATAAACTGTATGACTAAGAACTCATACAACTCAAAATAAATCATCTCTACAAAAACACTGGCACCACCGAGACGCCGCCTCCTTCCCAACACACGGCTAACGTGGCGCTCGCGTCAGCTTGGTCGTCACCTGCGTCGTCTCGCCACCCTTTCCCTCCCCCCGGCCCAGAAAACGACGCCGCACGAGCGGGACCGGTTGGATTGCCTGTATCAGTGCTCCGATCACTTCCAATTCCACCCCCTATGTACCCTATCAACGAGGCGCGTATGACCGGTACCAGCCGAGTCGCGAACAAACCAACTTTGCCCGTTTCCGAGTTTGAGGTGTTCTCTTTTCCGTCCGTCTCGAACATCACCGCCAGCCGTCGCCCACTCGGTTCCCACGACATGTCGACGATATCCGGAGAGGTCGTGGACGCATCATCGCGGGTCGTCTCGACACTCGACTCAATCACCGCTCTCGGCAAGTCCACGGGCAAGATGCGCGCGTCAAGATGAGGCGCGCCGCTCGAGAAGTGCGCGGCGCTGAGCCGGCACCCGCCGCCGCACGACGCGACGAGCAAACAAGGACTACTTGGAGAATTTGAATTGTGTAAATATGAACCGTCACCGTGAGTATCCGCATCCCCCCACGCCGCAGCAGTGACTACATCAGAAGTGCTCCAGAATTGCGCTTTCCAGGTTTCCGTGCTCCAAACAGTGAACCCGGATGTCGGGTGCGCCGTGAACAAGTAGTTTCCGCAGTTTGAGAATTTCAAAATTTGTACGCCGGCCGGGTTGTTCGAAATTTTCACCCGCTTACCCGTGGCTATGTCCCACACGGAGATCCCGCTCCGGTCGATGGAGCCGGCGACGAGGAGGGTGCCGTCGGGGGACCAGGCGAGGGTGTCGTATGTTGGTGGGGGTGTATGAGAACCAGACATACTCGAACCGGTCTCGAAACTCTTACCAGGCGCGTCCATAAATTTCAAGGTGACGTTCGCTCCGAGCGTTGAAGCCAATACGTTAGTTACGTTTGTGAGTTTATCCCCGATGGAACCTGTTCCAACTGACCCGACCCCCGCGTTTCGGAACGGGTCCTCATCAACACCTGTCGGGGTGTCGTCGCAGTTGTCCACCAAACGACGCACGTGCCACTGCGGTTGCAGAGCAGTCGCGGCGCGAGCGCGAGTAGGGCGCGGCACCGACGCGGCGTCATCCACCGCGAGCGATGAAACCGCCGCTCCGGTAGCGCCTGGATCTCGTGACAAAACACACACGCCGTCGCCCCCCGCCACGGCTAACGTCGCGCCCGCGCACGGGCGCCACGCCAACGCGCGAGCGCGTTGGTGCAGGGCATGTCTGAGTGCGGTGGTAGGCGTGGCTGTGTTGTGGGTGGCATCATTTGATGCGTTGCCAACACACCTTCTAGCAGGATCATCGTGTATCAAAACCCTTCCGCCGCCGTCCACGGTGGCCAGCACTGGGCGGTGCGGGTGCCACGCGCATGGGGCGGTGAGGCCGTCTTCCGTTGAGGGGGCGGGGGGGAGCGCTTTTCCCAGCGCGAGCGCGAGCGCGAAGCCCTTTACTTTGTCGGCGAGATCCACTGGCTTGGCATCGGCGGTTTTGGTTTTCGGCGGCAAAGGGCGACTCGCGTTTGGTAACGAGATTGGCGCCGTTGCCTCGAAGGACGAGTCACCCGCGGTCGCGCCGCTAGCGAGAAGCGCACCGCGCGTCTCGCGGAGCATGTTGGCGTGAGGACGCGCGGAGTCGAGTGAGACGCGGCAGGCGCGAGGCGGAACTTTACCTCATCGGCACGACCGACAAACGGTCGAGCAGAATGAAGCCAAAAAAATTCTGGAAACGAACGACGTCACCTCAAAGGTATGACTCCGCTGTTCGCGAGTTCACATCGTGGCGCGCAGAGCTTGAAGAGGCGTAGTAAGCACGGCGATAACGGCACAAAACAGGAACAACTAGGATTGATGAGCAGCGCACCCAAGCGCTGCTCGCATGGGAAGCAGAAAAACAACTGCGCGGAGTGCAACCCTTGCCCTCACGGGAAGGTGAAATATCACTGCGGGGACTGCAAGCCCTGCACCCACGGCAAGCTGAGATACAGCTGCGTGGAGTGTAACCCCTGCCCTCGCGGGAAGGTGAAACGCAAGTGCGCAGCGTGCAACCCTTGCCCTCAAAGCAAGATGAAAGTCACCTGTTTGGCGTGTACTGGTTGCCGTCACGGCAAGCGAAAGAGCAGGTGTGCGGCGTGCAAAACGGCACGCGCGGATCCCCCAAGTTCGAAGGGCATCAAGCGCGAGCCCGAGAGTTCGCCCGAGATCAAGCAGGAACCGGAGATCAAATCCAACCCCGAGATCAAGCAAGAGCCCGAGCCCTTCACCATCAGAGGCTACTTTGGCATCGGCGATTGAACGAGTCACGATCTGGACAGAAAAAATACATTCTGAAAAATAAAAATTCACAGTCACATCCCCGCTTTCAAATACTTGGTCAACAGCCGCTCGCTCTTGTCCACCACCCCACTGTTGACGTTCACGCTGGAGCTGTCCTTGCCTTTTGAGTTTTTAGATGAGCTATCCGTAACTTTCTTGGTCTCTTTAGAACTGTCTTTAGAGGCTTTCGAACTCGTCTTTTCACTTTTTTCGTTTTCGTTCTCCTTCCCTTTCACGTCCCACTCAACCGCCTTTGCTTTCTTCCCCTTCTTCCCCACAATCCCCTGGAACCCCAATTCGATCTCCTCGCCAGTCGCGTCGCAGAAGCTCTCCCCGGCGCTAATATCACACAAGTACTCCTGGTTGTACGACCGCTGAAGTGGGGTTGGTTTATCCGGAAAGTACGTCTGCGCGTATTCTCGAGTGGACGTAATTTGAATCGGCTTGCAAAACGCGATGGTTGATTTTCGTAATTTTTCGTACTGTTTGCGCATAACCTCCGCGGTCTCTTGAGTCTTTTTTAACGTAGCTTCTGTGTCCTTGTTACCTGTAGTGACCGTGTTGCTCTTGAACGAGCTCTGAATACCCTCCACGGAGCCGTCACGGCCTTCGCGGACGGCGTAAGGGTCGATGATCTCCTTGACGGAAGACTCTTTTGATTTCGAGGATTTTGATGATTTCTTTTCAGTACCAATATTACCCTCCTCCGCCTCCCCAACCCCGGCTTCAAACTCAAAGTCCTTCCACATAAGTTTGTTCAATGGCGAGGCATGGAATAGCAAAGGCGCGTACTCTACACCCTCCGTGTCACAGGGCGGGGTTCTCACTTTAGTAGGATCATTAAGCCCAGTTTTCATGGTTTTAATGATCCCGTTGTATTGGTAAAAGTAAGAGAAGAAAACCACATCATTCAAATAGTCGGCACCCGTGGCGTGTTTGATGTCGGTTGGGGGGGCGGTGGCGAACGCTTCAGCGACGTGTAAACAGCTTGACGCGTCACCTGATACGAGTGCAGGAATGAAGACGTCATGAGTAGTAAATTGCCCTTGATTGGGCAAATAGTCGCATTGCGGCGGCGGAGGTAGATTGACGTTGAAAACGTCCGGTTCGGTCATGTACCCGCCGCCTACTGCTGCCAAAGCAACGTACCGCAATAACGACGATTCAGATTCAAACTGCTGTTTCATATCCGAGCCGAGAGGTAGCTGTGCGTATTGATTCTTCAGCGATGCGTATCGTGGGTGGATCTGCGCGTGCCGCTCGTCCAAAACAACGGGCTTCCACCCCGCGTTCTTCCAGCTCGTCTTCCACTGATCCACTTGCAACGCGTCGCCGACTTTCATGCCCTTGCCGTAGTACGTGTACATAACGCACCGGTCCACGGTGTAGTATTCCGTGCCGCCGAGTCGTGCTGGGGTGGGGTGTGTTTGAAACGCGTCAGAGCTAGAGTCTACAGCTCCGCTCGACGAAACCGTCCGGGTAATCATAGAACTCTTTGCAAAGTTGGCAATCTCATTGGCACTCGAGTGTACTGCGAACCCGCAGGACACGAGCGCGGTTCCGAGAAGACCTAAAAACACCTTGCGGCCCGTGCCGTACGCAGCGCTGTGCGGCTTGCCGCTCAGCGGGTCGAGCAAGGGCTCGATCTGTGACAGGGGACGGAGGGGGGGGGTAAGGACGGAAGCGTAGCGTCATCCGAGAAAAGGTGTTACGAATCAGATGGAGGTGAACGCGAAATCTGTGAGACGCGCATGGTGACAGGGTTCAAGTTGAGAGCTTGGAACTCGAACGTCGGTGAAGCGTTTCTCGAGTTCTCAAGTCTCGACGTACCTCATCATCCGGGGCGCGCATGGCGGCCGCGTGGAGCGAAGTGGTGGAGGAATTGCGAGACCGCGCGACAAAGAAGAAGAGTGCTCGTTAGGGGTGAAAAGGGGTTCGAAACGTGCACGGAGATGTAATATTTTCGATTGCAATACAACCCGCGTCCCTCTCCCGTTCTGTCTAAACCAGCTCCCCGAACAGCGTTTTCCAGCTCCTCCGTTCCCCGTTCGTCTCCACCACGTCGAACCGCAACACTCCGGATTTCGGCGGCGCCCCCAAACACCGCACCACGCACTCCGCCGCGTCTTCCAAATTGATTTGCGCGACGGATTCGTTACCGGAAACGTTTTGCGAAAACGCGACTGCTTTGCCACCTAATCCAGGCCGGACAGTCCCTGGTCTCACCAGAGTCAAAGGCACATCACATCCCTCACTCTGAAACGCCTTCACAAAAGCTTCCTCTCGCTTCGGGTCCTTTCGTTTCGAGTCTTCGGGGTTTAACACCGCTGATAGCAAGTTGCCTTTCCCGCTTGACCCCACCACAATCACGTGCTTCACCTTGCCGTCCTTCGCCGCCGCTTTGGGAAGCGCCCCGGGCTCGCCCACGCAAATCACCGCGCGCACGCCTTTCCTGAGTAAATAACCCATCTCGCCTTCATCCCCTAAATCGCCAGCATCCGCGGCGGTGACGTACGGCCCGAAGCGCTTTTCGGCATCCACTGGGGACAGGCCCATCGCGACGACGGGTTGCTTCGCCACGATGAGCTGCACGACAATCGCTTCGCCGAGCATGGTGTCCACGTCTGTCACTAGGGTGGCTTTCCTTGGTTGCTTGTCCCACGCGGACATGACCTCGGCGCGGGATGCGACTGGGGTGGTTTCCTTAGGGGTATCGTCACTGTCATCTCTCTCCGCGCCTGGCGCCCCGACGCTTGAATCTTGGCCGTACCATTTCCGCAACTTGGGTCCGCCCTCCATCACATCCAACATCTCGTCGAAAAAGCCTTTCTTCTTCGCGTGTACGGTTGTGCTTGTTCGGAGTTTATGTTCAGGAACAGAGGTGCGGCAGGGCGACGGGTGGAACGTCGATCGGAGGTCCTTCGCAGTTGCCTTTGAAGGGACAACGGCACCGGAAGATGTGGCAGACGAAGCCATCACGCTTGACGATCGCGTTGACTGAGACACGCCCTGTGCGCACACCACGGTTGATGTGACGGCGTGCATCGCGGACGACGGGTTCGCTGAGTCCTGGTGAGGTTGTGCTCACGAGATTCACGAGCCGTGGACGTGACACGAGCCACGCGCGTTCGCGAGTGAAGCGTACACGTGGCTTTGCAGAGATGCGAAAGTTGGATATCGATTCTGCGGGCGTGCTGCGCGCCGCAGAATCGAAAGGTATTTTGTGAAAAGGAAGCTTGGTTTGAGAAAATCGTCGGAGACAAGTTCATAAGTAGCGTTGAAAGACACGTTGAGAGAGCCTGAATCGACGCTCGTTTTTCGCCCGCCGCCTGACCGCCGCCAAAACACAAACGGAAGGCAACACTCGCCACAATTGTTGGTAGGCGCAGTCGGGTGCAGTCGGGGTTTCGCGAAGCAAAGCCGTCGAGCCGCACTCGCGTTTCGCTCGTGCACTCGCCTCGGTGCTTGGGCTCCGACGCACCATCCTCCCCGCGCGTCGTTCCGAATCTAGAGCCTCTTTCACGATGAAGCTCAAGGTCAAGTCACACGTGCAGCAGGAGCGCAACATGCGCGGGTTCAAGGACAAGTTCCCCACCGCTCCACCGCCCTTGGGCAAAAGAACAGGCCCTTACAAACCGAAACTACCCGAGGAAGATGGTGCGGTGAACCCGTTCGCGAAGCAGCTCGCTAGTGGGGACAAGGAAGTGCGAGATGCGACGTTCGCTGCTTTAGCGAAATGGCTGGGCGTGAAAAACGAAGTCCCGCTACTGGACATGAAGAAGATATGGAAGGGCTTGTTTTACGCAATGTGGCACGCGGACGGTTGGGACGTGCAAGAGGCGCTCGCGGAACAAATAGCGGGCGTGATCCACGGCGTGAAACACAAAGTCGCGTTGACGTACCTGGGGTTGTTTTACATAACAGCGAGGAGGGAGTGGGTGGGCATCGACCGACACAGGATGGACAAGTTTTTGAGGCTGGTCAGGCGGGTCACGAGTCACAGCCTGCGATACTGTGCCAACCGCAACTGGAAGCTCGACGTCGTAGAGGACATCGCCGCGGTGTTTGAAAAAGCCGCGCTCGTCGCGGGCACCAAGGGAATGGTGGACGTCGGGTTGAGGTTACACGTCAGCGAATTATTCGTCGCCGAGCTTCGAAAAGTCGCCAGCGGCAAGGATTTCGTCCAAGTCGGGTGCGACCCTGACGACGTAAACGAACCAAACGGAGGCGCACCTCGAACGGTGTTTCGGAAGATCAAGAAGGGAAAGGAAAACAAGAGTGGGAAGAACGGTGATGGAAGGGAAAAACCGCATCACAAGCCCACGTTGGTGCCTTCGGAAGCCACCGAGTGCTTTTTGAACGCCTTCGCCACAGTACTTCAAAACGACAAACACGCGCCGTTGCACGACCGAGTGCTGGCGCAGGTTTTTGGAGGCGCGTTGGAGGGGGCGGATGGGGGCGTGGCGCAGCACGCCCTTTTATCAGAGGCGTTTGAATTTGACGAAGATGATGAGGATTCAATAGACCCCGCGGATAGAAGGGAAGCGTTAGCGGCGGCTACCATGATTCGACTAGATGCCGCGACTATGAAGCGCATGTCGCGAAAGTTCATCGAGCTAGGCGCGTTGGATGGAGTTGGTGACTTGAACCGCGAGTCCCTGTACGCCATTCACACCATGTTCAAGAAAGGGGCGAAGCGTGCCCAGAAGGCGACTGAGGAGGGGAACGACGTTAACGTTAAATCGGGTAAACGCGAATCGGGGAAGAAACGAAAGCAAGAAGAGGAGGTGGAGGACGAAGAAGAGGAGGAGGAGGACTCTGAAGACGGCTCTGAAGACGACCTAGACGAAAGCTTCCACACCGCGGGGGATGACTCCGAGGAGGAGGAGGAACACACGCCTTCGAAGCGAAAAAACTTGCTCGGTAAATTTGGCGACGTCGGGGACGACGAGTTTGAAGAGGCGGATGAGTTCGGGGAGTTGATGGATGAAGATGAGGAGGACGAGGACGAGGAGGACGAGGAAAAGAATGACTCACTAGAGTCGCTGGATGACAGCGACCTTGACAACTCCGATAGCGACGGGAAGGATTCCGAATCGAGCGATGAAGAGTTGAACTCGGATGACGATATCGCCCGCCACGAAGCCGCGGTTGCCGCGGGCATCGCGGCGGCGGAGAGGAAGGCGCTGCGGAAAGCGGAACGATGGGCCGCGGCAGTGGGAGCGACGCCGCCGACGGGGTTGCTGGTGTCTCCTATGAAAGGCAGCTTTGTTGCCAGGCGAGCTGTCGGAACTCACAACTCACGAACTCCGTCATCTCCAAACTCGCCGTCCAAAAAAGTTCTGTGGAACTTGAAGCGGAACACGCGGCACACGCCGACCGGTCCGCCGAACCCGGTTAAGGGCGACTCCCTGCGAGCCTTGTTGAACACCACGCCCCGGAAATCGCTGCTAAACCCGATTCACGCCGCGGCGCATAGTGCGCCGGGCAGCGACCCCGGTCAGCGGAAACCGAAAGAGGAGAAGAAAAAGGCTGAAACGATGACGCCGGGACGGAAGAAGGTCAAGGCTTCGCACTTTTTCGGGTAGCATATGCGTTGCAATACACAAGACAAATAATATGACACCTACGTCTCTTACGAACATCGTGCTAAGATAGTATGACAAGTAAATCGTCTTGAATTACAGCACTCTCGTTGGCGTCATCAGACGCAATTTCTCAGTCTCTCAAAAAATAATGAAAAAGCCCGCCGCCCGCCGCCATTTCGATTTCCATCTCGCACGACCGACGTCGTTCATTCGCGCGCGCGCGGCTCACTCGACACGGAAGCGCCGGCGCGGCGTCCTCCCATAGCTACGTGCCATGGTGAAGGCATATTTGCGGTACGAGCAGGCGAACGCGTTCGGGGTGATCGCGTCGCCGGAGGCGTGCCCCGTGTACGCTGATGACAAGGGAAAGTTGGTGGTGACCGCCGCTTTAGAGCGGCTGGTGGTGTGGGACACGCGAAGGGGGGTGGAGCACCGGAGTTTGATACCACCTACACGGGAAAGCGGCGTGGTGCCCGTGGTGACGAAAATTGCGAGAGCACCAGGTAGCTCACTAATCGCCGCAGGCGCCTCAGATGGAAGCATCCGGCTGTGGAACCTGGAGTATGGCACGAGTGATGTGCTGTTGAAAGGCCACAAATCGGAGGTCACCGCGTTGCGGTTCAACTCATCAGGGTCGTTGCTCGTGTCAGGCGGCAAGGACACGAACGTAGTAGTGTGGGACGTCGTCGCGGAGGTTGGTTTGTGCCGTTTAAGGGGGCACAAGGACCAGGTCACGGATGCCGTGTTTGTTAAGAGTTCAGATCCATTGGCATCAAACACGAGCGCCACCAACGGCGCGCGCCTTGTCACCACCTCAAAAGACAGTACACTACGAGTGTGGGACCTGGATACGCAGCACTGTGCGCAAACGATGGCGCACTTTGGGGCTGAGCTGTGGAGCCTGGATGTGGATCAAAGCGGAGGGAAGATTGCAGTCGGCACTGCGGATGAACGTCTGCATTTGTTTTCAGTCGCGGGCGGGGGGGACGAATTGAATGAAGAAGAAGAGGATGACGAAGATGACGATACCGACGTTGAACCGAAAACAATGGATTCCGTGGCTACACAGAAACAGAAAGAACAGCAAAAGAAGGGCAAATCTATTAATGAAGCCGCTACGTTGTTAACCCCGATGGGCTTCGTGAAACGCGCGGACCGCTCGAGGGTCAGTACAATAAGGTTCGACGAACGCAGTAACTTTTTAGGGTGTCAAACCGTCGGCCGCGCCGTTGAAGTGTACCGAGTAAGGGACGGCAAGGAAATCCAAAAGCGCTTGAAACGGAAACAAAAACGAAAACGGGAGAAGAATAATAAAAAGAATCAAAGCAGTTT
>TARA_B110000977_G_scaffold570_1_pt1 | contig 21943 bp, 5 predicted proteins | sample TARA_B110000977 | Tara Oceans TARA_B110000977 (sample SAMEA4397798) | marine metagenome | biome: Polar Biome; feature: [SRF] surface water layer (ENVO:00010504); material: water (ENVO:00002006), including particulate matter (ENVO:01000060) such as... | depth 5 m | reverse complement strand
TTCACCTCGAGCGATCGATTCCGCGGGGTAACAACGCCCCGTCCAAACGAATGCCCCCCGATTTTCCTGTGTCTATAACCCACTGCCTGAAATCCACCACCCAAACCACCACACACCCCAACGCCAGCCATCCCTCAACCCAAACCAAAGGAGCGCCCCTCGGGCGTCCTATTGGTGTGACGAGGTGTGGGGGTCGATCGACAGGATGGGCGATTAAACTTTCAACCTTGCTGATGACTGTTCAAGTGGAAGACAAAAAAGTCACAAAACACGAGACGAATGAGGCGTCTCAAGACCTTACAATGCACATCTACCTTCTCTAATTCGGGGAGTCCGAGTCATCGGAGTCATCATCGGAGTCATCATCCGAGGAGTCAGAGCCATAGTCATCCGAGTCATCATCCGAGTCATCATCCGAGTCATCCGAGTCCGAGTCTGAGTCGCTATCAGAATCTGATTCGGAATCCGTGTAATCCGAGCTTTCGTACGCGCTCGAATCGCTGTCGGAATCTGAGTCGCTATCCGAGTAAAACGCTCCGGGTTTGCCCCCTTTCCCTGATGCTCTAGACGCGTCCTGCGCGGGCGCGTAGTACTGGTCCCGAACGCTGGAAGGCGGAGCAACCTCCGGGTGTTTCGGAAGATCCACGAACCCGGGGGCTTTGTGCTCCACAACGTGGGATAGTGATCCCAACGCGTGCGTGCAGGTTTGAGCGGCGGGCGACGGCAATTGAGGCGCCGGTTTGTGACACAGCACGATTTTCTTTTTGTATTTCGCCAGCGGCGTCGCGTTCCCTCCAACAGCGAACATGGCTTTGTACACCCTGGCTCGGTCTCGAATGTCAACGGACATGTCGCACGCGCACAGGTCCAACAAGTGCTTCACCACCGGCCCGGCGCGCTGCGAATCTTTCACGTACAACTTGCACGCGGTGTTTAGGATTTGCAACTTCGTGGTATCCGTCTCGTACGTGAAGTCGCGCAAGCTTCGTTTTATGACGGCGAAGGAGAGTTCAAAAAAGTCCTTCCGCTTCTCCCTCGCGCTCTTCGTAGCACTGACAATCTTCTCTTTCCGCTCAACCTTGGCCTTCTCCTTCTTCTCCTTCTTCTTGTCCTTCTTGGACGGCTTTTTGGAATCCGAGACGACCATGGCGGTGACTTCAGAGTTTTCAGAGTTTTCTGGAGTAGGTTCAGTTGCCTCAGCAGCCTCCTGCATCTTCGCATCCCCAGCCTCTTCTTCTGCCTTAGCCTCGCCATCCTCATCCGCGTCCTTCTCCTCTCCTTCGTACGTTCCGGGAAGCGCGTCGATCCCGCCCTCTTCTATCGCTTTGACCGTGGATGGAACCGTTCCCTTCCCGGGGGACTTGGGGGATGAAGCGGGTTCAGCGTGTGAGGAATCAGCGGTAGGTTCCTCTTCAGCAACCACTTCTTCATCCGCAACCACCTCCGCTGCGGGAAGCGCCCCCTTGGGCAAATTTTTCAGAATCGCCTCAGCAGCTGCATCCTTCTCCGCATCCTCCCCGAACACGTAGAGTTCACCCCCAGCGAGCCACGCCACCGCGGCTCGCGCAGCGGGCGACCGCAGCGCGTCCATTCTGCGAATCAAGCGCATCACCACGTGAAGGTGCTCCTTCGGGTCGCGCTGCACCAACGCGCGAATCACAACAACCGCTTCCCCAGCCACCTTCTCGGACGGGTGGAGGGATAATTCGAGTAGTGAACGCACGCATACAGACGCGATTTGGGGCATGATCGCCGCGCACCTGCCGATGGCACGAATCGTCAGCGCCACGAACGCGTCGTTGCTCGACCTCAAATACGCCTGCAACTCCCGCAACAAAACAGGCGCGTTATCCGCGGTACAGATGTGGGTTAAAATCTCAAGCTTCAGTCCCCGGACCTCGATAGGATCAGCGGGGTGCACAAAGAATGAGTTGAAGTGCGTTTCGAACAGCGTGCTTTGAACTGCGACCATCGTGCAGATGTTCTTCAGCATCACGTGCTGGGACTCGGGCTTGCACCGCATCGCGAATACGAGCGCGCGCAAAGTTTTGGGTAAATCAGCGACAGGGGCGAGGTAGAAGTGTAAAGCGCCTACCGCCATAACGACACCGGCGTTTTGCGACTGCAACAAGGGTCTGCTGCACCTCAACAATAACCTGTGGTCATCGTCGAGGTACGATTCGCCACCCACAGTTGTCTTCGCGGCGACGTTTGCATTATGCTTGGGCGCTTTCTTTGACTTTTTCGCCTTCTTTGCGTTTCCATCAGCATCCGAACCGTCATCACTAGAGTCATCCGAATCGTCACTCGAGTCGCTGTCACTGTAAAACCCAGCCGTGTTCCCCAGCGGGTTGGCGGACTGCTTTTCAAACGCGCCGCCTTCTGTTGGGAGTTGTAGCGCGAGCTGTTGGTCGTTCGTCACGCGCTGGCCGCGTGCCACTGCATCAGTGGAGAGCTCCCTGTCATAAGTATCCGGCCGCGTGAACTGCGCCCGGGCGTACCGCGTCAACATATTCGCCATCAGAATCTGCCCCCACTCGTCCATGTCCACCAACATGCGGCATATTTTACGAAAGTGCCTGTGGATCAAATCAACACGCTCGGGGCACACTTCCTGGAATGCGGCGACGGCGCTACTCAACACGAACGGCGTCGAATCTCGCAACATGGTCTCGATGATTTCGATCAATTCGTTCTGACGCGTGTGGTCCAAACGGTATACCTTTGGTATAGCGTGCGCGGCAGCTTTTCTGACGTAGGGGGAGACATCAACGGCGCACTTTCGAACCGCGAGAATCACCACCGGTACGATCATCTCGACTCTTATACTCGACATGACCCGCAACGCCAACGCCCGGACTCGCGGATTGGGGTGCGCCAAGTCCTTCTGGAAGCTGTTGATTGACAGCAACGCTTCGTCCGCTTTCTGCTCAGCAGTCCTGACTAAATAGATGTACACTAACACCTTCACTTCGAAACTGTCCTGCGCTAAGTTCATCACCACCGCGGCGAAAAAACCGCTCACGTCTTTCCCGGAACTCATCATCCCAATCAAGCGCTTCAAGCCGTCCAGCTTTTCCCGCGCGTTGGTTGAGCGTAACAGCTTGTCCAGCTCGCGGCGCTCCTCTTCGATCTGCATAGGGGAGGGGGATGGGGTTGGTCAGTGTCGTGTACAGTAGGTAGTACTCTCATGGAGCCATAGATGCCCTCAAAAAACTTTCTCTGTTGTTTCGGGCCGCGGGCGCGTAATTCACCCGCCACGCTGATCGATGCCCAGGCGTCACGTGTTATCCTCGATCGTGGGTTCAAACCGCGTTGGTTTCCGATCGACTGCGTGGCGTGCGGTGTCACGAACCCAACGTGCGGCCGAGTCGATCGATGCGCAAAGGCAAGGAGCCCGCGTCGTCTCCGATGCTCAATTCACGGATTCATTCGATCCGCCCTCGATGCCAAAAGAATTGCGCGCATTGCGGGTCCCCATCTGCGTCGTGCTCGCTCCAAACACAAAAAACCGAACGGGAAAATTACCTGCGCGTCATCGGCGTAGTTACCCGCCATCGCGACTCCGTCGACAACACCGAAGTGCGTCGGAGCTCAGCGAACACGCGCGCTGTGCACGGGAGTGAAGAGGGTGCGCGGGCCGCGGGGTTTATTTCTTGTTGTCAGGATTTTAGTCCCTCTGATTGTAGGGTTAATAACTCAAGGGGTATATTTTTCCCTCCTGACCAAATACGCATACAAGCCAAGAAAAAAAAGAGCGAACGAGCGAACGAACGAATGTTAGATTATTAAATTTAAATCACAATGGCACCGTCTCCACCCCTTTGCCCTCCTCAGTTGCTATACAACCGACACTTAGCGGACGATATACCTCCTTATATAAAGCAAGACCACCCCCTTAGATCTTGGTCGCGAACTGCACGCCCCACTTGGCTTGGAGGGATTTGTCGGTCTGCACCGACAGCGACCCGGTGGTTTTAGCGGCGACGTCGCCCGTCGTGTAGAGCGAGATAACCGGGTCAACCACGCCTCCTGAAATGGGCAGCGCGGAGGACACCGCGATCTTACCGGAACAAGCATCGGAGAACTTCTTGCTCATCGCGACTGCACAAGAGGCGGAGGAGGCTTTGACTTTGTACACCACCTCGGCGGCGCATTGCGTTGACTTGTCAACCTTCACCGCGACGCTCGCTTTGACGGTGTCCAACTGATCGGCGACGATCACGCCTACGGTGGTGTCGTCCGCGACGAGTTGCGCCGCGAGCTGGTACTTGGACACCACGCCTGACTTGCAATCAACGTTCGCGGACGCGCCTAGGGCGAAGTCACCCGAGGCGTAGCACGCGTTGACGTCGGCTTTGGGTGAACCGCCGCTGATGTTGGTAAGGTCGCACTTCACGCCGACCGCGTCTCGCAACATCTGCAGCGCAACCTTCGCGGCAGGCAGGTTCTTCGGGTCACCAGAGACCGTGAGCTTCATCCCGTCCACCAAACCGGAGTGGCTCGCGCTAGCGGTGACCTTGCCGCCCGGGAGCGCGGCTTCGGTTTCGAGAGAGACACCCTTGGCGATGTCGAAGACAGATTTCACCGACCCGGTGGGCTCTGCGGCGCCGTTCTTCTGCACCGCGTTGACCGTGACTTTCAGCCCATCAACCGGAACCGCGTTCTTCGCATCGAGAGAGAACTTGTTGTCGTAGTTGAAAGACCCGGAGATCAGGTCTATGAAGGGGGGGGAGGGGGGTTAGGTCGGCTCGAGAATGAAGAATGAGAAAAAGCGCGCGCGGATTTAAATCCTCGTCATCGAACGATGGGGTTTGAAACGGGATACGCGCGTGTGTCGTGATGACAACGCCCACGCACGTGCACGTACCTTTCGCCATTTTGGCGATGTCGCCGAAGTAGGAAGGCATCGTGACGTGTCGATGCGCAGAGCGGAGTGCGCGTAGGTCCTCACGCGCTTTCCAGATTGCATTCTCAACGGTCGCGCTTTCTTGGAAGCCGTTTGTTTGAAAATTTTCACGATTTTAGGGTCACTCTGTCCATCAAGGCACGTCGGTCAATTTGCTCCGACACCTTTCGGAGCTATGCTCGAAAGGAGCGAATCCAGGTTCAAAATGACGTGGTTCTCGCGCGTCTCATTCGCTTGTTTTCCACCTGGCCAGTCGTTTCGCTTTTTTATCTGCTTCTTCAAAAATCAAGTGACGCACAAGCCGTCACCGGAGATCACCACGCGGCACCTTCCGTCTCCCTCGCCACACCTCGACGCGCATAACGCATTAGGAGTATTAACACCGGAGAGGTATGTGCCCCTTGACTGCTATCCTCATGGCGCTGTGCGCGGGTGCTTTTTAGGTGAAGATGATGACGCGGCGGAACAAGACGTCCGGGATCGGAACGGGTCGTGTCGAACGCCGTTTTGAGAGTCATGCTTTTTTTAGAGCCGCGGGGGGTTGGAGAACGCGGGCTGGCGCGATGAAACATCATCAGCGCGGCCTTTCGTTTTGACAGACGAGACTTAGTCACTAGCACACTTTAACATAGTAAAATCTCGTCACAATCGTTTGCTCTTGGCTCAACACACCGCACCCTGATGACCCTACCCCTGACCTTCAAACGTCGTCTCACGAGAAACCTGACGTTTCGACGTTCGCTTTTCATCCGCCCAGCGCCAGTTGTCCAGTCTCGCGAGGCTCATTTTTCACTATTTTTTCGAGAAATCACCGATCAACACGCCTATGAACAAGGCCAAAATTCAAATGAACTCATATTTAAAAGCTAGGTTACTATCAATTTCACGGTCAACTCAAAACATCAGCGCGGTGAACAGCGCGACGCTCGAGTTGATCCAGTGCGACTCCGTCTTGTCCGTGGGCACCTCCAGGTACATCACGAAGTTCGTGGAGTGGCCTGTGGTGGACAGTGTGCCAGCGCGGGTCAAAGTCTTGTACGCAGGACACAGGTAAACCCCTTCTGTCGGATCAACTCGGTCCTTCACCGGCTCTAACCAAAACAAAGGGAAGTCCGTATACAACTCTTTCGGCTTCGATTCCGTCAACTGGTGCGCGTCGTAGTCCCACCTAGCCCCTTCAAGGAAGAAACCTGTAATATAGCACCCATCTACAGGCGCCTCCTTGGTGTTTTTGGTAGTCATCTCATCACGCACGTTGAAGTCCCAACTCACTTGGTCGATGGCGTACTGGTTTTTTCGGGCAAAGTTTTGCAGCGTTCCGGTGAGAAACGCTTGGGGGAAGAACAGCCCGCTGATCCAATACACGGGCGGCGGGCCGTGGTCGATCCACCCGTTGATGAAGGTTACGCGTTCCAGCAGGTCTAACACCCAGGAACTTAAGGGTTTTAGGGAAGGGTACGCCTTGCTCGCCCACATTTCAGGCACTCGGTTGTCGAAAATAGCATCCGTGACTCCCTCCAACTCGGGACTCATCACCACAAAGCCTTTCAGCGCTTTCAAACCCTCCTGTAACGTACTTCTGATGACTGTCAACAACGCGTTGTACCTAATGCACTCCTGCGTCAACACCGTGTTCATGGATTGGTTGTACTGCGTCGGATACTTGTGACCCACCTGGTCGATGTCGAACGGAACAGGGATGCGTTCGTAGATATCCTTCGCGGAGGCTTCGATGACTTCTTCGCGGGACAAACCAGCGCCGCCCCCGACTCGCGGCTGAAGACTCAACACCGTCTCAAACATTGCGTACGTTTCATTTTGATCACACGTGATGTCCGCGTTCTCGTGGAGGCCGAAGATCTCAGGGTGCGGGACCAATGGGAGTGAAGTGACGTGGGCCAGTGTTTCAGATAGGTTCTTAGCGTCAGGCATCTTGTACGCCCCACTAGGTGACCAGCAGAACCCGTCACCCACCACATCCTCATGCACGTAGTTCTCTAAAAGATTATTGATCAACCGTCGATCCTTGTCATCCGTCACGCGCCCCCCGTAGTTGATCTCGCCGCAAAGCACTCGGATAACTTTGAACGGAATGACGTCGTACTCGTCGATCATCATCTTTATTTGCCGTTGACACATCGATAAATCGCCGTCAGTGAAGTCGTACGCGATGTTCCACCCGAGGGGGCCGAACTTGCGGCGGTCCTGAATCACGGCGTGGAAAAGACAAATTGAAAATAGTAACTTTCTGTGGCTCTCGGGGTCCTTGCACTCGTCCACGTAGTTGTCGGTGAGCCTGGCGTAGCTTCGCACTAAGTTACTCTTCAGACCCTTCGGAGGCTCCAGTGTCATCTTCACGCCGTTCTGGAGAATCGCGACGGGGAATGCGGGGCTGGGCATTGATGTAAGCCACAGACGGAAATCGCGATGCACGGAATCAGGGTCGATGGTTTCCACGATGACGTCAAGCTTGGGCATCCAGCTCTCCGCCAAGTGGCAGTTCTGCAAACACACCCACATGCCCTCTTCCATTGCCTTTTTTATCAGCGATTCAGCCTTTGGGCCTTGCCCCTGCCCGAGGCTGACCTGGTCGAACCGCTTCGTCATTTTGCTCTCGCCTGCGAACTTTAACAAATCAGCCATCGGGTCGGCGCCTGACGATAACACGAACACCAATGGCGACAACACGCTCGACTCGTTGTAACAAGCGGCGAGGTCAAACGCGGGGGGCTCCACGAACAGCTGGCCGAGGGACTTTGAAACGAAATCCGAGGTACCTAACATGAACCTATCCGGCCGGATACACCTCGTTATCAACAGTTTCTGAAACAAATTCAATTTCCTGTCGAATTCTTCATCCAGCGGAAACTTGTGTGCATTTGCGTTTTCGAAATACTCGCGGTAGTGGGAAATATTTTCGCCAAACGCTTTTTCAAACCCGCTGAAATGTTCCAGCCTTGACACGTTGACAATCTCGGTCCATACTTTTTCCGTGACCCACTTCGGGTCAGGATTAGGCTCTGGGATCTCGGTTTCAGTCGGCCCGGCTAACAGAAATCGCCACTCCCTCTGGTCGATCAGCCCGGATTGCTTTTGAATCGCGATCGTGAGTAACAGTGAGAACATCAACTTATGTCGTTCGAACAACGACCGGCAGATGTTGGTGTACAGCGAGTAGGTGAAGAAATCGTTCAAGATTGTTATCCGCGCATCCACGTCGTCGTTCTGCGTCGCTTCCTCGGTTGCGCGGATGAACAGGTTGATGAACCACGCCAGGCTGTACTGGTACATCGGGTCGACCAATGCGAGGTCGGAGATGCAGAAGAACAGAACTGAGGCTCGCGTTGCTACTGGTCGGTATTTTTCACGCGTAGCATCGATATCCTTCTCAGTCGCCTCAGCTTCCGTGACCTTGACGGAAATCTCGTCACTAGTAACTTTAGATTGCGCCAACGTGTCGATTAAGACTTCATCGTCCAGAATGTTTCCTGACGCGTTACTCAACAGCTGAAGAATCTTATCCTCAATCTCGGTGAGCTGTTTCTTCATGCGCGCGTTGGCGATTACTAGTTGGTTTTTAGCCTCCGCGAGGTCTTCGCGTTCCTGCATCACCACCGTGCCTAACAGTTGATCCTCCAACCCGTCCTGCGTGACGAAAAAGTTCAACAGCGAGACCTTCACGGACACTTCAGGCTGGTAGTGCGGGTTCCGCATTTTCGTCGTCATGTAGAACCGAAAGTCAGGATGGTACGGAATCACGTCGTCGCCCATCTTAATCACTTCGCTGCCGCCCTGCTTGAAAGTTTGCTTTTGCAGAAGAGGTTCCAGAGCCGCGTCCAACGTCTCCCCGATGTTCTCGAGTAACACCGCTCTGCCAAATCTAATGCCATTAGCCAACGTCCGCAAATAGTCCTTTTCCGTGAGTTTAATAACATCGATCCCCCCGGTGTTCGTTCCGTTCGCGTCCCGGAACTCTTTGTTCATGTTCTTGACCCACTTGTTCGCCTGGCCTTGCGGGTCGATCATAAGGGGCCATCTGCGGGCTTTGGCGACGATTATTCCGTTCTCGACGCTGACGCTATCAGAGGGTAGACCTGCAATCGTCCATGCTCTTATAGATACGGGGTCAGCCAAAGTCGTTTGGATATCCGCCCCTGGCGTGTGAGGTACTTTTAGCTCGACCATCTTCTTGCTCCATTCATCCAGAAGCTCGGCTCGGAATGATGGTGTAAATGGTCCGTTGTACGCCACAACCCCGGAGCTCACCACCACGTCGCCAACCACGTTCCGGAGTTTAACCCCCAACTCCTCAACCGTAGCTTCCCACCGGCTTTTCTCCCCGCCGAGACCGCCGATTAACTTACCAGCTCGATCGAGTTGTGCCTTACACCGCGCCACCTCCGCTTTCAGCTCATCCTGCTTCGCCTTACCGGCGTCGAACTTATCGTTTAAATCTTTCAGTTTTGCCTCGACGCCGGCTAAAGTGGCTTTCGCTTCAGCTAGCTCACCCATGGTCACCTCTAGACTCGCCTGCGCCTCCACCAAAGCCGCGCGTTTCGGCGCAATCGCAAGGGACACGTTGTAGTATGTGTGCATAGCCCTGGCCCACATACAGATACTCGTACACGCTTTCGATACTTTTTTTATCGCCGCGGGGTCAAAGTCTTCGCGAAGCATGTACGGATCCGCACGCTCGATAATCTCAGCGGATATCGCGTCTTTGTCATAACTCAACAATGAATCCAGAAACTTAACCGGGTCTTTGACTAAATCCGTGCTCTGGCCCCAGTAGTCCTGCATCTTGGCACCTGGTTTCGCGCCCTCCCGTGTGTCCGGGACCATCTTGGGTTTCCGTCCGAAGAAAATGCACGCGACTTCCATTACCAAGCGAACGCCCGCCGGGGGGTTTTTCAGCGCCTTTACTTCGACGACGTCGTTCTTAGTTAATAGTTTCAACGCCTGCACCGCCGCATCCAAAGCAGGCAAAGCTTTGTCCAGATCCGCTTGCGCGTCATCCGCAATCGCTTTCGCCTCCGCGGCTTTCTCATTCGCCGCCGCTTCTTGCGCCAGCACCTTGACTTTGGTTTCATCCGCCACCGCCGTGTCCGCTTCAATCACCGCGATCATTTCCTCGACTTCCACGGAAGTCGCGGCGAGAACCGGTTGGAGGTCGACTAATTCCTTCTCCATCACCCCAACCTGTTTACTTGTAGATTCGAGCTTATCTAACCCAGTTTGGAGACGTGTCCTAGTGCGTTCGATTTCATTTCGTTTTTCACCGAGTAAGCGGATGAACGTTCGGAGCAACTCTAGGTAACTCGTGGGCGTGACGTAGTTGTACCGTCTGAGAGTCTCAAAAAACTGCGCGCTCTTTTTTTCCACGCTCTGGTGGATAAACACGCAGGATTTCACGACCGCTGGTAACACAGAAGGATCCTCGAACGTTTTCGCGACATCATTGAGAAAGGTATTAGCGACACTATCAAGCGCCTCCAACGGCCACTCGCTAAACCAATCGATCGTGCAGCAGTTCACCAGGGAAGGGAACATTCTCAATCTTTGTCGGAAGGAATCGGAAACAGGGCTCATAGCCAACACGCAGTGCAGCTTACTCCGCACCCGCGTGATGAAGCACGAGTTTATGGCGTTCTTCGTGGTTGGAAGCCCCAGGCCCTGCATAATGGGACGTAACGCTGCTCCAATCGCCTCAGTGTCTTCACTCTTCAGCAAGTTAGGCACCTCACCAGAATTCAAGATGTTGTTGATGTCCTCTAAAAAGTTTTCCTGAACGATTTGCGTGTCGGCGAAGAGAAAAACGACGTCCTTCCCTTCGCACCCCGCCATCATCAGCACTTTCCGTAAATCGTCCCTCCACTCTGTTTTTCCGTACCCCTTGGCGACTTCGATTTGGAACAAGTCGAACTCCTCTAACGCGGCGGCGAGTCGGGTCAAAGATTGCCTGCCTGAGCCGCCCACGCCCAACAGCAACGCGTTGCCTAGGGGTAGGGATATGACTCGGCACACGCGCGACACGTGCTCGATGGCGTCCAGGAACATCACTAGGTTCATCGGTGCGCTTGTGACTGAGTTGTAGTCCTCCAACGCCTCCTCGACGACCCTGCGTAGGGCGTGCACATCATGCACTCTTTGGTACACCTGCACATCAGCCCCGGGAACCTGGTAGTCGCCGTAAATCAACCGCCCGTCCATTCCGGCAGGTTCGGGTTCGCCTTCCACGATCGCCGGCTTAGCGTTCACCACGTCGTCCCACCCAACCCCCAATTTGTCTTTACCGGTGGTATCAACCAACGCCTTGAACCACTCGCGGTCGTCAGTGGTCACCATCCGGTCCTGGAACACGCGTAGGTGCTCGTGCATCCACAAGCCGTACAGCTCGTTCTTGTCGCTGGTTACTAGTTTAGGGTCCGCTCGGAGTAAGCCTTGGAAGACTCTGGCGAGATCTCTCAGGTTGAAGGTGTAGTGGCTCTTCGCCGGAGTTGGCAACAAATCCCTCCTAACCACGTTGTACACCTCCACCGTGGCTTCCACGAGCCCCGTGGAGAGCGCCGCAATCTCATCACTGAATTTCTTGACCAAGGTTGCACTCAAAATGCTGTCAAAGATTCTCACCAAGCTCGCGTCGGACATGTCAGTGAACGACAAAAAGTTGAAGTGCCGAAGCGCGCGGTTGGAAACTGGGTTTCGCCCTCCGCCCGGCGGACCCATACACCCCACCAAAATCACGTCAACGACAGTCTTGAACGCACACGGCGGGGTCCGGTCGTACCACCCTTTGTGATCCACCCACTGCCTCAACAACTCAATAGGAGGCTGCGCGAAGTACTTTTCCCTCATGGGCATGTTCAAGTCGTCGATGAGCACGGCGTATTTCTTTCCAGAAGGCGGGCCGAAAACGCCTTTTCTCCTTTTTTCAATCTTGCCGTCCAGGAAATCCTGCGTTTGGTTCGCGGACGTTCGCGCGCTGAAGGTCATGAACACCGGGACGTACGAATCCGGCATGTGATTCGAGAGTTTGTCCATCACGTTCAGTGTCTTACCGGTACCGGTTTCACCGACGCACAACACGTGCTTATCGTTCTTCAACAGAGCGTCGATTAAGAACGTGTACCGAACGGTGTCGGCGGTCGGCACGATAATTTCCGCGAACGGCGATTCCGGATTCACGGTGTACTCGTCAACCGTGTTCATCCACTCCACCCACTTGGTTTGCTCCTGGTCGTAGCAGAACTCGTACATGGAGCAGTCGGAATTATTGCTCGTGACAGTTGGGGGCATGTGCTTCGCGAATCCAAACGCGGTGGCTTTCTCTCGAAAGAAGTCGTTCAACTTGGGGCGGCCTTCACCGATGACCGAAGCGCCTAAACTCCAAATCAACGAAAACACCCACAGCGGCACGGTTGATTTTTGCGCCTGCTTAATTTCCTCTTCGTCGAGAGGGGCTTGGCCCATTTGTTCGTCTCTTTCGTATCTCTTTAGTAAAGAACTCATGACGTTAAACGCGCCGTTGATTAGACACGTGTCCACAGTAGTCACGGTTTCTTTAAGGTGCTTTCTTAAGAAAAACAGTGCGCCGTCGAGACCAGGGACTAGGTTCAAAAATATAGTCCTTAACTCGTCCTTGAACGGGGCGCACATCTCTGGCAGAGTCTCTAAAAAACTCTCCAACAACGGTTCACACCCCAAACTCGTGGGTTCCATGTAGATCATGCCGCATCTTGAGACGGTGGCGGGCGAGGCCACCGCGAGATCCTCAACCTCGAACATCATGGTCATCGTGGCTGACATCTGGATAATCTCGCCGCTCACGAGGCACAGCTTTTTGTTATCGTCCAACACGGTGTTCATGTTTTCAATCCAAATCGCATCCACCGGCCCGTCGAACATCATCCACTTCTTGTCTAGGTTTGGCTCTTCAGAAAGGTCCCTCATGTAACACGCCAATATTCCGTCGGTCCACTCGTGGGTGGCTTCGTCGAAATCGCCGTATAGTTGCCCCATCGTAATGGATTTGGGGTTAAGACACACGCACTTGGTTTTCTTGTAAGTAGCAGAGCCGGCTAACGCTAAGCTGGTTTGCGCCATTCGAAGCGACCGATAGCACATGGTTTTACCCCCCCCCGTGGGCCCCACGAGCATCAAACCGTGCCGAACAACCGTCATCTCATACAGCTGTATAACTTTGTCCACGAACGCGGGAACGGGCTGGATCTTTAACTCCAAACACGCCTCTTTTAGCGCGCCAATCAAGTCGTCGTAATCCGCGTCGGGTTTTTTCACGCCCGGAAACAAATCGGAAATGATCCCATCGAAGAGTGGAAGGTCGTGGGCTAAGAACTTCGGGGTGTTGACGTCCATCAGGCCTCTGAGTAATAAAACTTCTTCGTCATCGTCAGGGAAGTCTCTTTTGAGGTTGCCGGCTGCAGTAATAACACTCTTCACGGCTCGCATCCCGTAGTCGTAGTGGTCTTGGGCGGAGAGTTGTTCGGAACACAGCTTGAACGTGGCGACCATTTTTCGCGCCAACGGTCGGCCGCGTTTGAACCCAAAGGACATTAAAGAGATTTCTCCGATCAACGCGTAATCAGGGACCATCATTGCACACGGTCTAAAGAGTGCCTTTAAGTTGTCAGGCAGCTCGGACCTACCCGCGTAACCGGGGTTCATGGTGATGAACACCGCGCACCGAGGGTCTAGACTTATTTCAGATCCCTCGAAGTGAAAGCGTCTCAACCCTCTTTGAATCGCGTTTTGAATCGTGAGAATCTGCGCCGCGATGACGGAGAGGACTTCAAGATTGATCCGGTTGAACTCGTCGAAACACGCCCACGCGCCGGATGAAGCTAGGCCCTTGAAGAACTTCGCCATCGCGAGGAAATCCAAGCCGTCACTGCAGTTGAACACCACGCACTGCATGGCTAATCCTTTCGCGAGATCCTTCGTGGTTTCGGTCTTACCTGTACCGGCAGGGCCGGCAGGAGCGCCCCCAAGGTTCAAGTGCATGGCGCCCATCAAGGTCATGTAACACCTGTCCGTGAGCGGCGTGACTACCAATCTGGGTTGGTTGCCTAAGTACTCGTACCCGAACGGCAACGATGCTTGTACCATCTTACACCACAAATCGCCGCCTTCGGAGGAGCCAGCGTCGCCGCCATACCCACCAGCTTCAGCATTTTCATCCTCGTCCTCATCATCGTCCTCGTCCTCGTCGTCCCCAACGGGCTTGAGCTGCGAGCTTTTCTGTTCCCAGTAGTACCGCAGCTGCGCGACCCAGTCGAAATCGGTGAGGGCGGTGACGTTTTGCTTTTGAAGCAGGCCTAGGACGTCTCTCGAGTGGACGTCGATCGTGATGAGCGCGCCTAATGTTTTCCGGTGCTGCCCTGCTAAACGTCCGCGGACCATGTCGGTAAGCGCGTCGAGTTGTTGCACGTTTTGGTCGTACCACGGCGCAAGGGCTTTATTTTGTATCGCGGTTTCCGTCAAACTGGTCCAATGCGTCGCGGACACGCCCAGCACGGTCATCGCAGGCCACTGCATGACCCACTCTGGGCGTGGTTGTTGGTTATAGTCCACCAAAGATTCCACGACTGAGTGCCGGCAACTTTTCTTCATCACCCGCTCAACTTCCCCGAGCCACTTCTCCACCGCGCCTTTGGGCTTCATGCGCTCCGCGAAGGGAACTTTCTCGCCTTCCGCGGAGTTCATCGCGACGATCGTCAGGTCGTCCTCAAAATCTAAACTCTGAATCGCCTCGAAACACTTCCGCAAGTGCGGCTGCACCGCTAGCGGGTTTTTGGTTTGCGACAGAATCTGTAAAAGCTCGTCGTTACTGAGGAAGAAAAATCGAGCAAAGGCCAATCTTTTAGTCTCAAGATATTCAGCCAGACCCTTCTGTACCCCATCCAACACCCGGTTCGCATCCCGAAACACCTCAAGAAGGTTCCTATCGTCGCACATCTTCAAAACACCTGGTGATTGTTTCGCCTTTAACGTGGTTTTCCTCCAATTTCTGTCAACAGCGCCGAACCTCTTGCCTTCTAAAGGTAACTGCTCCATGATGTCGTCGCTTCCGAAAATAGGCTCTAAATACATCCAAGCGCGTTGAAGCGCGAGCCACTCGTCTAGCACTTCCGAGGTCATCGAAAGCGTCCGCTCCCACTCGTTGATCCTGTCTTCGAACGGCGTTTTGAACGGCGAGAAACTCATGGCTTGTGCCATCACTATGTGGTCATCCAGCATCTGCGTGACTGTTTCGTCCACTCTTACTATAAACGTCTCCGTTTCGCGGTATTCTTTAACTTCCAACTCCACGCCCTCCCACTCCGCGACCATCTTCTCCATCGCGGTTTCGATGGCGTACTCCTTGCCCGCGACTTCACTCACTTTGAACATGGCTTCGGCTTTTTCGTTCTCGAACGCTCCGCTTTCGACCAAAGCTTCCAGGGAGAACACGGATGGGGGTTCCGTGGGTTGCTCAGGTTCTTCAACCGTGTTCTCTTCACCAGTCTCGGAATCCCCACCGCTGCTCACGTCGGGCACTACTAAACCGGTGTCCCTTGAAATGACCTCCCAGTGTCTGTCCCTCATGCCCGGGGAGCGCAACGCTAAACACAGCGGGACGTACTTCTGGAAGCTGTCGAGCTCGTTTCGAATGGACTCGCAGTTCACGACTTGCGCTGGTAACTTCCTAGTAGTGAACGCTTTACCCATTTTGAACATCACCTTGAACGCGTCGCTAACCGTGGCGTCCATGGTCTCTGCGTCTAGCTCAATAAACGGCTCCGTCCACCACTTGTTTTTGTTACTGTTCCAGTCCCTGGCGTAGGTCCAAAACTTGAAGAACGGGTCGAATGCATCTCGAGTAGCCCTCACATTGCTGTAATCAGTGGCTTTCTTTCCGAAAATACCCTCGCGGCTGTTGAAGGTGACGGCATGCCCGGTGGCGTTTTTCAACTCCGTGTTGAGCTGCTCCACACGTTGGGCGAACTCTGAAGTTTTAGTCATGTCGCTCAACGCGGACAACTCCTCCACCCGTTCCGCCAACTCCCTTGTCGTGCTCTCGAAGATCTCCTGCGCCTCGGACTGGTCCTCTTCGAACTTCATGGACTCTTCGAGGGCTTCGGTTTCTTGAAGAGTGCGCGCTCGTCGAATCTTCGTCGGCCAGAACTGCGCCAGCGCGCGCGCTTGGTTATCCTCGTCGCTTAAATTCTTAAAATGGTTCTTCAGCGCGTCGTAGTAGGGAACGGTTTCCTCGAATGAGAACATCTGCTCCACGCAGAACCTTGGGACAGTGTTGCCGAGGTCTCTGAGTTTTTGAATAGCCTCAGGCGTATCCCTAGGTAGCTCTAATTTTCCCAACAACTCCGTAAACTCTTTGTTGATGGCGTCGCAGATTTTTCGCGGCGTCTCCGCGATTAAGCCTTTTGTTTTTTCGATTAAAGTTTCGCGCTTCGTCGTTAACGCGTGTTTCACCTTTGAAACGTCGATGGAGAAACACCCCACGATTATTTCGTATGGGACGCGTGTATTGATATGTTCAAGGTGTTGTTCGTGGTGCGTAATGGCATCTAGGTAACTCCCTAACCGTCCATCCTCGTCCTCGCTTTTTCGGTCCCTTAATTTAGAAATCTCTTCGGAAATATCCAGTTCAAGTAAAGGCACGTACTCTTGATACATGGTGAGGTACTGTTTCAACACAGACACTGCGGAGTCAAGGTTTTTTACCAGCTGTTGCCTAGCCTCCAACACGACAGGGTCATTAGCACTCACGCTCGTTAAATCAGGCCAGAACGTCCAGGACATATCCGTCATAACACCCGGGTCCAACGTTTTAATCCCCTGCGTGACGGAAAGGCCGTGGTCAAAAGTTTCAACCACCTCGCCCACGAACATTTGCAAGTCATTGGTGTACACGAACGAAGGCGGAACCTTGCCTGGATTGCCCAGCTTGTCCATGATAACAGCGCCGCCAGGGTCAACCGCCATTTCGAAGCGAAACAGGGGTGAACGAAATAAGGGAGACTGTTTGCCCATAGAGATGAGACGTTTGCCTGTGGAGATATCGCCAATAGCGCTACCCGACACGTCGTTCGTCGATAAAACGTTAATATCTTCTGAACTTAAGGCGCTCGCCATGAACACACTGAACTCATTGATAGATACTTCCTGCAAGCTTCTCAACGTATCCTCCATCTTCAGCCTACAACACAGCAAGTACCGCTTCATTTTCGAAAACTCAAACGCGTTGCGGTCGGTTTCGTGCAGGTTGTAGTGGCCCTTGCCGCACGTCGCAAAGGATTGTAACACAGCCTGTTTAATACTTGAACTCCATTCGGTTTTAACGTAACGACTCACGTCCACGACGTGTTTCCTTTGAAGCTCGATGAACTGCTCAAGGGTGAACGGGGGAGACGGAGCGGCGTGCCCGTGCGCGTGTGCGTTTGCAGCTTTGTGTCCTACACCATGGCTACCGTCGCTGTTTCCCAACCCGTAACTCGAAACGTCGAACGCGCGTTTGGTGGATATCAAAAACAAGTTTTGTTGGTGCACCAGTTTGGCGCACTCCACCGCTTCCACCTTCGTTGACGTCGTCACGAACTTGAACCTTTCAAACGATTCAGGGAAGGAGTAGGAGGAAGTACTTGAATCTGCTACACGCAAAGCTGTACTTTGACTCGTTGAGGCGTTTTCGCTTTGTCTATATGAGTTGTTAGTGTCGGAACTCACGCTCGCAAAGTCAATCGCATTCATGCTGCGGCACCACAGGCGTCGGTTCTCGGCGATGAGCGCGTCCGCAAAGTTTCGGGCTTGTTCATTTTCAGCAACCCTTCTTTTTAATTTATTCGAACTCGCGGTTGCTTTGGTGAGCAGCTTGTGGGCCTGGTGTTCAGGCACGCCAGGCAGACCGTCAGCAGGCATGGAGTCGATGATTAACTCATCGTTCAGGGTTTGGGCTGCTTGGGTTCGAGCTTTGAACGCGGCTAATCGACGCTTTACGTAACTCCGCGGATCTTCACTCGCGAAACAGACGTCTATTCTTGGAATATCGGTAACAGTAACGTCGTCCCGGTCGATTCGAACGCAGTACGTGTCGCTTCCGCTATCGCCGGACACTACGGTCCCTTGGACCCACGTCACGTGGTGATTTGAGGTACTACTGGATTTACCGCGCACCGTCTCGTTCTCGTCAATCAGCGCGCTCGACGCGACTCTGCACCGCAACCCTCCCTTTAACGCGTCTTCCGTAAGCCACACCGTTTCCGGGTCCCGGGTTTCGAACGTCTTGTCGTCGAAAAGATCTAGAGGGAGGTACGATATGTATGCGTGTGATGACGCAGTAGTGTGACTAGATGAGAAACCGTGACTCTCATCACTCACTGCGTCGTTCCACAGCGTGTCCAGCTCCGCTGCGTCTTTTGTGTACGTGCGTTTGAACCGTTCCACCATCACCTCTCGGGGTACCTCTCCGGGTTTTGACAAGAAAGGAACCTGGACTTTCGGGTCTAGGGCGAGGGGGGTGGAGTGGTGAACGGTACTGGTTTTGGTCGTGCCATCCGCGCCGCCCTTCGAGGGAGAAGTCGATTTTGACGAATTTTGTGAAACCTTGGAAGGCGAGGACGATGTGCTTGAAATGCTTGACGACAACACCTCCGTAGACGCGGTCTGCATTGGAGGCAACTCGTCCGTGCCCACCGGCTCGGTATCGGCACTACCCTCATCCGCGGAAACCGTAACATCCGCCACGGTCCCGTCAGACGAATGGTCCTTCACCCGATCAACGTCAGGTTCGATTGCATTCACCAAAGGTGTGTTTTCCTCATCCGAAGCGCGCGAGTCACCTAGAACTGTTCCCTTAACGGGGCCTGACGCCGGCTGCTTGGCATCGGACCGACGCGCGAAGCGCGCTGTGGAGAGAGGGGTAGGGGGATAAAGACAAGGTCAGTTGGATGTGGATGGAACCGTCACGGCAGGTACTACGCCAACCAAATTCGGGCATTCCAGAGTGCGGTCCGAACGGTTGGGCTAAATGCAGGAACCACCAATCCATTGGGTCAAGTAACTCACCTCTCGGCCCCGACACCATCGTGTGGTGGGTCTGCGCTGTCAGACCCTTTCACGGAGACGACCCGATCGCACGCCGAGGATGCGCAGGTCGTGCCGCGAGTTGTGAAGGACCGAGGAGGAGCGATGACCGGGAGTACCAGTAGGGTGATTCTCAGTCAAGTCGTCGGACGGATCAACGACTGGCAGAATTATGATGCACTTGAGTCAATTTCAAAGCGGGCACCCTTCATAGCAAGCGCGCGCGGCGAGGCTATGGCGCCCGCCCCTTCTGCTCGTTCGCAGACTGACTTGCGCCTCGACGTGATCACCGAGTTCCTCGAAGCTTGTGTGCACCACACGCTTCAGGCCAGAGGCGTGTATCCCAAGGAGCTCTTCGAGTCAGCGAACTTTTACGGAGCGAGGGTGCAACGAGCTCGCCACCCAGATCTCGACCGGTACATCTGCGATGCGATTTACGCTTTAAGGGGGCCGATATCTACCGGCGACATACAAAGAGTGGTGTTGGTAATAAAATCAGGCGACTCAGGCCAAGACGGTGTGCCGTTGGAACGACACGTGTTTGACTTTGCGTTGCGGAGTGATTACCTCGAGAAAACGCCATCGAAGAGGGATGTGGATCAGCTGGCGAGCGCGTTCGCAGCGTGCGTGAGCAAAATAAGTTTCCTTGATTCGACGTTGCCGCCGCTTCCGAGTGAACCTCAAAGCCAAGGAGGCATCACGTTCGAAATCGTGGCGTACGCGAACAAAAAAGGCGTGGTGGAGCAGTTGGGAAGGGACGCGTGGAGCGAAGAACGAGTGGTTGATTCAAATCCAGAAAATAATACTCGAGACGAAAATGGTAATGAACGATCGATGGGTACGGAACGACCCATGGAGTTCGCAGTCGGACCGGATTCAAAACACACGTACCCGGTGAAAACCACGAAAACCGCCTTGATCGACATCGACGTCTTCGTGGAGCGGAAGAAAAGCAATAGTAGTAAGACGTGTGTCAGGTAGTCGACGTGTAAAAATAGAAACATAGCGTGACTTTTCTTTTCATTTCATTCAATTCAATCATACCACCTTCGCTTTCGTTTCCTTCCCCTCATTCTTTTCCGCCTTCCAGTTGGGCTCGTCCTGCGCACGAATCACGCAGTCCATCAGTCCTTCGCACGTTCTTATGTCGGTTTCAGGGTCAGTTTCAACACTACTGACACTGTCTGTCTTTTTAGTCTCAATCAGTTCGCCGTCGCTCCCAATCTCGCACGCGTCCATCGTCTCGCTCGGCGCCCTCAGAATCGTCCCCGGTAATTGACAAAACTGCATGGTTTTCATGTGCTCAGCTTCGTCGTCCCGTACGTTTGTAAACACGTCGTACAGGTTCTCAATAACAGGTCGTCTCCGCTCCACGCAGTTCGCGGAGCTCACGGAATTCGGATCTCCGGTTTGAAACTCGTCAAACAAAAACAAATCACCCGAAGTGTAATATTTTACGGCGACTGCCGGCGGCGCAGTAGCCTTCAACTCCTCCTCGTTCCCTTTCAAAAATTCATCATAAGTGTGGTACGCGTGCGCCTCAACCTGTTCGCTCAGGTTATACGCCATCCGGGGTGACGCCAAGTAAATCAAACAAGTCATCCCATAGTAAGCAACCGCCATGTGCTGCGCGAAGAACCGATCGCGAAACTTTTTATCCCCCCCCATCGCTTCCATGATCAACAGGTGGTGGAACTCGTTCATGGTTTGCGCGAAGTGAACTTTTAGGTAATCGGCGCGGCGCCAGAACCCGAGGGTTTCGTACAAGTGGAGGACTGATAGGAACGAAAAATACGGAACCCTCGCCACTGTTTCCAACGCATAAAATCTTGGAAACTCCCTTCCTTCGTACAGCTTGTCGATGACCACCACGGCGGAACTCACGATGAGCTTGTTTATGAACCGTTCCGCTCTTGGCACCAAATCGTCACTGTGAATCGTGTCCTCCTCCGCGGTGCCGTACGCCTCAGCGTCGTAATCGGAAAGGGAAGGGGAGGGTTTCTTGGCAGTGGATGTTTCTGATTTTCGCGACACCGCGTTGTTTTTCCCCTTCGCGCTTTTCGTCTTTCCAATCTCATCTCCATCCTTCCCCTCCCCCACGCGTTCGTTGTTTCCGCGTTCCACCGCGCGCAGGGGGCGTGCGGTGCGTCTGGTGTGATGTTTAAGCCCGCGAACAGACGTGCGCGTCATGAACCCAACCAAACCCGCGTTGGACAAGGCCATGGCCATTCTCACCAGATCTCAAGCGCGCAACGAACTGAGTCTCGCGCGAAAAAGCGCAACGCCTCCGCGATAGTCGTTGCGGTCGAGACAACTTCCAACGGCGGAACTCTCCACGCGGCCAGGTGATAACACACCAGGTGGTACTTCCGAGGGTTGTGTGGGACGAAAGCGAAAGTGAGACGCTCCACAGTGCGTCGGATAGTGTGCCCCGCGTTTGCGTCATGTGTGACAAATATCTTAGCCAAGAATATCGTGGCCAAAAAAAAGTGAAGACCACGTTTTCGAAGCGCTTTTCGACAGATTTTGACTCAAATGGACCACACTCGTTAATACCTCGTTAAAACCCCACTCTCTACACTCCCCTCAGTACCGCCCCGTGGTCCAGGACAAGTCCCCGTCCGCGTCCCCGTGCCCGTTTTTCTGCGTTTGGTGCATCGCTTTTTCGTGCTGCGCCCGGAGCGTCTTTGCGGCTGATTGAATCGTCGCCAAAGAATCGTCGTTAAATATTTTTTGAAATAAATCAACATCCCCGCCTCGTTCGCCTTTCGACGGGGATTCTCCTTCCCCCGCCCACGGGTTGACCTTGCTTACGGACAAGTCGCTCAGATGGTACTTGGTTATCGCGTAGAATTGTCTCGCGGTGTCGTTGCCGTCCCTACCGATGGCGACCATCACGCCGCCCACGTTTGCTTTCTTCGCAACCATCTCGGT
>TARA_B110000977_G_scaffold200386_1_pt1 | contig 22022 bp, 12 predicted proteins | sample TARA_B110000977 | Tara Oceans TARA_B110000977 (sample SAMEA4397798) | marine metagenome | biome: Polar Biome; feature: [SRF] surface water layer (ENVO:00010504); material: water (ENVO:00002006), including particulate matter (ENVO:01000060) such as... | depth 5 m | reverse complement strand
AAAAAACAATCTACGCCTACCTCTTCGTGCTGGTGAACGCCCTCGCTCTAGGGACTTGCCCTTCCCGGTCCAGCAGCGCCCGCCCCCCTCTGCGACTGTTCAAACTCCGCGCGCTCGATAAAGCCGCCGCGGCTGGGGATTGAACCTCGGACCCGTTTCTATTATTTCTGTTTTCTTTCCGACCGTGCCCACTTTCGTTTCTGTGCAAATCCCGTAGCTCCCGCAACTCCATCTCTAACGCCGAACGTTCCGTGACCAGCGTCGCCACCGTGTGCTGTGTGTGCTCTAGGTCTTCCTCTCGTGTTCGAAGCGCGTTAGCTAACCGAGACACGGTAGCTTCCATCGCGTCCATCACTGCGAGGTCCTCTTGTGTTTTACTTTCCTTCTTTTCTCTCACCGGCGACACCTCCGCCGCGATCGTACTTCGCAGCCGCTCCGAGGTTTCCGCCAGCTGTGTTCTTGCTACCTCAGCCGCCGTCTGCGCCGTTTGGGTCTTCGCAACAGCGAGTTCAGCTTTAGCCTCAGCAGATTCTGCTTTCTCCAAAGCCGCGTCGCGTTCCATTTCTAATTTAATCATTCTCGCCTTAGCGTTTTCTAAATGCCTCGTCGCCGTCTTCGCCGCTTCTAACGACGCGTTAAGCTTCGCGCGCAGTATAGAGCATTCAGTCGTGGATGAATCAGGTTGACGTGCTGGACTATCTGTATGTGCTTCAGCCACTTCATGCACCTCTGTATTCATCATGCTATTCAACGCTTCATCCGCTGAACCCCGAACGTTCTCATGCGTCTCTTGCGTCTCATCCGTCTCATCATCACCCTTATTTCCACCATCCCCACCCTCATCCCCAACCTGCGCGAACGTTTTCAACGCTTCTCGCAGCCTTTGCGCTGACGCTGTGGCGTCGTCACGCTCGCGCCTCGCCACGCGTGTTTCCTCACGTGCGCGTGCGGTGGCTCGCTGGGAAGCCTCTAACGCTGCGTGCGCATCAGCAAGAGCAGCACGAAGGTCCTCACCGGAGGTCGTCATCTTCGATGGACCGTTTTCGGCAACCGCGCCGTTCCCTTCAAAGGTCCGCCACTCCGTGAACCCACGAGCCTCGAAACGGACGGACACTGGACCACCGGACTCACTCGCCGCGACCCGTCCAAGCTCCGCGCGCGCCTGCCTATGCACAAGGGAAATGGGACGGGGCGAAGACCTCATCAGACCTGGAAGTCAACTCCAACCGTCAAAACGCGTCCGACCGACCGCGACTTTTTCCGAGACTGAACCGAGATCTTGATTTCTCGGATCGCCTTGGATCGGACCTGCCTCTCCCCCCAAACCACAATCCACCGCATACGCACGGTCGATCTCGTCAACACTCTACGACACAAAATGGCTGACGACAAGAAAGACCCTGAAGAGGAAGAGGAGCTCCTGGATTACGAAGAGGAAGAGGAAGCCCCCGCTGATGCCGCTGCCAAAACCGGAGACGCCGTGAAGAAGGGCTATGTCGGCATTCACTCCACAGGTTTCAGGGATTTCCTGCTGAAGCCCGAGCTCCTAAGGGCGATCGTGGACTGCGGCTTCGAACACCCGTCTGAAGGTGCGTTGTGTTGAAATTTACAATCTGATCAAGGGACATGACCGGTCCCGACAACCGAGCAGACACGATCTCACGAGATTCGCGTCTGTTTCCGAAAATTAGAATTTTGGCGCGCAAAGCAATCCACCCGGACGTGGACCCGCTTAGCCCACTTCTGCAAGATCCAACGTGACACGTCGTGCCATGAGTTACACGTACAGCACTAATCAAGAAAGGCACGCCAAACCCTCCCCCGTAACCCACCACTGACGCTGACGTTTCCCCTCCCCATTCATCTGGATCTGCCTCCAATCTTCCTTTCCCCTGGATGAATTATTATTCATTAATTCGTCAACCCAGTCCAACATGAGTGCATCCCCCAAGCCATTCTGGGTATGGACGTGATTTGCCAAGCCAAGTCCGGCATGGGCAAGACCGCCGTTTTCGTGTTAGCGGTGTTGCAGCAGCTCGAGCCCGTGCCCGGGGAGATCGGCGCGCTCATCCTTTGCCACACCCGAGAACTGGCGTACCAGATTTGCCACGAGTTCGACCGCTTCGCCGCGTACCTCCCAGGTGTCAATGTCTCTGTTATTTTCGGCGGTGTCAACATCAAGCAACAACGGGAACAGCTCAAGGAGAAGCCTCCTTCTGTCATCGTGGCCACTCCTGGCAGATGCAAGGCTTTGGCGAAGGAGGGCGACATCAGCCTGAAGCAATGCGGGCACTTCATCCTCGATGAGTGCGACAAGATGCTGGAGCAGCTCGACATGCGCGCAGATGTCCAGGAGATCTTCAAGATGACCCCTCATGATAAACAAGTGATGATGTTCTCAGCTACGTTGAGCAAGGAAATAAGACCGGTGTGCAAGAAGTTCATGAACGACCCGATGGAGATCTACGTTGACGATGAAACCAAGCTGACGTTGCACGGTCTCGTTCAACACTACATCAAGTTAACGGAGGCAGAAAAAAACAGGAAATTAAACGATTTACTGGACGCGCTGATGTTCAACCAAGTTGTTATTTTCGTCAAAAGCGTGCAGAGGTGCACGTACCTTGACAAGCTGTTAACGGAGTGCAACTTCCCCTCGATCGCGATCCACCGAGGGATGTCGCAAGAGGAGCGTTTGGCGCGGTACAAGTCATTCAAGGAGGGCCACAAGCGCATTCTCGTGGCTACTGACTTAGTCGCCAGAGGCATCGACATCGAGCGCGTGAACATCGTGATCAACTACGACATGCCTGATGGGGCGGATACGTATTTGCACAGAGTAGGGCGTGCGGGGAGGTTCGGCACCAAAGGCCTGGCGATCACTTTCATCGGGAGCGACGAGGATTCCAAAATCCTGGACGCCGTGCACGAACGCTTCGAAGTCGAAATTAAAGAGCTCCCGGAGCAAATCGACACGAGCACGTACATGCCCGCGTAAGGGTTTATCAGGGTTAGGGTTTAGGGTTTAAACCCTAGGCGGTATCCCAGTGGTACTGCATTAAAAAATAAACTAAACAAACAGAGAGAGCTAGACGAGACGCGGGTCAGATTGCTATGAACCTATAATTTTCATTCACAGTTGCTTATCCATCATTTGCTTCTCTCATCCTCTTCAGTTCGCGGCACACCCTGACAGCTTGGTTTGGGGTTATCAGTAGGTGATGGCGTGTTTTGCGTCGATGACGACGTGCTCGGTGGCGCGCGTGAACACGAGCCTCGATGTATCCGCGCGTGCTTCGTCCAGAAGCGCGTGTGGAGTCGTCCCAGAATTCAGGTCGCGTCGGGACAGGCATCTGACAAACGAACCTCGGGGTCCCAAACACAGGTCCCGTCCCTCTGCATCACGCTCTCGGAACTGCGCAGCCCGAGCTAATGCCGACCGCAACATCGCGGAGACGTTCTTTGCGGGAGGCGGCTTGAAAAAGACCGAGATGAGTGACAGCGACCAGGCCAAACTCCTAGCCGCGGTCGCGAAGCATCTGTTGGTCCTTCAGCAAATCCCAGATTTCCTGCCACATTTACACGTCGAGTACGACGCCGTGGAGGTCCGTGACTCGAAAATTTGTGACGGCAGGGGGGTGTTCGCAACGCGGGCGATACCGGCGTATACTCTAGTCACAACGTACCCCGCCACGAACGAAGTGAGCTTGATGTCGGGGAGTGGAGACGGCGACGGCAATTCTATCAACGATGAATCTAGAAAGGTGCACACCTGGCGCGCTCCTACATACAAATCCAGCCAGCCGCGGTACGCCATGTGTAACGGCCACATGTATTTCGGCGAGAACGGCTTGCGAATAGAAGCGGACCCTGATGGTGACCCCCAACCGGGCTTCCTAGGGCATCTCATTAACGACGTGTTGATGCCCCCCACGGATGGCAAGGATGTCGAATACGCTCATTCGTACCTAACCAAAACCACTAACGAAACCAACTGTCACGCCGTGCCGTTTCCCAGTGGAATGGTCGCCATAGCCACGAGTCACGCGATTGAGAAGGATGAAGAGTTAACCATGAGTTACACGTTCGGGTACGACGAACAATTCATGAAAGACGTCCGGGCCGACCCGGAGCTGAATAAGAAATTACTAACAAACGCGTTCGCGGCGGACATGAAGGTGAGTTCCGCGAAGATGGAGCAGCTCACCACGGAAACCATGAAGCGACACGCGCAGGCGGAGCTTCTGTCAAGAGAGCTACTAGTGGACGCGGCGGAGGAGGAGTAGAAAGATTTTAATATAGGCATACATGCACAGGGTAGTAATACAGTGATAACATGCGCAGAGTAGTTTATGTTCATCCGTCTGTACGTTTTCGGTTCTCTGATCTCGTTTCCAAAAAGGCGGTTAAATTACAGTCGATTGACCATTGTGGACTGCGCCTCCGGTCGCGCCTCGGGTCGCTTTCCGTGTCCTCACCGGCGTTTGAGTTTCTCGTGTTGACGAGCATGCGTTAGGCACGCAAGAGAAACGCGCGTTTGTGTAAGTTTGAAAGGAAAGGGACCTTCACCGCCATACGTACCACCATGGACCACAACGGCCGCCCCGAGGATTTGTTCGAGCTTTTAGAGCAACTCGGGAAGGGTTCGTTCGGCTCGGTGTACAAAGCGCGGCACCGACCGAGTGGTACCATAGTCGCGGTGAAGGTCATCCCGCTGAGCGGCGAGGATGAGGACGGGCTAGAGGACATGCGCAGGGAAATAGCCCTACTACAAGAGTGCATCCACCCCAACGTCGTGCGGTATTTCGGATCGTTCATGGGCGACGAGTATTTATGGATCGTGATGGAAAACTGCGGCGGTGGTTCTGTGCGTGACATTTTGGACGCCACTAAAACCCCTCTAAACGAACCGCAAATCGCGTACATATGTGGTGAAGCGTTGAAGGGGCTGGTGTATTTGCACTCAGTGTTTAAGCTGCACCGGGATATTAAGAGTTCGAATTTGCTAATCACCGATAGCGGGCAAATAAAACTCGCGGACTTTGGCGTCGCCGCTCAATTGACGAAAGAAATGTCAAAAAGGAACACGTTCACCGGTACCCCTCACTGGATGGCCCCAGAGGTTATCCAAGAAGCCCGGTACGACGGGAAGGTGGATGTGTGGGCACTAGGTATCACCGCCATGGAGATGGCGGAATCACAACCCCCGAGGCACGACGTGCACCCGATGCGGGTTATTTTTATGATCACAAGGGAACCGAGTCCCAGGTTAAATGACGAGTTAAATAACTGGAGTGACAGTTTTAAAGACTTTGTGAACAAGTGCCTTGAGAAGGATGTGCGGCGACGTCCTAATGCCACTGAACTTTTACCGCATGGGTTCCTGCAATCGTCCGCGGGGAGCGGGGCGTCGTTAGCGCCGCTGGTAGACGCGGCGGCCAAAAGAGCGGCCAGGAAAAGAGAACAGGAGGAAGGAAGGGGAAGGGAGGGGAAGGAAGAGTCGATGGAGGCTGTGAATGTGCCTGTACAGGAGCATGTAGTAGAGGCTCCCGTACATGCTCATGTACAGGCTCAACCTGTCGCTCAACCTGTGCAGGCACCTGTAACAGGAGCTCCTATAGAGCCCTCGCAACCTGCGCCTCCCGCTAAACCTGCTTTCTCGTCTCACCGCAAAACCGGGTCGGGCGACGGGCGGCACCGCAGGGCGAGCAGTCGAGGCACGATCCGGTTCGACGCCGCTACTGCAGCCGCGGCGATGGCAGCCGCGGAAGCTGCGCTGGACGTTACCCAGGATTCGAACTCGTCTATTTTGTTTTCGCCGGACGCCACGTCGAGTAGTGGAGGCACGACGGTTGAAAAATCCATCGCGGAAAACGATTTTGATACTATCGACGGCACCACCGTGGTTCGGCCCGACGAGTTAAGCTCTGAATATGGAACGGTCGTACACAGACCTGACTTCGTCGAAGAATCTCGCGACATCTATGGCACGACCATGACCAAACCTGATGACTCGGTTGACATTTACGGCACGACGATGATCAAGGGAGACGCGACCTCTGACGCGGACGCGACGGTCGTCGGGAGAGCCGATAACTATTTTCACCGCCCGGAGGTTAGCCTCGACGAAAACACCCCGGACACGGAATCCGGTCTAGACCCTTCCGCGCTGATGCGCATGTTCGCCGGGCGTGAATTGACGGAGAAGGAAGCGAGAGCGGCGGAGGCGCTCGGGAGGGAAGAGGAGGGGGAACGAAGAGACAAACGCGCAGTGGGCAAAACAACAAATCCCTTTGAACCGGCGGTTCCTTCCGCGCAAGTTTCTTCCGAGCCGCAGTACCTCCACCACAAAAGCGTCACACCGCCACTGGTACAGCAACAACTTGATGACGTCTCTGCTTTCCAGCGACTGAAGATTAAAAAAGAAACGGCCAAAGAAACGGCTGCTCTTCTCAACGCACCGAAGTTTGACCGAGCGAAGAGCGTTCGCCGGGTCACTCAACTCGGAGTCGCCGCCGTCGGTGCCTTGGTCCATTCAAAAGCCGTTACGAAACCGTTTCGCCCTGTGTTTAGACACAAATCCGATGACGCGTTCCATCCGGAGGATGTTTTGTCATATGCGTTGCGCCGGTGCGCGGTTGATGAGAAAGGAGAGTTTGAGGAATCAGACGGGGACGAGTATACCTCTGAAGAATTTGAAGAGTTTCATCAATCTCGCTTCGCGTCGATAGAAAAGTTAGTTGGCGCTGGGTCTGCTGACCCCTTGTCCCTTCCAAAAAAGGAGGAGCTGAAACGACGGTTGAAGAAACACGGAGAAGGGCGGGGTGCGGGTGGGGATGAAGGGAGTGATGATGACAGTGATGATAGTGATGAAAGTGATGATGAGATCTCCAATGAGATCTCCAACGAGAAAGACTCAAAACTCGTTAAGATGAAAGTACGCGCGTTGGTGAAACGGTTCGGACACCTTCCCGAACCCCTACACGTGTTCGATTTGGACCCAAACGCGTTGGTGGGTGATCACAAGAATGGGTACGATAACATCCCGCTGGATGTGATTGGCGAAACGGATGCGTTACGAATCCAAAAAGCGCGGTGTTGTGCCGCCGGGTTTCCTTCTGATAAATTAGCGAAACTCTCGCTTGAGAATGAAAAAGTTGGAGCGTTGGTGAAAGCGGCAAGCTGGCACGTTGGATACGTCACCGGCGCCTCGGTTGCTAAACCGAATTTGAAAGCCAAGCAACGAGTACAAGGGGTTTTAGACAGGCTTTTACAGAGCTTAGGGGAAACCGAAACGTTGAGGGAGTTGAGGGAGTGTAGCGGTGACAACACGAAGGAAGAGAAATGAAGTGAAAATAGACTAGTTAAAAATAGCAGCACATCTCAGTCTTCTACTCATCGTCTTCCAAACTCTCCCGTAACAGCTCCACGGCTTCTTCGTGTTCCTCTTCCTCCGCGAGTTCCAACGGCGTGGCGCCATCCTTCGCGCCTGTGTCTGCTTTCAGGCCTTTTTTTAGTAGCAATTCAATCAATTCAGGTGACCCTTCACCCGCCGCGAAGTGAAGCGCGGTCCAACCGTCGTCATCCGTGGAATTAACATCGGCGCTGCCCTCGAGCATCTTTGTAACCGCTTCAGTTCGTCCTTTTTCCGCTGCGTGGAGCAAGCGTTCTGACGCGCCGTCTGTTGATAGCGCGTGTGCGATGAGCTTGGCACACGCTTGTGACTTCTTGGCGCTCAAATCCTCCAGCGTCTTCCCCTCCACGGGCGACTTGAACACGTCCGCGCTCGCGTCTAGTAATAGTTTCACGCATGGCTCAGACCCCGCCACCGCGGCTGCCCTCAGCACAGCCGTTTTACCTGCTTTGTCAACCAGGTTGACGTTGGCGTTTTCGTCGACTAGTAGCTTCACCACGGCCTCGTGCCCCGCCTCGGAGGCGAGCATCAGCGGCGTCACGCCATCGTCATCTGTGGCGTCAATCTTCGAACCCTTCCTCAAGAGCAACAAAACAATCGCATCGTACCCTTCCTGCGAAGCCATGTGCAACACGCTAAAACCCTCGTCGTCAGCGAAAAGCCAATCCGCGCCGTCGTCGAGGCACCGCTTCACCCCGGCTTCGTCGCCGGACTCGATCGCCTCCATCAAGTCATCGCCGGTGGACATCGCGGGAGGGAGCGCGAATGATTCTGTAATGCTTTCGACGCCGACTTTCGGAATCGCAAAAATTGTCTTTCCTCTTTCTCAATTTTAACACCCCTGATGAGACTGTTTGCTCATACGGTTTGACAATTTTCTTGGAATCTTCTCTTTAGTCGTTCAACAACGTCTCTCGCGTGACCACACCGGCCAGCGCAGTGGCTGCGACCGGGGGTGCGACACCACTTGGGTTTACGTGGTGAGTGGTTACGTATACATCAAGTTTGTGTAAGGGTCTCTACAGTGAGCTGTGAAGGGACGCGGGTGACACGGGGTCTTGTGTGTGCGTCACAAACAAATCTGACCGAGCGTGCGAGGCTGAAAAGATGACGACGACGAGGTCTGGGACCTCCCGGGAGGGTGCGCCCTTGCTTGGTTCGTCTACGGGTGGCGATGGCGAGGCCACAAAACAGACAAAAGAAAAGACTCGGTTCGCCACGTTGAACGCGTTCGTGTTCGCCGTCGCCGCGTTGGGTTTCTTGATGTTGTGTGTGGGCGACCCGCTTGGCGGGATTCCGGGTGCAAAGCCATCCAAGCTCAGCAAATACTCCGGCGTCTCACAACAGCACACGCTGTATTCGCCCGCTTTGACCTCTGAGTTCGTGGACACGTTAAACGCGCGTCCGGACAAGTCCTGGACCGCGCGCGTGCCCAAAGGCATGGAAGGCGCGACGCATTCGGATTTGAAGCGCTTAAGCGGCGGGCGGCTTTCCAACAAGGTGAAGGACGTTAAAGATGGGTGGCAAGTCTCCGCGTTCGCCACGAAAGTGTCCCCCGATCGATCCGAGGCTGAGAATACATTCACAAAGGAAATGCATGCAGCTGCTCACAGTCGTGTTACAGCCACGCGAGGCGACAAGGCAGCGTTCGAACACGTCCAGCGATCGAAACGTGTCAGCGCGAGATTAGGAAAAGTAAAACAAAAGTTTGGGCTATCCTTTGGCAGGCTAGGTGGGTTCATCGAGGACTTCCTTGGAGGCGGTGGGTCAGGTTCGTCGTCACCTGCGGGTAGTTTCGACCCGGTTAGCCACGGTTTGCCCGAGTCTTTCGACACCAGGGAGAAGTGGCCTGGCTGTGGCGATTTGATTGGCCGCGGCCGCGACCAGGGCAACTGCGGTTCGTGCTGGGCCATGGCGCCCGCGGAGGTTATGAGCGACCGGCTGTGCGTCCAGACCAACGGCGCGATTTCCGATGAGCTGAGTCCGTACCAGCTCATGGCGTGCGCCAACGGGTTCGGCGCGGCGGGGTGCGACGGCGGTGAGAGCTCCGTGGCTTATGAATATGCAATGCGCACGGGCATCGTCACTGGCGCGGCGTACGGCGATACGAACACGTGTGCGCCCTACCCCTTCGAAGCGTGCCACCACCCGTGCAGCGTGTTCCCCACCCCCAAGTGCCCGAGCACGTGCACGCACGGTGACGGGACACACTCCACAGATGAAGTGCGCAGCGGCGAGGAAATCGCGGCCCTGGGGGAGGAAGAGGTGGAGGATGTGAAGGAAAGGGTTACGCACATCGCCAGCTTTGGCAAGTCGTCAAACCGCAAATCCCTAACCCCGTCCGTGGGCGACATGAACACCAAAGTAAAGGTTGCCGCGATCACATCATGCCCCACCTTCGACTACGCCTGCATCGCGGAGGAGCTGTATCGGTATGGTCCAGTGTCGAGTTACGCTGGTGACATTTACGAAGAATTCTACGCGTACGCGGACGGCGTGTTTCGGGAATCAGAAGATCCCAACATGCGCGGCGATAACCACGGCGGGCATGTGATTAAAATAATCGGCTGGGGGCGGGAACAAGAAACGGGGGAGTACTACTGGATCATCGTCAACTCGTGGCTGAACTGGGGCCAGAACGGCGTGGGGAAGATTGCGGTCGGGCAGGTTGGCATCGGTGCCGGCGTCGAATCGGCGGTGATGGAAATTCCAGAAGGCATCGAAGTGCTACCGGTCGTACCGGGCGATGAATAATTAGACTAATTAGTCATACATAGTGTCATTTATTTCTATCCGTATTTCGTAGTACCGTTGGTGTTTACACTTGTCTCTATACTGTCTCTTCTCACCTACTCTCGGCTATACTACCTACACTGTCTGTTATCACACCCTATTACTGACGCTGCCCCAATTACACCCTCAACTCGGCCCCCGCGAGTTCCCCAACCGAGAATTGAAGATTTTCAGACTTGTTGATCCTGTCCACCAGCACCTGGCCCATCGCCGATGACGGGGTCAACACACCACCCCCGCGTAACGCACCAGGCGTCTTCACCCGCTCAGTCGGTAACGCCAAGCACAACGCAGCTTCAACTGCTAAAGCAGCCGTGCCTTTGTACCCAGGGTCTGCGTCGCGGAAAGACATGTGCGCTACGGCTTTCTTGCTATCTCCTTTACCGTCCCCCGTTCCTACTACGTACACGTTCGCGTACCCGCTCTCCCGCATATTTTCATCCGGTCCCTCACCAGGCTTGGGCAGCACGTATTTCGCAAGCAGCCACCGTGTCGGGGGGAAGAGTAGTAATCCTCCGAAGAACCCAACCACCGCGGTGCCGACGAAGGCGTTCCATCGAGACTTGCAAGGAGTGTCTTCATTATAGGCAAACTTGGAGAAATCGAAAATCCCAGGCTCAAGCTCCGCCGACCGCGCAACGACCTTCGTGTTGATGCCCGCCATCACGGAAGCCATGGTCCAACGCTTCAAATCAGAGTCATATCGAGGACCTGATTGAGTGGCCCATCGTTTTTTAGTCTCGACATCATCAGGAGGTCCATCGGCGGTTAAAAAATGCGGGCTCGCCATTTTCTTCAACACGCTCATCGGCGTCGATTGCATCAAGTGCAACACACTGGCGAACGTCCCCCCGCTCGCGCCGCCCTTGGACTTCCCGACGTGCCCAAACGCTTCAACGCATGGGGTGTTATGTTTTTGCTTCAAGTACTTTGTAACACCCCACGCGCCCAAGTCAAACGGCACGCTGTCGTACCCCACGCAGTTCACGATGCACGGAGCGTTGGTATAATCGGAAGACTCCAAGTTCATTTGGTGCTTGTCCACTACGTTTCGAATGAACGTGGGTTCGCCTGTGATGTCGCAATAATCGGTTCCCATTTTCACACAAGCGTCCACAACGGGCATGCCGTACTTCGCGAACGGCCCGGCGAAGGTCAACACCGTGTTTGTTTGCGACACCAAACGTTCCATGGAGAGCGGGTCGTCTATTGTTGCGGTTAGAACTGTGATCTTGTCCTTGGCGTGTGGATGTTTTTCCACGATAGCATCCCGAACCTTCTCCAGCTTGGCTTTGTCCCGGCCCGCGATCGCCCACCGCACGGGTTCAGTGTGTGCGACACTGCTAGCAGATTTGGACCCGGTCGTGTACCTTCGAGCCAAGTACTCACACGCGAGCCTCCCGGTGAACCCGGACCCGCCCCAGACCACGAGGTCGAACGCGCGGGCTGGAGATGCCATTGTAGAATATTGAGTCGGGAACGCGGGACCGTGACCGAGGGCCTTTGACGCAGAGTTACGCGGAGGGGAGACGCGAGGAAAGTCGAAGAACAGGGACTGGACGTGCGGTCCACCTGACGTCCGCCTTCGCGAGGAAGAGTGCGGGGTAGGGGAGGGGACCTCGGCTCTTCCGATGTTTGTTCGACATGACTATCCGAAGACGAAAGGTTTCGTGAGCGCCACGTGTCGTAGTTTTCGTCACTCGCCCCTGCGCGCTATGGCGGACGATGCGGACGAGTGGAGGGTGGTTCGCGTGCGGCGCCCGGGGAAAGGCAAGCCCCAGGTGAGAGGCGTCACGAGGAGAGATGCCGTCCACGCGAAACGAATCAACGCGAACGCCTTTGAGGCGTTGGTGGGTGATGATGAAGTTGAGGACCGCGACGACAAACCGATTGTTAACACGGCCCCCCCTCCATCGACTGGGAAGGATAAGGGCAAGGACAAGGGTGGGGGTAAGAAACAGAGTAAACCCCAGCAGAAAGGTGACACGAAACGTGACCAGGCCAACCCGCCCGTCGCGTTGGACCCAACGACGTCACCTCTGACACCGACCACGTCGTTCGACGAAAACGCGATCGAAGTGATGCCCTCAAAAACTTTTTCCATTCAGTTCGTGTTGATTGCAATTGCAAAAGCGCGTCGCGCGTTCCTAAACGCCATAACACTCGGGATGCTGTTGCGTGGTGTTAGTGCCGATGCGCGATTAGGCAGTGAGGGGACAATGGAAGTCGGTCAGAATGCCGTTACCCCTTCTGAGTCTGAGGCTTTGGAGAAAGAGCTTACTGGCGCCGTAGTCACAGAAAAATCCGAAACCAAAAAAACTGAAAACCAAAACGAAGACGTCCCGAAGGTTTCGGGTCACGCGCCGAGGGTAAATACCTCTTGGGCTGAAAGTAGTGACCCGGAGACGCCATCGCTCGATAATTCCGAAAGACGTGTAAACATGGAATCGTCCCAGTCATCCCCTGGCCCCGCCTCCGCGCCCCCCATGGTGGAGGCGTCCCGCGATGCGACCACGCGCAGGGTGCGCGTCGCGGCAAATGACCAAAAGGGACACTCCGAGTTGGTTCGCGCTGTCGCGGTGAACGCGCACGGCGACGGCGCGATGGTCGTCACCGGCGGGTGGGACGGGTGCGTGCGCCGTTTTCGGTGGCAGTGCGGCGATGAAGACAGTGACGATGTGCTTATCGCAGGCGCACCATTGCTAGCGCACGCCGATAGGGTCGAGTTCGTCGATATGGCGGGTATTGGAACGGGCGGTGGCGGGAGCGATGGTGATAAACCTCTCGTAGTGACCGGCGGTCGCGACTGTTCCCTGCGCGTGTACGATGTTTCTAAACAATCGCCACAGCCGTTGAAAAAGGTATACACCTACGAAAGCATATCAAGCGGGTCAGTTGATTGGGGGGATCGTGGGTCTAATAACTCATCAACCGCTGCGGTGGGTACTAAAGGCGGGGCGTTGCTGTTTTGGGACTTGGAAACTGGAAGTCAGAAAAGAACAATAAACGACGCGCACGGCGGAGAGACCACGTTCGTTATTTGTCCCAGTACTTCGGGAGTTAATAACTTAACAAACTCTCCTCTCTCAGGCATCCAGTTCATCTCAGGCGGCGCGGATGGAGTGGTGAAGGGGTGGGATACCCGAGTAAATTGCTCAGGAAAATGTGCGTTTGAGTTTGGTGGACATGCGCGTCGAGTGTACTCCGCGACGACTGACGGCGACTCGAAGATATTCGTAGGCGACTTCTCTGGACGCGTGAAGGTTCACGATTTGCGGTATGCTAAGACTAACAGTAGTATAGAAGGTGATACATCAAGTGGGAGTGGCGCACTGCCAATCCATATTTCTATCGTGCCTTCCTACGAATTCGGAGGTGCCCCCGCGCCTATCGCGGGCGTGCACTATGCGAATTTAAGTGGTACCAGCGGGAGTGCCGCTTTATGTGCAACTGCCGCGTTCTTCGACGAAACCTCCGACGACCCGAAAGGGTGCGTGCGCGTATTGTCTTTGACAGATTACTCATACAGTGATGAAGCCAAGAATACCGAAACATGTACTTTGACCAACGACGGGGGGCTTCTATCGGCTTTCGCGAGTAGCGTTGGAGGCGACGTACTGGCGGCGGGTGACGTCGACGGCGGCGTGACGGTTTGGCGCCGAGGCCATGGAAAATTTGTCGGCGGAGAATCGAATTCCTTGAGTAATGACTCATCGACCCGATTCCCGGAGGATGCCGAGGGTGGAGGGCGGTGGGATCCGACCACTGTGGTATCGGCGAGGTTGGGGTTCGCGGAGGATGACGAGTAGGGGAGAGGAGGGGAGAGCAACGACGAGAAGGTATACATTTTTTTGATGAAGAATATATTTTTCCGTTCGTTGTTGATTTCGCAACCCAAATCTGGATTCGAGTTTCCAGCTTCTCCATCGCGTCCTCCGAGACCAAATCGCAAGACTGCTCCGCTCCTACCGCAGATTTCCCGGCGCGCGCGCTTGCTCGCCGCCACGAAAGATACTTTTTTTTATAGTAGGCACCCCTAGGAAAGATCTAAAGGCAAAACCCGGTTCTTTTCCACCGTCCGCGGCATCCTTCGATTCGAGTCAGATTCGATTGTTTTAGCCGTTTGCGCTTTTCTTGGAAGCGCCTGAATTCGATTCGACTCACGCCTGCCGGACACACACCGCGTCGCGCGTGAGTAACTCGCCATGGGTGCTGGCGCCTCCACCGAGTTCAACGCCGAGGCGATTCTTGCGGATGAAGGGGATCCCACTGAGCCGGTGGCTGATGAGGGCTACGACAGCGATTTGGCGGGCGATGTTCGGCAGTTGGTGGACCACCGCCCCCCAAGGGACAAGGCGAAACCCGAGGTGGACGCCACAAGGGGCAGGTTAAGCATGTACCCCGAGGTTGGAGGGAAAGCTGCGAAGTTACCGTGTGCTGAACACATCAAGAAACCCGACTTGTACCCGTTCGACGCCCCCGACAACGCCCTTACGGTTCCCGACAGCACGTTGAAATTGGAATTCGTGCACGGGTACCGGGCGCATGATGTTCGCGCCAACTTGGCGTACGACACCCGGGGCCACTTGGTGTTCCCCGCCGCGGCGCTCGCGGTAGTGATGGACCCCTCCACCCGCAAGCAGCGATTCTTCGACATGCACACGGATGACGTTTTGTGTTTAGCCATGCACCCCTCGGGCGACGTGTGCGCGACCGCGCAGGTCGGCGATCGCTCGCCCATTCACGTCTGGCGCACCGCGGATTGCGCCAGGGTCGCCACGATCTTCCCCAAGCACGGCAAGGCTACGCTGAACCTAGCATTCTCACAGGACGGCATCAAACTCGCGTGCGTCGGCGCAGATGAGCTACACAGCATAGAAGTGTACGACTGGGAAGCCAACGCGCAGAAGAAGAACAACACTCCGCAAGGACATTTGCCGGATTCGCCGTTCTATGCTGGTACGTTTATCGCGCATGACAGCTTCGGGCGGAACATGCCGTACGTGGTGAAGTTCAATCCCGTGGACGGGCGTTTAGTGGTCGGCGGGCGTCTATCCCTGAAGTTCTACGTCATCGACGGGGACGCGTTGCGGTGCACACCCGCGAGCTACGCGCACGGGGCAAGGAAAGGGTATGCGCAAGCGAGTATCTTGTCTTTGACTTTTCTTCCAGACGGGAGCACTTTCGGAGGTACGTTGAAAGGCGACGTGTACAAGTACGAGGAAGGCGGCGCCAGAGCCGTGCGCAAGTTCGCACACCTGCACCACGGCCCGATTCACGACTTGACTTTCACCGGTAAGGTTTTAGTGTCAGCGGGTAAGGACGGGAAGGTCAAAATGTGGTCAGTGTTCATGCAAGGCGACTTTCAATTAAGCATTTCGAAAGTCGCCGAGACGTTGCTGGATGAACACTGGTCACCGATGAGTTATAACTCAGGGAAGACGCCTTGTGTTCGGGCTGTTGCGTCTACGCCTGATGCGCGTACTTTGGCGGTGGGCATTTCAACATCAGAAATCTACGAGTTCCAGTTGGACGTGGTGGGCGACCACTTGCAGAAAGAAGAGGCGGCTACTAAATCGGCGAAGCTTCAAGTTCAAGCGCACTGCGGCGAGGTGGACCACAAAACTGGAGTAGACTCTGGGGATGTGTGGGACCTCACCATGCACCCCAAGCTCATGCAGTTCGCGACCGTGGGGGAGGACAAGAGCGTACGTGTTTGGTCGCTGAAGGAGAAGCGGATGTTGCGGCACGCGCGGTTACCGCACAAAGGGCGGTCAGTGGCGTGGCATCCTATGAGTTCCAACGGTTGTGATCACGTCGCGGTCGGGACGTTCGGGGGCAAGGTCATCGTGACCGATATCGTTAACGGTACCACGGTTGCGGTGGGGCAGCACGCCCCGGAAGGCTCGCCTATTCTTGCGTTGAAGTATTCACCGTGCGGGAAGTTTTTGGGGTTGGCTTGTGGAGATGGAAGATTTCGAGTACTCGACGTGTACTGCCAATACAAGTTAGTGGACCAGACGGATGTTGTGTCTGACTTTACAGGCGAGACTTTGCTCGGTAAGGCCGCGAATAACGCAAAACGCGCTGACGCCGGCCCCGAAGCCATGACGCACGTTGACTGGAGTTTAGACTCGCGACACGTACAAGTAAACACCCTGGGCGGCGGGCTGAAGTTTTTCACGGCGCCGCAGTGCGATTCAGTTGCGAGCAACGCGCCTGAGATTCTCGCGCAAGATTGGTCCACATACACATTGCCCTATGCGTGGGCCTCGCAAGGCGTCTGGGCGCCTACTGCTCAAGCGGGCGACATCAATGCCGTCGCGCGGAGCAACAAAGGAGACTGGACCGAGAACGAGCGGGTATTAGCGGTGGCGGATGATTTCGGTTTCGTGCGGTTGACAAGATATCCTGCAAATGTTGGTGTCAGTAACGAGGTGTCGTACCGAGGACACAGCGCCCGAGTCACCAGCACGTTATTCTCCTCAAACGACAAGTTTCTCGTCACAACCGGTGGCGCAGACCGGTGTGTGTTCGTGTGGCGACACAAGGACCCGGAGGGTCCTGTGGAGGGACCTGATGGGCCGAAACCCCCGACGAAGCAGCTGGACCGTCTCAAATTGGAAGCTAAAACGAAACCGCCCAGCCCGACGGCGGTGATTAATCTCGACGACGTCACCGATGACACGGACACGGACGAAGAGGACTGCGTGGAGTACTTCGACAACAAAGCTGCGGCAGGGAAGGTTATGGTACAGAGCGGGATGGAGGATGGTATTACGGTGTACACCCCGATCAACGCGACCAATGGGGTGCCTAACCCGTACAAGAACCACTCGTTAGCGGAGCTTGGGTGTAAAAGAGGGTATAAGACGCCCATGACTGGGAAGCCGGCTTTATCTCAAACACATGTGCCGAGCTGGTGGCGTAAAGAGAGCACTTCCTATGACTTGCCGAAGTCAAGACTTCAATTACAGTGGGCGTATGGCTACCGCGGGTACGACACGCGTCAAAACTGCTTTTACAATTCAGGCGGGGAGGTCGTGTACCACACCGCCGCGTTGGGTGTCGTGTACAACCCGATTTACGAAACGCAGCGGCACATCACGGACGATCCTGAGTCCGGACTCGTTTCGGGAGGGAACACGGACGATATTCTGTGCATGGCGCGGCATTCGGACAAGACCACGTTCGCGACGGGTGAGATTGGCCGCAAGCCGAAGATTGTCGTATGGAGTTCGGACGACATGAAAGCCAAAAGCGTTCTTCAAGGCTTTCACAAAAACGCGGTCGTCGCATTGTGCTTCAGCCCATGCGGCAAGTACCTCGCGTCAGTCGGCCAGGACCTGGACCACAGCGTCGCAATCTACGACTGGAAAGCGGAGGAACTGTTAGTGACCTACGCAGGCGATAAAGGCAGTAAGATCTGCGGCATCCACTGGAACGCCGATTGCGGCACGCTCGTCACGACCGGGGTGAAGCACATAAAGTTCGTGGAGAAGGCGTGGGAGGTTGGAAAAGAAATCAAAAAGGGCACGGTGTTCAAACCCCGACGAGGCGTTTTCGGCAACATCGGGAAGTGGCAGAACTTTTACACGTGCGCGTTCACCAAAGCGGGCGAAACCGTGGTCGGCACGCAGCACGGGCAGCTGTACGTGTTCACCGGGAACAAGCTCACGCGGGTGATTCCGCAAGCACACGCTGGTAAAAAGGTTTCAGCGGTTTTCTGCCTCAAGGAACACAACGTTTTGCTATCAGGCGGTGACGATGGGGTTGTGAGGTTCTGGAGAGCGGACGACTTGAGTGCGTTGCACAGCATCCGGATTGAGTCTAGTATGAGTGGAGACCCTGCTCAAATCTCTTCCATCACTACCGACGTTAAATCCAAAGCGTTGGTCGGTACGAAGTGCGGGGAGATTTGGGAAATTTCGGACGAAGCGAGGTTGTTAGTGGAGGCGCATGGCAAGGGCGAGCTGTGGGGCCTCGCGATTCACCCGTCCGACCCGCACAAGCTCGCGACTTGTAGTGATGATGGGACGTTGCGTTTGTGGAACATCCATCCGGGGAAAGGGAGGGAGGTGTTCGCGCGCGCGTGGCCCCGGAAGGAAGACAGCAAGGCTATTCCGAATAGCTCGTTTAACACCGGGTGCGTGCGAAGCGTGGCTTGGCACCCCGATGGCAATTCGTTAGCGGTAGGCACGGTCGCCGGGAAGGTGCACATCTACGAGCTGTACAGCTACAAGGGGCAGAGCCGGTTGACGTGCATCAAGGAACTCGACTCCCGAAACGAGTGGATCTCGGATTTAAAGTACAGCCCGTGCACGCCTGAAGACCCTACTGGAGGGCGGTACTTAGCGGTTGGGTCTCACGAAAACGCCGTGGACATCTATGACACGAAGAAACCAAACGCGGAGTACGAATTGGTCGGCACGTGCAGAGGACACTCGAGCTTCATTACGCACTTAGGGTGGTCCAAAGACGGCCAGATCCTGTACACCAACAGTGGCGACTACGAATTATTGTACTGGTACGCCCCCAAGGGTGTTCAGATCGTCAACGGGATCGACGTGAAGGATGTCGCTTGGGCGGACACCACGGGCGTCTTAGGATTTGAAACCACCGGCGTTTGGTACCGAGGTAGTGACGGCACCGATGTCAACTCGTCCGACATCACGGTCGTGCACGGCGAGCACGGGTACCAGGAGAGGGTGTGCGTTACTGGTGACGACCGGGGGATTGTGTCGCTGTTCCGGGCGCCTGCGTTGGGTGGACGTCCTAAGACTTACGGCGGGCACTCGTCGCACGTCGCTACTGTTCGATTTTCGCGAGACGGGTCGAATGTTTTCACCGCCGGGGGTAACGACAGCACGGTGTGTCAGTGGGAGGTGATTCCCGAAGGGAGGGATGTTACACCTGCTGGGGGTGTTACGGAAGAAGTGCCCAAGCAAACCATCGAGCACGACGCGGAGAACATAAGGGGTCAGTGAGGGTAGGTAGGAGGGAGAGAGGATGTACATATCATAACCTATTTCAACTTGTTTTTGACGTTTTACGCCGAAAAGTTGCTCAAGAACAAAAACCCTGTTTTTTGGCATCACGCTCTTCAGTCGCCATCACTCGCGACGCACACTGTGCAGTGTGACCTTTGGTCAAGGAGAGCGAGGCAACCGCTGGATCACAAGAGCCGCCGTTTCGTCGCACGAGTCGTATTTCGCGGTCAACAGCTGTCCCTGCACCTACGGGATTGACCCATCATGTCGTTCCGCAAGCTGGATGTGCAAAAACTGGAACAGACAAAATCGTCAGTCGCCCGGGGCATCCGTACCAAGATCGCGGAGCAGTACCCTCAATTGGAGGACGAAGACGTGCTAGATGAGCTGATCCCGAAGAAGTGTACGATGACCATCGCGAAAACTCCCGAGAAAAACAACGTGGTCGTAGTAGACGGCGTTCCGCTGTTCTTCCAACTACGAGACGGCCCGTACTTTCCAACCCTGAAAGTGCTGCATCAGTTTCCCGAGATGATGCCGCGACTGCGCGTGGACAAGGGCGCGATTAAGTTCATATTCCAGGGCGCGAACATCATGTGCCCCGGGTTGACAAGCCCTGGTGCGCTACTCCCAGACGAAAACATCGAAGAGGACACCCCAGTGGCGATTTACGTGGAGGGAAAGACGCACGCGTTGGCGGTCGGCATCACGAAAATGTCCACCGACGATATAAAAAAGATCAACAAAAACGTAGGCGTCGACACCGTGCACCACCTGAACGACGGGCTGTGGAAAACGGAAACGGTAGAGAGCTAGGTGATATCGGGATGCTGAGGAATTCCTCGTAGGATGCGTTGAAAACCGGGGGAACCTATTGGGTAGACGGTGCGTGCGGGGCGAGCAGGATTTTCTTATTTCAACTCTTAAATCTAAATTCACTGAGAATTCTTTATCGGTGCTCCCTCCGCTATCCCTCCCTTCCCCTTCCCGTACTGTTTCTTCCCCTGCGAGAACGGCACGTACTTGTGTTTAATCATGTGTTTAATCTGTTGCTTCATGGTCATGAAGAACAACATGAGCCAGTACATTAGGAGAATGGGCCAGAACACGGGGACGTCGAATAGCGAAAAGAACGTCATGAAAAACGCGTACACAAAGGATTTTATGCTCCGATGCCAAAACTTGAATTCAGGCAGTCTCCTCACAAAAGGCTTGAACTCTTCGTTGCCCTTGGTGGGCAGCGTAGGGCCGCCTGATTCAGGGTCCACCTGGGGACTCAAAAATCCAATGATTAAATTCAGGTTGTAAATGCCCAAGCCGTAGGTAACAATGTACCATCCCTTCAAGAACGAGATTCTGATCAAATAAATAAATGCCACTAATCCCCAAGCAGCCCACCGTTCTTTAAGGTGCGGCACGCTCTTGTCCAAGTAGTGCTGGTACCGCTGGTTGAATTTCGCCACGATTTGAGCCTGTTTTGAGTTGTCGTCAGGGTCAGTGCCGTACGCGTTGGCTTGTGAACGCATGGTGTTTCTGTCGTGTGTTTGTGTAAAAGCGTCGCCCCAACTGCCGTCTGATCAGAATCTAGATCTGAACGTCGTACGAAGGCGTGACTCGTCCGTGTGCCCGTGTTGTTTGGTACCAAAATCCACTGGCTCCACTGACGCGTTTGGAAACGTCCTGTGTGATCACCCGAGACGTGTGCGAGTCTTGCTCTGCGTGACGGTGAGTGAGGCGGGGGGGGGGGAAGATTTCCGTGATGTCAACGGCGAGTTTTGACGCGGCCTCTCGAATCAGCGGACACGGCACTTTTCCGAAACCAACACTTCGTTCTCATTGCGACGGCGCGCGGGTGCGCGTCGGTCAGTATCGAAACACACTGTACGTCTTGTGGATGAGACGGTGTAGGTGGATACGGTCGCACACGTACACGTTACCTTAGTACGCTCGACATCGAGTACATCGAGTAGTAGTCCTCGCCCCGTTCATCATTCGATCTGCAATTTCCCAACATGAACCGCATCGGTAAGAGTTTTTCCGCTGCGCGTTCCGCGATGGGCGACGCGGTACAAAGTTCTTGGGGGTATAACCGGGGGGATAATGGACATAGTGGAGCTATATCGCCTACGGAACAAGGCGACGCTCACGACGGATTTACCTTAGCGTTCAGCAGAGGCGACGACGGGTCTTGTGTTCCAAACGAAAGCTTCACGATTTGCCTCGAAAAAACCAGTGGGTTACCCGATGCGCCTGTTTTTCTAGTCGCGCGCGTGTGTAGTGCGAGCGGACAGCTGAAAGGCACACGAGCGCACACGCTGTACGCGCGAAGACACGAAGGAGACTTGCAACTTGATCAGACATTCGGTGCGAGCAGTAGCAGCGCGGAGAGGAATCTTGAGTTAATAACTCCTAATACAGGGGGTAGTAGCGATAAATTGGGAAATAATCGTCACCACGTTTTTTCCGCGAAGAGAGATTTACGGTGCCACCCATGCGGCGGCGACGTGTTAACCATCGAGGCGTTTATAGGTCAAGACACTTCACCGAAATCAAACAGCTGGTCACACTGTTACGCACGAGGCCAAGTATCGGTTGGGTTGTTGACGAGTTATTCGAATGGACAAAGTAATATGCTTCGCGTGCCTTTGCACAAAAACTTGATCAAAGGTTTCGGCGATGACGGCGAAGCTTTCGCGGAACTGCGAGTAATCGACGACACGGAAGGAGTGTTACCTCAACAACCACGGGAACAACCACTACGCACTCCCCACCCCCCATTCAATTTACTCGGGGATTTGATCAACCTGGACGTTGGTTCGAACCCT